>Ga0116192_1001622_pt1 | contig 15545 bp, 11 predicted proteins | sample AD_UKC113_MetaG_FD_89876 | JGI IMG/M metagenome (GOLD analysis project Ga0116192, IMG submission 89876) | Active sludge microbial communities of municipal wastewater-treating anaerobic digesters from Hong Kong - AD_UKC113_MetaG | ecosystem: Engineered > Bioreactor > Anaerobic > Digestate... | reverse complement strand
TTCAATATGGTATTGAATCGATGATAAAAGATCCGTATAGATCCTTTGGGAATTTCGTAATACCTGTTCTGTAGAAAGATCTCCAGACTTTTCCAATGTTTTCAGGGTATTAGCAAGGAGAAAGCCCGCTACATCCCGAAACTGGTTTGAAAGAATCTGATGATCGATTTCTTCCAGCTGCTGAAAGCTAATTGATTGTCCTTGATGAAAACGATTGAGAAGGATTTCTACCTCTTGCAGTCCTTTCTGCGAAAGGTGGGACAAGAGTTGTAGCCCTTCAATCAATTCTTGCACTCCTTCTGCAATATTCTCTCTCCGGGGAAGGAGTGCACTTTCTCTATCTGCAGTATGGAGGATCGCTTCCAGAGAGTTCCTGCAGTGAGGAAAGGATAAGAGTTCTTCTAGAGATACAGGTTCTATCCCTTCGATTCGTAAACCATCCTTGGATAGGGTTCGGGTATGAATATGGGGATGCAGCTGCCCCTGGATTTCAAACCAATCCCGATAGATCAGCATTCGCTGGTCGGTAAGGACAGAACCGCCCCTATTAGAAGGAAGCTGTATAGGATTAGCATCGTGCAGGTACCGGAAGAACTCTGTTTCACCGGGCTTAAATCTGTTCCAGAAAGAAAAGACACGTTCTTCAAAAAAGCTTCCCTTACAGTGTGTGTGTTTACGTGGAAATGATAGATCCAGGCCAGCAAAAATAAGGGGATTACATCCCAATATTCGCCCAAAATCCCAGGCACTGGTGGAAACAGATCCTCCTGCTCCCAGGAGCTTTTTCTTCCCTGTCTTTCCTTCGAGGTACCGGCCTAAGGGAAACAAGGAGCCTGCAAGAAAGGTCCTGCCCGGTAAACGACGGAACACTGCAGGATGGGTGGAAGGCTCTGAAATAAGGCGTGAGGACTGCTGCCAAACCCGATCTAAGTGGCGCGTGTTCCAGTACTGCGGATCCATAACCAGAACAAAATCCGGTTCAACCCCGGCTCCAAGACAGGCAGAGTAACTGGTATCTACGGAAATTACGAGGAATCGTTCCTTTAATTGTTTTAAATGAGGTAACACGTCATCGAGGGAAGGCCCTGCAGCAATCAATAACGCAGGGAAATGGTGGAATCGATTTTCCCATACATCGATCCCTCCCCGTTTTTCTATAACAGGAAGATTTCGGATAAAATTTCGTACCCAGAGTTTTCCAAATCTATGAAGCGTATTCAGATTTACCTGCCGGCGGGAATGGAGACGTTGTAAAGCTTGCTCGACTTTTCGGAAAAATTCGGTATGTAATTCTACGGAGGGGCGATACTTGAATATCGAGAATCGAATATCTTCTAACTCCTGAAGTACGGTGTCTCCCAGGGCAAAATCTGCCCCTAGAAACAGGGAGATTCTCTTATTGCTGAATAGGGCTGTAAAATCTCTTAGTTCAAGGGCTGCTCGAAAAAAGGCAAGATTCGGTTCCAGAATCCATACGTTTACTGTTGGGAAAAAGGAAAGGATCGCTTCGATATGATAACCCAGCCCAAATCCAAACACTACTACTCCCTCTACTTCCCGCGGAATGGAAAATTTAACCGTATTGAGCGCTTCTTTCATCGGATCGAACCTACTATGCAAGGTTACTCCCTGCCAGATTCCTGTAACATCTCCGCTGCGGGTTGAGAGAGGTTCTATTTCTGTGGGTTCTTCCTCAAGAATCTTGTCAGGGGAAAAAGGGAATTTTACTACCTTAGTAGAGGTGAGCTCTGACATATTTATCTTCAGGAAAAACTCCTGCCTTTTTATAAGAGACTGATTTTCGGATTTCATCTAAGCTCCAGGACTATTTCCATTCCCGGAGTGAAAGGAGTTCCCGGTTGTGGAGTTTGGCGGTATACCCAGCCTGAGCCAACGATCGTTACCTTTACGTCTTTCCGGGAAAGAAGGGGAAGCAGTACTTTTTTGGGGAGACCGGAAAAATCAGGGACTGTATCAGTCATAGGGGGAATAGATATCCGAGGAAGTGTGATCATGCCAGGATGGGTATATACCTGCTCTCCAGTGCGAGAAATTCCTAGATACGGTACCAGGAATTCTCCAACTTTTTTAATGATCGGGGCGGCAACGCGTCCTCCAAAGTAACTGTCTCCCTGTGGACTTTCTATAACTACGTATGCAATCACCTGGGGCGAATCGGTAGGGAAGAGGGCTAAACAGGAAGCTATGTATGCAGTCTCGCTGTACTTGCCCGTATCCGGATCGATCATCTGAGCCGTTCCCGTTTTTGCAGATACCCGTACTCCTGGAATACGAGCCCGGGTTGCAGTACCGTTCGCCTCTGTAACAGATTCCATGTATTCCAATATTTCCTGGGCAATTTCAGGTGAAATCACCTGTCTTAGAGGCTCACGTGGATATTCCTTGATAAGTGTGCCATCTGGAGTGAGGATCTTCTTAACAATATGGGGCTGTAGGAGGACCCCGTCATTTGCAAAGGCAGTTGCTGCCTTTACTACTTGCATGGCTGTTACAGCAATCTCCTGACCTATTGCAAGGGTCGGTTTAGAACGGATAGACCATAGGCGAGGAGGGCGAAGGGTTCCATCTTCTTCTCCGTTCAGGGGGATGCCCGTGGGTTCACCGAAACCAAAGAGACGGAGCATCTTATAGAATGATTCTGGATTTGCCCGGTCTGATGCATAGGCTGCTCCTGCATTACAGGAATATTTTAAAATATCCCGGACAGTCACACTGCCATGATGACCTAAACAGTTGATCCGAATCATTTTTCCATCCCCCGTAGGCTTTTCGTAATAGCCATTGCAGAAAAACGTATCCGTCTCATTCAGTGCCCCGAGTTCCAGAAGCGCTGCCAGAGAAAAGACTTTGAATACAGAGCCGGGTTCATAGAGGAGAGAAATAGGCTTATTCCTCATCGTGGCAGGAGTAAGGGTTGATAGAACGTTGGGATCGTAGTTTGGTAAAGATGCATACCCTAGAATATCTCCCGAGGGAGCATCCAGCACAAGAATCATAACAGAATTTGCCTTTTCTTCTCTGTATACTTCGTCTGCAATCTTTTCCACCGTATGCTGTATAGAAGAGTCAAGGGTAAGGAACAACTGGTTTCCGTAGACGGTTTCTTTGTAATTCCCTATTACAGGAGGAGTTAGTTCCTGGTTAAACGTGTACTCCAATCCATCCAGACCGATATTGTCTATCCCCACATATCCGATGATGTGGGATGCCATGCTTTTCCCTGGATAATTTCTCCCGAATTCCGGCAGAAGGGAGATTCCTTCTAATTTTCCTTCTGCCAGTTGTGCTGCTACCTTAGTGCTCTCTGTAGGGGATATCTTCCGTTTAATAAACACAAATCCGCTATTCCCTCTTAGTTTTTCAAGTATTTGGGTTTCTGGGAGATTGAGTATTTCTCCCAGTATTTTACTGGTTTCCTCTGGCTGGGTAACATGCGGAACCCAGGCACTTACCGAATTCAGCTTCGTTTGAATAGCCAGGATCCTCCCGTTTCTGTCTAAAATCGGACCCCTTTCTACGGGAGGGAGGGATATCTGTGATTCAATTTGAATTCCTTCATTCCCAAGCATGATGTATCCGAATCGGAATAGGAGGATCAGGGAGAAAATAGTTAGAGATCCCATAACTATCAGGAAACGTCGATTTCGCAGGGCATCTTTCATTTATTGCTGCTTTCTCTTCGAAATGAAGAACACTACCTTCCCATGTACCCTTTCGATAGGGAGAGATCCATATATCCGCGAATCGAGTGAGTATAGAGGATTATCTCCTGTTACGAAAACCCCCCGGGGTGTGGTTCGCTCGCACCTCTTTACTGTCAGTGTGCTGCGACGTGGATCAGATACCAGCAGAATATCCTCTGGCTTCGGAGTGCTCCACTGGAATAAGTACTTTCCCGACCGAGGGCATTGAATCCCGTACGAAATCTTGTTTACAAGAACCAGTGAATTGCTAGGGAGAGAAGGTTCCATTGAGATACCGGACACTTGTACCAGGTCGATTACAAATATTCTCAGGAAAATCACCATGAGTACAGCGAGTACGACCCCTTTTACGGTTTCCAAAGGTTCTCCTTTCCTCAGAGTATTATTTTTTAATTCTACTATAATCCTAAGTTTTTATCCTGTCGATAAGGGAGTTAGAACTATGATCATGGAGCTTATTAAACAGGATGTTCGAAAGCGGCCTAAGTTAAAACGAGATCTTGAGTTATTGGTATGGAAGACGAAAATTCAGTCGTTTCTGCATAAAGTACCGTTTGTTTTGTTAGCCGCAGGATTTCTTGCTGCCCTGGGCGTTTCAGGAAGTGGACTCGCGTCTCATTCACTCTGGGCAAAAAGTAACTCCATTGAACTTCCTTCAGAAAATGAATTGGAACAGCTACTCCTTACCTTTTCACTGGATCCCCAGGAAAAGGAAGAACCTTTTCAGACCCCGAAAGTAGATCAATTTCCGGAGCTGGTAGTTAAAACATACAGGATCCGTCCGGGAGAAACTCTTTCAGAAGTTGCTCAAAAAAATGGGATCCGGCTGGACACGTTAATCAGCATGAACGAAATATCTAATGCCCGTAAAGTCCCGGCCGGCTCGGATCTGCTGATTCCAAATACCGATGGAATCATATACAAGGTGAGCCGGGGAGACTCCTTATCAAAGATCGCTACTATGTTTAAAGTAAATATCCAGCAGTTAGCTGATGCGAATGATTTAGTCTCTTCGGTTATCCACCCGGGAATGAAATTGTTTATTCCAGGAGCCATGCTTCCGCAGACAGAACTGAAACGTATTTTGGGGGAACTCTTTATATTTCCTACCACAGGAAGGGTTACTTCTTCTTTTGGTATACGGCCCGATCCCTTTACGGGTGTTCGCAGGTTTCATAATGGAATTGACATCGCTTATGCTTCCGGCACATCGATTCATGCAGCGTTGGCAGGAAAGGTCGCGAGGATCGGTTTTCACCCAAGTTATGGTAAGTATGTTATTATAACCCATGATGGAGGGTTGCAAACATTCTATGCTCACTTACAAACGATAGCAGTTCCTATGGGGAAAACAGTGGCACAGGGTTCGATCATCGGTGAAATGGGAAGTACAGGGTACTCTACAGGATCTCATCTGCATTTTTCTGTATTTAAGAACGGAAACCCTATAGACCCGATGCAATATTTTAAATAAAATAACGAAAATCGTGAGAGGAGAGATATTATGCGGAGAGTAGCAATTTTTATCATCATTCTCTTTGCTTTGGTTGCATTTATTAATGCCTATTCTGCTGCACGGGCACACACTCCTCAAGCTGTACCGATAGAGAAAACCTCATAGGGTTTAAGTTTAATATATGAGGCGTTTTCAAAAATCCACCTTCCTAACCCGGCGAAATTCGTAAATCCTTATATAATAGGGATTTTTGAAAATCGCCTGGATGAAAAACACTAGTTTTGAAAGATGCTCATATAAGCAGTATTTCCCTTTTATCTTCCGTGGCAATGCTTGTATTTTTTCCCGCTGCCGCAGGGACAGGGATCATTCCTTCCTACTTTTTCTGTAACACGGCGTACCTGTACGTTTTGAGGTTGTGAACCTGCGTCGCCCCCGGATTTATCGAAGGCACTTACTGCATTGTGAGTTGCCGTACCTACCGGGACTTTCCCGGAAGGAGGTGTCCGCTCCTTTGCCCGTTCTATCCGCACCTGGAACATTTTTTTAGCAATCGTAGTACGAATGTCATACAAGAGCTGGTCAAATATTTCAAAACCTTCCAGTTTATATTCAAGGAGGGGGTTCTTCTGCCCGTAGGAACGGAGGTACACAGCTTCCCGGAGAGCCTCCAGATTTTCTAGATGATCCTGCCATTTCGAGTCTATGGCGCGTAAATATTCATACCGAATAACCATATTGAATGTTTCCGGTCCTACAAGCTCAGCTTTCGCGTATAGATCTTTCCGTAAATCCTCCAGGACCCGCACTTTCAAATCTTCCGGGCTAGTACCCAAAAGATCATCCAGAGCGTTACCTGGAGTGTACTGGAACGTTGTCCGCAGGTTCTTAAGAACCTCTCCTAACACCGTAGCATCTTCTCCGCGTGTTTTTGTAAAAGGGATAAGAATTTCATCCAGGAGCTCTTCTGCTGTAGAGAGGATCCGTTCCAGCAGATTTGGATCTTCAAGAATTTCATCCCTCCGCGTATAAATAAATTTTCGTTGCTCGTTCAATACATCATCGTACTCTAAAAGATGTTTTCGGATCTCGAAATTCCGCTCCTCTACCTTCATCTGTGCTCGTTCAATGGAACGGTTTAACAGGGGATGATTCAAGGGTTCGCCTGGCCGCATACCTACTCTTTCCAGAAGAGATTTCAGGTTCCCCTTGCTGCCTCCGAACAGACGCATAAGATCATCGTCCATTGAAAGAAAGAAACGGGATTTTCCCGGATCTCCCTGTCTTCCCGAACGGCCTCGAAGCTGGTTGTCGATACGTCGGGATTCATGCCGTTCCGTGCCTAAAACATACAATCCCCCCACTTGTTTCACTTCTTCATACTGCTGAAACCAAAGGGATAGCTCTTTTTCATATGCAGCACGGTATTCTTCCTCAGATGCATCGGTCCCTGCCCGTTTTCGTGCCCGGAATTCAGGGTTTCCTCCCAATTTTATATCCGTGCCTCTCCCGGCCATGTTAGTGGCTATGGTAACAGATCCTTTGGCCCCTGCCTCGGCAATAATTAGTGCTTCACGAGCGTGGTTCTTTGCATTTAGAACCTCGTGCCGGATGCCGCGTTTTAAAAGGAGCTTAGATAGCTGTTCAGATTTTTCTATGGAAATAGTTCCTACCAGAATAGGCTGTCCTTTTCGGTGAACTTGTTCTATTTCATTGCAAATCGCTTCATACTTATCCGGTTCATTGAGATAAATTAGATCGTCTTCATCGGCCCGAATCACCGGTCGATTTGTGGGGATAACCACTACATCTAGATTGTATATCTTATTGAACTCTTTAGCTTCTGTATCTGCGGTACCTGTCATACCGGATATTTTTTTGTACATGCGGAAATAGTTCTGGAACGTAATGGTAGCCAGGGTTCGGTTCCGTTCTGCTACCCGGATGTTTTCTTTTGCCTCGATTGCCTGGTGTAATCCTTCCGAGTACCGACGACCGTATAGGATCCGTCCGGTGAACTCATCTACGATTTGTACCTGTCCGTTCTGCACTACGTAATCTGTATCCTTGTGAAACAGATAATGCGCTCTAAGTGCCTGGGTAACGTAATGGATGTATTCAAAGTTTTCATCTAAAAACAGGGACCCTTGAATGATCTTACGGCCCTGCAGGATCTCTTCCAGGTGGTTTAACCCTTCATCGGTAAAGGATATCCGTTTACCCTTTTCGTCGATCTTGAAATCCCCCCTGGGTTCCTCTGGGTACTCGCCGGTAGCAGGATCTTTTTCACATTCTACCAGAAATTTCACTACTTTATTTGCATTGAGGATTTTTATCGTATCGTCTTCTGCAGCTCCAGAAATAATAAGGGGTGTTCTAGCTTCGTCAATCAGAATTGAATCGATTTCATCGATGATACAGAAATTGTGACCCCGTTGAACCCTTCCGCCTATATCGTACCGCATATTATCCCGTAGGTAGTCAAAACCAAACTCATTATTGGTTCCATACGTTATATCTGCTGCATAGGCTTTTTTTCGGGCTTCATTATCCATCTGGGAAAGGATGACTCCTACAGAAATTCCCAGAAACTTATAGACTCTTCCCATCCACTCAGAATCGCGTTCCGCTAGGTAGTCATTTACCGTAACAATATGCACACCCTTGCCCGTTAGGGCGTTCAAATAGGCAGCAGGAACAGAAGAGATCGTTTTTCCCTCTCCTGTTTTCATTTCCATGATTTTCCCCTGGTGCAGTACAATTCCTCCGAGAATTTGAACGTCGTACAATCTTTCGGTAAGAACCCTTCGTGCGGCTTCGCGTGCAAGGGCGAAAGCCTCAGGCAATAACTTATCGAGACTGACTCCCTCTTCTACTAAACCTCTTAAACGAACCGTTTCCGTAGGGAAATCATCATCGTGCAAGCTCATCGCCCATTGCTCTCTGGCATTTACCTCATGGAGCAAGGGAAGTAACGCACTAATGTCTTTATCGTTCTTTGATCCAAGCAAAGCTTCTAAAATTTTTTGGAGCATATAGAAATTCTATCCTCTATAGTAAGACAGGTCAAGATTGACAATCGGATACTCTGTAGCTACACTGATTCGATGTCAACAGATGTGTGCAGGGGATCCTCTAGAGGGGTCCGCCTTACAGGTTATTTCTTACTAATTCTCTTTTTTGGCGGATATCTAATCAGTTGTACCCGGACTTCTTCCCTTAATCTGGAACGGGAAGAATTATTTTCCCTTTCCTTTGGAAAAATGGAAGATCAGCTGGATGCGTTTCAAATTACTGAAAGCCCATCACTGATAAAAACAGATCTTTTCATGCATGATGGACGATTCTATATTTCTGATGGGGCTTCTGCGAAAGTAATGGTGTTTTCTTCCTATGGAGATTTATTGACATTGTATTACAACCCGGAAAAGAACCCCGAGCCTTTGCTGGTACCCTCCAGTGCGTCGGAATCGGTTACCAATAAACGGGCGTACCCGTATGCATTTAACCAGATTGGGGAAATAGCAGTGACGTCCAATAAGTTCCTCTACATAGAAGATCGACTTCCGGAGGAACGGAGTGTGTTTGATGGTGAACTAGGAGTAAGACTTAACAGTATTGTGCTAAAGTTTGAGAATGGTGAGTACCAGGGCTACCTGGGGCAGGAAGGGACCGGAGGGACTCCCTTCCCTTACATAGAATCTGTTACTGTAACCCGGAATGACGAAGTTGTAGTAATCTGTCGCACACCGAGAAAGTGGATTGTCTATTGGTTTACTTCTAACGGAGCCCTTTTTAACAAATCCAGTCTTTCCCTGGAAGATCTTCCGGTACCTTTTGAGGGGAAGGTGTTCCCCAGTCTGGAAACGATCCTTCCCTCTGCTGTGGATCCTTTGTTATTCTTCAAGATAAGCTATTTCAAAGAGGGAGTAGATTCTCAAACAGGTATTCGCTACGGAATCGAGCACATAGGCACACGGATATACCGGTTTGATCTTTCTGAGCAGGGATTTAAAGAGTTTTTTGAAGTTCCGGAAAATATCCAGACTCTTAAACCAGCAGGGACCTTTGAAACACAAGAGTTACGATTGGCTTACGAACTGATAGGGATAGTGGAGGGGAACTTTTTTTTCTTCTTATGCCGGCAGGATACTGATCTATATCAACTTTTGATTCTTCAGGCCAATGGGAAAGTACTTCATAGGAGGAATCTAAGAATCGAAGACAGCCAACTGCTTTATTCCTGTTTTCATGTTTCCAGGGAAGGAATTCTTTCCGCTCTGCTCGTAACGGATGTTGCAGCCAAAGTTGTTTGGTGGCGTTCTGACGCTCTCTTGAAGGAGCGATGAGATATGGGGTCTTTAAAAACCTCTTTTCTACCCGTAGCAACCTGTAGTACAGCCTTAGATCTGGATCAACGGGTACAGACAACCTATCATCTCCCTGCTCTTGTGTTAATGGAAAATGCAGGTCGATCTGCTGCAGAGTATCTATTCCCGTACCTTGAGGAACCTTGTGTAGTAGTTGCAGGAAAAGGGAATAATGGAGGAGATGCCCTGGTGATTGCCCGACATCTGCTCCAAAAAGGAGTTTCGGATATCACCGTGGTGTTGGTTCAGGAAGATATGGGTGAGCTTGCCACTGTACAGAGCGCAGCCTTAAAGGCTCACGGATGCCGTATGCTAAACTATCAAGCTGAACGGGTATCGGCTCTTGAGGCTATCCGCAGGGGAAAGACAATCATCGATGGAATTTTGGGGATTGGATTAAAGGGGGAGGCACGGGGGACGATTCCAGAGCTGATAGATCAGATCAACGATTCCCAGGGAAAGGTGTTTTCTTTAGATGTCCCCAGCGGATTAGGGGATGACTATGCTCCAGGTTTTCCTGTGGTGCGGGCGTTTGAAACCCTTACCTTTGAAGTTCCAAAACTCTGTATGTATCTGCCGGAGGGGCGAATCTACTGTGGAACCATCCATTGTTTATCCGCTGGTTTTCCTCCCCGGGAAATTATGGAATTGAATACATCGTACGAACTTATAACAGGAGAGTCTCTTCCCTCCTTGATCCGATATCCGAACCCATGGGAGTATAAAAATCTAAGAGGGCATGCTGCCGTGTTCGGTTCTTCTGTGGGGACTACGGGTGCGGGGATTTTAGCCTCTGAGGCGGTGCTCCGGGCAGGGGCAGGGATGGTGAGTTTAGTGGCCGACTCTGACGTGTATCCGGTACTGGCCTCCCAGTGTAGATCCGTGATGGTGAAACCTTTACCTCCGAATCCAATACCCGAAGGATGGGGTTCTGCCTTTTCTGCATTTTTAATCGGGCCCGGGTGGGGCAGGGGGATAGAGCGGATGCCGTTGTTTCGCCGACTGGTATCTATGAAACGTCCGGGAGTGCTGGATGCGGATGGCCTATACCTATTAAAACAGATGCTGGATGAAAGAGAGACGCCGGACTTAGAGGGATGGATTTTAACCCCACACCCGGGAGAGTTTGAAGCTCTTACAGGATGTACGAGGGATACGTTTAAAACGAATCCGTTACCAAAAGCGAAGGAATTTGCTTCTCGACTGCATTGCGTACTTGTGCTCAAGGGGCATATTTCTTACATCGTTTCTCCCGATGGAAGCATAAAGGTCTATGATGGGATGAACCCTGTATTAGGGACAGCCGGAACCGGAGATGTTCTTGCAGGGTTGATTACAGGATTTTTAGCTCAAGGGATGAATTCTCTTTCTGCAGCTCTTTCCGGTGTCTTGATTTTAGGAGAAACAGCGAAGCAGGTGCGTTTAACGCAGGGGTACTTTTTATCCCAGGATATTCTTCCTGGGCTTTCAAAGATGGTGTGGGACAATGCAGAAAAGGCAAGAGACCTTCGATAACGAGACGTACACGTACCATTACAACCGGGAGGAACGGTTGCAAAAAAATCCGCGGGTTCGGTCAGCCTTTTATGATGATTCGGGCTGTCATAGCCTGCCCTGTTTTTTTATGCAGAATCGTGGGCTCATGTTCTTTCTCATGGATTTAGGTTTTTTATTGATTCTTTTTTGGGCGTATCAAACGTTTTTCGGGTTTTCGAAAAGTGAACTGGAAATGAATGGATTCCATATCTCGCTATACGCATATGAATATGGAGAAGGTACGCTGATTTCTTTCAAGGCGCGTGCTACCCAGGATATACCTGAGGGGATGGAGGGTATTCCTGTAACGTTCCTCTTAGGAACTGAACAAAAAGAAGCTTTTCTTGATTTACCCATGAAAAACGGTGAAGAGAAAGTTCTTCGCGTATCTTTTCCTCTTCGGAAGATGAAGAAAGCTAAAGCCATTGTAGTCTTTACAGATAAATCGTACTCACTGCTTACCAACGTACAGAAAAGCAATTAACGTTCCGGTTGACCAGCACAGGGAATAATACTATAGTGGGAACCGGAAGGTGCGTGGGATGTATCAATTCTATCTCCTATCTATTGTTATGAATCTTTGTATCCCCGTATTTCTTATCCCTGGATTTTTTAAAAACAGATTACCCCTATTCTATTCATTCATTACGGAAGTATTCACAAAGGAAGACCAGGTCGTCCTTTTGGGATTTGCATCTGCCGCTATGGGAGTTTTTAAACTTCTTTCCCCCGTGTATGGGGATACACTCTTCTTTGGTGATCTATTCCCGGCTGTATGCAACTTAGGAGGAGGTGGTGTCCTTATCCTGGAACATTTTAAGGGGCGTGCAAACATGGAAATACCGATACTTCGAATACTCAACACTGTTCTACTAAAACGGAGAGATATCTGGGGGTATGTCTGCCTGATTGGAGGGATTTCACACTTTTTTCTTCCTGGTATGCTCTTTTTTTAGGATTTCTGATGCTTTTATCTACCGCTGCCATCATACGGCAAGGTCGAAAATTTTTTTTGGCCCGACGTATGCCAACAGGAAGTATGGCTTCAAGGTGGGAATTCCCCGGGGGGAAGGTTGAAGTGGGGGAAACGCCGGAACAAGGATTGGCAAGGGAGTTAGAAGAAGAATTCGGGATCCATGCCCACATTGGCTCGCTCTTGTTTACTACCTGTTTCCGGAACAATGAGATTGAATATCGGTTGATTTCTTTTGAAGCTACGATCGGAGAACCTCCGGTTTTTTTGGCGGAACACACAGAGATCGGTTGGTTTACCCTCGAAGAGATAGAGGGATTAAATTTAGCCGATTCGGATCGAGTATTATTTCAGAAATTAAAACCCTATTTCATATTACGGTTCCAGGCTGAATGCAGCCGTTCTTTGGAATGATAATAACTCCATCCCGAATAAAGTAGGTTCCATAATCGCCATCCCGCCGGGGAATATCATCCACGCCGATCCTGCATCCTTCTCCAATCCGTGCATTTTTATCGATGATCGCTCCTCGAATTCGAGTCCCTCGGCCGATCCCAATATCGGGAACTCCCTTTCTTCGATTTTCTAGTTTATCCGCCGGAGTTTCATAGAAATCAGCTCCCATGCATACTACCCCTTCCAGACTGGACCCGGTTTCGATGATGGAACGAATTCCCAACACCGAGCGGGTAACCCAGGAATTGGTAACAATACAACCATCTCCCGTTAGAACCTCAGAGAGCGTAGAGTAGTTAAATTTTGTGGGAGGAAGGTGTCGTAATTGTGTATAAATTGGGTGCGCTTCATCGTACAGGTTGAAGTTCGGATTTATTACAGCTAAGTTGAGATTTGTCTCGTAGAATGACTTAATTGTACCGATATCCTCCCAGAAACCGGTAAAAATATAGGCATGGACTTTCATCTGTTCTATCGATCGGGGGATGATTTCTTTACCAAAATCTGTATATTCATTGTCCAATGCTTCCTTGATGGCTTGAACAGTGAACACATAAATTCCCATCGAAGCCAGGTACTCACGCCCTGACGCAAGAAGTTTCGGATCCGGATGTAATTTGCCTGGCACTTTTAAATGAGAAATATCTTTACTCATTTCGGGCTTTTCTACAAAATCGGTGATTCTTCCCATAGAGTCCACTCCCATAATCCCGAAGCCTATCGCCTGCTCCCGGGTTACCGGAGTTGCGGCTATGGAGATATCTGCCTTAGATTCGATATGCTTATTTACAAAGTCCTGGAGGTCCATCCGGTACAACTGGTCTCCGGAGAGGATCAAGTAATAATCAGGATTCTGATCCTGGAAGTGGTGGAAATTTTTTCGAACGGCATCTGCCGTTCCTTCATACCAGCTGTTACTATCGAAAGTCTGCTGTGCCGCAAGAATTTCACAGAAACCTTTAGAGAAGGTATCAAAGAGGTAAGTTCTTGTAATGTGCATATGAAGCGAGGCAGAGTTAAACTGGGTAAGAATATAAATCTGTTTAAAATTTGAGTGAATGCAATTTGATATAGGAATATCTACAATTCGGTACTTTGCTCCAAAAGGAACGGCAGGTTTGGCCCTATCTTTGGTAAGGGGAAAAAGTCGAGTTCCCTTTCCACCGCCTAGTACAATCGAAAGAATATTTTGTTGCGCCATACTTCTTCCCTCCTTTGTATTGATGATAATTCCCATTATTAACTTTATTAGAGCGCATCGTGCCGGTCAAGCAAAAAAGTGATCTTTATGGTATGATACATTCCTATGAGGGGAAGCATGGAAAGAATTCTAAGAGAACTGAGGGAAGATTCGACCTTCATGGAATGCGTAACACGGTGGGAACATATACCTCCTAAGGAAGGGGTTGAGGTTCCTCTCCCCGCGGATCTTCACCCTGCCCTCCAAACAGCACTGTTAGAACGAGGAATTCAGAGCCTCTACTCCCATCAGGAGAAAGCCTATCGGATCGCACGGGAAGGAAAACATCTCCTTGTTATAACACCCACGGCATCAGGAAAAACGTTGTGCTATAATCTACCCGTTCTCCAAACCTTGCTGGAAGATCCGGGAAAACGCGCTCTGTATCTCTTTCCAACTAAAGCATTATCCCAGGATCAACAATCTGCTTTGAATGAGTCGATCCTTACTGGAGAACTTCCGGTAAAGGTAATGACGTACGATGGAGATACTCCCGCTTCTTTGCGAACCGCCGCGCGTGAGACAGGACAGATCATTATTTCTAATCCGGATATGCTTCATTCTGGTATCCTTCCCAATCACCCCAAATGGATTAAATTTCTCCGTACCCTCTCATTTGTGGTAATAGATGAGATTCATACGTATCGGGGGGTGTTTGGATCTCATATGGCCAATGTGATTCGGAGGCTTAAACGAATCTGTGCTTTCTATGGAGTTTCTCCCGTATTTATCTGCGCTTCTGCGACTATTGCGAATCCTCTGGAACTAGGATCCCGTATCATAGAAGAACCGCTTTCCCTCGTTGACGAAAATGGCGCACCTTCGGGGGAAAAACATGTTATCCTCTATAATCCACCTCTGGTAGACAGGGTACAGGGGATTCGAAGGGGAGTAGTGTTGGAATCTGAGCGATTGGCCCTCAGATTTTTACAGAAAGGGGTAAAAACTATCATTTTTACTCGTTCACGGATCAATACAGAATTAATCGCTTCCTATATAAAAGGAAAGCTTGCCAATGTGTATACAGATAATGCAAGGATCGCTGTAGAGTCGTACCGGGGAGGGTATCTTCCCTCAGAACGGAGAAACATTGAAGAAGGCCTTCGGAACGGTGCAATTCAGGGGGTGGTGGCAACAAACGCCCTGGAACTGGGGATAGATATCGGGGGATTGGATGTCTCGATCCTGGCTGGATTCCCCGGCTCTATCGCCTCTGCCTGGCAGCAAGCTGGTAGGGCTGGAAGGAGACAGGGAGTCTCTGTAGCAATTCTTATTGCTTCTGCTTCTCCCTTAGATCAGTTTATGGTGAATCATCCAGATTATTTTTTTGGGAAAAGCCCGGAAGAAGGATTCGTAGATCCGGAAAATCCCTATATCTATACGGATCATCTACGATGTACTGTCTTTGAACTACCCTTTCGAGAAAATGAACGTTTCGGCGGGGAACCGGAACCTGCCCTGGCCCGGCTTGAAGAAGGGGGTACGGTACGAAAAGCCCGAGGTACGTACTTTTGGGCGGACCGTTCCTATCCGGCTGAAGGAGTCTCTTTACGCAGTGCTTCTTCAGAAAATATCGTGATCCTGGACAGTACAAAGGGGAGAAATAAGATTATCGGTGAGATGGATAGGCCTTCTGCCAAGGAACTTTTGTTCCCTAATGCAGTGTATCTTCACCGCGGCATGCAGTATATGGTAACAAACCTGGATCTTCCTCAGAAAAGAGCAGAAGTAGTAGAGGCGGAGGTGAATTACTATACAGATGCTCTTGTAAAGCGAGACCTCAAGGTGC
>Ga0116192_1001620_pt1 | contig 15551 bp, 11 predicted proteins | sample AD_UKC113_MetaG_FD_89876 | JGI IMG/M metagenome (GOLD analysis project Ga0116192, IMG submission 89876) | Active sludge microbial communities of municipal wastewater-treating anaerobic digesters from Hong Kong - AD_UKC113_MetaG | ecosystem: Engineered > Bioreactor > Anaerobic > Digestate... | reverse complement strand
CGCCGAGCATACGAACAGCCTGCAGTATTTCCTCCGCAGAGCACCCGCCTGGTTCTGCCGTGCCGGTGCCCGGGGCATAAGCCGGGTCGACCACATCTATGTCGATGGAGACGTATACCGGCCTTCCCTCAAGAAGCGTGATGTTCCCGGAAAGGGGTCCGGCCAGCTTTTTTATGTACATGTTGGTATTGGAGCGGGCAAATTCGAACTCTTCCCTCGTGCCGGAGCGTACGCCGAACTGGTAAAGGTTTTTCCCTCCGATCAATTCCGCCACCCTGCGCATGACGGTTGCATGAGAAAAGCGCTCCCCGAGGTACTCCTCCCTGAGGTCGGCATGGGCGTCAAAATGGACGACCGCCAGCCCGGGATACTTTTTGTAAACTGCCTCGATTACAGCCAGGCTTATCAGATGCTCCCCGCCCAGAAAAAGAGGCAGCTTGCCGTCCCTGAGAATTTGCGCGGCTGTGCGGCCTATGCGGCGCAGGTTTTCTCCGACCGTTCCGAAGGGAAGGACCACGTCCCCGGCATCAAAATAGCTGTAACCAGCCAGGTCCCGGTCGAGATCGACGCTGTACTCCTCGAGGCCGTATGACACCTGCCGAATTTTCTGCGGGCCTTGCCAGGTGCCGGAACGAAAGCTGACGGTGAATTCCATCGGCGCCCCCACCAGGACTATTTCCGCGCTTTCGTAATCCTCGACGCTGCCCATAAAACCCTTGTGCCTTTCCACAAAGTCCAGCAAGCTTTTCCCTCCCTTATCATTAAATCCGCACGGCCCGTCACGCCACGGCCGAAACTACTCAACAAGCTCCCTTACAAAAGGCGGAAGCACGAAACAACTGCGGTGAACGGCGGGACTGTAGTACCTGGTATTCAAATCCGGGATTCCGGCGGGGTCGACATCCAGCGGGTCGTATTTTTTGGAACCCATCGTGAAAGTCCACAGCCCGCCCGGGTACGACGGCACGTTTGCCAGAAAGAGGCGAGTTGCCGGAAAAATGCCCGAGATGCACTTGAAAAGCCCGGATATCAGATCGCGGTTGAAAAAGGGCGATTCGGTCTGGGCTACAAAAATCCCGTCGTCCTTCAGCGAGTCGAAAACGCTCTTGTAAAAGGAAGTGCTGAACAAGCCTTCCGCCGGCCCCACCGGGTCGGTGGAATCAACAATAATTACGTCGTATGTATTCTTGTTTTCCTTCACGTGCTTGATGCCGTCGCCAATAACTATCTCAACCTTGGGATGATCGAGCGCACAGCTTATTTCAGGCAGGTACCTGCGCGAAGCCTCGATCACGGCGCCGTCGATTTCGCAATGGACCACTTTTTCCACCGGCTGATGCTTTACTGCCTCCCTGACCACCCCGCCGTCCCCGCCGCCGATGACAAGGACTTTCTTCGGAGCGGTGTGCGTAACCATGGCAACGTGAGTGATCATTTCGTGATAAACAAACTCGTCCATGACAGTGGTTTGAATCACATTGTCGAGCACGAGCATCCGCCCGAACTGTTCCGTGTCGATTACGGCCAGTTCCTGGAACATCGTTTTCTCGCTGTGCAGGGTTCTCTTCAAACGGCACGACAGGGCCATGTCATTTGTCTGTTTCTCGGTAAACCACAATGACAGTTTCGGTTCCAACTTCAGCGCCTCCGTAAAACGTATTGTTGCTAGTACCAGAGGGGCACGGCGGCGAGGGCGCAGCCGATTTTTTGTACACGCAACTCGGCGGCTGCGATTTTCATACCACGCAGTTCCATTCCCCTCGTTTCGAAAGCTTCCTTCAGCATGTCTTCTATGGCCTTCTCCGCTTCTTCCTTGCTGCACCGCCCCGAAAACTCCATGATCACCCCGAAGGTATCCTTCGAAAACCCGACGCCCACAGCGGCGGCAATCAACTCGCCGGGAACGTCGCTGATAATATAGCCGTAGGCCGTCGGTACCAGCGAACCGGGCGGTATCTCCATTTCCGGGCAGTGCTGAACACCTGGGGGAAGGATGCTGGTGACGCGCATTAAATTGAGGTTGCCTATTCCCGCTTTCAAAAGGGCATTGTCAAATGCGTTCAGACGATTCTCCCCTTCGGCACTGCCTGCTGTAACGAAAAATTTTTTTGGAGTAGGCAGCATGTTCTATCCTCCTTTTAAAAATGTCCGGTTTGCCAACAAACATACAATATTATATCTGGAACGGAGAAAAAAATAAACCATGTGTTCCGCCAAAACTTTTTTTAAAAAAATCCATTAGAGTCAAGTATAGGATGGCTCCCTCCGTGAAACCATAAGAGCAAAAAAGAGGAGGGAATCAGCTTGCTTAAAACCGTCATAGGACTGTTCGACACCAGGGATCAGGCTGAAAAAGCGGTCACGGCACTGCGCGGCGGCGGCTTTCACGAGGAGATTTCCGTACTTGCCGCCGATAAAACAAAGGCCGGGATGGGAATGAAGAACCGCCCCGGCGCTGAGACCGGGAGCGTCACCACCGGCGTAACCGCGGGCGGAGTGCTGGGCGGCCTGGCCGGCCTGGCCGCGGGAGCGGGAGCTCTCGCCGTACCGGGGATCGGGCCGATAATCGCCGCCGGCCCCATTGCCGGTATCCTCTCAGGAGCGGCTACCGGGGGAATAGCGGGGGGACTTATCGACTGGGGCATCCCCGCCGAGCGCGGCAAATTTTACGAAGGCAAGGTGCGCGAAGGTAAAATACTCGCATCCGTGCGCACCGATGAAAATAAAGTGAATGACGCCGCCAACATCATGCGGCAGAACGGCGCCAGTGACGTGGAAATCCACTAGCCGGCGGGAAAACGAATATGGGACGCGGAAACTTGCAGACAGCATCATCCGGGGGACGGCCCCTCCGGATTGGGCCTTGCCGATCCCGCGTCCCTTTATTTTTTAATTCGCCGTTTGCCGTCCTCCAGCACTTTGAGATATATGTCCCTGTAAACCACGGCGTCTTCAGCCTGGCGGCCGTTCGACTCACAGATAACCGTAGGCGTCAACTCTCTTCCCGCCAGCAGTTCCGCCAGCGGTGTGAAATCAGGTCCGAAACCGGCTTCAAGAGTCGTCCGGTGCCGCTTCTCCCCCGCCCCCGTAAACTCCACCGGACTGAAGTGAATATGAAGGTTCTGCAAATATTCCTTTCCCAGGCATCTCTCAATCAGGTCAAAATCTTCTTCGAAATCCTCTCTCCGCACATACCGCCCGCCGGTGGCGGCGTACAAATGCCCGAAATCGACAGCCGGCACCACCCGGCTTCCCGTTTCGCACAACTCGATCACTTCCTCCAGCGAGCCCAACAGACTTCTCTTTCCCATGGTTTCCGGCGCCAGTAAAACACCGGAAAGCCCCTCTTCTTCCGCCTCAAGTAAAATTTCTTTCAGAAAAGCTTTCGCCCTGTTCAGGATCTCCCTGCGGCCGCCGCCGCTTCCCGAGCCCGGGTGGAAAACCACCGCAGTCGCCTCCATCGCCCGCGCCACTTTCAACGACTTGAGCAGGTGGTGCCGGGTCTTCGCCCTGATTTCAAGGTCTGTGCTGCTCAGGTTTATGTAATAGGGGGCGTGCACGCTCATCTTTATACCCCGTTGAGCGGCCAGCTTCCCCAGGCGGGCGGCCGTCTCAACGCTGATATTCACGCCCCTGCCGCACTGATACTCATAGGCGTTCAAGCCGCGCTCCGCCAGCCAGTCCGGCATTTCCAGGGAAGATTTGCGTCCTTCCGCGTAAAAAGCATCCGATGCGCCTGCAGGCCCGAAGTATACGGTCACCGCCCGACACCCCCAGAAAGAAACTTACAAGTAATATATTAAACCAGCAAAAGCAAAATTAAAAGATATTTAACAAAAGCAGGCGGCATATACATAAATAAACAATTTTTTCCAGATATGAAGGATAATTACTGCTGCATCCAGAAGTATTATTAACAACAATCCGGGGTGGTGGCCATGCGCAAAACAAGATTAATCCTGTTGTGCCTCCTGATCGTCGCCGTTTTCCTTTTTGCCTTTTTCCGTCTCGTACCCGCTTCCGGCAGGCTGGTCGGACTGGATGGGAAAAGCCTCGTCTATGCCAGGGGCCGTGACGCTGCAACACTGGACCCGGCGCAGGCGCAGGACGAAGAGTCGCTTAAAGTCATCTCCAACATCTTTGAAGGACTTGTCCGCTTCAAGCCCGGCACCACCGAGGTGGAGCCCTGTCTCGCCGAAGCCTGGCGGGTCTCTCCGGACGGGCGGGAGTGGACGTTCTACCTGAGGAAAAACGTCAAGTTTCACGACGGGACGCCTTTCAACTCGGAAGCCGTAAGATTCAGCGTGGAAAGGCAGATGCCCCCTTTCCGCCGGGAAAGCACAGCCTATGCTTCCTTCACCTTCGGCGTGGTCGACACGATAAAGACGCCCGACCCTTACACCGTAACATTTGTTTTAAAATATCCCTACGCTCCTTTTTTGAACAACCTGGCCATGCCGGCATCCGCCCCCATCGTCAGCCCGGACGCCGCTTCTGTGCTCGGCGATGGCTTCGGCGACCGGCCGGTGGGAACCGGACCTTACCGGTTCGCGCAATGGAAAAAAGGAAAGATCATCACCCTGAAGGCAAACGTGGACTACTGGGGAAAGCCGGCCGAACAGCGCGACCTGTCGTTTACCGTAATTAAGAACAGCAGGATGCGCTCACTGGCCCTCGTTCTCGGCCTGGCCGACGTAGCCGACGGGTTAACGCTGCCAGACGCCCGCTTTCTCGAAGAAAAAGGGTATTCCGTGATCAGGTCGCCGGGACTCGACCTGAACTACCTTGGTTTTTTTACGGACAAAAAACCGTTCGACAACCCCGCGGTGCGAAGAGCGGTCAATATGCTCGTGGACCGCGCCCATATCAATGCAGCGCTTTTCAAAGGGGCATCTTTTGAGGCGAACGGCCCCCTGCCTCCCGGCGTCCTGGGTTATGATCCCGGCCTCCGCCCGCTCCCCTACGACCCGGCCGGAGCAAAAGAATTGCTGGCTGAAAACGGCTATCCCGACGGAATGAAGATTACCATCATCACTTATTCGAACACCAGGCCATACAATCCCGCAGGAGGAGAAAAGCTGGCCGGGCTTCTGCGCAGCGATCTGGCAAGGGCGGGCATAGAAGCGGAAATCAGGGTGTATCCCTGGGACAGGTACAAGGAAGCTCTTTTCAAGGGGGAAGGAAACGCCTTTCTTTACGGCTGGATCAGTGACAACGGCGATCCGGACAACATTCTCTACACCCTGCTCTCATCCTCCCAGATCGATAGCGGGCTGAACACCTTCCGTTACCGGAACGGCGAGGTCGACCTGCTCCTGGCCGGAGCTCAGCAGGAAACCGAGCCGTCCGTCCGGGCGCATTTGTACCAGAGAGCCGTAAAAGTGATCGTGCAGGATTCGCCTCTGGTAGTACTGAACCACAGCCTGAAACTGACGGCATGTTCCCCGCATATCGAGGGATTGATTCCCTGTACGGCCGGCGCCCGGCTTGACCTGGTAAAAAAACTTTGAAATGCCGTTCCACTATTTCCCACTAATAACAATGGAATGTACGTAGAATAATATCTGCAAAAGGCAAAAAGCCTAAATTTAGCAAGGGGGAACGAAAATGGATCAAATCTATCAACTCCAAAGGCAAATCCAGGATTTGCGGCAGGAAGTCAACAACATCAGCCAGGTGGCGAACCAGTTGCAGCGTTCGGAAGCCAACAACGCGGCTCAACTCCAGCGCCTGCAGCAAAACGAAGTCCTGGCTTCCCAACAGCTTCAGCAGATTCAGCATCTGTGCAACCGCCTGAGCCAGGATGTCAACATCATCAGCAATGTCGCCCAGCAGGTAACTTCTCAAATGTTAAGGCCCTATACCAGCGGCCAGTTCGGCATGACCCAGCCGCTGAGCCAGCAAGCAACGGGACAGTTCGGCACGGCCGGCTTCGGTTTCGGCACAAGCCAGTACACTCCCGCCCAGTTCAGCGCTTTCGGCACCCAGGCTGCGGCGAACCGGACCATGAACATGATGGCGGCGGTCGATCCTTACACTTCGAGCTTTAGTATTCCGGCATACAGCAACATTGCCGGCCAGAGCGCCTATACGGCCCGTAATATCCCCTCCACTTTCGGGATGAGCACGATGGGAGCCCAGCAATCCGCACTGACGGGCACCAGCGCTCCCTGGTTACAACAGCATTTTAGCCCGGCGCAGAATTACGGCACTTTCGGTTTCGCCGGTCAATACACCCCCAGCTTCAGCACAATGGGCGCCACCAGTCAAATCGGCTCCGGTCTTTTCGGCGGCCAGCCCGCTCTGAGCAGCATGCCTCTTTACAGCAGCTGAGAAGCGTTTTTTTGCGGGGGGCGCAGAGCCCCCCGCTGCTTTTTATTTTCGATAATTTTACCGCAAATAATACATTTAAATCCCCTTAACAGTAATTGGATGGGATTCTATAATTATCTAAGAGACAATTGTGAAGGGGGTATACACTTGGCAAAAATCCTGCGCGAAGGAGCCTCTTACACCCAGCGCGACATAGTGGAACTGCTGTGTGAATTCTCAGCCTTCAAAGACAGGGTCGTGAAAAAATTCAAGGAACTTGCAAGAGAACTGGAAGGGAAATCAAACGAACACGACCTTTGGGTCAACCTTTACCTGATATCTTCCGATTATGCCGAGGAAATCGCCGGCAAAAAACACAAGCAGCAGGAAATGCTCCAGAAAATATCCTGACCCGGCGGCCCCGCGCCAAAAGCGCGGGGCCGTCAACTTGCGGAAATAATCCTTTTGAGCGAAGGACAAAATTGACACCCGGAATAAATCATGCTAACATGTTAACTAACCGGTCAGTATGGGAGGTTTAACCATGACGCACCCGACGGCGGGGGATAACGCCTTTGAAAGGATTTGCCGGTCGGCAGTCAAAATATTCAGCAGCAGGGGCTACCACAAAACCACCATGGACGACATCGCCGCCGCGGCAGGGTTGACCAAGGGAGCCATTTACTGGCACTTCAAAAACAAGAAGGAACTTTTCAAGTTTTTAATCACAAGCAGGTACAACGAGTTCGACGAACTGATTACCTCCGCCCTTTCCTCTTCCTCCCCCCCACCCGTGAAAATATTGAAAGCCTTTTGGAACAGCGCGGACTATTTTGAAAACAACAGGGAGTTTTGCGCTCTCGTCAAAGTTTTTCACTCGGAGGGAATCGTCATCACCGACAGCGAATTCGAAGAGACTCTCCGTTCGCTTTACAGCCGTTACCGTGAACTGATCGCCGCCGTCATCAGGGAAGGCATCGACGAAGGTCATTTCAGCCCGGACATCAGCCCTGAAATTGCCGGTTCCTTGATCCTGGCGGCTTTCGACGGGCTGAGCTTTCAGTGGCTCGTCGACCCGCAGGCGTTTACCCTGAAGGATGCTCTTCCGCTGCTGAACAGGATTGTGGATAAAGGTTTCGCCGCAAAAGACGGCGCCGCCGAGTAAAACAGAGAGGCCGCCGGCAAAAGCCTTCAGGTTGAAACACCTGCTCCGGTTGCTGTTTTATGTGCCCTGCGCTCTTCGGGCAGCGCCCCGTCACCCTCACTCCCCGGATTTCGCGCCTTCAGAACCAAGCCGCAAGCTTTAGGGCGAAACCGGACCGCCTTCAACTTGCGCCGGGCCGGCCTGGCACTAAGGCGTATCGTGACTTGCCGCCAAGACGATGTGCTCTCAAGTATTGCCGGCTGGTGTTTTCACCGGGCGCCGGGCAACGCAGTTCACCGCCGCCAAGAGCGCTGCCCACCTGCGCGGGATTGCAGACTGGGCTGCGCATATCACCCGCTTCCTTTAGCCTCAAAGTCCGGAAAAATTTGCGGCCAGTCCGGCAGGAGGTATTCCTTTGAAAATTACCGAGCTTGCCATAAAAAAACCAGCCGCCATGACCATGGTCATCATGTTTTTTATAGTTATGGGGCTTGTGGGATACATGCGCCTCGGCTCCGACCTTTTTCCCGAAACGAATACCCCCTTTATTTCCGTCGTTACCCGCTACCCGGGCGCGGGGGCCAAAGAGATCGAGAGCCAGGTGGTGGAACCCATCGAGGAGGCGGTGTCTTCCCTGCCCGGCATCAAAAGGACGACGACCACAGCCACCGAAGGATTGGCCGTCACCATCCTGGAGTTTACCATGAGCACCGACGCGGACATAGCGGCGATAGACGTGCAAAAGGCCGTTGACGCGGTGCAGCACAGGCTTCCCAGGGACGCCGAGAAGCCCGTGGTTCACAAACACAACATGAATGAAGAGCCGGTCATGACCCTCGTGCTGTCGGGCGAGCGGCCCCTTACCTCCATCCACACGCTGGCGAAAGACACCGTAAAGCAGCAACTGGAGTCCGTTCAGGGAGTGGGCGCAGTAACCCTCGTGGGCGGCCTGGAACGGGTGATAGACGTGCAGGTGGACCGCACCAGGATGGAAGGATACGGACTTTCCATAAACCAGATCGTCGACCGCCTTAGTCTTGAGAACGTCAACATGCCGGCAGGCAGCCTGAAACAGCCGGCCACGGATTTCACCGTACGCCTACTGGGCGAATACAAAAGCCTGCCGGAACTGGAGGAAATCCGCATACCCTTTCCCGGAGGTTCAGTTGCCCTGAGAGATATCGCCTCCGTAAAAGACAGCTACGCCGAAGCCACCCAGTACGCCCGCTTTGACGGACGTCAGGCGGTGGCGCTGATCATACAGAAACAGAACGACGCCTCGATCATCGAAGCCTCCGACGCCGTTTCCAGACAGACCGACGCAATCAAAAAGCAACTGCCGAAAGACGTGGAACTGGTTGTCGCCCAAAACAACAGTGACTTTATAAGGAGTTCCCTGGCCGACTCCAAGCGCACCCTTCTCGAAGGCGTCCTGATGACGGGCATCGTACTCATTTTCTTTCTGCGGGAATGGCGTTCCGTCTTTACCGTCATGCTGGCCATCCCCACTTCCATCATCTCCACCTTTCTGATGATGTATTTCGCCGGATTCACCTTCAACATACTATCTCTGATGGGCCTGACCCTGTGTGTGGGAATTCTGGTAGACGACTCGATAGTCATCCTGGAGAACATCCACAGGCACCGCACGATGGGCAAGGACCCCGAACAGGCCGCCATCGACGGCCGTTACGAAATAGGTATGGCGGCGGTGGCCATAACGCTGCAGGACGTCGTCGTTTTCATGCCCATAGCCTTCATGACCGGCCTGGTCGGCCAGTTTTTCCGCCAGTTCGGCCTGACCGTGGTTTTTGCCGCCCTCTTTTCCCTTTTCGTTTCGTTCACCCTCACGCCCATGCTTTCCGCAAAGCTCGGGAAAAAAGAAGGCGGCCCGGCCGCAAACCTTCTGGAATCCGTACCCCTTTTCAAGAGACTTTATTCGCATAGTTCAAATATCGCCGGCAATGCCGCGCAATCCTACAGAAGGCTTTTAATCTGGGCCCTTGACAACCGAAAAAAAGTTTTCGCCGCAACAGCCGCGGCGCTTGTCCTGTCGGTGGCCCTAATTCCCCTCGGCGCAATCGGGTCGGAATTCATACCGAACCCGGACCAGTCCACATTCACCGTAAACATTGAACTCCCCCCGGGCACCCCCCTGCTCAAAACGGACGAACTGGTCAAACAGATGGAGGACAGGCTGAAAAAAATGCCCGAGGTCGAACATTACCTGTCGATGCCCGGCAGAAGCAGTGACCTGTTCGCAATGGGCTCCAACAACGCCCAGATTGTCGTCACCCTCCGCCCGAAAAACGAACGCAAGAGGACGCTCTGGCAGGTGGCCGATGAAATCAGGAACTGGAAGCGCGACTTCCCGGGCGTCAAGCTAACCGTCACCGAAGCCGGGCTGGTTGGCACCCAGGAATTGGGACCCCCCATTCAGGTAGAGATCGTCGGGCATGACGAAAAAACGCTCTCCTCCCTGTCGCAAAAGGTTCAGGAAATCGTGGAAAAAACCCCCGGCGCCGTCGACGTTAAATCTTCCTGGAAGGCCTCCGGCCAGCCGGAGGTACAGGTGACCGTGGATCGCCTGCGGGCTTCCGCCTACGGCCTTTCAGCCGCCGAAATCGCCCAGGCCATGCGGGCGAGCATAGCCGGTGAAACAGCCGCCCGCTACCGGGAAGAAGGAAAGGAATACGACATCAGGGTCCGCCTCAACCGGGTCAACCTTGCCAGCGTCGCCGACGTGGGAGAAATCAAGGTAAGCAACGCCGCCGGCCTGGCAGTGCCTCTGAAGCAGGTGGCCAATATCTCCGTGGGAAGCGGCCCTACCACAATCAGCCACCTCAACCGGGAAAGGCTGGTTGTGATATCCGCCAACACCAAAGGCCGGCCGCTGGGAGACATCACCCGGGATGTCGACGCCGCCATTTCCGGGCTCAATGTGCCGGAAGGGTACAGGATTCAGTATTACGGAGCCCAGAAGAATATGGAGGAGACGTTCGGCGATTTGATCAAAGCCCTTATTCTCGCGGTAATCCTGGTATACATGATCCTGGTTGTTCTCTACGAATCGTTCCTGACCCCGCTGGTCAGGATGCTGTCGCTGCCCTGCGGGGCTATCGGGGCACTCCTGGCACTGTGTGTTACGGGGAACACTTTCAACATCATCTCCCTGATCGGCCTGGTCATGCTTGACGGTCTTGCCGCCAAGAGCGGGACCCTGCTCATCGACTACACCAACACGCTAATGAAGCGGGGTCTGACCTTAAGGGAAGCGTTGATCGAAGCCGGAACCACCCGGCTGCGGCCAATCGTGATGACGGCCTCGACCATGGTGGGCGGCATGCTGCCCACCGCCCTGGCGCTGGCCGAAGGGAGCGAAATCAGGAAAAGCATGGCCGTGGTGATTATCGGCGGCCTGGCGACTACGACCCTGCTCACCCCGGTATTGATACCAGTGGCCTATACCCTGCTGGAGGATTTCAAAGAGTGGTTTCCGGTCAAATGGCAGGCCTTGAAAAACAGTATTCTCTCAAACATCAGCCGGCGGCTGAACAAAAAAGCCGGCTAAAAAAACATGCCGGCGCACCCCGCAGGTTTTTGACAAACTGCCCGGGACCTTGAGGTTGAAGGAAGCTAGCGATGTTGCGCAGCGTCTTAAACGAACCCGGTAAAGTGAGGATGCGACACTGGATGAGCGGGGTCAGCGGTTAGGGAACGCACCTCCCTCGGAGGAATGTCCCCAATTTGTGTCCGCGAAAGCTTGAACCGCAACAGGATGTGAGTTGAAGGCAGCCCAATATCGCCCGAAACAAGCCCCTGTTTCACCCGGCGCGAAGCATACGAGCGGGCGTTTCAGCGCTTGTCAACAACATCAAGCGTGCCTGCGGCACCCTGCTCTATTCACCCGTTATTTCATAGCTTGCGTCTATGGTCTCTCCGTCCCAGATGTCTTTGTAGGAATTCCCGGCGTAGTATTTCATGGCCAGTTCCCCCACCTTCCTGCAGGTATAGTAGTTCACCGCCCCGGCAATGAACATGCCGATAAAAGGAATAATTCTCAAAACAGTCCGCTGGGACGCCCTGACTCCCAGGGAAATCAAAACCTGCTCAATCAGGCGGTTGAAAGCCCGTCCGGAAAGCTGTCCCGCCGTCAATCTGGTCAGTCCCCGGCCCGCCGCTTCCGCTCCTATTGTCGAAACCATCACCCACACCGCCTCCCGGGAAGTGCCGGAAATGTCCAGATCGCGGTCGTATACGGCCGCCTCCTCCAGTATCAGCTCGGTTAATAGATAGCCCATGGCCGCCATGTCAAAAAGCGTCCCGCCGATCACGGCAATCACTGTGCCTACCACCGGGACCGCGCCGGGAAACGCCGTAAGCGCCCCGGCGGCGGCGCACCACCTGCTTTTTTTCTTAATCAGAATCCGGCAGATTTCCTCGGGCGTCAGGTTCTTTTTCTTCTTTTTGAGTTTCTCGACCCGCTTTTTGACGCCCTTTTTGTCCACATGGTCAAACGGGTTGAATATGAGCACCCGCGCCAGCCCCTCACTGTGTCGGTTTCGGGAATTACTTCACCGCCGCCGGTGAAAAATCCTACCTGTATTATTTCACATTGCCGGGTTTTTTCCGATTTCAAATAAGAAATCCCTCCTCAAATCCGGAGTATTTCCCGTCAGGTTCGCTCGTGCCAGTATCCGGCGAATGCCTGTCTTCTTTTTTTGTTTATTGCATCCGGCAGCCTGTTGTGGTAATATAAGAAATGCTTAAAACAATAAGGGCCTATAGCTCAGCCGGGAGAGCGCCTGGTTCGCATTCAGGAGGTCAGGGGTTCGAATCCCCTTAGGTCCACCAGCATTTCATGGTCAGTATGGAGAATCCCATTTTGACCAGCAAATAAAAGAGTCTGCGGGCTTTCCGGGATCGGTTCCGGAAAGCCCGTTTTCACAGGCGCATCTGAACTTGAAGAACGCTTCCGCGGGGATTCAGTCCCCCGCTCCGCTCCGTTCCACTGCAAAGCAAATCAGTGCGCACCAACTGTTGTCAACGTTACCGTACCGGCGCATTTTTCAAGGCGGCTCCGGCCGTGACGGAGCCTTCGGAAGAAACGACATCAAAAACACCTCCGTACTTCCGGGCGATCCCCTGCATGATTGAAACACCGTAACCGCGCTTATCTTGTCGATGAGAATGGCGTTGCTCAGCCGTTATCACAAAAATAAGCCCGGCATTTTTATTTCCCTTTTATGGCATAGTATTGAAATAATCAGTATTTTGTTTATCTGCAGCAAGAAAAGTTAGTGAAAAAGTATAATTGACTTTTAATGATTGAGTATGTAAATTTATGAATATATTTTCGGGTGGGTTTATTATGATAAAACAGGTGCTTTTTATGGGGGAAACAGGGCTGTCCGTGCCACCGTGACTGATTGCCGAAAGCCGCCCTGCAAAGAGAGAAAAACAACCCGTCGACGTACGGTTATTTATATTACAATCCGGCTGGATATAGGCTGAATATGGTTTACCGGGGCATCAGACGCCCGCTGGGGTAATCCTGAAATTTCCGCAACATGGAAACAATGCCGGGCTTTATCCAACTGCACGCAACGGGGACGTCTTGCCCCCGGCTGAAGATACAGGCGGGATTCTCCGCAACTCTTGCAAAAACGGTATTAATACAACGGCGGAACATCAGAAATGGAGATGAAGTGTTGAGTGAGCGCATTGTTATAACAGGAATGGGAGCGGTAACACCGGTCGGCATCGGCCAGAAGGCTTACTGGGAAAATCTGCTCAAAGGGATAAGCGGCGTAAGTCTCATTACAAGGATTGAAACCGGCGGCCTGCCGGTAAAAACCGGCGCGGAGGTCAAGAATTTCAAGGCGGAAGATTTTTTGCCCAGAAAGTTAATCCGGGAAACAGATCTTTTCATGCAGTTTGCCCTTGCCGCAACCCTGGAAGCCCTTCAGGACGGGAAAGTTGCCGGCAACACGGAACGCGTGGGAATAGTCGGCGGAACGGCCATGGGCGCCATTGCTTCCATTGCCGGAGCACAGGATAATATAAGCAGGACGGGGTCCTTGCGGGTGAGTCCCCGTTTCGTTCCCAAAATATTGAGCAATGAAATGGCTGCACAGATTGCCGTCCTAAACGGGTTCAGGGGGCCCTGCCTTACGGTGAGCACCGCGTGCTCGTCCGGAGCGGACGCGGTAGGCGCGGCTATGATGATTTTGCAAAAAAAAGAAGCCGACGCTGTGATTGCAGTCGGAGCGGAATCTGTTTTCTGCCCGCTGGTAATAGCCGGGCTTCACGCAGCCAGGGCCATATCAACCCGTCAAGACCCGCCTGAAAAAGCCTGCCGGCCTTTCGACCGGCGGCGGGACGGCCTTGTTTTAGGCGAAGGCGCGGGCGCTTTAATCCTGGAAACCCTTGGCCATGCCGAGCGGAGGGGGGCGCGGGTGAGAGCTGAATTAATCGGCTATGCGAATTTTTGCGATGCCTATCACACTACGGCGCCCGATCCAACCGGCCGCGGCGAAATTCTATGCATGCAAAAGGCTTTGCAGAACGCCGGTTTGTCGCCTTCAGACATTGATTACATCAACGCTCACGCTACGTCAACCCCGCTGGGCGACAAAATCGAGGTTATCGCCCTAAAATCGGTCTTCGGATCACGACTGAGAAAGATTCCGGTAAGCTCGACAAAGGGAGCGACCGGGCATCTGATGGGAGCGGGCGGAATTACAGAACTTATAGCCTGTATCAAGGCTATTGAAGAAAATATTGTTCCCCCAACAATCAACTACGAGGATCCGGACCCCGATTGTGATCTTGACTGCGTACCCAACAAATCCCGCCAGGCGGCGGTAAGGACGGCCATGTCCAACTCTTTCGGATTCGGCGGCCAGAACAGTTGCCTGATAATACGAAAATTTGAATGACTTGCCTGACCCGAGTCAGTAAAACAAAGTTACGAAGGTGGAAGAATGAACAAGCGGTTTTACACATATGACATCAGTATGTTCAAAGACATTTTCGAGAACGAGTTCACTTACATAAACGGTTTTCTCCGGAACGCAAGGCGGTTTGCCGACAGGCCGGCGCTCACCTGCACGTTGCGCAAAAAAACCTGGACCTACTCCGAGCTGAACAGGGAATGCAACAAGCTGGCCAACGCGCTGTTGGCAGACGGTGTGTCGAAAAACGATATTGTCATGTACCAGCTCTTAAATTCTGCCGAATTCGTGTTCATCTACCTGGCCTCGCAAAAAATCGGCGCCATAAATTGCCCCATCAATTTCAGGCTTGCTTGCGGCGAGACGGCTTTTATCATTGACGACAGCAGGCCAAAAGTGTTTGTTTATGACGCGGAAATAAAGGATCAGGCGCAAAAAGCGCTGGAGATGGCCCGGCACAAGCCGGACCGGGTGGTCATGGTGGAGCCGCCGGGCGGGAGCGAACCTTGCGAGGGTTCGGTAAGTTATGACGAATACACAAAAAACATGCCTGACAGCGATCCCGGAATCGAGCGTCCAATGCACATATACGACGAAAACACCAGGCTCTACACATCGGGAACAACAGGAATGCCCAAAGGCGTACCGCTCAACAATATAAACGAAGTGCTTTCCGCCCACGACGTGATCATGCACTTCCCGCTGTCGCCGCTGGACAAAACCATGAACATGAGTCCTTGGTTCCACCGCGGAGGCCTGCACTCCGGCGGTCCGAACCCCACGCTGTATGCAGGGGGTGAAGTAGTCATTTTGAGGCAGTTCAGTCCAAGGATATGCCTGGAATACGCAGAAAAATACGGCGTTACTTTTTTAATCGGCGCGCCGCCGATGCTGAAGCTGCTGTACGATCTGCAGATGAAAAAGCCCAGGGATTTAAGCAAGTTAAAGGGAATCGTAACCATGGGCGCTCCTTTGGAATACGAGGCCTGCATCAACTTTCACAGGGTTCTGACGCCGAACATCTTCAACGGCTACGGTACAACGGAGACTTTCTGGAACACCTTTTTGCGCCCGTACGATTTACCGCAGATGGCCGGTTCCGCAGGAAGGGCTTGTACGGACGACGACGTGGCGGTAGT
>Ga0116192_1001618_pt1 | contig 15572 bp, 18 predicted proteins | sample AD_UKC113_MetaG_FD_89876 | JGI IMG/M metagenome (GOLD analysis project Ga0116192, IMG submission 89876) | Active sludge microbial communities of municipal wastewater-treating anaerobic digesters from Hong Kong - AD_UKC113_MetaG | ecosystem: Engineered > Bioreactor > Anaerobic > Digestate... | reverse complement strand
TTGGGGTGTTTGGCTATGAGTTGGACTTAACCCTATTAACCGATGAAGAAAAAGAAAAAATGAAGGAACAGGTCACCTTTTACAAATCCCATAGAGAGCTTCTGCTCAAAGGAAATTTTTACCGCATCTTAAGTCCCTTTGAAGGCAATGAGGCAGCATGGATCGTTGTTTCTGAAGACAAAACAGAAGCCATAGCAGGGTATTACAAAATTCTTAATATACCCAATGAGGGCTGGAAGCGGTTAAAGTTTGTCGGGCTTGATAAAAACAGAAAGTATATTATAGGCGGCAACAGCCAGAGATACTATTATGGCGATGAACTGATGAACGCTGGTCTGGTGTTGGATAATAAGGATCTCTGCCAAAACGGCGCCGATTTCTCCTCGGTTGTTTATTATATCAAGAGCCTATGAATTGCGGGTATAAAAAATACGAATAATCTATATTATTCGTATTTTTTGCTTGCATTGACCAGTTCCTCATTCTGACTTCTGTATTCGGTAGGACATGTATTATAGTATCGCTTAAAGGTTTTTGAAAAAGAGAGGGGATCGGGATAGCCCACCTTCTGAGCAATTTCACTGATGGATAAATTAGTGGACTTAAGCAGATTGCGGGCCTTTTCCAGACGGTAATTGATAAGATACTGCTGTGGGGATATGTGCATAATTTTCTTAAAAACATTGGTCAGATAGCTTCGGTCAATACCAATATAATTGGCGATGTCGTTGACTTTGATGTCCTTATCATAGTTATGATCAATAAACTCAAGGGCATGCTCAACATAGATCTGATAAGGATAGTCATAGGAATTGTGCTGTTCGTGGGCGTTGTTTTCGTTAATCAGCGCGGACAGAAACATGAAAAGGAATCCTTCCCGCTTAAGATCATTGGCATAGGTCAGCTTGCTGGCATTAAGCATTCCTTTCACACAGTTTAAAAGCTCGTCCTTGCATTTGAAAACCCCGACCCTGTGTTCTTTGTTAAGTGAAGCGTAGTTAAGGCAGCTTTCTGCCTTAGCGCCGCCAAAACCAACCCATATATAGGTCCAGGGCTCGTTCATATCTGCCTGATAAAAAGTTAATTCATCAGGATAGATAATAAATGCATCGTGTTTGCCGAGATGATAGGTCTTCCCATCGACCTGAAATATACCTTTTCCGTTTAATATGTAGTGTATTAAATATTCGGAGCGGGCAATGGGTCCGTAAGAATGACCAGGATCGCATTTTTCCATGCCACAATAGCAGAGATACAAATCAACGGAATGCTTCTTAAGATATTCCAAACATTTATATCTTGCAGAGCTGGTATATTTAGGTTTCATATTGCCTCCATTTCCAGCAAGCATGCCGATGTAAACAATAGAAATCTGGTTACGTTTATTTATTACCATGCCTATACCGGAAGCAAACAGTATATAAGCATAACTAAACAGTAAGGCTGTCAAACATGCGTTGACAGCCTTAAGGATGAATGGCAAGGTGACTCTTCGCTAATGTGCCGCAACAATGTGAATTCTTACTATTTATCTTATGATAAGGTAGGAAACAAAAGAATAGAATGATGTGACAGGCGTATAGAAAAATGTGTTGTGACAGATTTGACGAAGCGGACGGGTCAGATCTGGTGATGCGTATATCTGTTGTGTATAATGTTTTTTGAGCCGCCATGAATGATTGGTGTTAAGAGACAGGAGGTAAGTGATATGCTTTATGACTTATTGAAAGTGAGAAGAAGCATAAGAAAGTTTCAGGACAAAGAAGTGGAGAAGGAAAAAATAGATATTATCGTCAAAAGTGCGTTATTATCGCCTTCCTCCAGGTCAAGAAGGCCCTGGGAGTTTATTGTGATAACAGACAAGGAAATACTCCATAAGCTTTCCCTGTGCAGGGAGCACAGTTCGTCCTTTCTGGCCGATGCGCCCTTAGGGATAGTCATTGCCGCCGATCCGAATGCCTGTGATGTCTGGATAGAGGATTGCTCCATTGCATCAATTATCATTCAGCTCACAGCCCAGTCATTAGGTCTCGGCTCATGCTGGATTCAGGTCAGAGAAAGATTCAGCGCTGATAATACAAGTGCAGGAGACTATATTAAAACAATTCTGGGTATGCCCGAGCAGATGGTGGTAGAGTCCATGGTGGCCATCGGGTATCCGGGGGAGGTGAAGCGGGCCTACAGCGACAACGAGCTTCTGTATGGAAAGGTTCATTATAACAGGTTTTGAATGAAATGGAATCTTCTCATTTTCGGTTGACAAAAGAGATTTTATGATGTAATTTATTTTTATACATTTTACTGCATAAGTATACATCACGTATGCAGCTTAAGGAGAGACCGATTATGAAGAAGATCATTTCTTTATTTACTGCCATTCTCATGCTTACTCTCGTATTAGCAGGCTGTGGCACTAAGAGCACGGGTGTTAAGGTGATTGATATCCCCTTGACGCAGGAGGAATATGCTTTTGGTGTGGATAAGAACCAGCCCGAGCTATTGGAAGAGGTCAACAAATTCATTGCTCAGATTAAATCAGACGGTACTTTCGACAAGATTCTTGACCGCTATTTTGGTGAAGGAGAGCCTCAACCAGTGAAATCCGCCGAGTTGGATACGAGTAAGGACCAGCTTGTGGTTGCTACAAATGCAGGTTTTGAGCCCTTTGAGTATACCAAGGGTGGTGACACCTACTACGGTATTGACATGGAGATTGCCGCCCTTCTTGCTGAGCACCTTGGCAAAGAGCTTGTCATCAGCAATATGGATTTTGATGCCGTATGCCTTTCTGTAGGTCAAGGTAAGGCCGATATTGCCATGGCAGGTCTCACTATCAAGGAAGACCGAAAAGAGTATGTTTCATTCTCAGATCCCTATTACAATGCTGCCCAGAAAATCATCGTCAAGGAATCTGATAAAACCTTTGACAACTGCAAGACCGCTGCTGATGTTGAAGCTATTCTTTCCGGATTCGGCAAGGATAAGAAGATTGGTGTTCAAACAGGAACAACAGGTCAGTTCTATGTTGAAGGCGATGAAAGCTGGGGCTTCAGCGGGTTCAACGTCACATGTGTTGGCTATAAATCCGGTTCCCTGGCTGTTCAGGACATGATGAACAAGAATATCGACTATGTCATCATTGATGAAGCGCCTGCAAAGTTTATCGCCGACGCCATCAATGCGCTCAATTAGTAAGTCTGAGATTTCAAGGATCGAATCATGAAATGGTGATGATATGGATAAGATTCCTTAAAGGCACTTAAGGAGTCTTATTCTATTCTGTGCCATAATCACTGAACAGATTATCAGCGTAAAGGATTAAAGGGATTTGTGATGGGTAGTTTTGAAAAGAAATTAGCAAAGTTTTGGGAAATATTTTACGAGAATGAAGGCTACACCAAGGTCGTTACAGGCCTTAAAAACACATTAACCATTGCCGTTGTGGGTCTGGCCATTGGCATCATCATAGGCACATTGATAGCCATTGTGGAGGTATTCCCGAAATACAAAAGGCTTCCGCGCATTTTAAATGGCTTTTGCAGGTTTTATGTGGCGTTGTTCCGTGGATCGCCCATTGTTGTGCAGCTTTTGGTTGCCTATTATGTGGTTCTGCCCCTGTTAGGCATCAATATTCCGGCCCTTAACGTTTGTGTGCTGGTCTTTGGCCTTAACAGCGGAGCCTATGTCTCAGAAATTATGCGGGGAGGAATCCTCTCAGTGGACACCGGCCAAATGGAGGCCGGACGTGCTCTCGGCCTTAGCTACGGAGTAACCATGTTGAAAATCGTGGTCCCCCAGGCCGTAAAGAACATCCTTCCCACCCTGGGCAATGAATTCATCTCCCTCATCAAGGAAACATCGGTTGTCAGCTTTGTGGGGGCGGCAGACCTTTATGTGGCCTTCAGCTATATTGGCACCAACAGCTATGAGTTTATGGTGCCCTACCTTGTTATGGCGCTGATTTACATTGTCCTGGTTATGATCATTGCCTCGCTTGTTAAACTGATGGAAAGGAGCCTGAGAAGAAGTGATAGACGTAATTAATTTAAAGAAGAGCTACAATGGCCTGGAAGTGCTTAAAGGCATCAGTGTGTCCATCAAGGAAGGCGAAAAGGTAGCTATCATAGGCCCTTCCGGAAGCGGGAAAAGCACATTCCTGCGCTGTCTCAACTGTCTGGAGGATCCCACCAGCGGCTCCATCATTTTTGACGATGTTGACATCGCAGATATGAAGGTGGATATCAATATTCACCGGCGGCATATGGGCATGGTCTTCCAGCAGTTTAACCTGTTCAACAACAAAACAGTGCTTCAAAATATTATGCTTGCGCCTGTGCAGATTGAATCCCACGACCTTAGGATGAAGAAGCTTAAGAACTTCTTTATACGAATCAGGAATATCTTTCCCGGAAACAAAAAGGCGTTATATGAAATTGACACGACTTATGATGAGATAAAGCTCAGGGCCAGGGAAAATGCCCTTCGCCTACTCAAGCGCATAGGCCTTGAGGATAAGGCCAATGTCTTTCCTTCAACCCTTTCGGGTGGGCAGAAGCAGAGAATCGCCATTGTTCGCGCTCTTGCCATGAACCCGAAGGTCATGCTGTTTGACGAGCCTACCTCAGCCCTTGACCCGGAAATGGTGGGAGAGGTTCTTGAGCTTATCAAGCAGGTAGCCGATGAGGGCATGACCATGGTCATTGTCACCCATGAGATGGGGTTTGCCAGGGAAGTGGCCACCAGGGTCTTGTTCATGGATGAGGGCCGAATTCTTGAGGATGAACCGCCTGAGATATTATTTACAAACCCTAAGCATCCAAGAACCAAGGAGTTCCTGTCAAAGGTTCTGTGATAGGACCAGACAGATAAGGAGGCGCAGGAAGGCAAATAAGGCTGTCTTATTAACCGTCAGTCAAAGAAAGACCATGGCCTTCTCATCTGTCCGGAAGATGAGAACACCATGGTCTATTTGTTGTTTTTTAGACATCCTCTTTTTCGGGCCTGTCTTCGGCTTTGCATCCTTTTCCTTGCCTTATTTCATATAGCTCTTTATCAGGGCGGCGAAGTCGGAGGATACCTCAAATCGGGAGATGAAGCCGATATGCCTGTAGTAGATGGAATCGAAGTATACGCCTTTTTTATTGTAAATCCTGATGGTTACCGGGTCGGCCAGGGCATTGCCTATAGCGCCCTGTGAAGGTGCCACTGATACTGCGCCTGTTCCGCCTATGTCGGTCATACCCTGTGTCGTCCCGTTGGTGCTGTTCCCATGGCTTGGCTCAACAACAACCGATACGGGGGTGTCATCTCCGGTCAGCGGCGCATCTACTGGCTGGTCCGCCGGCGCTGAAGGATCGCTGAAGAACACAGCTTCATTGCCTTCTGGACCTATTTTCAGCGGCATATCCTGGGCATTGCCACTGAAATCAGGGGGAGCAGTCCTGTCAATCTCAATGCCGCTTGAACTGCCCGAGCCTGTAAAGCCGAACAGCTTTTCAAAATACCTGTCGCTGGAGTTCTTCAGCACCGAGTAGAAGCCGTAAAATCTGGCGATTTCATTGCTGTCAGTAATTTCGCCTCGTATATCCTCAATACCTTTTTCCTTGCTGGACTCGGTATGGACGATGAACTGGATTTTGGCAATATCCTCGGGTCCATGAATGCCGAAAAGCTTTAGATACTCAATGGCATCCTCATCCTGATTGTTGTTATAGCTCTCAAAGGTAAAGAACCTGAACAATTCATACCCTGTACCTCTTTTAACTGCGACCACCGCTTCGGCACCTGCCGGAATATATTCGTAGATCTCGCATCCAATGAGGCTTTTGTCGGGGCTCTTCTCAATAGTGGCTATTTTTCGACCGAGGTCCCCAATACTGATTTCACCCGTAAAACCGAAGGCCGCTGCATAATCGGACATGGCGATATAGTGCCGGTTACCAAGCTGGAACTGGTTGATAAGCGGAGCCGCCATGTCCTCCGCAACCATATCCCGTGCTTGTTCTGAGCTGTTGCTGCCCGGAAATCCGGGGCTGAATAATCTGTCCTTAAGGCCGTATGTCATAAGCCCCCCTGCCAGCACAATAGCTAATGCCAGAGCGGGGATGGCCTTTCTGAAATTAAAGGATACTGTGGTCTTTACTCTGCTGTGGTCGGAGTGATTTAATACATTCTCAAACATTCTCTCCTTTGCCGCCAGATCGGGCGCGATGGGATCGAATATATTCTTAATATCTTCACGCTTCATTTTGTTCACCTTCCATTTCCATTTTCAAAAGCTTTCGGGCCTTATGAAGATGACTTCTGACGGTGGATTCCTTCTTGCCCAGCATTCTAGCGATTTCTACCGTCGAATAACCTTCATAGTAGTACAGGTATAAGGCTGTTTTATACTTGGGGGGGAGGGCCATAATCATTTGAAAATTGCCATCGGTATTAAAGGGCTGCTCAACCGCCTTATTCACAGCCATATCCATACCCACGGTTTGGGACCACCAATGCCTGAAATGATCCTTGCACAGGTTTGTCGCCGTCCTGATAAGCCACGCCTTCTCATGCTCATGGCTTAAAAAGACGGTTCCGTCCTTCATCAGCCGGATAAAAGTATTCTGAACCATGTCCTCAGTATCATGACGATTCTTCATATACATGAAGCAGACGCGGTAGACCGTATTCACATGGCGGTTATAGATTTGTGACATTTCTTCCTTGGTACGAAACTTAGCGCTCATGAGCTTGCTCCCCCTTTCACTAAGAATACGATCAAAGCGGACGAAACGTTGAGCGTAAATTAAATTTTTCTGTTTGATGTTTGATCGGTATTATTCCCACCTTATTTCATGGACTGTTTGCTGATTATTAAGCTTAAAAGTATTATAATATGACTAATACAAAAAGATGGAAACTGAAAGGACGACGATTCAATGGCTTTTGAAAAAGTGAAGGAGTACTTTGAGATAAAAGGCTTGGGAGAACGGGTGACGGAGTGGGAAGAAACCGCCGCCACTGTAGAGCAGGCCGCAGAGATCATTGGCTGCGAGCCAGCCCATATTGCAAAAACCATGGCCTTTTTAGTCAATAATGAACCCATTTTAATCGTTGCGGCGGGTGATACCAAAATCGACAATGGAAAATATAAATTACAGTTTGGTCAGAAGGCAGTTATGATATCTGCCCATCGGGTGGAAGAGCTTGTGGGCCATGTCCCCGGCGGGGTATGCCCCTTTGCTGTTCGTGAAAGGGTTAGCGTCTATCTGGATGTATCCCTGAAACGCTTTGATATCGTCCATACGGCAGGCGGCAGCGTAAACAGCACCATAAAACTGTCAGTACCGGAGCTTGAAGCTCTGTCCAATCCCTTGGGTTGGGTGGATGTGTGCAAGGGCTGGATAACTCATGAGGCTTAAGTACAATAATAGGGAGATGAAACTGAAATCTAAGGATGTGTTTGTATGGCAGAGCTTAAGACAAAGCAGCACGACGGGGATGTTTTCGAATTCATCAATACCTATGCGGATACCGAGCAAAAACGCAAGGATAGCTATGCACTTGTTGAGCTGATGCAAAGGGTTTCAGGATATCCTCCAAAGATGTGGGGGCCCTCCATGATCGGGTTCGGAAGCTATCATTATAAATCCGAGCGCATAGGCAGGAAGGTGACTGGCCATTGGTGGCCTTTTCACCGCGCAAAACCGCCATCTCGCTTTATGTTTATACAGGGGACCCGGAGCATGAGTATCTGCTCAAGGACCTGGGCCGGTTCACCATGGGGAAGGCCTGCATCTATATTAAGAAGCTGTCGGACATAAACCTGGAAGCCTTGGAACGGCTCATGCGCACAACGATAGAATATTTAAATATTAAGTATTCTAAAACCTGATCTCAATGAAAGCACTATCATAATGAAAAGAATAGACCTGAGGTGCAGTATGTTTGCAAGGGGATGTCAAGATGATGGAGATTAAGACATTTAAAGGTTTTGAGGAAATCTATCCTGAAAGATTCGATGAAACAGATTCCTGGTATTATGGGCACTGGTCACCCTGTGCTGAGGCCTATGAGGTTCCGGCCTATAACAACCAGTATCCCGGAACGAGACTATACTTCTTTGAATATCCGTCAGGCAGAGTTTTTGAACCTCTGAAGCAACAGCCAAATGTGTTTTTATCAAGACCGGTTTATGAGCAAAAAGACAATTCTTTTGGCATCCTTCGCTATGATTTAAACAAGGAAATCATTCAGGTTATTGTCTTTAAACCGGAGAGCTTTGGTTTGGAGATTGTTTTTGAAATACCTTTTTCAAAGGTTGGCGATGTAAATAATATGCGGCTGATGACTTCCCCATGGACATTGATGAAGTATGACATAAACCATGACACTGTGAGATTTCTATGGCCCAGGGAAGCAGTCTATCATCTGGAACCCCATGAAACTATGTACTTTCAGGCTGCGGGGAAGCTCTATCTCTCCAATTGGATGGAGGACCCGGATTATCGGGAGGAGATCATCGTACGGGATGCCCAATCAGGTCAGATTCTTGAGCGCTGCCCGGGGTATATGCGTAGGATGCCCGATGGCTCAGTATGGATGATGACTTCCGAATAAGAAATCAAGACCTGCATATCTAGAATTTCATCTTCAAAGAATATCTAATTTGTCATCTATGAGGCCCCATCTCTATGGATTATAATTAAGGCAAAAATATCACGAATATTAAAAAGCGGGGATGGTTGCGTATGAGGCTTAAAAATGTTTCCAGGGTTAATCTGCTCCCAGGGTTGTTTAAGGAACGCCAGACCGTGAACAGAAATTATCTGATGAGCTTGTCAAGTCAAGCGCTGCTTCAGAACTTTTACCTTGAAGCCGGCATCATTATGCCCGGAATGCAGGTGGTGGAAAATCCTTCAGAGAGCGGGCTGCATTGGGGCTGGGAATCGCCGACCTGCCAGCTTCGGGGCCATTTTCTTGGGCATTGGATGTCAGCGGCATCCATGCTGATTGAAACCGAGCATGATTTGGAGCTTGAGGGAAGACTAAGGCACATCGTATCGGAGCTGGCCCGGTGCCAGGAACGCAACGGCAATGGCTGGGTTGGCTCTATTCCCGAGAAGTATTTTGATATTCTTGAAACGGGGGTCTATATCTGGTCACCCCAGTATACCATTCATAAAACCCTCATGGGACTGTTGGATGCCTATAAGCATGCAGGTATTGAACAGGCTTTGGAGATTTTGAAAAAAGCCTCGGAATGGCATGTCCAATGGATCACCCGTATTCCTGAGGACAAGGCCTGGGTTATCTATGAGGGAGAAGCGGGCGGAATGCTTGAAATCTGGGCTTCCCTCTATGAAATAACCAGGGAAGAAAAGCATATGCGCTTATGTAAGGCCTATAGCGGCTATCCCATGTTCGAAAAGCTCTTGAAGGGTGAGGATGCCCTTACCGATAATCATACCAATGCCAGTATCCCCCAGGCCCATGGCGCTGCCAAAATGTATGAGATAACCGGGGATGATACCTGGCTTTCCATAGCAGAGCTATTCTGGAAATGTGCAGTCGCTGATCGGCCCATGTATGCCACAGGCTCAGCCAATGCCGGTGAATTCTACATCGCTCCGGGAAGGCTGTATGAAGCTCTTGGGGACAGGAATCAGGAATTCTGCACCATGTACAATACGGTGAGGCTGGCTGATTACCTTTATGGCTTTACCGGGAAGGCCGAGTACCTGGACTACATCGAGCGGGCTTTGTATAATGGCTTTCTGGCGCAGCAAAATAAGGCAACCGGAATGCCCACCTACTTTCTGCCCATGCGACCCGGGTCCAAAAAGAAGTGGGGGACATTGCGCAATGATTTCTGGTGCTGCCATGGAACCATGGTTCAGGCTCAGGCCTATTATCCCTATCTCTGCTATTATGCAGAAGACAACACACTGACTGTTGCGCAGTATATCCCAAGCCAGGCCTCCCTGGAGCTCAACGGCCATCCTGTAAAGATAACGCAAAGTATTAATATGCCCTACGGCGGCGGATTGTTGTTCGGAGCAGGGAATGAGGGGGGCAAGAATCGCTGGCAGCTTGAATTCCGCATTGAAAGCGATGAAGTATTTACCTTAAAACTCCGGGTGCCTGTATGGAATCAGGGGCGGGTATATCTGGCCCTTGATGGTCAGGAGCTCCCTGCAGAAATAAAGGATGGATTTATTGCTATTACTCGAAAATGGAATTCCGAATGTCTGACACTTAAGTTTAACGCCGCCTTGTCCCTGGACAGACTGCCCGACAGACCCGATAAGGGCGCCCTTATGGAGGGGCCCATCGTCCTTGCCGGGGTGGGAGAGATCAGTGAAGCTTTACAGCTTAAAGATGACAAACTTATGGAAAATTTCACTCCGTTTGTTGAGCATACCTATGATGCCTTCCCCTGGCAGCAGTCCACCTATCGCACCCTGGGCCAGAACAGGGAGATTACCTTTAAGCCCATTTATGAGATTATTGATGAGCCTTATACCATTTATTTCACTATTAAATAAGGATGAATAATTCTGGGGCCATTGAGTTAATTTGGATTTCCGAATATAATCTATTTGAGGAGAAGTATGGGAACGGGGGAAAGTTTAGAGGGTGGCAGTTAAGTAGGAATATTGGGGGGATCCTATGAACGAGACACAGAACGCTATTCTAGAGTCGTTTCAGATGCTTGCAGCCAATAAAGCGCTGTTGGCAAGGGTCATTGACTGCTTCCCCTATCCCATACAAATCTATGCACCCGATGGAACCTCGGTCCTGGTCAACCGCGCTGGCGGAGTACCATGTGACTGATCCCAACATGGTTAGGCAAACCCTGGCAGACTTCTCCGATGCAGGAGTGATTGCCGTTTGGGCAAAAGAGGCCATGGCCTATCTGGTGGAAGCGGGCATCATCAGCGTCAGTAACGGCAAGCTCATGCCCAACAACACCACCACCCGGGCCGAAATGGCACAGGTGCTGCACAATCTCTTGTCAAAAAAACCGTATACCAGTACCTTTCATAAAGTCCGCATTCCCTGATACAACAAGGGATGCGGACTTTTATATACCCTTAAGGATAGCCTAAATCCATCTATTGACATTTTTCGCAAGTTTTCCGATAAATATTAGAGAAAATGCTAAAGAGAATTGAATTTATACAGTTCCTCCCCCGTACTTAAGAGCAACTTAACCTTGATGACAGCTTTGGTTCATTTTATACTTTGATTGATAATTAAAATAACCGCTGGTTGGGAAGGAAGGTCTTCTTAAATTAGCGGCATTTTTATATTTAAATACTGTTTTTGCGTAACCTTCAATGACAGGTAACAACCTGCAGTATTCCCAGGTTTATGGGGGGAGGAGAATACAAGCCTGGGAGAGGGAACGCTTGGAACACAGCCTTATTGTACAATACGTATGACGGAGGGGGGAACCCTATGCTCTTGATTTACCTGGCCATGCTTGATGGCGAAGAAGATAAGAGTAAATTTGAATCACTTTACCTTACATACAGAAAGCTTATGTTTCATGTGGCCAACAGTATTCTGAACGATGAGAGCCTTGCGGAAGACGCTGTGCATCACGCTTTTGTAAAAATCATTGAAAATTTCCACAAGGTGGGAGAAATTTCCTGTCACAAAACTAAAAGCTACGTTGTTATTATTGTCAGGAATGCCGCCATTAACTTGTATAATTCAAGAAAAAGACAAGCAGCTCTTTTTCTTGAAGATGTAAAGCACTGTGCTGCCACAGAGCCCATGAGTGATGCGCTGGCGCTGGATCATCTTACAAAGGCCATTTTGAGCCTGCCTGCCTTATATAGGGATGTACTAACACTGAAATATGTTCAGGAGTTGTCCAATGAGGAGATCGCAAAGATTTTGGATATCACAGAGGCAACGGTCCGGAAGCGTATAGAGCGCGCAAAACGCAAGCTTGAGGAGATTCTTGAGAGGGAGGAACGTGATGTCACCTAGCTTAGAAGAGGGTATACTTAAGAAGGCCGTTAAACAAGCGGACCTTTATGAGATCAGCCATTTGCCATCGGACCATGAAATAGACCATGAATTCTCGGATGAGTTTCAACGGAAAATGAAAAAGCTTATACGGCAAAGCAAATCAAAAAGCTCATCAGGGATCATGGTTTTTATACGCAGGCGTGCAGTGGCCATCGTTGCCGCAATCCTCATCCTCATTGGATGCGCCATGAGCATATCACCTGTACGTGCTGCCATAATTGAATTTATAAATTGGGTGTACGAAGAGTTCACTTACATTTTCTTTAATCAAGAAAGCCCTTCATCGCAGGATCTCACCGATGAATTTATTGTCTATGAGCCGACCTATATTCCGGAGGGATTTACATTGGTATACAAAAGTAACGACAACTTTGTTTTGATGGTATATGAGAATGAAACTGATTATATCACATACAGCCAACAAGGCATTGAAGATGTATCAACCGGCTTTAATACAGAGGGGATATTATCAGAGGAGCTTGCGATTAAAGGACTTCCAGCCACATATTATGCCAATCAGGGCGTTCAAAGCCTGATCTGGTATGATGATAAGTATATGTATTCGGTTTTATCAACATTGCAGAAGGAACTGGTTTTTAGGATTGCGAATAGTGTTGAAAGAGCTAATTCTAACCAGGAACGGTAAAAACTTTTATAGAATATTACGATTTTCTGTCACAAAAGCCACCTTTAATTTGTTTATTTTAATGAGAACAATATCAAAGGAGGCTTTCTTATGTCAAAGAAAAGAATCTTATCCCTTGTTTTGGCAATACTTCTTCTTTTGAGCGTATTTTCAACTGCAGCCTTTGCGGCCACACCAGTACCACCCACAGGAATTAATCCAATCACAAAGGGCCTGATCACTATTCAGTGGACCTATATCAACTATGTAACCACCTCGCTGAACATTTCATCAACCGGCTCGGCTAACGTATTTGGATATATCCAGAGAACTACCAGTGGGACTTACCTATACCTCTCCTGCACCCTGCAGCGTTATACCAATGGCACCTGGGTTGACATTACCAGTTGGGACACCTCATCCACCTCCTCATCAGCCATAATCAATGAATACTATCAGGTATCTAGTGGGAAATATAGGGTGAAAACCTATTATTATGGCTCCGGAAACGGTGCTGGCTCGGATTTTGGTGTCATTTACAGCAAGGAAGTAACCTATTAAAAAGCCTGTTCGCTTTTCTCCATTTATGGGGGCTATTATGATAGTGCATATCAGAGTGCCGAATTGTTGTTCGGCCTCTCTTTTATCCATTTAGTGGGATACTTCTTAAATGGTTTGATGAGGCAACTGAATGAAAGGAACGATGGATTATGCAAAGCATTTATTGCATTGTCATGCTCTCATTGCTCTGTTGCATTGGCATATCCGTGACCGTTAAAGAGACAAACTTATGGAGCAGAATCTTTCATAAAAATGTTCATGAGATGACATTCAATGAACTGGAAACCGGACAGGATCGACTAATTGGGATGGAACTATCGCCGGATGAACTTAAAGCGCAGGTACAGGCAACAGGTGAGACGATTCTTGATAACGAGTGTGAATGGTCTGGATTCTTCAATAAAAAACAAAACATCGATCGTTTAATTGATAGGATTCAAAGGGATATTGCTTTTTTTGAGCAGAGTATCGAATCTGATAAAACCCTCAACGATGGGGTGAGGGAGCGGCAGAGAATACATCTGGAAAGCTTAAGAAGACTTCTTCCTCCGCTTCAGAACAGGGAAAGGAGCTATCAGGAGTGCCTTTCCGAGTATGAGAACCTGCGCCAGAACTATATCGAAAGCTATAAAAAGCTCAATGACTATACACGCTTTCACTTCTGAATCTCCGCTTGCTATGGGAAACCCAAAGTGCCATTTATCTCTGTCGCAAATCCATAAATCTTGCCAACAAACTTCTATAATACTAAAATATTGAATGTATAGAATGTCCATGCTTGATTCTTGTTATGAGACAGTATAGGTCTGCATTGCTATGCTTATCAGGGGAGGTATCACCATGAACAAGAACGATTTAGCACCCACCCCGCCCATGGGATGGAATAGTTGGGACTGTTATGGAGCATCGGTCAATGAGGAACAGCTCCTTGGCAATGCGGATTTTATGGCAAAGCATCTCAAACCCTATGGCTGGGAGTACATTGTCTGTGACATCCAATGGTATGAACCCCAAGCCACCTCCACACAGTATAACCATTTCTATCCTCTGTGCATGGACGAATATTCCCGCCTCATTCCTGCAGAGAATCGCTTCCCTTCAGCAAAGAATGGTGCAGGATTTAAACCCATTGCAGATTACATCCATGGCCTGGGATTAAAGTTTGGAATTCATATTATGAGAGGGATACCGAGGCAGGCAGTCCATGGAGCAACTCCTGTTAAAGGAACCACTAAGACTGCAAGGGATATCGCGCATAGTTTTTCTGTCTGCGCCTGGAATACGGACATGTATGGCGTCAATCCCCATGCGGAGGGGGCGCAGGAATACTATGATTCCATCTTTGAACTCTATGCCTCATGGGGAGTTGATTTTGTGAAGGTGGACGATATCTGTGTCACTGAGTTTAAACCCCATGACCCTTACTCTGCCAAGGGTGAGATTGAGATGATCAGAAGGGCTATAGACAAATGCGGAAGACCCATGGTTCTGAGCCTGTCACCTGGGCCGGCGCCCATTGAACACGCAGAGCATTTAAGCCAGCATGCCAATATGTGGCGTATGACCGGGGACTTTTGGGATAACTGGCCGCAGCTTTATAACATGTTTGAAAAATGCCATCAATGGAGCCCCTATGTCAAAGCAGGATGCTGGCCTGATTGTGACATGCTACCTTTGGGGCGCATTGAGATCAATAACAAAAAGGATGGCGGAACGGGCAGAAACACCTGCTTTACCAGGGATGAGCAAATCACCATGATGACGCTATGGAGCATATTCCGTTCTCCCTTAATGCTTGGGACAGAACTTCGAGGCCTGGATGACTGGACCTTAAGCCTTCTCACCAATGAAGAGGTCATACGGGTCTTAAAGCATTCCCATGGCGCACGACAGGTCATGAGAACCCAGGATACCGTAGTCTGGAGAAGTCAGGACGAGGATGGGAGCATCTATGTGGCTTTCTTTAACACATCCTTCACTAGAACCAGTCCATGGGTCAGCTTTAAACTGTTGGATCTAGATGGAGAGTATATGGTGAGGGATCTTTGGGCTCATAAGGATATGGGCACTGTGACTGAACGACTGAGTACTGAACTCAATCCTCATGGCGCCGTGCTGCTTAAGCTTGGGAGGCCTTGATTTTTTCATGTTAAAAAGGTCATGATGAAGGGGTTTTACCCTTCCGAAGCCTTTTAATGTATATGCCTATGCCGACAATGCAAATGACCAGGCCCAATAATGCTGGTTTTAGAATAGACATACCTGCTTCGCCGCTAAAGGCAATGCTCCATGCAAATTTCAGAACGGCTGCTCCAATGATGACGCCCAAAAGCCATTTCCAGTTTCTTTTCCATGC
>Ga0116192_1001614_pt1 | contig 15582 bp, 8 predicted proteins | sample AD_UKC113_MetaG_FD_89876 | JGI IMG/M metagenome (GOLD analysis project Ga0116192, IMG submission 89876) | Active sludge microbial communities of municipal wastewater-treating anaerobic digesters from Hong Kong - AD_UKC113_MetaG | ecosystem: Engineered > Bioreactor > Anaerobic > Digestate | place... | reverse complement strand
GACTGGGAGAAGCCGCGGCCAAGCTGCTGCTTTCTATGATAAACGGTTCAGAGGGCGGCAACATTCTATTCCCGCCGGAGCTGGTAATCCGCAGTTCGGTACGGCAGCTGGAGGGCTAACCAGGATTATTCCGACACCTTTTCACGTCGTCTCAAATTTGGGGGGTAAAATGAAACGATTCATGAATGACGGATGGCAATTTGCCAAGGGTGAGCCCGAGCAATTCAGATCTGTTGAACTGCCTCATGATTGGCTGATTTCCGACACAACCAAGCTGTATGAGTCGGGAATCGGCTGGTATAGGCGTACACTTGACGCAAGCCTTCTTAAAGAGGGTCAGCGCTTGTTCCTCCATTTTGACGGCGTGTATATGGACAGTACCCTTTTCGTTAACGGAGAAAAGGTCGGGGAATGGAAATACGGCTATACGGCCTTTGAGTTTGATATTACCGATTATCTCTATAAAGACAGAATAAACACCCTTTTAATGAGGGTTGATTACCAATCCCCAAACAGCCGTTGGTATACCGGAGCGGGCATCTACAGGGATGTTTGCCTGAAGATCAAGAACGCCTGTCATTTCATCACCGACGGTATCTACATTACCACTCACAAGGACAGTGACGGCTGGCACTATACCGTCGACGCCGAGGTTGAAACCAACGGAAAACCTTATGAGGTGCGCCATACCCTGCTGGGTGCTGAGGGCGAAATTTTGGAATGGGATGTGGATCACCCCCATCTCTACACCATGCGTTCAGAGCTCATCGTGGACGGTGTGACAGAGGATGTGGAGGAAACGCGCTTCGGCTTCAGAACTATCGCTTTTGATGCTGATAAGGGCTTTTTCCTTAATGGGAGGCACTTAAAGCTCAACGGGGTGTGTCTCCATCACGATCTGGGCGGTCTTGGCGCTGCCGTGCATCCCGATGCCATCCGCCGTCAGCTGATGCTGCTTAAGGATATGGGCGTGAATGCCATTCGTACCGCACATAACCCGCCGGCCAAGGTTTTCATGGAGCTGGCCGATGCCATGGGCTTTCTGGTTCAATCGGAGCTGTTGGACATGTGGGAGCGCCCCAAGAACACCTATGATTATGCCAGGTTTTTCGATGAATGGATTGAACGGGATGTGGCATCCTGGATCCGCCGCGACCGCAATCACCCCTCGGTTATTCTATGGAGTATAGGCAATGAGATACACGATACCCATATCGATGCCCAAAGGGGTGCTCAGGTTATGAAGCGCCTTATGGCACTTGTGGAGAAGCACGACCCCAAGGGCCATGCACCTGTAACCCTTTGCTCCAATTATATGCCCTGGGAAAACACGCAAAAGTGTGCTGATATCATTAAACTCATTGGTTACAACTACGGTGAGAAGCTTTATGAGGCCCATCATGAAGCCCATCCCGATTGGATCATATATGGCAGTGAGACCTGCTCTACCGTGCAAAGCCGCGGTGTGTATCATTTCCCACTGTCCAAATCCATATTGTCTGATGACGATCTCCAGTGCTCGGCTCTGGGCAACAGCTCCACCAGCTGGGGAGCAAGGAGTGTTGAGGCCTGCATAAAGGCCGACAGGGACACACCCTTTTCACTGGGACAGTTTATCTGGGCCGGGCAGGACTATATCGGTGAGCCCACTCCCTACCACACCAAGAACTCCTACCTTGGACATATCGATACGGCGGGCTTTCCAAAGGACTCCTATTACCTCTTTCAGGCTGCCTGGACCGACTATCGCAATAAACCCATGGTTCATGTATATCCCTACTGGGATTTCTCACCAGGTCAAATGGTGGATGTACGGGTTTGCTCAAACGCACCTAGGGTGGCGCTGTTCCTTGACGATGAATGCCTGGGACAGGCGGAGCTGGGCGAGAGTATCGTTGCCGACTGGCAAATCCCCTATCGTCCAGGCACGCTGCGGGCTGTGGCCTATGATGAAGACGGGTGCGTGATTGCAGAGCAAAGCAGAAGCTCCTTTGGGGATGCGGTAGATCTTCACCTGACAAGTACAGCCTATGGAGAGCTCACCTTCGTCACCATCAGGGCTGTTGACAGGGAGGGTCGCTTTGTTGAGAATGCCAACCGCAGGGTGTGTGTCCGAGTTGAGGGCGGGACACTTCTGGCCCTGGACAACGGCGACGCAACCGATTATGACCAATATCAGACCGATAATAGACGGCTTTTTAGCGGCAAGCTCCTTGCCATCGTCAGGTCAGACCGGGGAAAGACGCCTCGGGTAAGCGCTGCCCTGGATGAGAAGGATATCCCTATTCGAAAGATAGAGATGGAAGCAAAGGGTTTTACGGTCACGGCCAGGGTATATCCCGCCAATGCCACATATGGCGATCTCTATTGGCGTTTAACCGACGCTGGGGGTATCGATAGTCCCCTGGGAAGCATAAGCGTCACCGAGGATGGCAAAATTGCCACCATCACACCAAAGGGAGACGGAAGGGTATATGTACGCTGCTCAGCTAAAAACGGCCTTGAGCATATGAATCTGATCTCTCAGCTGAGCCTGGATATTACCGGCATGGGCAAGCCCTTTTTGGATCCCTATGGCTTTATCTCCGGTGGCTTGTATCAATATAGCAATGTGGAGCTGACTAACGGCAACGAACGGGGTGTGGCTACCCTGAGAGATGGCGAAAGCCATGTGGGGTTCAGGGATCTGGACTTTGGCAGCTATGGCTCAGACGAAGTGACCCTGCCGCTGTTTCCCCTTGACAAGGAGCCCTTTGCCTTTGAGATATGGGAGGGTATGCCGTTGGAGGGCGGTAAGCTTCTGTGCACCGCGGTTTATGATAAGGGCTCCATATGGAACACCTACCAGGAGGTCACCTACAAGCTTCCGAAAAGGCTTAAGGGTGTCACCGACCTGTGTCTGGTGTTCCGTCAGAAGGTGCATATCAAGGGCTTCAGCTTTAAAAAGTATGATAAGGCATTCCAGAGGCTCTTGGCTTCTGAGTGTGACATCATCTACGGCGATACCTTTAAGGTGAATGACCAAGCTGTTGAAAATATCGGCAATAATGTGACCCTTGTCTTTAAGGACATGGATTTCAGCAAAGGCGGTGCCGGTCGCATAGCCCTCTGCTGGCGCTCGGATCTGCCGAAGAACTCCATTCAGCTCCTTTTTGAGGACGAGGAATCAAAAATTATGCAAAACATTGCAGTCGAGGGTGGTAAATCATATATAAGCCATGTTTTTTCCCTTAATGAGAGAATCACCGGAAGCAAGACGGTGTCACTTGTCTTCCTGCCCGGCTGCAGCCTTGATCTTGCCTGGATTCAGTTTATGGAATAGAGGTACATCAATAAACTTCTGGACATCATTTGGCATTCACGTGCTAAATGACGCAGCAGCACAGAAAGGACGATTCATATGAGTGTTCGACTCCCGCTTTTATTGTCCGACGGCATGGTTTTGCAGCGAAATGCAGAGGTGAAGCTCTGGGGAACGGCTGATGAACCGGTTATGGTGACCTTCCTTGGAAGTCAATATATGGCTGAGCCCGATCCGGACGGCAAATGGGAGGTTGTCCTGCGTGATCTTCAGCCGGGGGGACCTTATACCCTTTCCATTAATGAAATAACCATCAATCATGTCTATATCGGAGATGTATGGCTTTGCTCGGGGCAATCCAATATGCAGATTCCCATGCAGCGGGTGAGGCACATGTATCCCGAAGAGCTGGAAAACCCAAACCCCAATATCCGCCAGTTCACCGTGCCTCAGCGAACAAGCTTTCATGGACCGATGACCGACCTGGAGAGCGGCTGCTGGCTTGGCGCATCCCCTGATACCATTTCGGGTTTCTCAGCCGTAGGCTATTTCTTCGCCAAAAGACTCTATGAGCGTTATCAGGTGCCTGTTGGACTGATTCTCTCGGCTATCGGAGGAACACCTATTCAGGCATGGATGAGTCGTGGAGCCATGGAGGATTTTCCGGAGCTTCTAATAGAGGCCGATCGCTGTGCCGACGACGCCTATGTGGCAAGGGTACAGGCTGAGGATCAGCAAAATATGGCGAGCTTCTTCGGTGAGATCGACAGAAATGACCCCGGACTTGCCGAGGGCTGGTTCTCACCCGAATATGACGACAGCAGTTGGGAGGAGCAGGAGCTTCTTGAGCCCTGGACCGGCACCGGTTCGGTGTGGCTGCGCAAGACCATTGATATTCCGTCGCATCTGGCGGGAGAACCGGCAACCCTCTTCCTGGGCACAGTGATCGACTGGGATATGGTTTATGTCAATGGTACAGCTGTGGGAAACACTACCTACCGCTACCCTCCCAGGGAATACAAGATACCGGCGCTGCCTGAAGGCCGGTGTGTCATTACCCTTCGTGTTATCAGCAAGGATGGCGGCTGTTTCGCTCCGGGCAAGCAATATTTATTAACAACCGACAAGGGTTCCTTCAATTTAAACGGTAAATGGCGTTTCCGCCGAGGCGGGAAGGGTTCACCCTATCGCGAGGAAACCTTTTTCCATTACAAGCCTACGGGGTTGTATAACGGGATGATTGCCCCTTTAAGGCAATATGTCATAAAAGGCGCCCTTTGGTACCAGGGGGAGTCTGATGATGCAAACCCTGCGCGTTACTCCGAGAAGTTTGCGGCAATGGTGAACACCTGGCGCAAGGATTGGGGATACGCGTTCCCGGTTCTGTTCGTGGAGCTGCCCCATTGGGGAGGTGCTGCCACTTGGAGCCTGATGCGCCAGGAGCAATGGCAATCGCTTGTTGTACCCAATACAGCCATGGCAGCAGCCTTTGATCTTGGCGAAGACAACGACCTTCATCCTCAGGGCAAGGAGGCGGTGGGCAGCCGCTTGGCACGATGTGCCATGCGTGTAGCTTATGGGGAAAAGCTTCCCCATTCGCCTTTTGAGATAGTTGGCATTAATTAAGCAGGATTCGGAGGGATTACGGTGAAGAAAAGCAAGAAAGCAGGAACCAGATCGTTCAAGCAGGTCATCAAGGGTGTTAAAATCAAGCTTCCGCAACTCAAGCTCAGAACGAGACTTATCCTCTCGTTTCTGGTACCGATTCTAACCATCATTTTTATTGGCCTCTTTTCCTATTTCATGGCCAAGGATGAGATAAGGACTGTCACCATTGAATCCTCAAAGGAAAGCATCAATGGAGAGGTAGCCAGCTTCAACATGGTCATCAATATGGTTGAATCCCAGTCCATGCAGCTTCTGACCAATACTGATGTGAAGAATGCCTTAAAGCCCGAGTTCAAGGAAGCCAGCATGTCTGAGCAAATGGACAACAAAAACCGAGTCAACCTCCTGATGCAGTCCATGACCTCATTCAATAAAAGCATTAAAAGCTATAGCATCATCGGTGCTTCCAGCTGCATCTACACCAACTCCAACCTGAAGGCCAGAACCCTTGAGGATTTGAAGAAAATTCCTCAGTTTGAGGCCATTATATCAGGCAGTGTCAAAAGTATTTGGATCGGCGATAAAGAGGCCATCAATGCGCTTTATGGCGGCAAGGCCCAGACCATCGGTGCAACGCTGGCCTATGCCATGCCCTATAACGATGTCCACACCGGTAAGCTCTTAGGCGTCATGATTATTGAAATCGATTCTAAGGTCATCGACAACATGATACAGCGGATGAGTGCCGTTGAGGGCGTCAACTACATCATCAGCCAGGATGGCTTTGATAATGTCATTTCGGCTTCGGCCGGAGGGCAGCCCTATGCTAAGGATGCCGCCTATGCCTTTTCACAAACTCAGATATTTAATGATTTTAACGGCACTGCCGAGACCGAGATGGTGAAAGAGGAGAATGGTAAAATCATTATCCTTGGCAAATCCGATAAGGAGGCCCTCATCATTGCGAGAGAAATCCCGCTGAAGGTTATCAATGCTGCAGCAAACCGTATTCTCCTCATTACCATCATCGCTGTGGCCGTAGCTGTTCTGATATCAGGTTTTATTGCACTGGTTATATCGGGCAGCATCAGCTCCACTACGAAAAAGCTTGTGAATGCCGCCAAGGCAGCAGCATCAGGCGATCTGAGGCAGAACCTTCAAAGCGACAGGAAGGATGAATTCGGTGTGCTCATCAACAGCATCGGAACCATGATGGAGAGCATGCGCCGATTGATCCTGGAAGCCGCTGATATCGCGGGAAGCGTTATTGAGTCTGCTTCCCAGGTGAGTGCCACCACCGAGCATGCTGTCAGGGTCACCGGGGATATCACCTCTGCTGTGGCAGAGATTGCCGGCGGGGCCAATGCGCAGGCCCAGGATGCTGAGGCCGGTGTTACCAAATCCTATGACCTTGCTTCCAGCATCAACGTTGTGGCAGACAACACTAAGCAGATCGAACAGGTTTCCGATTCCACCTTCGCCCTGACCAAGAATGCGCTCTCCTCTATCAGGGAGCTTGATGAAAAGGCCAGCCAGACCAATCAGATCATTCGCGAGGTGCGTAGCGATATCAGCGAGCTCAGTGTCAGAAGTAAAAAGATTGCCAATATTGTCAAGGTCATCACCGGCGTTGCCGATCAAACCAGGCTCCTGTCTCTCAATGCCTCCATCGAGGCAGCCAGAGCGGGCGAAATGGGTCTCGGCTTCGCGGTGGTAGCCGAGGAAGTAAAGCACCTTGCCGATCAGACAGCGCTTTCAGCCCAGGACATTGCAGTCATAGTAAAGGAAAATGAGCACCAGATTGAAACCACTGTGAAGAAGGCCGAATCTACCGATGTCATTATTAGCGAGCAGAATCAGGCCCTGGAAAAGGCCATTCATTCCTTCAATGCCATTTCCGAGTCCATGGCCATGCTGGTTGAGAAGGTTGAGGCCATAAAGCTCAGTACCGATGAAATGAACCAGCATAAAGACCAGGTACTCACTGCCATACAGAATATCTCGGCCGTATCCCAGCAAACCGCAGCGGCAGCTCAGCAGGTTACTGCCTCTTCGGATCAGCAGATGGGCGAGATGAAGGCATTCCTTATGAAGGCAGAGCAGCTTGAAAATGAGGCTCTGCGTCTGAAGGACGCTATAAAGGTCTTTAAGGTGCAATAATAGATAGTATTGACAAAATCAATCCCGGAGGGGGAGATAGGATTAAGATATAGCGGGCTAATCGCAGTAAAATAAGCTGGTGGATGCCATTGACAAACTTCAAAATTCAGCAGCTTTGCATAAAGGATTGATATAATGCCAGAATTGGTAAGAAACGAGCAAAAAATTCAGTTAATTAAGGACAAAGCCCGAGAACTTGTTAATAAGATGACCCTTGAAGAAAAAATATTTCAGATGGTACATAGGGCATCAGCAATTGAGAGGCTCAACATCAAGGCATATAACTGGTGGAATGAGAGCCTTCATGGGGTTGCCAGAGCGGGTGTCGCTACGGTTTTTCCTCAAGCGATTTCCATGGCTGCGAGCTTCAACGAGGATTTGCTGGAAGAGGTGGCAGAGGCCATCTCCACAGAAGCCAGAGCGAAGTTCAACATGCAGCAGGAGTTTGATGACACAGATATTTATAAGGGTTTAACCTTCTGGGCTCCCAATGTGAATATCTTCCGCGACCCCAGGTGGGGCAGGGGCCATGAAACCTATGGAGAGGATCCCTATCTCACCTCAAGGCTTGGCGTGCGTTTTATCAAGGGGCTTCAAGGCCATGATGAAAACTATCTTAAAACGGCAGCTTGCGCCAAGCATTTTGCTGTGCATTCGGGCCCTGAGGATCTGCGGCATTCCTTCAACGCAGAGGTCTCAAAGCAGGATCTGTATGAAACCTATCTGCCGGCCTTTAAGGCCTGCGTTAAGGAAGCCAAGGTGGAAGCTGTCATGGGTGCTTACAATCGTGTTAACGGTGAGCCCTGCTGCGGCAGCAAGCTTCTGCTTTCAGATATCCTGCGGGGAGAGTGGGGCTTTGATGGCCATGTGGTCTCAGATTGCTTTGCCATTAAGGACTTCCATGAAAATCATCGGATAACCTCAACTGCGGCAGAATCAGCAGCGCTGGCTGTGGAAAACGGCTGCGATCTCAATTGCGGCAGCATGTTCCTCTATCTGCTTGAGGCCATAGAAAAAGGCTTAATCAACGAAGCGCAGATAGATGATGCTGTCACCAGGCTCTTTGCAACACGCATTAAGCTGGGGCTCCTGGAGAATAATGAGAAGGTGCATTTTAACAGCATCGGATATGACCGGGTGGATTCACCTGAGATGCGTGATTTGAACCTTAAAGCAGCCAGAGAATGCCTTGTGCTCCTGAAGAATGAAAACAATCTTCTGCCGCTGGATAAGCATAAGATCAAATCCATCGGTGTCATTGGCCCCAACGCCAACAACCGCCGTGCTCTGGTGGGCAATTATGAAGGAACGGCCTCCAGATACATTACCATTTCGGAGGGTATCCAGGAGTATCTTGGAGACAGCGTAAGGGTATTCTATTCCGAAGGCTGCCATCTCTATAAAAAGAGCTTCAGCCACATGGGCTGGGAAAACGACCGTATTTCCGAGGTAAAAGCAGTCTGCAGGGAAAGCGACGTGATTGTAGCCTGCTTCGGACTGGATCCCGGTCTGGAAGGCGAGGAGGGCGACGAGGGCAACCAGTATGGAAGCGGTGACAAGCCAAACTTAAAGCTTCCGGGCATACAGGAGGACGTTCTCAAGACCATCTATGAGAGCGGCAAGCCTGTGATACTGGTTCTGCTTTCGGGAAGCGCACTTGCCGTCACCTGGGCTCATGATCATATTCCCGCCATCATTCAGGGCTGGTATCCGGGAGCTCAGGGAGGAAGAGCCATCGCAGAGCTTATTTTCGGAGAGTTCTCACCCTCCGGTAAGCTGCCTGTAACCTTCTATCGCTCAAGCGAGGAGCTGCCCGAGTTTACCGATTATGCCATGAAGAACAGAACTTATCGCTATATGACCCAGGAAGCTCTGTATCCCTTTGGTTACGGCCTTTCCTACAGCGAATTTGCCATACATGACGTTGCAGTTAACCGCTCTGATATTACCGATGAGGGTATTGATATCACCCTTTCGGTGGAGAATAGGGGTGGAATGGATGCCGGGGAAGCGGTTCAGGTCTATGTTAAGGTGGAACGGCCCGGTACCCCCAATCCGCAGCTCAAGGCCTTTAAAAAGCTGTTTCTCAAAAAGGGCGAACTGAAAACCATCACCATGCACCTGCCCATAGAGGCCTTCAGCCTTTATGACGAGGACGGGAGGCAGATGGTATATAAGACCGATTACACGATCTATGTGGGCGATTCTCAGCCCGACAGCAGAAGCATTGCCCTTACAGGCAAGAAGCCTGCTGCCCTGAAGCTGACAGCACACACTGAAATAGAATTAACGATTTAAAAGGTGAAAAGCATGAATTATCAAAAAGCTTGGCTGGACTACAAAAAGGCCGAAAACCAAAGCTGCCCCTTCGGGGAAATGGTTTTCTTCAATAGCGACAGCAGAGTCGTTATGTCGGCCGTGGAAGAACTGAAGATCGCCTTTACGGCCATGTACGAGACCGATATCATTGCACGGAAGGTATCGGCCGAGGAGATGGAAGTCTTAAAGGAAGGAATCCTTTTGCGTATTAGCGGAGATGAGCTGGGAAAGGAAGGCTACCGCATCACTGTGCGGGGTGGGATGGCTCTGGTTGAAGCAAGTGCTCCCTCGGGCATCCTATACGGGGTATTCCAGCTCTTAAGAAAGCTCCGGGACAATACGGCACTGGATAAACTGGATGAAGCAAAGCTTCCGGATATGCCGCTGAGAATGCTCAATCATTGGGACAACATGGATGGCTCCATCGAAAGAGGCTATTCCGGACAATCCTTCTTTTTCAAAAACAATGAAATCATTATCGATGACAGAACCAGCTTTTATTGCAGGCTGCTGGCCTCGGTGGGTATCAACGCCGCGGTGATCAACAACGTGAATGTGAAGGGGCCTGCCACCGAGCTGATTGCCGAAAGGTACCGCGGTCCTTTGAAGAAGCTGGCCGCAATCATGGAATTTTACGGCATAAAGCTGTATTTGAGCATCAATTTCGCTGCGCCAATGGAGCTGGGAGACCTGACCACGGCCGACCCCTGCGACGAGAATGTGGCAAATTGGTGGCAGGAAAAGGCCAGGGAGCTGTTCACTGAGGTTCCCAATATCGGCGGTTTCCTGGTGAAGGCCGACTCTGAGGGAAGGCCCGGGCCCTTTACCTATAACAGAACTCATGCCCAAGGCGCCAACATGCTGGCTAAGGCCGTGAAGCCCTATGACGGGCTCATCATCTGGCGCTGCTTCGTGTATAACTGCCAGCAGGACTGGAGAGACAGGAAAACCGACAGAGCCCGTGCCGCATTTGACAACTTTAAGCCCCTGGACGGCAGCTTTGACGATAATGTCATTCTTCAGATCAAGAACGGCCCTATGGATTTCCAACCCAGGGAGCCCGTATCCCCGCTGTTTGGTGCTATGGCGCACACCAATCAGATCCTGGAGGTTCAGATTGCCCAGGAATATACCGGCCAGCAGCGTCATGTATGCTACCTGATTCCCATGTTTAAGGAGATTCTTGGGTTCAGAACCTATTGGACCGAAGAGAAGGACACGGTTTTAGACGTCGTCAGCGGAAGAACCTACGGCCATGTGAATTGCGGCATGGCAGCGGTGAGCAATACCGGGGATGACGAGAACTGGACCGGGCATGATCTGGCCGCAGCCAATTTGTATGGGTTTGGTCGCCTGAGCTTTGACACCTCCCTGACATCGGAGGAAATCGCTGAGGAATGGGCCCGTCTGACCTACGACAACAAGCCGGAAGCAGTGGAGGTTGTGACAAAAATCCTGATGATGTCATGGCCCGCCTATGAGAAGTACTCTGCGCCCTTAGGGATAGGCTGGATGGTGAACCCAAACCAGCATTACGGACCCAGCGTGGACGGCTACGAGTATGACCGCTGGGGAACCTATCATCGGGCCGACCTTCATGGCATCGGTGTGGACCGGAGCAGCAATGGCACAGGCTATGCCACCCTTTATCATGAGCCCAATGCCTCGGCCTATGAACATATTGAAACCTGCCCCGAGGAGCTGCTGCTGTTTTTCCACCATGTTTCCTACAGATATGTGCTTTCCACCGGCAAAACCGTCATCCAGCATATCTATGATACCCATTTCGAGGGCTATGAGGATGTGGGGAAAATGATTGCCCTCTGGGATTCCCTTAAGGGCGTTATCGGGGAAAAGCAGTTTGACAACGTGGCAAACAGGCTTCAGATCCAGCTTGCCAGCGCCAGAGAGTGGCGGGATGTGGTCAACAGCTATTTCTATCGTAAAACCGGCATACCCGATGCAAAGGGCCGGACAATTTATTAAGTGATTATCTGGAAGAAGAAAGACAAGCACTTCTTTCGGCAATATATTAGGCTTATTTTAAGCCAGGTAAGGAGTTTGATGAGTTATGAAAATGGTTTTTCGCTGGTTTCCAGGCGGTGACGACAGCGTAACCCTGGAACAGATAAAGCAGATACCCGGTGTTACCGGTGTGGTGCCCATGCTGTCCGATATTCCGGTAGGCGAGGTTTGGCCGCTGGAGCGCTTAGAGGCCTTAAGAAAGGAGATCAATGACGCCGGTCTTGAGGTCGAAGTCATTGAGAGCGTCAACATCCATGAGGACATCAAGAAGGGTCTGCCCAGCAGGGATAAGTATATCGAAAACTATATCAAGACCCTTGAGAATCTGTCCAAGGTCGGGATCAAATGCCTGTGCTACAACTTCATGCCCGTTATGGACTGGATCAGAAGCAATGTGGAGCATCCCATGGCCGATGGCAGCACAGCCATGTATTATGATCATGAGGCCGTGCTGAAAATGAATCCCACCCTCATTGCCCAGGGTATGCTGGGAAACACCCAATACACCCTTCCCGGCTGGGAGCCCGAGCGCCTGAAGGTGATGTCGGCAGACATCGCATTCTATCAGACCATGACCACCGAGCAGTACTGGGCCAATATGAAATACTTCCTGGATGCGGTGATTCCTTATGCCGAGAAGTATGACATCAAGATGGCCATTCATCCCGACGATCCACCCTTCAGCATCTTCGGCCTGCCCAAGGTCATCAATAAGGCCGAGAACATCCGCAAGTTCTTAAGCTTAAATCCCAGCCGCTATAACGGCCTGACCCTGTGCACCGGTTCATTGGGCGGCGACCTGAGCAACGACATCCCGGCCATTGTCAGAGAATTTGCTTCTCAGGGAAGGGTTCACTTTGCCCACATCCGCAACGTCAAGCACTATGAAGAGCGCGTCTTCACCGAAAGTGCCCACTTGAGCGAATGCGGCGATCTGGATATGTACGAAATCGTGAAGGCCTTCTATGACAGCGGCTTTGAGGGTTATATCCGTCCCGACCACGGCCGTATGATCTGGGGTGAAAAGGCAAGACCCGGTTACGGCCTGTATGACCGCGCCCTTGGTGCCGTTTATCTTTTGGGCCTCTGGGAGGCCATCGAAAAGAACGCCCGCAAATAGGCTTGATTTAAGCTAAAAGGAAATAAAGATTGAGATAAGGTGCGATTATGAAATTAATAGAAGCCTGGAATAAAAGACAGGAATGGAACAAGGATTACCACATCCCGTCCTATGACAGGGAGGTCATAAGGGAAAAGACCCTGAAGGCACCCATATGGCTGCACTTCGGAGCCGGGAACATCTTCAGGGCTTTTATGGCAGCTGCTATGGACAACCTGTTGGAAAAGGGCATCAGCGACAGAGGCATCATTGTCTGCGAGGATTTTGATAAGGAGCTGATCAGCCGCGCCTATAAGCCCTATGATTCGTTGAGCCTGCTGGTTACCCTGAAGGCCGACGGATCGGTGGATAAAAAAGTGGTGGGGAGCGTCATGGAAGCCGTTTCCGAAACCGAGAGAATGAAGGCGCTGTTCTGTGAGCCCTCGGTTCAAATGGTGAGCTTTACCATCACCGAAAAGGGGTATGCGGGGCCGCTGATGCGGAAAATCGCTGAGTTTTGCCTGGAAAGGTTCAACCGGGGAGCTCACCCTGTGGCTCTGGTGAGTATGGATAACTGCGCACACAACGGTGAGGTGCTGCAAAACGCAGTCATGGCTCATGCCAATGCGCTTGTTAATGAGGGAAAAGCCGACAAGGGCTTTCTGGATTACTTGAGCGATCCATCCAAGGTGACCTTCCCCTGGACCATGATCGACAAGATCACCCCCAGGCCCGACGCCTCAGTGAAGGATCTTCTTGAAAAGGACGGGTTTGAGGATACCGAGCAGATTATCACACAGTTTAAGACCTACACAGCGCCCTTTGTGAATGCCGAGGAGACCGAGTATCTTGTCATCGAGGACAAATTCCCCAATGGAAGACCGCAGCTTGAGTCCGCAGGCATCATGTTTGCCGATAGGGAAACGGTGGATAAATTTGAAAAGATGAAGGTGGGAACCTGCCTTAATCCTCTCCACACGGCCCTGGCTGTGTTCGGCTGCATCCTGGGCTACGAAACCATCCATGATGAGATGGAGGACGCCCAGCTTAAGAAGCTGGTATGGGATCTGGGGTACAAGGAGGGCATGCCGGTGGTTTCCAACCCTGGTATCATGAGGCCCGAGGACTTCTTGAACGATGTGCTCACAAAACGCCTGCCCAATCCCTTCATGCCCGATGCACCTCAGAGAATCGCCACCGACACATCTCAGAAGATACCTGTCCGCTTCGGCCAGACTCTCAAGGCCTACGAGGAAAACCCGAATCTGAACCTGAGCGATCTGACACTGATCCCGCTGGTTTTCGCCGGCTGGCTGAGATATCTTATGGGCATCAATGACAAGGGAGAGACCTTTACCCTGAGCCCCGACCCCAGGCTTGAGGAGCTTACCGGCCTGGTGAAGACTATTGCGCTTGATCAGGAGCTTGACAGTGAAGAGGGCATCGATGCCATTCTCGGTGACAGGTCTATTTTTGTTATCGATCTGTTTGCCTGCGGTATGGCTCATAAGGTGAAGGGCATGTTCAGGGAGATGATTGCAGGTCCGGGATCGGTGCGCAAGACATTAGCCAAGTATTGCGGATGAATCGGAGCTGACAGGGAGATGTCAGATCAACTTCTTAAATCAAGATTTTATGCGTTTAAGACTTCTTAGGTTTATTGGTGAAGCGCGGGAGCTTAATCGGATAGTTTATTGGCATAGTACTGCATAAACGACTATGCCTTTTTTATTTACGAAATAACAAGGGCTGGCCGCAAACTCCGTTTGCCTGGTCGTTTCGCTTCGCTACACTGCTCGGTTATGCGTCCGAGCTGCGCGGCCATGCAACCGGACTGTTCGCCTATGCAACCGAGTTCCCGGGCACCCGCTGGCAATGTTTGATTGCCCAATTGGGTGGGGTTCTTATTATGAAATAACAAGGCTCCCGGGCCTCCACTGTCAATCTCTGATTGGCTAGCGGGGTGGGGTTCTTATTACATCACCCCGCATAGCCTTTGAGTGATATTTCCATCCCAAGAACTGATATCTGCACTTTAATGCCGAACGGTTTGATGATCCGTCAGATTGATGAAAAATGCTATGTCCGAAGCCAACATATTAGGGTAGTTAGATTTCTTGACAGGTCTCTTTTATAGGACTATGATCTATAGGGGCAAATCGTGCTTCAATGCCGTGTATTGCCACTAGAATACCGGTTTTTTACGGGGAGTGACGTATATGCAGCTTTTTCTCATGGTGCTCAACAAAGTGGAAATCCTTGATGATCTGCTTCAAGGCCTTATGGACAAGGGGATAACCGGAGCGACAATCCTGAACAGCACGGGTATGGTGAAGGAGCTGGCAAAACGCAGCGAAGATTACCCCATATTCGGATCACTGCGCTTCATGATTGACCTTGGACGTTCTGAGAGCAAAACCATCTTCATGGTTGTTAGGGATGAACAGGTAGAATTAATCAAAAAAACAGTCCGGCAATTCATTGACATATCTCAGCCTGATACGGCCGTCATATTCACCTTGCCGGTTACTTCGGCTGAGGGGGTTGGTTTCTAAAAATGACATTTAACACACTCTTTTATCTAGCGCTGATCCTATTCTCAGGGCTCGCTTTTGGTCGTGCAGTTAAGCTTATTAAGCTCCCTAATGTAACAGGCTATCTGATTGCCGGCTTGCTCATCGGGCCCTATGTCTTGAAGCTGATTCCGGCTGATGTTGCGACAGGGCTGGAACTTGTTTCCGAGATTGCACTTGCCTTTATCGCTTTCTCTATCGGTTCCGAGTTCAAGCTTTCCTATCTGAAAAAAGTGGGGATCACCCCGGTGGTCATCGCTATATTTGAAGCCTTGATGGCGACCTTCCTTGTGACCCTTGTATTATCCCTGGCAGGCTTTAATTTTGAAACATCCCTGCTTTTAGGTGCCATTGCTTCGGCCACGGCACCGGCTGCTACCATCATGGTGGTAAGGCAGTACAAGGCCCGAGGGCCCGTCACCGAAACGCTTCTGAGCGTGGTTGCCCTTGATGATGCAGTGGCGTTAATCGCCTTCGGGTTCTCCATGGCTGTGGTC
>Ga0116192_1001613_pt1 | contig 15601 bp, 19 predicted proteins | sample AD_UKC113_MetaG_FD_89876 | JGI IMG/M metagenome (GOLD analysis project Ga0116192, IMG submission 89876) | Active sludge microbial communities of municipal wastewater-treating anaerobic digesters from Hong Kong - AD_UKC113_MetaG | ecosystem: Engineered > Bioreactor > Anaerobic > Digestate... | reverse complement strand
GCTTTCTTTCAGATAGTCTTGGGCTGTTTGGATTTGGGGTGCTGTGTTCATTAGAAAAAACCTCCTTTGTGGGTTTGGCTGACTTGCATTGGAGGTTTTTTCTTTTCTCCGCTGAAAAATTCCTTGTTTTTTTGCCTGGAGATTACTGGTGATCACCCACAGTTATTTTACAGCTACGGCGGCTCATTTTCAGCATCTTTGAGGTAAACCAGGAGCACGATTTCAATTGTTTACGATATGCGTCATTTTAAAATCACCGGAAAAGGTTTTCAGATGAGGCGCGCAGAAAAAGATATATAACTTTTTTTAAACAAAATTCTCCCGGGGAGGCTGTATACGTGTCGCAAAATCCCGGAACCTTTGCAGTAATTTTCAACTACTTCCTGCTGGCCCTGTTCATCTGTTCGGCAATATGGATCTTCTTCGACGTGCGCAGGCGGGGAAGACCATTTTCTGAGGCTTTAGCTTGGGGGCTTTTTATGGGAGCGATGTTCCCCCTTGCAATATTGGTTTATATATTTTTTCTGCGCAAGAAACTATTGTAAATTAATTCTTTTCAAGAACAAGCAAAATAAATCGTGCATGGAAAACCGCCCGGGACCGGAGGTTTCAGTTCCTTTTCTCGAACCCGGTTATATTTACTTCAGGCGCATTAGGAATTCTCCCGTCTTCCTTGCCCGTGATGATATAAGCGGTTTTTTCATTAATCGCCCTGGCAAGTTCGGGTTTATTCTCCTCGATTACCCGGCCGGTCTTGTCGCTCACCTTTCTGATGTAATAAGGCCGCACTCTTACACCCCCGTTTGCCAGGACGTCAAACGCCCTTGCCATTTCCAGCGGAGTAATCTCCGAGGTGCCCAGTGGAAGTGAAAGCACTGGCTTTATGTCGGAATCGATGCCCATTTTTTAGCATAGGCGGCAGTCACGGAAGGTCCGACAAGACGGTTCAGCTTCACCGCAACAATATTGTCCGACGTATATAGTGCTTCTTTCAAGGTAAACGGCCGGTTGTGACAGCCCTCATGGAAATCCTCCGGCTCATACGAGCCGTTCTCCAGTTGGTAATTTGCCGGTTCGCAGATAATAGTCGTCCCGGCAGTATATCCCTTCTCCAATGCTGCGGCATACAAAACCGGTTTAAATGCGGAACCTAGCTGGACCTTCGCCAGCGAGCGGTTTAGCTGGGATTCTCCGTGATTATTACTGCCTACCATCGCTCTGATTTCTCCGGTTCTGGGGTCAATTGCCACAAGCGCTCCTTCCAGATCCCGGTTATATTTATTCAACCCTTCGGATAGGACCTTTTCCGCCGCTTCCTGGATTTTTAAGTCCAGCGTGGTATATATTGACAAGCCGTCTGAATATAATGTTTCAGAACCGCATGGACGGTCTTTTTCAAATTCCCGCACTATTTCGCTTGTAAAATACGGCGCTTTTTTTACAGCAAACGGTTTTTGCAGCAGCCTGACCTCTCCACTTTTTGCGGCCTGCGCCCTCTCCCGGCTGATCATGCCCAGTTCCGCCATTCTGTCGAGCACCGCGGACTGGCGTCGTTTGGCCTCACTGAAATTGCTGATGGGGTTACAGGCACTCGGAGCTCTCGGGATTCCGGCCAGCATTGCGCTTTCAGCAAGGCTAAGTCCGCTTGCAGGCTTATCGAAGTAAATTCTAGCCTCAATCCCGTAAGCTCCCTGGCTGAAATAAATACGGTTCAGATAAATTTCAAGAATTTCTCTTTTTGTGTGATTCCTTTCAAGCTGTACAGCCAGAAAAATCTCCCTGATTTTTCTGCCGGCAGTGCGATTCTGTTCCAGATATACATTCTTGGCCAGTTGCTGGGTAATGGTGCTGCCCCCTTCCACGACCTTGCCGGATCTTATATTCCGGTACACGGCACGCAACAGGCCAGCCGGGTCTATTCCGCGGTGATTATAAAACCGCGCATCTTCAATTGCAATTATGGCATCCTGCATATAGGAGGAGACATCGTCCAAAGAAACCGGTTACTGCATTTTCCCTGCTTGCGAAAGAAACAACCTTGCCGTTGATGTCGAATATTACCGAGGGGAAAGGCACCTCGACACCCGGCAGTTGCCATGCTAAGCAGCCTGCGTTTGCCAAAGCAGCGGCTGATAAGACTAAAAGCAGAAGTTTCAATGGACGGGCCATTTTCATCCTCCCAAATCCAATTCTTACACAACCGTGCCGCGACAATATTATCCCCGTATGTCCCTACGGCTATTTCGCGGAGGATCTGTGCCTTGCCATTGAAACAGGAATATGCTATACATAAAAAAGACAATTATACAAAATTAAAGTAGGTGTGTCATTTGGAAGTATACGCTCTGGTAGGGCCCAGCGGCACCGGCAAAAGCCACCGTGCCTCCGTGGTAGCCAATCAGCTTGATGCCAGCGTTATAATCGACGACGGGCTTCTGATTCAAGGAAACACCATCCTGGCCGGCTCCTCCGCTAAACGCCAGCCGACGAGAATCGGCGCGATCAGAGCCGCCCTTTTCATGAACCCGGCGCAGGCACAGGAGATCAAAGATGTTCTGTCCAGCCTCGCTCCCGAAAAAATTTTGATTCTCGGAACATCTGTGGGAATGGCTGAACGCATCGCTTCACGTCTCGATCTGCCGGCGCCGTCGAAAATATTAAAGATCGAAGACGTGGCCAGCGAGAAGGAGATCAGAAAGGCAAAGTTCATCCGCACCCGTTTCAGCAAGCACGTCATACCTGCTCCCACACTTGAGGTAAAAAAGAGTTTTCCCGGTACTCTGGTGGCCCCTCTGCAAATCTTTTTACGCAAAAAAGGGCAGACGGAGAAAAAGGACTGGCTTGAACAGTCCGTTGTCCGGCCCACTTACACCCGCAACGGCAGGCTGACTATTTCAAACAGCGCGCTGAGCGCCATTGCAGGCTACGCTGCTGGTAAGGTATACGGTGTCAGCAGTATCGGTAAAATTACCGTAAATGTAAAACAAGAAGGCACTATCACCATTGATATCGCCCCTACTTTCACCTTCGGCTGCCGCCTGCCCGATGTTGCGTCGGAAGTGCAACACAAAATCAAGGATGCCGTTGAAGAAATGACCGGGCTGCAGGTGAAGGAGGTAAATGTGCAGGTCAAGAATTTGAGCCTCGATACACCTAAAAAAGAAGCAACCGTTTAAAAAGAACAGACAAAGCGTAAGGGTCCCCGCAATTGAAGAAGGCAAGTAATTTGCGAAAGCGCCGCAGATGAACCGGGCTAAGTGAAGATGAGATACTGGATGAGCGGACATGAACGTCCGCGCCGGCCTGAACCTGGCCGGAAGGGTGAGTTCCTGTCCGCTGTGTAACTGGCAGTTTCCATTGAAGGCAATTTATTTCGTGTAAAGCTGCCATACTAGGGACATGCTGTCAACATTACTGGCTTGGAAGACAGCCCGGCTTCGCTCGATGCAAGCAGCAGTGCTGCCGTCGCGAAAGCCATGTAGTGAACGGCGAGGGGGCTGTCCGGCTCACTCAAAGCGAAGCATTTGAGCAGCCGTCTCCACTTATAGTCGCTTTGTCAAAAACATCCCCCACATATTAATCACTTTTACCAATAAGCAGAATCCACTTGAAGTGACAAGCGGCGGATTTTTCAGTCAGCCCCCCGTCAGTTAAAAACTTTTAGCAAATACATGATTGCCAATTTTCGTTATCACGGGTAAAGTCCTGATCCAATTGTCCCTGCTTATTTCTGGATTGTAAAAAAACAGGGCTCCCCCGGTGGGGTCACTTCCCGCAGCAGCCAGCACCGCCGCCTTCATTGCCTTTTCATCCGGCTCCAAATTAATCGAACCGTCACCGACAGGGGAAAACTGGTATACACGGTTGCTCTTCTGAAAAATAACATCTTTTACCGTTTTCGGAAAAAGCGGGCTCTCCAACCTGTTCAGAATAACCGCCCCCACCGCTACCTGACCTTCAAAGCATTCTCCGCGGGCCTCGGCATAGATCAGTCTGGCGAGCAGTTTCAACTCCTCCATGGAAATGCGCCCTGCAGGCGTACGTATATGCTTTTTTTCAGGCAACACGATAATGTCTCCGGGCCGGATCAAACTGGTTTTCAGACAGTTGGCAGCCATCAGTTCCTTTACATTTACACCGTGTTCTTGTGCTATCCCGTAAAGAGTATCACCTTCCTTAACAGTATGGTGCAGTGCAGCGGAAACGGAGTTGCTTAAAACTCGAGTATTTGAGCCCTTTGTCGACTCATTAGCCGGTGCCGTAGAACACCCGAGCAGAAAAATAACTGCTGCAGCGGCCGCCGCCTGAATAAGTCTCGGAACAATTTTACTCATTTTCTCCTCCTTTCCCGGCTAATATTTTTTGAAAACATTGCGTATTGTATGCATACATTTTTATCCTTCACAATTATTTTTTTTCATAAGCTCCAAAAAAGATACCCGCTTTCATCCAAGCGGGCATTTCTGACAATCTTAAACCTGTTCAAATTTTTCACAAAAAAGAAAAGGCCGAGCTTAGCGTGACAGGTATAAAAGAGCGTTTATTACCGCCGCGGCTATCGCACTGCCGCCGCGCGTCCCTTTTACCGTAATGTACGGCACTCCGGAATCCATCAGCATTTCTTTGGACTCCCTGGCCCCCACGAAACCGACCGGGGTGCCTACAACAAGCGACGGGGAAACCCTACCATCCTGAATAAGCTCGCATAGTGCAAAAAGGGCGGTTGGTGCGTTTCCAACGGCAATAATCCCGCCGTCGGCTTCCACGGCCGCCTTCCGCATGGCTGCCATCGCCCTGGTTATGCCATCCCTTTCCGCCAGGGCAACGATACCGGGATCGCGCATATAACAGAAGGCCCTTATTGAGAAATAATCAAGGCGCCGCTGATTTATCCCCGCCTTTAGCATATTGATATCTGTAGCAATCGGTTTCCCTTCCCTTATTGCCTTGAGGCCCGATTCAACCGCACCGTCATGGAAAAGAACGAGCCCGGCCACAGCCGTATCACCGGTCGTATGCACCACTCTTTTTATTATTTCTCTTTCACCGGGCGGACGGTCGAGGATTTCCGGCAAGAGTTCCTCTATTATGGACATGCTTCTCAATTCAATCTCCCGTGGATTAGTCAAATACCCCATCAGCATACCTCCTTGATCCGGTCGAGAATAATTTGACCGATCCTTTCATCCACACCGATACTCGCGGCCATAACGATTTCAACACCGGGATGCTTTTGCCTTGTTTCATCAACCAGCCGGGGAATGTCCTCCTGCACATGCACCCCGTTATACAAAAAGAAAGGGACAACAACAATTCGCCCGGCTCCCAAACCGACAACTTTCTCTATGGATGCGGGCAGGTCCGGCTGGTTGAACTGCAGCGAAGCAATTTCAACTATCCTGTAAAGTCCCGCATCCTTCACCATTTTTTTGTATGCATCAAGCGTTTCCTTTGCTTCCGGAAGCCTGCTTCCGTGACTCAGCAGGATCACAGCAGTCGTCAATACAAATCACTTCCCTTTCAGTATTTCCAGCAGTTCGTCAAACCTTTCCACAGCACCAGGGGGCGGTTCCGGCCTTTCAACCACAACCACCGGTATGCCCAACTCCACGGCAGCCGCGATTTTTTCCGCAAAACCGCCGGCGGTCCCTCCGTCCTTCGTCACAAGCACCGAGGCACGGTAATGACGCAATATCTCCTTGTTGAGCCCCGTACTGAAAGGCCCTTGGACAGCCACCACATCGGATGGCTTAAGGCCGAGTTCGAAACAGTATCTTAATGATTCCTGATCCGGCAGTATCCTTGCCACAACCTTCCGTTTTCTCTTCCTGGCGGCGTCAAGAAAGACTTTCAGCGTTTTGCTGCCCGTTGCCAGAAAGATTACCTCACCCATTTCGGCTGCCTTTTCGGCCGCCTCCAAATAGCTTTTTGCCTTATAAACAAGGGGGTGGCTTTTTATCTGAGAAGCAGGGCGCTGGTAACGGATATAGGCCGTCCCGGTTCTCCGGCAGGCCTGAACCGCCGCTCTTGAAACTTCCTGCGCATACGGGTGCGTGGCGTCAACCAGCGCTCCAATGTTCTTTTCCCTGATCAGATTCTCAATGTCTTCACTGCTCAACCGCCTGCCCAACGTCTCCGCACCGCTGTCTTTCAACAGTTCTTCGCCGTAGCTGGTGGCGGCACAGGCCACCACACCGAAACCGTTGGAAACAAGCTTTTTTGCCAAGTCTCTTCCTTCCGCCGCGCCGGCCAGCAACAGAATCATATTCTGTATCCCCTTGGCGTTATCATATATTTTCCCGCAACCGTCGTCCTGCTGTTGCCGACGATAACGGTGGCAAACATGTCTATCCGGTGCTCGAGCATGTTTTCGAGGTTTGTAACAATCCTTTCCTCGCCTTCCCTGGTTGCGTTTCTCACTATTCCTACCGGCGTTCCTGGATTTTTGTGCTCAAGCATGATCTTTCTGGCTTCCGCAATTTGCTCCGTCCTTCTTCTGCTGGCGGGGTTGTACATCACTATTACAAAGTCCGACCTTGCTGCGAATTCGATCCTTTTCTTAATTGCTTCCCACGGGGTTAAAAGATCACTCAAGCTGATCACGGCGAAGTCATGCATCAACGGGGCACCCAGGCATGCCGCCGCGGCGGTTGCCGAGGTTATTCCCGGAACGATCTCAAGTTCAACACTTTGCAGCAACCCGCGCTGCTCCATGATCTCCAGGACCAGACCGGCCATCCCGTATACGCCGGGATCGCCGCTTGAAACAAGCGCCACCGTTTTGCCCTGCAGAACCCTGTCAAGAGCTAGATTGCACCGCTCTACTTCCCTGGTCATACCGGTGCTCAGCACCTCTTTGCCTTCAAGCAGGTTTGAAATAAGCGCGACATAAGTTTTGTAACCGACGATCACCTCGGCTTGTGCAAGAACCTCAAAGGCACGCCTGCTTAAATAACCCCGTTTACCCGGGCCCGTTCCGACAACGGCAAGTTTTCCTCCGCCACTGCCACCGTTATGCCGTTCAAAACTGTTTTTGGAAGAATCAGCTTTGCCGCCGGAGCGGCCAACAAGGCTGCTGGTTCGCAAACCCCACCAACTCCTATCTTTTGAAAGACATATTGCGAAGAGGAAACCTCCCCGCGATGTGCGCTGAATACTGAGGCTATTTCGTCCACCGTAAAATATTTTAAAGGCAGGCACATGTCACCGGCCGCCTGACGAATTCCATCTTCATTCTTGCGCCTGTCAACCGTTGCCATAACTTTCAAAGAACCAACGCTCCTTCCGGCAATTGCGAGCGCCCCGGCAATAGCTCTTCTTACATCGCCGGCGGTTACGCCCCTGCGGCAGCCCAGGCCGACAGCCAGATTGCGCGGACGCAAAAAAAGAACTTTTTCAAACTTCGTTGTCATAATCCTGTTCGTAATGAATACAGCCGGTTCACCTGAATGCTCCGACTGCGGATACTCATTCAGCGGTTTTATGTCAAATCTGGACGGCATTTCACCCTCAAGTTCCAATTCAGAGTAAAAATGCACGGATTCACCATTGACCAGCGCCGCATTGACCTCCCTTACCATTTCTACGGGTTCGATGACTAGCCCATAATCCCTTGCCAGAAGATCTACCGCCGGTAAGCCGTGCGTATCAGTGGCCGTAGTGACGACACCGGTACAGTCAAGTTTTTCTCCGAGGTAGCCGGCAAGATCGTTGGCGCCTCCGAGATGCCCCGACAGGGCGCTGATGGCGAACCTTCCCATTTCGTCAACAACCACCACTGCCGGGTCTTTTTTTTTGTCCTTCAAATGAGGCGCCAGAACTCTGAAAACAATACCCAGCGCCATGACCATAACGAGCGCAGCGTACTCGCGAAAAAGCCTGCCGCACAGTTCAGCAAGCGGCGGCATATAAGGTAAGGCGCCGGGATGACCGGCGGCAAATTTCGCAGGCACATAGACATGCACATCTGCTTCCGGCAGTCCGGAAAATGCAGCGCGTACCCTGTCGGCCATAATCGCCCCTTTTTTCGTCAACGCCACTACGGCGATTTTCATCACGGCCGCCTCCTAAAGCCGTGGGTAAAGTCGCCGCTGTAAAGCCTGGAAGGCGAATAACCGGAATTAAAGGCTTTCCCGACCATAATCAGGGCGGTTTTTGTCACCCCGGCCTCTTTCACTTTGACGGCAATATCCTTAAGCGTACCACGCAGTATCTTTTCCTCGGGCCACGAAGCCTTCTCCGCAACAATAACAGGTGTGCATTCCGGATAACCTCCGCTGATAAGTTCAGCCACCACATGTTCGACCATATGGACACTCAAAAAAATGCACATGGTGGCGCCGTGCGCTGCCAGCGCAGCCAGTTTCTCCCCCGGCGGAACAGGCGTGCGGCCTTCCACTCTTGTCAGGATTACCGTTTGAGAGACACCGGGAAGCGTCAATTCGCACGGAATTGCCGCAGCAGCGGCCAGAAATGAACTTACCCCGGGAATAACGGTAAAAGGAATGCCCTCCTCGCGCAGCCTGTCCATTTGTTCTTGAACAGCTCCGTACAGGGAGGGATCGCCGGTGTGCACCCTCGCTACCTTTTTGCCGGCAGCATTCGCCTCTTTTATTAGCGCAATGATTTCATCAAGAGTCATCACGGCGCTGTTGTATATTTGCGCTCCATTTTTGCAGTATTCCAGCAGTTCGGGATTGACCAGCGAACCCGCGTAGACAACCACATCGGCATCCGACAGAATTTTGGCCCCCTTTACAGTAATGAGGTCCGGATCGCCGGGACCCGCCCCGATGATAAAAACCATCTCAAATCCCCCGTTTCCTGATGATCATCAGCGACATGTAATCCAGCCTGCGTCCCAGCAGGGATTCAAGATCCCTGGTGTAAAACTGATCGCTGTAACCGCACCTGCTCACATACACCGCTTTGTTTGCCAGCCCTAGCTCTTTCAACAGGTCGAGGACTTCCGGATAACGCCGGTTTACCTTCATAACCACAACATTGTCGTAATTAATCAGGGCATGCTTCAACTTCTCAAGATCGTAAGCTCCCGGAACCACTGCCAGTGTCTCGTCACCCTCGGCCAGGGATGCTTTTATATACGAGGCGCAGGCGGAAAATGCGGTAATGCCGGGAACGGTTTCAATTTCGAGATCTGGATGGTTCTTTTTGAGATACCGCAGCAGGTAGCCGTAAGTGCTGTACAGCATCGGATCGCCTATGGTGACGAAGGCCACATCAAATCCTTCCAGCATCTTGCCGGCTACCATCCTGCCCGCATCCTCCCAAACGGTCTTCAAGGTTTCCTCATCTTTTGACATGGGAAAATGCAGTTCAATTATTTCGGACTTCAGCGGCAGCAATTTTTCCACAACGGTTTTGGCTAAACTTTGCCCTTCCCTGGAGGACCTCGGCACAAAAAGGATGTCCACCTTTTCAAGAGCACGATAGGCTCTCAAGGTAATCAGTTCGGGTTCGCCCGGTCCCACCCCGATCCCGTAAAACTTACCCGGCAACATTACTCTCCCCCTTCTCTGCCGAAATAACCGTCACAGGGTTGGCGCCTCTCATGATGCGGCCATTCCCTGCCCTGACAGCCCTGGCAACGCAAATCTGAACAGCCTCGCTGCCGCCCAAAAGTTCATCAAGGAGCTTCACTGAAAGGGCTGCGTTTTCTAGCGTAACCGCATTGATTACAATTCTGCCCCCCGGTTTCAGCCTGCTGCAGGACTCGGCAACTATCTCCCGAAGCTTTCCTCCGCTGCCGCCTATCATCACGCGGTCGGGATCGGGCAGTTCGCGGAGAACGCCGGGAGCATCGCCCTCCAGTATCCTGAGATTCTCAACACCGAAAGCACGGCTGTTTGTTTCAATAAGCGACACACCATGCGAGTCGCGCTCTATAGCGTAAACAACGCCCCCTTTTGCCTGCAAGGCGGCTTCTACCGAAAGCGAGCCCGTTCCGGCGCCGACGTCCCAAACCACCTGCCCCGGAGCCAGCCTGGCTTTGGCAAGGGTTATTACCCTGATTTCCTCCTTGGTCATCGGAACGCTGCCGCGGATGAAAAAATCGTCCGGAATTCCCGGTGTCCGGAAAACCCATTTTTTACTCATTCAGAATCACCATCACATAGTTTCTCTTCTCCCAAGCTTCACAAACCGCCGCCAGTTCTTCCAGGAAAAAGAATCTAATTTCCTCGTCCGGGTACGACAGGTCCGAACAGACGAATACTCTTTTATTGCCGGCGCCGGCAGCTTTGAGAGTCCTCGCCAGTTCATACGGCGGTTCAGCCGGTCCGGGAAGAACCACGACTTTTTGACCGCGGTAAACCCTGTCGACAAGTTCATTCCTCCCCCTTCCGTGCGTGCTGACCGCAACCGCGTCATGCCACGGTATGGCAAGTCTCGCACAGGCGTACTGAACCGTGCTTATACCGGGAATTACGTTCAAATCCGCCGGTGAGAAATTCTCCCGCAAACAGGCTAGTATGCCGAACATGCCCGGATCCCCCGAAGCAAGGACAGCCACCTTTTTATTATCCATTCTATTTTTTTTGATAAAATCGATCATTTCCTCAAGGTTGTTTTTAATTTCAAACGTACTGCCCGAAAAACCTCTGAAGATTGCCAGATTGCGCTCTCCCCCGACAAGTACGTCGGCTTTTTCCACTGCCTTCAGAGCGGCCGGGGTGACATACTCAGGGGCACCGGGCCCCACACCGACGACATCTACCTTTTCCATCCCATCTCCTCCCCGATTTTCAGGGCGGTTTCGTCGCAGCCCAGTATGTTCCCGTCCAGCCCGAGCAGCACCGTTCCGACTTTCAACCTTCCGCGGCTGTATTCCTCCGCCCTCGCGCTTGCCCTTGCGGCAATAATATCCATCACACCCGTCAACCCGTTCTCTTTTAGCAATCCCAAAGCTTCTTCCGAACTTCTTGTTTCGAGAATCCTCCTTATTACTTCAGGACCCGCGCCAAAAGCACCGGCGTATGCGGCAATTACTTCCTGCCGGCCGTCCGCCGTCCTGCTGTGAGTGTGAAAAACTCCGGCTGCAACTTTGACGAGCTTGCCGTGGTGACCCCACAGCAAGACTTCCCGCACCCCCCTGTCGGTGCATACGTCCAGCATGTATCCGATAAAATTGCTTGTTTCCACAACGGACTCGGCCGAAAATCCATACCTTGCCACTGCAAAACGGGAGCCGATTCTCCCGGGGGTCAGCACCAGCCTGTCGCAGCCGGCCGCAACAGCTACATCAACCATCGGCTCCAGCGATTTCTTGAAGGCTTCGTCGGACATGGGTTTTACGATGCCTGTAGTGCCCAGTATGGAGATGCCCCCGATAATACCCAGGCGGGGATTCAAGGTCCTTGCCGCCACTTCTTCGCCCCGAGGCACGGAAACAGTCAGCTCTATACCCTCGCCGGCAGGTATAACGTCGGATACGGCCGCAGTTATCATCATTCTTGGAACAGGGTTAATCGCCGGCTCGTTCAGGGTAACAGGCAGTCCCTTTCTGGTAACCACGCCGACGCCTTTTCCAGCTGTGATTTTAATCCCGCTTTCAGTTCTCCTGGCATCCACGACTATCTCCAGACCGCTGGTAACATCCGGATCGTCTCCACCGTCCTTAACCGCGACAGCCCTCACCTCATCCCCGTTTCCGGACAGCGAAGCCACAGGAACCTCCAGAGGCAGTCCGTCCGGGTTGTAGACCACCACCCGTTCTCTCCCGTCACCGTGAAAAAGCAAAAGTGTAGCCGCCCGGGCAGCTGCCGCAGCCGTAGCCCCCGTCGAAATTCCGCACCTCAGCCTGCTTTTTTGCAATTCGTTCATCTTTTTTCCCCCGGGAACCCGTCAACAATGAAAAAGCCTCGTTTTCACTTTCATCGAGGCTTGTATTTGTTTCAGCCTTTCAGCAACCCCGCATATCTTTTTCCCTGCGCTTTATCGCTCGAATATCGGCATCAACCAAAAGGCGGTACGGCTTACACATTTCAAGCAGGCGGGAAGTCGTCCTGTTGCCGAGGTAATTGTCCAGGTCCAGTGGACTAATGTTTGTGGTTACTATCACCGGCAGACAATGATTCAACCGGTAATTGATTATCGTGTAAACTTTGTTCAAGGTCCAGTCGGTATAGTTGTGTGCGCCAAGATCATCCAGAATAAGAAGGGGAACCTGCCTTGCCGCATCAACCAGGTCGGATTCCGTGAGGTCTTCCGGATCCCTGTCGGGGGCATAAGTTGCCCTGATCTGATCCAGAAATTCGGGCACCACTGTAAACAGGACAACCCGGCCTTTTTTCAGCAGCGCGTTTGCAATGCAGCAGGCCAGAAAAGTTTTGCCGCTTCCTACCGGACCAGTGAATAACAAACCGTCCGTATTATTGTTTTTCAAAAAGCTGTTTACGAAGTTCCTTGCAGCCTGGTATGCAATCCTTGCCAAATCATAACAGGATATTGCTTTTTCTTCGTCATAATAATTTCTATCGTAATATTCGAATTTAAAATCCTCAAACGAGCACCCCAGATACTTTTTAGGAAGCAGTGAATAGCTTATCAGCCTTTCAAATCGCCTTTTGCCGGAACAACTACACGGTACGGCAACATCTCCCTTTAAAACAATCCCTCGATCAAGGCACAGCTCACAGTTCACCCTCAATACTACCTTTCGAAGCATTTAAATATAAAGAGACCTTATCAGGGCCTTTCTCTTTGAATCGTTTTTGTTCACTGCTCTCCCGGCCCTGACGTCTTTTCCGGCACGCCGCCTCTGAAAATCGGCATCGTACTCGGCGATGGACTGTAGGGTTCGCAGGTTGTTCTTTTTCCATTCAAGCAAAATCCCGTTTATATATTTAAAGTTGTGCTTTCCTCTCAGAACGGCCCTTTTAAGAGCTTCCACAATCAGGTCGGCATCCGTTTCGTCCGCCCATTGGCTGATTTGTTCGGCCTCCATCGGTGACAGAGCCCTGCCGAATTCTTTTTCGAAAACCGAGATTAATCCAGCCGTCCTTACGTCAAACATGTCTCTCACCCGTTCGTATCCATAGCCGTCTGATTTCAGACAACTCTTCGATTCTTCAATTTCTCTTGCCTTCATCGCGGCCCACACGTCTGAAATCTTCAGGAAGAGAGGGTCAAAATCATACCCCTTGAAAACCGTGTTGCTGGCGCTGTCGTAAAACTCACTTATTGAAACAATATCCTTTTCAATTAATTCATCAATTTCCCTCTTGATTCTGTCGGTATCCGAAGACATAAAGCGGCTCAGCAGTTCGGGCGACGGAAAATACTCCTTCTCTTCGACATGGAGCCTGATCATGTGAATTAAAATCATCATTTGAAAATCCGTAATGCCAATTTTTACATACACTTTCAAAAGGATGTTGGGCAGAGACGTAAATCCCTCCAGTACGAGATCCGAGCCAAAGGCCGCAGTAATATTGACCTTCTGGTCACATTTGACCGTTCTTCCCTTAAGCACCCCGGCCATGAAATACACCTCCCGTCATCCTTATCTTATTTTATGGTAATGCAGTATGTTTGTCCACCCTTTTCAATCTTAACGCAGGCTCTGCGAAGGCAGTAGGTGGCCGGCTCTATTCCAAGGCCGGCGAGCATTTCCACCGCTCCTTCAACCCCCCGGCCGAGCTCGCTCAGCCGGTGGGCGTCGGAACCCACCGTAAAAATGCTTACCCCTGATTGAAGCGCCAGTTTGAGCAACGAAAACGCTGGATGAAAATTTTTTTGCCCCCTTCTCAGGCTCGACGTGTTCACCTCGACACCTATTCCCCTGCGGGCGGCCTGCTTGAAAAGACTTTCAGAAATGCTTTCGCATTCCCGCATGTCGTCTTCACTGAAATAAGAACCTCCGTAGCGGCGATACAGGTCCACGTGGCCGATGCAGTCGAACAATCCGGTGGTTACAGCTTCCTCAAATATTGCATAGTATTCGGTAATTACCGCTCTTGCCTTTTTGCCCGGGAAAAAGAGCCTGCTTTCGCTCCTGGATGATATGGCACGGTGATCAAGGCAGTGCACGGAACCGATAATAAAATCAAAGGGATAATTGAGCACTATTCTCTCGATTTCTCTGTCTTTCCCGCGTTCGTAGCCAACTTCCAGTCCCGCTTTGATAAGCAGGCCGGTACCCGACCACTTATTTCTTGCTTTCTCAATCTCTTTAAAATAATATTCGATCCATTTAATGTCATCCATCGGCCGGACGCTTCCGTTGACCCTGACAAACCAGTCAAGGTGTTTTCGGACGGGATCAACTTCGAGGTGGGGAGTAAAGCATATCTCCCCGATTCCCAGCAGGACCGCCTCCCTGCAGTATTCGTCTATGCTGTGCGGTTCCGCGTCTATAGAATAATCCGGATGAATGTGATAGTCAAACATCAAAAAAGCCTTCCTCTCACATTATTACAGCCCCAGTACCTTTAAAACATCGTTTATCCTTTCAATACTCAGGTGCCCTCCGACAGGTTCCTCATTCTCAAAACCCCACGTGCAAGGGTGGTGCACGTAAATACAGTTAAATCCCGCCAACAGGGCCGGATTGATATCCGACTTCATGCTGTTCCCGATCAGCCATGAAGCAGGCGGGCTGATGCCTTGCTCATCAGCTATCTTCTTATAAACAATCGAGTTCTTCTCGGTCAGTATATAGATTTTTTCAAACCAGCGGGACAATCCGCTTTTCTCTATCCTATCCCTCTGGACACCGGGGTCCCCCTTGGTGACAAGAAAAAGCGGGTACTTTCCGCAAAGCCGGCTTAGAACCTCTTCCGCTCCTTCTATCAGGCTGACCGGCTGTTCAAAGACCCACCATCCAAGGCCTTCAATTTCCTTTCTCAAAACCCTGCTGTATGCGCGCCCGTATTTCCTGCAACAGTACTCGTAAGTCTCTCCAAGAGCGTATGGAAAACACTCTTTTAAAAAACCGCCGTACAGCCGCACGTTCTTGATGTCGTTCCTGTCCAGAACCTCCAGCGCTTCCTGCACAGGAAACCCTAATTCCTTCATGATTCCGGCAAACAATATTTTCGCCCGGTCAAAATAAATGGTTGTTTCCACCAGTGTATCGTCAAAGTCAAACAGCATGCCGCTGTCCATTTTTCCGTTCCCCCGTTGAACTTCCGCAATTAAAGTTTAGCACAGAGAAATGCGGCGGTACGCATAATAAAAATATTTTATAAATATTCCCACGTACAGCATTTCTTTTCCAGCCAGTCTAGAAACAGGTAGAGGACAAACCCCATAATTCCCATGGCAATAATCCCTGCGAACATTTCCTTTCCCTCCAGTCTGGCCCATGCTTCCATGACATAGTATCCGATTCCGCCTATTCCCCCCCTGTTGGCCACCGTTTCGGAAAAAAACAGCACTGCGATGGCCGTGCCCAGGCTGATTCTAAGCGAAGTCATGATTTTGGGAAGACAGGAAGGATAAATGACGTGCCGGTATATCTGCAACTCCCCCGCTCCAAGCGAAATAACCGAATCGATCATGCTCTTGTTTATCTGACGTGCTGCATCCCTGGTGGTGACCAGAATCTGAAAGAAAACTATGACTGAAATCAAAAAAACCT
>Ga0116192_1001612_pt1 | contig 15603 bp, 13 predicted proteins | sample AD_UKC113_MetaG_FD_89876 | JGI IMG/M metagenome (GOLD analysis project Ga0116192, IMG submission 89876) | Active sludge microbial communities of municipal wastewater-treating anaerobic digesters from Hong Kong - AD_UKC113_MetaG | ecosystem: Engineered > Bioreactor > Anaerobic > Digestate... | reverse complement strand
GTGAATCGGATTTCTGTTGAAGATATCTGGCAAAAACATGGGCTGAAAGTGTTGGGTAAGCAGAAATGAATGGATGGTACTACAGCCCGGACCACGGGCAGCTTTGTCAGGTCATCGAAGCCCAGACGCTCTGGGGTGAGACGACCTGCCGCGTCTGGCTGGCCGGGCGTGTCTCCGTGGTCCGCATCCCGGCTTCCAGGCTCAAGCCCCTGGACAAGCGCTGCGGATGGAGCGCGGCTCAGGTGAGCGAGCGCAATCGCGAACGGTTCGAGGACCTGGTCATCGTGGACGAAGCGCACCGTCTCGGCGGCAGCACCGACCAGGTGGCCCGCTTCAAGCTGGGCCAGCGCCTGTTCGAGGCCTCTCCATATCTCCTACTGCTTTCGGCGACCCCGCACCAGGGCAAGACCGACGCCTTTCGTTGGCTGGTTTCCCTGATCGACGCCCAAGAGTTCCCGGACATCAGCAGCGTCACCCGCGAGCGACTCCAGCCGCATGTCATCCGCACCGAGAAACGCCGTGCCATCGATGCCGATGGAAAGCCCCTGTTCAAACCGAGGCGCACGCAGCTTGCCCCGGTCTCATGGAAAGAGCAGCACCGCGATCAGCAGCTCCTCTACGAGGCGGTCACCGAATATGTGCGCGAAGGCTACATCCAGGCCATGCGGGAGAAGCGCAGCTACATCGGCTTCCTGATGATCCTGATGCTGCGCCTGGTGGTTTCCAGCGCAAGTGCCATCCGCACCACGCTTGAAAGGCGGCTCGAGGCGCTCGCCGCACCCCAGGAGCAACTGGCCCTGTTCCCACTCACGTCCGAGGAGGAATGGGCGGAGCTGGACGGCCAGGAGCAGATCGAGGTGTTGCTTCGCACCCGCCTCAAGGTGCTCAAGAACGAGCACGCCGAGGTCAAGCTGTTCTTGGAGGCCGCGGCTCGCTGCGAGCAGATCGGACCGGATGCCAAGGCCGAGGCGCTGCTCGACTGGCTCTACCGCCTCCAGTCCGAGGAGAGCGACCCGGAGCTCAAGGCGCCGGTGTTCACAGAGTTCGTTCCTACTCAGGAGATGTTGCGTCGGTTCCTGACGGAGCGCGATTTCTCGGTCGTCTGCCTGAATGGCTCCATGGACATGGAAGAGCGTAAGCGGGTCCAAGAGGCATTCGCCAAGGATGTCCGTGTTCTCATCTCCACCGACGCCGGCGGGGAGGGCTTGAACCTCCAGTTTTGCCATGTGGTGATCAACTCCGACATACCCTGGAACCCGATGCGTCTCAAACAGCGGATCGGCCGGGTCGACCGTATCGGCCAGGCCCATGCGGTGCGCGCGGTCAACTTCGTCTTCGAGGGCTCGGTTGAGCACCGGATCCGTGAGGTCCTGGAGCAGAAGCTCACCGTCATATTCGATGAGTTCGGCATTGACAAGACCGGCGACGTCCTTGACTCTGCTCAGGCTGGCCACATGTTCGACGAGATGTATGTCGAGGCGATCCTCAACCCCGAAAAGGTGGGGGACTCCGTCGAAAGCGTGGTCGCCCGCTTGCAGGAGCAGGCCCGCGAGGCGCGCACGGTCGCATCGGTACTTGGCGCGACCGAGGACCTGGAGCCTGGCGAAGCCCAGCGGATGCTGACTTACTCTTTGCCCCATTGGGTCGAGCGCATGACCGTGAGTTTTCTTTCGCCGCATGGCGGCCAGGTCGAGAGGAGAAGCCAGAGTTGGAACCTCACCTGGCCCGACCGCGAGACCTATGAAAACGTGGTCTTCGGCAAGGAAGCCGAGAGGCTTCCGGCCGCCCGGCATCTTACCCTTGAGGAGCCGAAAGTCCGCGGACTGGCCATGCGGCTCCCACGTTTTGCGCCGGGCCACCCGGTCCCGATCGTGTCGATCCCAGGTCTCTCCGAGGAAGTTCAGGGCATCTGGTCCTTGTGGCAAATCTCGGTTGTGAGTCCAGAGTCGCGAGTTGCGAGTCGGTGGGATGGACCCGTGACCTTGGACCCGGGACCCGAGACCCGCCGCAGGCGGATCATGCCTCTCTTCCTGGCAGACAACGGCATGGTCTATATGCCGACGGCCAGACACGTGTGGGATCAGCTTCACGCGGCAAGCATACACGTCCGGTCAGTGATGGAGGCTTCGGCCTCGCAAGCTGCCTTTGAGAAGTTGCAAAGCGCTGCGGAAGAACACGGGAAACCTATCTACGAAGCGCTCCTGCAAGAGCATAGGTGCCGCATCGCACGCGAGCGCGAGAAGACCGACTACGCCTTTGCCATGCGCCGCAGAACCGTCGAGCGGATTGGCCTGCCCCAGGTTCGCAACTATGGGCTGAACCTTCTGGCGCAAGAGGAGCGAAGCTTCCAGGAACAGCTCAATCAGAAGGCCCGTGCCTATCCCGAAATGGTGCCGCTGCTTATGATTCGGGTGGAGGGCGGTGGCCATGAGTAGCTGGCGCGATCAAATCCTAAAGGAATTCACCCCGAAGGTTGCCCGACTCACCTTGGTGGCCGATCCGGACGGACTTCTCCTTGAAGAAGGGATTCTCGAAGGCGTCCGCGAGCGTGGATTCGAGCTGATCCCGTTTGTAGACCACATCGCGTTCCGTTACGCCTACGAGTCGAAGTTTCGCTCCCGCTGGGACCGCGGCGAGAACACGGACCTTGTCGTCGTATTGCGCTCGCAAGCAAGCGACCTCAGTGGGTTGCCCTATGATCTCCTCCAGGCCGGTCGCAAACTTTCATTCAATCTCGGCGACATCTTTCCGAACCTAAGTTACCCGGTTGTGAGCGCCCTGGACCGCGGTGACTTTGATGCCTTGTATGAGGCGCAGAGGAGACATGCACCCGGCCAGTTGGGCGACAACGCCACCAAGGAGTTTGTCCTCCGGCATGTCTTTGATATCGCGCCCGAGCTGATCAAACAGCCATCCGACCTCCTGCGAGTGCTGCTGCGCCGTCACTACCGCGGCCAGAGAATCCCGGCTGAGCTTGACAACCGGTTCATCCAGCTTCTGCGCCAGAGCAACGCCTTCGACGACTGGCCGCTTGAGACGCTTGTTTCAGACCGGGAGGCGTTCTTCGCGTTCCTCCAGGAGCGCTGGCCAATCTTCCTTGACCGTGAAGCAGCCAAAGGGACATCCGGCGTTTGTGAGGACAAGGAGCCGTATAGTCTGTCCATTGAGGGACCTGTAGAACTTCCCTTCGACCACCATGACATCCGGGTCTACATCGACAACCTGTTCGTGGAGGGGTTACTACATCCAGTTCAACACGAGCATGCGGACACCTTGTCCAAAACCTGGGTAGGCATCGGCGTTCGAACCGTTCCCATCGAAGACAGATCTCTTCGTCTGGGCAAGCTCATCGAAAGTCTGGAGGCATCCATTCCGGCCAAGGACGCGAAGCACACGGACTGGTTCCACTTTGCCCGCGGATGGGCGGAGATGATTCTGCTGGCGAACGATCAGGCCGAAGCGATTTCCGAACCGACGGGTGAACGCATCAAGAACTTGCAGGCACAGGTGGATGCCCGTTTCGCAACCTGGATCTTCAAGCGGTATGCCGGGCTTATCAACCTGCCACCGGTTCCTCCGGTCATGTTGCATCACCTCCCGCGATTTCTTGCCCGCCAAATGGGAGAAGACCGCAAATCCAAGATCGTACTGATTGTGGTGGACGGCCTTGCCTTGGATCAATGGCTGGTGGTCCGGGATGCTCTTGCCTCGCGTCAGCCTGGTTTTCGATTCCGGGAGCAGGCGGTCTTTGCCTGGATTCCTTCGATCACCTCCGTCTCGCGCCAGGCAACGTTCGCAGGCAAGGCTCCCATCTTTTTCCCGAACAGCATCCAGACCACGGACAAGGAGCCCGCTCTCTGGGCCCAGTTCTGGGCGGATCAGGGCCTTATGCCAAACGAGGTCGTCTACATCAAGGGGCTGGGCGATGGTAATCTGGAAACCGTTTCCGAAGCGCTTTCTCATCCCAGGACAAGGGTCGCCGGGCTGGTCGTGGACAAGGTCGACAAGATCATGCACGGGATGGAAATGGGCACCGCCGGGATGCACAACCAGGTGTGCCAGTGGGCCAAGCAGCCATACCTGAACACACTCCTCGATCTGCTCTTGGATCGGGGCTTCCGTGTCTATCTGACTTCTGACCATGGGAACGTCGAGTCGTCGGGTTGCGGCCGTCCGGCTGAAGGGGCTGTGGCAGACCTGCGCGGTGAACGGGTCCGCGTCTATCCTGACGCAGCACTTCGCAGCAAGGTGAAGGAACACTTTCCGTCCGCGTTGGAATGGGGCCCCGTTGGCCTTCCGGAGGACTACCTCGCTCTCCTGGCTCCTGCTCGGCAGGCGTTTGTCCAAGAAAAACAGCGCACCGTAAGCCATGGCGGCATTTCTGTCGAGGAACTCATCGTCCCTCTGATCCAAATTGAGAGGAGGGGCGAATGACCAGACGGACCGACCAGATCGGATTCAGTCAGCGGGTGCGTCTGGAATGGCTTGAGCAGACGGCCAACCTGGTCCTGGCAGGGAATGACAAGGCTGCGATCAACGAGGCCTTGCAAGAGCTGCTGAAGGACAAGGTGTCCGTAGGTGGAATCTCAAAAGGAAGCAACCGCAACAAAACCATCTCCATCTTGCGCAAGGTATGGGTGAGCACACCGGAGGAACTTATTCCATTGCGCAACGACGGTCTTTCATTTCTCTCCACTCAGTCCTCATCCCCCACTCCCCATCACTTGAGCATAGCAATTCACTGGGGGATGGTCATGGCCGTCTACCCGTTCTGGTCGGGTGTAGCTGCCCAGACCGGCCGTCTGCTGAGACTTCAGGGTTCTGCTGCCGCGGCTCAGGTCCAGCGCCGGGTTCGCGAGCAATACGGCGAGCGGGAAACAGTTTCCCGAGCGGTCCGTCGCGTGCTGCGTTCGTACGTGGACTGGGGCGTGCTTCAGGAGACCGGCGCAAAGGGCATCTACTCGGCCGGGGCAACGCTGCTCGCCATCGATGATTCCCGACTGATCGCATGGCTGGCCGAAGCATCCCTCCACGCCCGCGCCAACGGCTCGGCTCCGCTGAAAGATCTGATCGACAGCCCGAGCCTCTTTCCGTTCCGAATCAAGCCGGTCCACGCCGAAAGCCTCGTGGCTGTGTCATCCAGGCTCGATCTTCTCCACCACGGGTTGGACGACGACCTGGTCATGCTGCGGAAACAAACGACAAAAGGAGGCGCACCATGACCACCGCAAATAGTGAACGGACCTATGAATTCAAGGCATTGACGGATGTGTGGACTGGGTCGGTCACACTTGAAGAAAAGAACGGTCAGATAAAGGAAAAAACTGGACCGGACCGCCTGATCACCACCGGCCTGCTCGGTTCCATCCGTTGGTGGTTCGAGGTGTTGGTCCGTGGCCTGGCCCGGCAATCACTCGTCTACGCCCGCTATCACGCCCGAATCCAAGAAAAGAGCGAGGTAGGGACATGTCCTGGACGGCACTTCAATGGGTTTGGCGATTGGAAGCGCCGCTTTTCATAGGCATGCCACCCGCAGGAGCGTTGAATCGCTGTCGACCCTATGTCCCAGCGCGAGTGCTTTGGGGAGCTGTGACCGCTGAGATATCCCGATCAAGAAACGGTGAAAGCTTTCCTGATTACGGCAAACTTGGATGGGAAATCGCTCTTAACTGCCGTTTCACCTACCTCTTTCCATCCGAGAAACGGGGCGACAAGTTCCTGGTCTGGTTACCGAAATTCAAAAGGATAGGAGGCCTCCGGTGGTACTGTCTCGGCAGCGATGTAAGTCTGTCGGACCGTGATTTTAGACGTCGTCTGCTGGACTCCCGGCCTGGCACCGCAATTGCTCCCCAATCGGACTCAGCGTCTGAAGGCACACTCCGGGAGACAGAATGTATCAATCCCTGGTGGCGTGATTCCAACTGTCAAGAGGAATCGAGCGCCGTTCTGCTTTTGGGATACGTCTTCCTGCGAAATAACGACTTTTGGGAGCAGTTGAACAATATCGATACCATCTTTGTCGGAGGCGATACCAGATACGGTCTTGGGAAAATATGCCGTATTGACTGGCACGATATATCCGATGGCTTATCCGTCTTCGGGAAAGGAGTTCATTTGGATGGAGAAAATCCCGAAATACAGAGCGACATCGTTTGGGGACATGCTTTGGAAGATGGCCAGCCTCAAATCCAGGGGATGCAAGGAGTGAAAGAGCTTCTTGGCGGTTGGGACCAAGGCAGCCCGTGGCGAGGAGCACTTGCATGGGCTCCTGGATCATTTCTGGAAGGTTCAGCGGTCTGGTCAATAGATAACTATGGATACTGGCTGCATCAGGACAAAAGATAGGCGAGAAAGGAAATGACGAAGCACTTCAAGCCTATTTTCACGATCACCAACCGGATCACCGCCGGCTGACCCGCATGCTGGCGGACCAGGGAAGGTACGATCCTGGAAAGATAGAAAATCGTGCATCTTCTGGTCAGGCCCTGACCGAATCTGTTCAGACCCATAAGGAGATTACCCGGAAATGGGCATCCCACGGATATTCAACATCACGGAAAGCGCTCACCGTATCCACAATCCGATCACACCCGAGAAGCTCGCCACTGTCGGCGCGGCGCTGCGCCTGGAACCGGGAACCCGCGTGCTCGACCTCGGCAGCGGTTCGGGGGAAATGCTGTGCACTTGGGCGCGTGACCACGGCGTCATCGGCACCGGCATCGACATGAGCCGGTTGTTCACCGAGCAAGCGAAACTCCGTGCTGTGGAACTCGGCGTCGCCGATCGAGTCGAGTTCATCCATGGCAATGCTGCCGGCTACGTCGCCGACGAAAAGGTCGATGTGGCGGCCTGTGTCGGTGCCACTTGGATCGGTGGGGGAGTCGCCGGCACTATCGAGCTTCTGGTGCGGAGTTTGCGCACCGGAGGAATCATCCTCATCGGCGAGCCCTACTGGCGGCAGGAACCGGAAAGAGAGTATTTAGAAGCAATCGAAGTGACACAGAGCGACTTCGGAACACATTATCAGAATGTGGAGGCCGGTCAAGAGTACGGCTTGGAAGCGGTTTACACATTGGTAAGCAGCCAGGATGACTGGGATAGATATGAAGGGTTACAGTGGTATGCTGCAGAAACCTGGGCGAGTGATCATCGTGATGATCCAGATGTGGAGACTGTGCTGAAGCGAGTGCGGGAGAGTAAGACAGCCTATCTGAGATGAGGACGAGAAACGCTGGGGTGGGCGATTTATGTGTTCAAGAAGGGGGGCCTGGCACATTTCTAGTTGGCTGAGGTCCATTATTGGGCAGGCCCATTACGAGCCAGATGAGAAAAGGGGATCACCGGCTCTGATAAACCTTTCCACCGAGAAGTTTGAAGGCTTGTGTTCATAATTTAATTTGAGACTGGTTTAAGGCCTGGCGGCCGGCGCATATTTCCTGACGAGATCGTCAAGAGAGGGGAAGTTGCAGATATCACGGATCGCCTCAGTGCTGAAGACCCAGGATTGATAGAAGGCTTCGAGATTCAGGCCAAGCCGGTTTTGAAGATTCTCAAGGAATTGCCTGGCTGTCGCTCCTGTCTGGTAAAAACTCTGGTAAATTGACCGAACTGCCTGGAGCACGGCCTCCTGGCCGGTCACCTTCGATAGCACATAGAAAAATAGCATCCCGTAGGTATAAGAATAATCAGTAAGCTGCTCCCGCCCGTAATCAATCATCGGCACCTCGAGGAGGCGGGGATTTTCCCGGCAGCGCTTCTTTAAGGATTCAAATGTCCGTCTGGCGGCAGCCTCCAGATCTCCTGGCCGTCCTTCCAGTTCTTCGCGGGCGACGTATTGAAGAAACATAGCCAGTCCCTCGCTCTCGAAACGGGGTGGAAGAGGATCAAGCGATTTAACGTTCCAGAGATGTGAAAGTTCGTGGTATAGCTGGACAAGCTTCTCTGGATTGAGAAAGGCATCGCGGGTCTGAAGTATAGAAGTAACGTCAGACTGAGAACCATAACCTTCAGGAAGAGCGATGACCGAAAACTCGGTTTTGACCGCCCGTGGGCCAAACCACTTAGCGTAAAGCTCCAGGCAATTGTGCATCGCCTCGAGCACTCTTCTGGCGCCCGCTTCGTCTCCCTTGAAATAAAAGACACGCAGGCCGAGGCCGGGCTCCTCCAGAAGGTTATAGTCGCCGATGGCGACATCTATCCTCCAGGCCGGGAGGATATTTTTGTAGACATAGGTGACCTGCTGCTCGCTGGCCAGTCTCTCGATCAGGCGGCCTCCATTGGCGACAGTCAACGAATAAGGAACTGTTACCCGGATGATATAATCGAAAGCCTGCAGGCCGGCCACCCGGTTAGCGCTCCAGGAGGGAACCCCGACCTAAGGATAAGCCAGACAATCTGGCCTGATGATGGTGAAATCCCGGTTTATGCTATCTCGGACATAGCTCAGGCCAGTTTCGGTGTAACCGCCGAGATAACCGCTATAGGCAATTTTCAGGGTTGCCTTTGCACCGGGCTGGATGGGGCTTTTGAGGTTAACTTCAATAAAATTGGCCTGGAATGTCTCCCAGTCCTCGTAGGAAACGACCTGCTGGCTGAAGTCAAGTTGGCGGCCCTGTTCATCTTCAACCGATGTAACCCTCATCAGCCGGTAGAGCACCAGCGGAAGGCGGTTGACGGGATGTTGGAATTGGTTCTCTACGGTCAACCCGCAAGTGGCCTCAATTTTTTCGTTTTCATAATCGAGGAGGATATTTAAATCATAGGCTACAGTGTTAACGAGGTCTTGGTCTGCAGAGGATAAAGATAGGTGATTATCCGACTTACAACAGACCAGTCCCACAGTCAGTATCGTTATGACACACAGGGTAGTGAATAATTGACCGGCAGTATATTTGCCTGAATTATCGGAGGGATCAAATTTATTATTCCCCGGTTTATAGTCTTTTCTTTCTTTCATAGGTCCTGCTTATCTGGATAGGTCTGGTTTCGGATATTGCCAGTTAACACCAGCTTGGTCAATAAAAATCCAGTCAACGGAAAATCAATTAACTGGGTTAAAACATTCTTTTTCGGGCGCCGGCTTGGTTCATTTTTATAGGGGCTATTGCTTTTCTAAGGACTTATCTATATAATAGGCAAACATTTAGTTAGATTAAATTTTTATAATCTAACTTTAAGTACTCACAGTATAAGGAGTTGTTAAATGAAAAAGGTAAGTAAAAGTCTTTCTTTTGTGGTCATGACTCTGTTGATGGTTAGTTTGCTGGCTTCTCCTGGATTTTCAGGCATTAAGTTTGGAGTCAAAGGAGGTTTTTCTTTAGCCAATCTGGCTTTTGACCCAGAACCAACTGATAATCCCTTGGAAAACAAAACCGGCGCCGTTGGTGGTTTTTCTATGAACCTGAGGCTGTCCAGGGTATTCAGTTTGCAGCCCGAAATTCTTTATGTTCAAAAGGGAACAAAAATTACAATCACCGAAGGAGAAGGTGAAATAACTGGAAAGTTAAATGTCGATTATCTCGAGATTCCTATCTTATTGAATTTTTCTTTTGCCAAAGAGGGTTCTTCTTTTGTTCCTTCAGTCTTCGCCGGGCCCTATGTCGGGCTGAACACAAGAGCCAAGATCAAATCTTCATATGACGGTGAGAGTTATTCAGAAGATTTTAAAGATTCGGTTAAGGACACTGATTTTGGCTTAGCTTTTGGTGTTGGGCTGGGCATGAAGGTTGGAAGCGGGAAAATTGTTCTGGATGTTCGTTACGACCTCGGCCTGACCAATGTTGCCGACGGGATGGACGAAGGCGGATCCGTCAAGAACAGAGCCTGGCTGTTTATGCTGGGCTATTGCTTCTAATATTTTTATTTATTAGAGCTTACGAGGGAAGGATACCAGTTATCCTTCCCTTTTTTTATAGTCTTTAATTCCCAGTGGTGGACAGCTGGTTCCTAATCTCAGGCCTTAATTATTTTAATCATCGTTTGCCGCTTCGAGATATATTTCAATTTGATTTACTATCTCTTCTGGAGGAATCCCCTGTTAAACAACTATTTACCTGATGACCAGGCGATAAAAGAAGTCAGGTCGCTCTTGAGTTTCTTCATGGATGGTTTATGGATATAGACCATGTGACCGGCTTCATAGTAACCCATCCTGACTCTATCCTTAAACGAGCCGTCGAGCATCAACTGTGAAAAGGTATATTCAGTTCCAAAAAACGGGGTGGCCCCATCATAATATCCATTGCAGCAAAAAATCTTCAGAGCAGTATTCTCAGCCATCGCCCGCCGCAGGGTTTCAGACACAAAAAGCGCCCCCTCCCGGGAGCTAACGTTTCTGGCTGAACCAGTAATGCCAGGAATCGTTCTTCCGGATGGATCGAAGGAGTAATTCCAGGGATAAACATTTCCATAGATCGCATAGGGGACTTCCTTTTTGTAGCCGAGCACTGTCCCCAGATAATTGTTCAGAGCAGCTGAAAAAGAGCCCATCAGCAGCGCGTTGGCCGGGTCGTATTCGTAACTTTCTCCAGCCGCATCGGCATCGCGCCCGGTAAAACGGCTGTCCAGGCGACCGACAGTCAGGCGGTTTTCCCGCAGCAGCTCTTTAAGAAACCGGTTATGCCTGATCCTCAGGTTGGAATTTTTGACATAGCTAACCGAAAGACCGGTCAGGGCTGATAATTTTCTGGCCACCGTCTCATAGGCTTCCTGCTCGAGCAAATTCCCTTTCATTAAAGCTGGCAGATACTCATCAAGAGCGAATCTTCTTGACTCCTCGAGTACTTTGACCAGCGGCTGGCTCTGGTATTCCGGCGATAGCTTTTTATGATACCAGGCGGTAGCGGTGTAATGGGGAAGATAAGCAACATAAGCCAGATTATTTCCCGGGCTAAAAGAAACAGTCGAAAAGTCGAGGACGCTCGATAACAGGATAATCCCGTTCAGATAGATCCCATAGGTCCGGTTCTGAAGAACGCCGGACAAAACAGCTGATCTGGTTGTTCCATAGCTTTCACCCAGAAGAAACTTGGGCGAGCCCCAGCGATCAAATCTGGTCAGATATATTCTGATGAATTCAGCAAAAGCCGAAGCGTCTTCACTCACTCCATGAAATTGGCTTTTTTCTTCACCTGGTAAAGGGCGGCTGTAACCAGTAGAAACAGCGTCAACAAAAACCAGATCAGTGATATCTAACAGCGAGTATTCGCTATCTTCGAAATCGGCCGGCGTCCTTAGCGGCTGACCTTCATCATCCAGGGCGACTCTCTTCGGCCCAATGCCGCCCAGATGTAACCAGACAGTGGAAGAACCTGGCCCGCCATTAAAACAGAACATAATCGGCCTGGTGGACTTATTTTTTATGTCATCTCTGGTATAAGACACAAAGAACATAGAAGCTCCTGGTGTTTCGTCCGTCTTAAGAATAGTTATTTCTCCGACAGTAGCGGTATATGGAATCAATTTGCCATCAATTGTTGTCTGATGCCTGATAACAGTAAAGGGCTTTGGCTCCGGTGGTCGGGGAGGCTCAGCCGGTTGCTGGACGGCGGATTTGACTGCAAGCTGGCCTTTTGGTTGGGAAGCTGCCGGAAACGATAGCAGCAATAATAAAAAACCAAAAAGAACAATTGTCAATAAACACTTCGCCTTTACTTTCATATGACCCTCCTGAAATCGGATATAACATATATATATTAAAGCTTTTTACTGATTACAACTTTAGTCTGTCAGGGCCAGTTATTGAATTGGCTAAATATGAGCTCAGCAATGGGCCCAATCACAGGAAGCTGCATCGCAGGGAGCTCAAATATGAACTGGGTTGAGACGGCAGCTCGTAAGCCATACGAGGTGGAATATTTTTTTTGAAAAGAACTGTATCTCTTATTACGAGAAAAAGTATTTTGCTTTTCGGGGTTCACTACACAGCATTGCTTTACAGCATTGATTTTTACCTTGGCTTTCTATATTATAAGCAAACAATTGGTTAGATAAAATTTTGATAATCTAATCGCTAGAACTTTAAGTAAAGGAGTTATCAGGTGAAAAAACTCAGTAAAAGTCTTTCTCTTGTGGCTATGACTCTATTGTTGGTGAGTTTGCTGGCTTCCCCCGGATTTTCAGGCATCAAGTTTGGCGTTAAGGGGGGCTTTTCTCTGGCTGATCTGACTTTTAAGCCAGAACTAACTAATTCTCCGCTTACTAACAAAGCTGGGGCAGTAGGTGGCATTTCCCTGAACGTAGGTCTAGCCAGCTTTTTCAGTTTGCAACCCGAAGTTCTCTACGTTCAAAAAGGAACCAAGGGTTCAGAAACCATAGAAGGGGAAGAAGTCACTGGCAAGTATGAATTTGATTATGTAGAAGTTCCTCTGTTGTTGAATTTTTCATTTGCTAAAGAAGGTTCTTCTTTTGTCCCCTCAATCTTTGCCGGGCCTTATGCGGGCTTTAATACCAGAGCCAAGATCAAAGTAACAGAGGCCGGCGAGAGTTATTCTGAAGATTTCAAAGATGAAGTGAAAGACACCGAATTTGGCTTGACCTTTGGCATTGGCCTCGGCAAGAAGATTGGACACGGGAAAATTGTTCTGGATGTCCGTTATGATCTTGGTCTGACCAATATTGCCGAAGGCATGGCAGAAGGCGAATCTGTTAAGAATAAAACCTGGCTGTTTATGCTGGGCTATTGCTTCTAATATTTTTATTTATTAGAGCTTACGAGGGAACGATACCAATCATCCTTCCTCTTTTTATCAGGATGTCACCTAAGCTATGGGAAACCGCCAGCGGGGCCACTGTCTGGAGCAACTCTTCCTGGGGGACCTGGACTATTGGTGGGGTAAGCTTCGACAGCAAAGGCCGGGTTAGCGCCGGCTACTCCTACCCAATAGAAAAACAAAGGGAGATACTCACTGCTTTGGTCAGGGCCCTCAATGGTGACTTCTGGCCGACCTATGAAAAGCATAAAGTGAAGGAATAATTTTTATTTAATACACTTGACTTTACTACTTCTTTCATCTCAGACAATCCCGGCGGGCAGCCTCCATCAGAAGGAAAAAAGCCTGCCCCTCAGTCGCCACTCCTGGTGATTGAAAGAGCGGTGAACCACAGACATCATTGACATAGCCCAGGCTATCAACTTTGCTCCTGGCTGCCTGACGCATTTTTTCCGCTTTCTCCAGATAACTCCGGCTCAACCAGCCCAATTTGACATTGCGGTAAATTGAATAGGCCAGCATCTGGGCCAGGTTCGTTTCGACGAAAGTTTTGGGCTTATTGAGGACATCATGGAACAGACCATCATCTCTCTGATAGCGGAGGCAGCCGTCAATAACCTCCTTGATATATCGAGCAACTTTATTTCTTTCTGGCTCGAGCTCAGCCGGCATGGCTCTTAGCACCCTGGTCATTCCAGCGGCTGCCCAGCCATTGCCAACGCCCCAGAAATCCTGACGTTCGAATTTCTTTTGACCATAATCATAAATATGCGAAAAGAGTTTCTGACCTGGATTCCAGAGATATTTTCTCAGGCCTTCAATCTGAGCTACGGCTTCTTGGAAATAACCCATGACCGCCAGAAATGGGGGACACATGTACATGGAATCGATCCAGAGCTGGGGCTTATGGTCGATATGAAAGATCACACCATCGGCCGTTCTGGGCGCAACTTTAAGAAAATAATCAGCCTGCTTCCGGGCAGCTTGAAGGAGCTTTTCATCTTTTAGCATCCGGCCGGCAAAAAGAACAGCCTCCCCGTTAGCACCTGGGTCGGTCACACCATGATTATCGCAGACCTGGCCCAGCCTCCCATCATCCCACTGACGAAGTACAGCTTCCTTTGCCATCATCACCACCAGTTCCTTATCTCCTGATTCCAGAAGAGCCTGAGCAGCCACTCCTTGTTCCCAGGCCTGACGCTGCATGGTTAGCATAGCTGTTTTGACCTTTTCTAAAACAGGGTCTTTCTCCTCGGTGTGGCTGTCCACGTCAAAACCTGTTCTTCGGGTTTCGATCATCACAGCCAGGGGCAAACCTGAGGCTACTGATATTTTGCTTAAAAAGTCTCTTCTTTTCATTGTCCCTTCCTTCTGTCCGTTTTATTAAATGGTAATCCAAACTCTTAGGTCAAACAAAAGTCGCCCATTCTCAGGCTCTTTTCGTGAAAGGAGAGGCTGGTTACGCCGGTACTCTTCGTAGGACTGGCCAATATTCAATCGGCCGGATAAGGTGGCTCTCGTCTGTTTCACCCAGTTGAAGTTCGATCTCGTATCTTGTATGTCCATCTACCTCGTCTAATAGCAAATCAAGCCTTCTGGCCCTGGGCTGCTACCGCTTAACATCTTTAACGAAGAGATCACCACAGCCGAGAATTATCAGGTCTTATTTTGTTTTTCCCCGAGGCCACTGCTCATTAAATGGTGGATGGTTTTTAAGTGATATTCTCTCAAACTTAACGGATTGCATAAATCATTATTCTCTTGTTATTGGAAATATTTCTCAGGCCCGATTGTCAAAAGTATAGATTAAGTTTATAGAAATAGTCAAAATGTTTCTTAATACCCGAATAATCGGGAATGAATTGCTTCTTGATTAATAGCTCAGAATATTCAAAAATAGTCTAAGTCCTGCCAGGCGATTACTCTGATTTAAAGGCATTTATGTAATCAAGGCAGGCGAACCGGGAAAGAAAGGAGCCCGGGGCCTATGAGCAAACAAATCTTAAAAACTCTTCTCGCTTTCTGGCTTTTGATGGCTTTTATTGGTAGCCTGCCGGCGCCTGGAGCTGAGGTTAAAAAAGCGGATTTAGAGATTCTAAAAAATCTAAATTTCCGGGAAATAGGGCCGACGCGGGAGAGCGGCCGATTCGTGGACATTGCCTGGAATGAAAAGGAACCCAACACTTTCTACTGTGCGACGGGTTCGGGCGGCTTATGGAAAACCACCAATAACGGCATTAGCTTCGAAGCGCTATTTACCAATGAGCCAGTATTTTCCCTGGGTGAGGTGGAAGTGGCACCATCTGACCCGTCCATTGTCTGGATCGGAACTGGAGAAGCCACCAATTCGAGGAGTACCTACTGGGGAAATGGCGTTTACAAATCAACCGATGCCGGGAAAACCTGGACCCATATGGGACTTGACGAATCCCATCATATAGGGGCCATAGTTATTCATCCAAAGAATCCAGACATTGTCTATGTAGCCGCCTTAGGTCATCTCTATTCTGAAAATCCGGAACGAGGCCTCTATAAGACAGAAAATGGTGGTAAAACATGGGAAAAGGTTCTGGAGGTTGTAGTCAAAGGAAAGCACATCGGGGTAGTCGACTGTGTTATGGATCCAGCCAATCCCGATATTCTTTATGCTGCCACTTACGACAAAGTAAGAAAGCCTTATACTTTCAACCTGGGTGGTCCTGGAAGCCGTATATATAAAACAACCGACGCCGGTAAAACCTGGACGATGCTGGAGGGCGGTCTGCCCATGGGTATGCTTGGTCGGATTGGTATTGCTGTCTACGCTAAAAATCCGAATATTCTCTATGCCACTATTGAGAATGCCAACAAACCAGGTATGTCTGATGAAGATCGCTACCAGGAATTACTTCAG
>Ga0116192_1001610_pt1 | contig 15615 bp, 12 predicted proteins | sample AD_UKC113_MetaG_FD_89876 | JGI IMG/M metagenome (GOLD analysis project Ga0116192, IMG submission 89876) | Active sludge microbial communities of municipal wastewater-treating anaerobic digesters from Hong Kong - AD_UKC113_MetaG | ecosystem: Engineered > Bioreactor > Anaerobic > Digestate... | reverse complement strand
GCCGAAAACCCTGATCTTTTCCCTTATGACCGCAACGGCGTCTTCCCTGGCGGGACCCAGTATCTTGCGGGGGTCGATTTCGCCGGGCCCGGCTTCCAGAGCCTTACGCACAGCCGCGGTAAACGCTTCGCGGATGTTGGTGTCGATGTTGACCTTGCGCACACCCAGCCGGACGGCTTCGCGGATTGACTCGTCGGGCACGCCCGAAGAACCGTGCAGAACGATGGGGATTTTAACTTCCTCTTTGATTTTTTTAAGGCGCGGGAAATCGAGTTCGGGCGTTCCCCTGTACTGTCCGTGCGCGGTCCCTATGGACACGGCCAGCGAGTCCACCCCGGTCTCGCGGACAAAAACACCGGCTTCCCCGGGATCGGTGAAAAATGCTTCCCTTTCGCCGACGGTTATATCGTCTTCGGCGCCGCCAATCCTGCCCAGTTCCGCTTCCACCGAAATTCCGACCGCGCGCGCCGCTTCCACCACTTTTCTGGTCAGGGCGATGTTCCCGTCCAGGGGATGCCTGGAACCGTCAATCATGACCGAGGAAAATCCGGCTCTTATACACTGCATTACCTGCTCGAAACTGGTGCCGTGATCGAGGTGAAGGGCAACCGGCACAAAGGAGCGCTCGGCTGCAGTTTTTACCATTACGGCAATATATTCTATTCCGGCGTATTTTATGGCGCCCTGGCTGGCCTGCATGATTACAGGGGCCCTTTCAGCTTCGGCAGCCGCAATGATGGCCTGCACGATCTCCATATTGTTGCAGTTGAAGGCTCCCACGGCGTAACCGCCGGCTTCAGCCCGTTTCAGCAACTCGCTGACGGGTATCAAAGGCACGGTTTTTTCCCCTTTTTAATACGAAAGTGCGTCCTTTTCACCCGCGTCGCCGCGGACGGCCGTTTCCGGCTTGTCTACAGTATGACCGAAAATTGCCGGTTTATGTCTTGTTCCTTTTCCGGCGCGTTTTCTTAATCTTTCCCGAATTGGCCAGACTGTCCAGGCAGTTGAAGCCGTTCCGCGCCAGTTCGATTGTTTCCACCTGCTGGATAACCTTGAGATCTTCCTCCGTTTCCGCGTAAATGATGTTGATGCTTCCGCAGCTCTTGCACTGCAACTCCAGGCGGTCGGGGAATATATCGACTTCGATTCTGTAATTCCCGCACTGGCAGTAAAGCGCGCCCCGTTCGGTGATAACGTGCAGGCAGTTTAGAACCTCGTACATTATCTTGGAGTTGTGAAAAAAACTGTCGCATCCGAACTCATCTATAAGGGCTTCCAGTTCCTGCTCATGACCTGCGGTCATTTCGCGGATTTTAGATATCGGCCCGATATGACCCAGCTCCAGTTCGGTATCCTGGCAGGTGAGACAAACGACATCCCCCGACCAGAGAGCCTTACCGGAGTATTCTTTCAAGTGCTTGGTCTCGCATACCACACAGGGAATCTGCAGCCAGTAGGAAGAGTATTTTTTTGTGCTCACAATAAGTTTGGTAGCGCCACAGGTACATTTGACATGTACGGATTCGCCCTTGGCAAAGGAAAACCTGGAAAAGTCGTGAAAGTCCATTTTCCCGCATTCATGGCAACGGATTGCTAAAATGGTGCTTGTGGCGACAGGCATTGCTAGTACCTCCCTAAAGCGCTGTAAGCTATATGTACTACTTCGCCACTCCGAATAAAAGTCCTCTTTCAATAATTTTCTCGCAATATTTAAAAAATGCTCCGGAATTTTAACCAGCGCTTTCCCGGCTGAAAACAGGTTAACCGATATCCATCAAGCACTCCTTTTTGGCCTTTGCCTCCATCAGCAGCCCCTTGATCAGATAGCGCGCCTCGTCCAGGTCAAAGGGCTTGTTGATATAATGCCTGACCCCTCTCTTTTTAGCCTCGGCGATAATGTCCAGCTCGCCGTATGCGGTCATAATGACCACCGGCGTTTCGGGACTTATCTTGCGCAGTTCCTCCAGGGTTTCCAGGCCGTTCATACCGGGCATTTTAATATCGAGCAAGATGAGCGAGGGAACACGGGCGCTTACTTTTTTTATGGCCTCCAAGCCGCTGGAGGCCACTTCCACACGAAAACCCTCGTCACAAAAGGCCTCTTTCAACAGCCTGCGAACTCCTGCCTGATCATCCACAATCAGCAAATCAAAAACTTCTCCAGGCACATTCTCCCTCCATTCTGGGAGCATCTAAAATTTTAGTCAGCTACCCGTTTTTCCCAAAAACTTACCGCATGGAATCTCCCCTGCCGAAAAACCGGCCCCAGAAAATGGAATTAAAAAAGATAATAAGATATTCTCCGGGAACTTCAAAAATCCTTTAGCGGGCTGAAAAATATTGCACCGGGTCTTAGAAATAGCCCGGCAGACTCATCCTGGACGGCATTGAAACCGCCAGCGCAACCAGCACGGCAACTGTTAAAACTGCAATTGCAAAAAATGCGATCAGGGGGCTGAATACAACAAACACCGACCTGCCCGTGGACAGTCCGTGGGTCTGTTTCAACCCGATTACAAGAATGACCGCGCTCCAGACCGCCACCGCGAGGGCGGCCAGCATCGCCGGCACGGCGGCGGCGGTATTTCCGGCCCCGAACCAGTAGCACAAAAACTGAACGGGGATCAAAAAAACCGTGGGCATACCGGAAAGTCCGGCGACTGCAAACACCCCGGCGGCCCTGCCCCGCCCGCCCAGCAACTCGGCGGCAAGATGCAGGATCGCGCTGTAAATGAACCACTTCAGAAATCCCCACAGGACTCCCGCAAACAAAAAAACCGCAACCAGGAAAGGAAGCAAATGTCTGCCCGGCACGGCGTTTGGGCCAAGCATCCGCAAAAAAATCAGAATTCCCATCAGCGAGCCGAGGACACTCAAAAACGCAACAATCAGCGCTGCCAGACCCAGTGGAGGCTTGTCGACAATTTTCCGCATGGTTTTGCCCGGTTCAAAAAGGACGCCGTAAACCGACTCCAGCAGGCCCGGGGGCTGTCCGGCGGCGGGGAGGTCCGCAACTGTTTCCGCATTTTCCGTAAAAAAGTGCGGGGCCCCGCCGGCATCGTCATCTTTTTTTATCAGCTTCTCGCTCAAAGGTATCCCTCCCGGTCTGAATATTTACCTGAGTTCGGGCACGCAGGCGCCTCCCCACTGGCAGGGAACAACCGGCAACCCAAACCCCCACGGACTCCTGCCCCTGACTTCCGAAAACACTTCTTCCCAAAAATTCCTGGGCCCGATCTCAACAATCCCCGGTTCCCCAGGCACTCCCGCAAGCTCAGCCGCCAGGAGCACGGCGTCGTGGAAGTCGCCGAGCCGGTCTACCAGCCCCAGTTCCATGGCCTGTCGTCCGGTATAGACCCTCCCGTCGGCAAGTTTTCTGACCTCGGTTTTATCCATATGCCGGCCTTCGGCTACAACTTCTATGAACTGATTGAAAATATCGTCAATCATCGACTGGAAAATGGCGCTCTCCTCCGGCGTCGCCGGACGGTCCGGCGAACCCATGTCCTTGTAAGGCCCACTCTTGAAAGTCTCCGCCCCGACACCGACCTTGTCGTACAAGTCTTGCAGGTTATAATACTGCATAATCACACCTATGCTGCCGGTGAGGGTTCCCGGGTTTGCCACAATCCGATCCGCCCCCGCGGCTATCCAGTACGCACCCGAAGCGGCCGTATCACCCATGGAAGCAACTACTTTTTTGCCCGACTGCTTCAGCCGCTCAATTTCCGCACTTATTTCCTGCGCGGCCGCCGGTGTGCCACCGGGGCTGTTGAGCCTGATAACCACCGCTTTCAATTCCGGATTCCTGGACGCCTCTCTCAAGGCCCCGGCAATGTCCTCCGACCCGGTCATGGCGTCCAGCAGGCCGACGCTCTTCCGGCCGCTGGCTATCACACCGTCGATGTAAATAACCCCGACTTCGTTTTTTCCAGTCCCGGAACGCCCCGCCGGCCCCCGGCCCGGTTTGACCACCGCCGCCAGAATCAGGGAAACGACCACAACGCCCAATATCACCCCTGCAACCAGCTTCTTTTTCACACAGATTACCTCCTCCCCAAAACTGCTAATATCATGTTGAAAGTGGAATAAAAAAATACACTCCGGCGATAAAAATTCACTGCCGGAAGCAAAAAAGCCTTGGCTGTTACCAAAGCTGTTTTTCAACATTATGCGCCCTTATTATGCCTGTGTTTTCTGGCGCGTCCGACAAATTCCCTGAATAGAGGGTGCGGACGGTTCGGCCGGGACTTGAACTCCGGGTGGAACTGAGTGGCCACGAACCACGGATGGTCGGCCAGTTCGATTATTTCCACCAGGTAGCCGTCCGGGCTGGTCCCGCTGAACAGCATTCCCTTTCCGGCAAAATCACCCCGGTAAACATTGTTGAACTCGTAACGGTGGCGGTGCCTCTCATATATGCTCTCCCGGCCGTAGGCAAGCTGCGCTTTCGAACCGGGGTACAGACTGCAGGGGTAGCGTCCGAGACGCATGGTGCCCCCTTTGCGGTCCACTTCCTTTTGCCCGGGCAGCAGGTCGATGACGGGATAGGCCGTGCCGGGATTGAACTCGGTACTGTCGGCGTCGCTCCAGCCCAGCACGTTCCGGGCAAATTCCACCACCGCAAGCTGCATCCCCAGGCACAGGCCCAGGAATGGAATCCGGTTCTCCCGGGCATAACGGATGGCTTCAATCTTGCCCTCGATTCCGCGGTCTCCAAATCCGCCCGGCACCAGGACCCCGTCCGCATCTTGCAAAAATTCGCGGACGTTTGAGCAATTGACTTCCTCCGAATTAATCCATTTCACCTCAACCGCCGAACCGTTGTAAAAACCTGCGTGGCGGAGCGCCTCAACCACGCTGAGGTAGGCGTCGTGCAGGGAAACGTATTTACCAACCAGCGCTATCGTGGTGAGATAGCGCAGGTTTTTCATCCTGAAGACCATTTCCCGCCATTCGTCCAAGTCCGGCGGGCCGGTCTCGATGCCCAGCTTGTTGAGAACTATATCGGCAAGGCCCTCCTCCTCCAGCATCAGCGGAACTTCATAAATTGACGGCACGTCCAGCGCCTGGATAACCGCCTCCTTTTCTATATCGCAAAAGAGGGCCAGCTTTTCCTCCATTTCCCTCGACAGCGGAAGCTCGCTGCGGCACACAATAACATCAGGCTGAATGCCGATGCTCCTCAGTTCCTTGACACTGTGCTGGGTGGGTTTGGTTTTCAACTCGTTGGCGGCCCTCAAATACGGCACCAGGGTAACGTGAATGTAAACCACATTCTCCTTGCCGAGGTCGCCTTTCAACTGACGGATTGCTTCCAGAAAAGGCTGGGACTCGATATCGCCCACGGTACCGCCTATTTCGGTTATAATCACGTCCGCATTGGACTCGGCGGCCACGCGCCGCACCTGTTCCTTTATTTCGTTGGTTATGTGGGGAATGACCTGAACGGTCCCGCCCAGGTAGTCGCCCCTCCGTTCCTTGTTGATTACCGATCCGTAGATACCTCCGGTTGTCACGTTGCAGCTGCGGGATATGTTGATATCAATGAAACGTTCGTAATGCCCCAGATCGAGATCGGTTTCCGCCCCGTCCTCCGTAACAAAAACCTCCCCGTGCTGGTAAGGGCTCATCGTTCCGGGGTCGACGTTGATATAGGGATCCAGTTTCTGAATGGCCACCTGCAGTCCGCGGCTTTTCAGCAACCGCCCCAGGGAAGCGGCCGTAATCCCTTTGCCGAGCGAAGAAACAACCCCGCCGGTAACAAAAACAAATTTGGCCATGGCAAGCCTCCTGTGATTCCTCGGTCAGTTGTCTTTAAAACTGCTTCTCCCATTCTAAATGCTCCCCGTGAGCATGTCAACAGAATTGTAATCAGCGGTTGAACCCCGGCCCGCGGGCGAAAGTCTGCTTTAGGCGCTTTCGCAACGAAAGTTCGCCGCTGACAAGGGCACTGCCCACCTGCGCGGGGTTGTAGACTGTGCTGCGCAATATCGCTCGCTTCCTTTAAGCCCCAAGGTCCCGGACAGTTCGTCAACAGTCTGACGGAAGTCTAATATTCCGTGTTCCTTTTATTGTTTATCGCCCTGCGTCCCGCGCCCAATCCTACATTCTTTCAGGCGCGGTCAGGCCGAGCAGGTTCAGGCCGTTTCTCAGCGTTATGCGGGTGGCTTCCACAAGCACCAGGCGGGCTTCCGTGATGTTTTTTTCGGTGGTTATCACCCGGTGGCTGTTGTAAAAGCTGTGCAGAAGCCCCGCCAGTTCATGGAGGTAACGGGCTATCCGTTGAGGGGCGAGGCCGGCGGCAGCGGAAGCCACCTCCCCGGGGAAATCGGCAATTTTCCTGGCCAGGGCGAGTTCGTACTCTTCCTTCAACAGGCTGTAATCAACCTGAGCCGGGTCGGGCAGATTCCCGCCCTGTTCGCCGAATTGCCGCATAATGCTGCAAATACGGGCATGGGCGTACTGAATGTAATAAACCGGGTTCTCGTTCGACTCCGCCTTGGCCAGATCCAGGTCGAAATCCAGATGGCTGTCGGCGCCCCGCATGACGAAAAAATAGCGCGCGGCGTCCCTCCCCACCTCCTCGATCAGTTCCTCCAGGGTGACGAACTGACCGGAACGCTTGGACATGCGGACAATTTCCCCGCCCTTGTAAAGGCGGACAAGCTGCATAATTACGACATCCAGGGCGGAAGGGTCGTAGCCCAGGGCCGCGACGGCGGCCTTCATCCTTGGCACGTGCCCGTGGTGGTCTGCCCCCCATATGTCGACAACCCACTCAAACCCCCTCAGGAATTTGTTGCGGTGATAAGCCATGTCAGCAGCAAAATACGTGGGTACGCCGTTTGAGCGAACCACCACCTCGTCTTTCTCGACCCCGAATTCCGTCGCTTTGAACCACAAGGCCCCCTCGCTTTCGTAGATAAAGCCCTTTTCCTTCAATATTTGCAGCGTCTTTTGAACTTCCCCGGAATCATGAAGCTGCTTTTGCTCTGAGAACCAGACATCGTAATCAACACCAAAATCACTCAAGGCTTTTTTTATCGCCTCCAGCTTCTCCTCCAGCGCAAATTTCACCAGAGCGGAGCGGCGTTCTTCCGGACCGGCGTCAACATAACCGTCTCCGTACCGATTTCTGAAGGAAACGGCCGTCGCCAGCACGTCTTCGCCGTGGTAGCCGTCCTCGGGAACCGGCACGTCCCGCCCCATCAGCTGAAGATAGCGGGCCTCCAGGGAAAGGCCGAAATTTTCAATTTGATTGCCCGCGTCGTTGATGTAAAACTCACGGGTGACATCGTACCCGGCAAAATCGAGAATCGAGGCAATGCTGTCTCCCAGCGCGGCGCCGCGGGCGTTTCCCATGTGCAAAAGACCGGTGGGGTTGGCGCTGACAAATTCAACCTGAACTCTTTTGCCCCCTCCCATGTCCACTCTTCCGTAATCCCCGCCCAGGTCAACTACGCGGGGCAGCGCCTGGTAAACCCAGGCGGGATTCAAGTAAAAATTAATAAAGCCGGGACCGGCTATTTCCACCCTCTCCACCCAGGTGCCGCTCAGCAAAAGATTCTGCACCAAAATCTCGGCTGCTTTGCGCGGCGCCATTCCAGCAGGCCTGGCAAGCAGCATGGCGAGGTTGGTGGCAAAATCGCCGTGGTCCTTCTCGCGCGGCACTTCCACCACGAAGCCGGGTATTTCGTCTATCCTGACCGCCCCGCTCCGCCTGGCCGCCTGCAGAGCCTGCTCAAGCGCCCGGGCAAGGCTGTGGCGAATCTCCTCGACAATTCCGCCCATAGAGTACGATTAACCCCCTTAAGGTCGCTTTACGCCGGTGCCTGTTTTTTCCAAACCGATTGCCAATTCATTCTATAGATTAAACCTTCCGCCCCTTCATGTCAAGCAAACCTCTTCCATACTGATAAGGGACACTTTCTGCTGACCGCCCGCAGGCAACAGGCCGGGCGAAAGAAAAAGGCGCCACTTTTAAACCTTTTGGCCGAGTTATGTAAAGAGCAGGGCAAAAACCCTGCTATTCTTTACTTATACTCATATCCGGCTGCAAAGGCGGCTTTGTTTATTGCCAGCAACTTGCTCGGTATCCGCCAGGCCAGGGCAATCTCCCAAACCTCCCTGGCTATGGGCAGGCTGCGGGCAAGCGTCCCCAGAAGCACCACATTGGCAGCCCTGGGACTGCCGCACCGGGTTGCTATATCCAGAGCCTCAACCACAACGGCATTCGGTGTTACAGACCTGATATACCCGACAATGTCGGCCGGGTACTCCGCCGCCCCTACCAGCACGGGAACGGGATATATTACCTGATCATTTACGATTACTATCCCGCCGGGCTTGAGAAAACGAAGCAGGCGCAAGGCTTCCAGCTTCTCAAAGGCCAGGAGGACGTCGGCTTTCCCCTCCGGAATAAGAGGGGCATAAACCTTTTCCCCCAGGCGCACCTGGGTAACCACACTTCCGCCGCGTTGGGCCATTCCGTGAATTTCAGAAACTTTTACGTCATATCCCGATTCCCTTGCCGCCAGGGCCAGCAATCTGCTGGCTAGAATGGTGCCCTGGCCGCCGACTCCGGCCATCAGCACATCCACCGGTTCAATCATCGGGCTCTCCCTCCTTTGCCAGCGCCCCTTTCCTGCAAACCTGGACGCAGAGTCCACAGCCCGTGCAGGTAATCGGATCCACCGACGCAGTCTTGTCCCTGACCGAGATGGCCGGGCAGCCCAGGCGAACGCAAATCCTGCAGCCCGTGCACCTGTCCGCCCGCACCAGAACCACCGGGGCGGCGGCCCCGCCGAGAAGCACACAAGGCCTGCGGGATATAATTACCGAAGGCTCGGCGGCCGCTATCTCCGCCAGCACTGCCTCCTCCGTCTCCGCGAGGTTCAACGGATCAACCACCTTCACCCGCCTGACGCCCAGCGCTCTGGTCAACAACTCAAAATCAACCGCGGGCGCCTGTTCGCCCATCAGCGTTTTCCCGGTGCCGGGGTGGTGCTGATGCCCGGTCATCGCAGTCGTCCCGTTGTCGAGAATGATTACAGTTCCGCTTCCCTTGTTGTAAACCATATTCAAAAGTCCGGTCATGCCCGAGTGCAGGAAAGTGGAGTCGCCGATTACGGCAACGGTGCGCCTGCCCAGTTCCGGATCGGCCTTGGCCGCTCCGTGAGCGATCCCGATGCTGGCGCCCATGCAAATGCAACTGTCCATTGCTTCCAAAGGGGGCAGCGCCCCCAGGGTATAACAACCGATGTCGCCGGTGACCGTCAGTCCGAGACGGCGAAGGGCGTAGAAGACGCCCCTGTGCGGACAGCCGGGGCACATTACCGGCGGCCTGTTGGGAACGGCCGGCGCTTCAGCCGCAACAGGCACGGCCGCGGCAGGCAGTTCTTTTTTCACTATTCCTTTTTCGGCGAAGCCGGCGATCAGTATGCCGGTATTAAGTTCACCCGTATAAGGCACGATCTCCTTGCCGGAAACATTCAGCCCCATAGACCGGACCTGCTCTTCAATGAAGGGCTCAAGCTCCTCCACAACTATCAGTCTCTCCACCGCCCCGGCAAACTGCCTGATCAGTTCCTCCGGCAGAGGGTTGGTCATTCCCAGCTTCAGCACCGAGGCATCGGGAACCGCCTCGCGCACGTACTGGTAGCTGATTCCGCTGGTTATCACGCCGACCGACTTTTCCCGCCATTCGATCCGGTTCAGCGGACTCTTCCCGGAGTATTCCTTAAGGGCGGCCAGGCGTTTCTCCACAGCGACCCGACGCATCCGGGCAAATACGGGCAGCATGACATATTTTCCGGCGTTCTTGGCGTACTTCTTCACCTCCCCGGGCTGCGGGTCCCCCACCTCTACAAAGCTCAGAGAATGCGCAACCCTGGTGGTGATCCTCAGCATCACCGGAGTGTCGTACAGTTCGCTGATTTCCAGCGCAATCCCGACCATTTCCTTCGCTTCCTGGCTGTCGCCGGGCTCCAGCAGGGGAATCTTCGCAAAAAAGGCGTACCGCCGGTTGTCCTGCTCGTTTTGCGAGCTGTGTATGCCGGGATCGTCCGCAGATACCAGCACAACCCCCCCGTTGACGCCGGTATAGGCCAGGGTAACCAGCGGATCGGCGGCGACGTTGACCCCGACGTTCTTCATGGCCACAAGGACGCGGGCTCCGGCAAGCGAAGCCCCAATGCCCACTTCCAGGGCGACCTTTTCATTGGGAGCCCACTCAGCGTAAACGCCCGGGTAGCGGGCGAAATTCTCCAGGATTTCAGTGCTGGGAGTACCGGGATAAGCGGCGGCTACCGCGACTCCGTGCTCATAAGCGCCTCTGGCAATGGCTTCATTACCGGAAAGAAGTTCTTTCAAATATACTCACCCCCCGGTTTCAGCTTCTATAAAACCTGACGGATTCCTTCATTTTTTTGTTCTGTTTTTCCGAAGGGAACGGTTAAAACCTTTCTCCGGCTCAGCCTGCCCTTCAAGAAACCGCTCATCCGCTTGAACGCTTCGGTAAGATCATCGGTGGAAGCGGCATACGAGCAGCGGATATAACCCTCTCCCTGCCCGCCGAAAGCGCTGCCGGGAACGACCGCTACTTTCTCTTCCCTTAAGAGTTGCTGGGCGAAATCTTCGGAAGAAAGACCCGTCGCGCTGATCTCGGGGAAAGCGTAAAAAGCTCCGCGAGGCTCGAAACAGGGCAGGCCCATTTCACTGAACGCCTGAAGTACCAGGCGGCGGCGGCGGTTGTATTGCTCGACCATTTTCTTCATTCCCGGCTTGCCGTTTTTCAGCGCTTCCACCGCCGCAACCTGAGCGGTGATGGGCGCGCACAGTATGGTGTACTGGTGTATCTTTTTCATGGCGGCTATAAAATCGCTGTTTCCGGCAGCGTATCCGACACGCCAGCCGGTCATCGCATAAGCTTTGGAAAAACCGTTGAGCAGGATGGTACGGTCCCGCATGCCGGGCAGGGAAGAAACACAGGTATGTTCGCCCACGTAGGTCAGCCTGTCGTAAATTTCATCCGAAACCACAATCAGGTCGTGGAATTTGACAACCTCGGCGATTTCCAAAAGATTCTCCCGGTCGATGGTGGCGCCGGTCGGATTGTTCGGGTAACACAGCACCAGTGCTTTGGTTTTGGGCGTGACTGCTTTCTCCACCATCCCGGCGGTTACCTGGAAGCCGTTTTCCACCGATGTCTTCAGGTAAACCGGTTCCGCGCCCGCCAAGACGGCGCAGGGCGCATAAGACACGTAGGAGGGATCGGGGATCAGGACTTCGTCGCCCGGGCGCAGAATGGTACGCAAAGCCAGGTCAAGGGCTTCACTTGTCCCCACGGTTATTAAGATTTCATTGTTCGGGTTGTAGTTTACCCCGTAAGTTTCCGCCAGGTCCCGGGCAACCTCCACCCGGAGTTCCAGCAGGCCGTGGTTGGAAGTGTACATGGTGTATCCCTTCTCGAGGGAATACATGCAGGACTCCCGGATGTGCCAGGGCGTTACGCAGTCGGGCTCGCCCACACCCAGGGAAATCACGCCCTTCATCTCGCTGGCCAGGTCAAAAAAGCGCCTGATGCCGGACGGGGGAATGCCCAAAACAACCGGATTGATGTACTTTTGCCAGTTTGCCGGAGTCGTCACGGGGTAATCACCAGCCTTCTGTCTTCTTCTCCGTCTTCGATAATCGTCCCCTGAAGCTTGTAATTCTTTAAAACAAAATGGGTGGAGGTGCTCAGCACGTGTTCAATTGTTGCCAGTTTTTGGGAAACAAAGTTCGCCACTTCTTTGAGGGTGCGCCCCTCTATCATCACCACTAGATCATACGCGCCGGACATGAGGCGTACCGTTTTCACCTCCGGAAAACGGTAAATCCGTTCCGCCACGGCGTCAAAGCCCACTTCGCGCTGCGGGCTGATTCTGACTTCAATCAATGCGGAAACCTTCTCCTCGCCCGCTTTATCCCAGTTTATAAAGGTATGGTAGCCCAAAATAACCTTTTTCTCTTCCAGTTCTTTAATAATCCGGGCCACCTCGCTTTCCTCCATGTCCAGCATAACCGCTATCTGCTTCGGGGTAAGCCGGGCATCGTTTTCGAGAAGCTCCAGAATCTCCCTCAAATAACATCCCCCTCTCATGTCCGGATACTAAAAACTCCCGCCCCAGCAAGGGGCGGGAGTACAATCTCGCGGTACCACCCTAATTGACCGGCAGGCAAACTTGCCCTGCGATCCACTCGAGCCTTTTAACGGAGGCAATCCGGCTTCGGCCTACTCTCCACGTCAGGGCACCCGGGGCGCTGCCCGCGCTGGCACAATTCCGCTCATCCCGGTCCGTGCGTCCCGCCTGCTTATCAGATTTCTGCCTGCGGCTTCGGGGCGGCCCGGGCGCTTTCCTCCGCCGGGCTTGCACCAGACCCCGGCTCGCTGCGGATTGAGAACACCCTTCTCCCCCGTCATTGCCTTTATCAGATAAAATCGAAGCTATTATAGCACGGTCATTACCAGGGTGTCAACAGGCAATATTTAGTCGCTCTTCTGCCCGATAGTCCCACCGCGCTTTTTCCGCCTTCCTCCCGTTTCAGCCAGTACGGTCCCGGCCGCCAGGACGGCCAGGGAAAGGAATATCCCGACGTACAGCGGGTCGATGGCCCGCGGCAGCAAAAAAGCCCAGAGAAGGGCTGCGAGCGGGGCGGCCGCAATCGCCCAAAAACCTGCCGCCGGACTTATCCTTCTCGCGAAGAGAACGGCTCCGGCCAGCGGCACGAAGACCGTTACGCCTCGCAGGGTCATGGAAAGAAAAGCCCATTTGAGAATAAGGGTGTTCATGTTGAAAAGAACGAATACAAGGCTTGAGATTCCCACAAAAAAAACCATCAGGCGGGACCACAAAAGCATTTTCTCGCCCCCGCCGGCGGGTTTGAACTTGATGAAAATGTCCTGGGCGATAATGATTCCCACACCAAGGCACAGGGAAGCCCCGGAAAGGATCAGGGAAATAAGCAGGGTGGCCAGCGCCACCCCTCCCAGCCAGGGATTGAGGTGGTTGATGAAGAACAACGGCATCGCGCTTCCCGGTTCCAGCCCCGGATACGCGGACCTCATGTACATGCCGATCAGGGCCGAGGCGATACCGGCCAGCGGAATAACCGCGCCCGCCAGGAACAGCCCCTTCCGCGCAGAACGGACGTCCTTGCAGGCGAAAACGGGCTGCAGATATGTCTGTGTTGAAATAAAACCGAGTATCACCGAAAACCCGGAAGCAAGCTCTTTGTAAAGCCCGCCTGGAAACATCGAAAGCCATGGCGCCGCGGGAAAGGACTCCCCGGCCCCCTGCCAGCCGCCAAGCAATTTGAAACTGAGGAAACCACCGACAAACAGGGTCGCATAAATCAGGACCGTCTTCAGAACGCCGACCAGACCCGCTCCCCAGAACCCCCCCGACAACACATACGTAATCATTACCAGAGTGAAGACTGCTGCCGCAAGCTGACCCGAAAGGGGAAAGAGGCTTTTCAGGATAGGGACCGCGGCAAGACTTTGGGCGGCTATCTGGACAAACATGCCCACTGAAGTATAAATTGCCACCCACGGGCGGACGGAATCACCGTAAGTAAGCGCCAGAAACTGGGGAACCGTGTCCACTTCCCGCACCCGCAGCGGCTGCACGAAAAAAACGGCCATGATGAAACAGGCAAGCCCCCCGCCCAGCGTAAACCAAACGGCGCTTATCCCGTACTGGTAGGCGAGTTGGGCGGTTCCCACAGTGGAGGTTCCTCCGACAAAAGCTCCGATCAGGGAGCCCCCCACCAGCAGGGCTCCCATTTTTCTCCCGCCCACGGAAAAATCCGTTGCGGTTCGCACAAACCGCACCGAGTACAGGCCGAAAAGGCTGACTGCAGACATGGTAACGATGATGCTTACATAATGGGTGTGGGTAATCATAACCCGATTATATCACATATCCCGGATGTTAACATGCCCTGCAGGTCTTCCGCGTCTTGCGGCTTTCTGCCCCCGGTTACATGGTCAAAGTGCCGCCGGCGGTGTCGATAAGTTTGAGTATGTTTTCCTCTCTGCCGTTTTCGGCGTTGACATAGATGAGGTAATTTTCCCCGCCCAGTTTGCCCTGAAATTCGTAGGCCAGTTTTTCGTCATCCGGCCGGACCGGTATCAAAGTCAACTTTCCGCCGGTAACTTCCATGCGGGGGTTGATTGCAGACCGGGCCCGCTCCATTGACACCGAGGCTTTAGGCAAGTCGCGCCGCCGGTGGAACATCAGGTAGCCGGAGGTTTCGGCGCCGATCACCTCTCCGTTATCCAGCGCAACAGTCGCCTTCACAAGGTCCGAGTATATGGTAACCCCGTTCTGCACTGCGGCAAAATTAAACGTAACGGTATTGCCACGGCGCACATGATAAGTGGACTGCATTTCCCCGAAGCCGCGGTCGCTTAAAAATCTTACCGCTTTCTGACGCGCCTGTTCCATATCGACAGCCGGGTCCCCGCGGGGGCGCACATTCAGCATCCAGACAACCTTTCCCCCCTGCTTGGATATATCCAGCACCGTCCTGTCGGAATCCTGTTCCGCCGGAAATACTTCCACCCGGTAGGACGGAATCCGGCTGTTCCGCGCGTCGGTCACGTTGGCTCGGTAATTCAGACCCGGCCTCTTTTCTATAAAAGCCAGGGCCCTGTCTTTCGCCTCCTCGGGTCCTATTTCGGCCTGACCGCTTAATGCCCTGGGCTCGCTCCGCTCAAGGTGATCGGAAAACGGGCCGTCGTAAATTAAGGCCGGATAGCGCTGCATCTTTTTGTCGAGAGCCTGAAAATCGGTATGCGCCAGGTTGTCCGGGTTTTCTTGAAGGTTCTTCCTTACCTGCCTTACCAGTTCCCCGAAATAAAAGCTGTTCTGGGCAACGCGGTACTGGATTCCCTGAAGCTCCCGGTTCAGTTCCACCGACTGCTGGTACAGGCTGTTCAGAGTATCCCAGTGTTTGCCGTCTATTGACTCGCCCTGGCTGAGCTCCCTGGCCAGACTATCCGCAAAGTCACCGATTTGAGTTAAAAATTTGGCGGTGCGGCCGGCCAGGGCGTCATCCAGCGGCAACTGGCCGAGGTTGGACTGGGCAAAGGCAGCCTGCTGGCGGATATCCGTCAAAAATGCCATGTCGAGACGCGGATCGGCGGCAACCAGGCTCTTGGACAGCAGCACCTCAATATTTTGCACCTGGCTGGCCATATCAAAAAAAGAGCGCTGATACTTGTTGTTTAAAAAGTTTTCCATGCTGCGGTTGGCCCGGTACTGGGCGTACCCCCACGCGCCGACCGCGATAAGCGCTGCAACGCCGACGGCCGCCGGAATTATCCACTTCCTCATGTCAACATGTCCTCCTTGTAAAAAACCGCCCGTATGCATTTTTCAAGCCGGTAACAGCAATATGCGCGGCGGAACTGCGAAACCGGACGAGCCGGCGAATTCAGCGGGCGAAAACGTGATTGCCGATTTGGGTTACGACGTTTCTCGACCAAATCCAGGGATTGACAGGCTTGGCCGGATTCCAGAAGAAAAGGGCCCCGCCCGTGGGATCGTAGCCGTTCATGGCCAG
>Ga0116192_1001608_pt1 | contig 15624 bp, 15 predicted proteins | sample AD_UKC113_MetaG_FD_89876 | JGI IMG/M metagenome (GOLD analysis project Ga0116192, IMG submission 89876) | Active sludge microbial communities of municipal wastewater-treating anaerobic digesters from Hong Kong - AD_UKC113_MetaG | ecosystem: Engineered > Bioreactor > Anaerobic > Digestate... | reverse complement strand
GCGATTATCCTCCGGACCGCGCCTACTTTGTCTGCGCCGGGATCGAAGACCTGGTGGAAACCGTCACCGATCTGAATTTCAGCCACTCCTCCCTGGAGTACCTCTCCTCCCTGGAAAAGTTCCCCCGGGAGTTTCTCGACTATTTGCGGCGGTTTCGATTTTCGGGAACCATCCGGGCAATGCCGGAAGGGAGGATCTTTTTTGCCCAGGAGCCCATCCTGGAAGTGACGGCTCCCCTCATCGAAGGACAAATCCTGGAAACCCTCATCCTGAATACGATCCAGCTGGAAACCCTCATTGCCGGCAAGGCAGCCCGCTGCGTCCATGCCGCCCGGGGAAGAGGCCTTATTGATTTCTCCTTGCGCAGGACTCAGGGGATTCAGGCGGGACTGAAAGCAGCGAGGGGCTCCTATATTGCGGGCTTTCTGGGAACCAGCAATCTCATGGCGGGCGAGTGGTACAAAATCCCGGTTTTCGGCACCATGGCCCACTCCTACGTCACGAGCTTCCCTTCGGAGATGGATGCGTTCGTTGCCTATGCCCGGGCCTTTCCCGACAATACGGTGCTTCTCATCGACACCTACGACACCCTGAGCGGCGCCCGGAAGGCCGTCCAAGTGGCAAAGCGGATGAGGGACGAGGGCAAACAGCTCGTCGGCGTTCGCCTGGACAGCGGGGACCTGGCGGAATTGAGCAAGCAGGTTCGGGCCATCCTCGTAGGGGAAGGCTTCCCCGACGTGATGATCTTCGCCAGCGGGAACCTGGATGAGTACAAGGTGGAGGAACTGGTCCGGGCGGGGGCCGAAATCGATATTTTTGCCGTGGGGACCCGCATGGGGGTGTCGGCGGATTCCCCCTACCTTGATATTGCCTACAAGCTGGTGGAATACGACGGAAGGCCCGTTTTGAAGTTGAGCGCCGGCAAGAAGACCTGGGTGGGCAGAAAGCAGGTCTACCGCTCTCGGGATGGGGAGGGGAAGATGAAAGAAGACCGGTTGGCCCTTGCCGGGGAAAAGGTTCCCGGAGCGGAACCGCTGCTGGAGACGGTGGTGGAAGGCGGCAGACTCGTGCATCCCCTGGAAACTCCGGCGACCATCCGGGAGCGATTCAGGCAAGAGTGGGAAGGACTTCCCCCGATCTATCGGGAGTTGCGTCCCCGGCACCGTTATCCCGTATCCATCGGTGCGGAACTGGGTGCGCTGCAGGAGAAAACGATACGCGAGAAAAGTCTCCAGGAGATTGATTGAGACGAAGTCCCCGGGGAAGAGTCCGCTTCAGAGGCCTTTTTCCCAAAGCCACAGGTATCGAGGTTTGTGCAGACCCGGGACGGTATAAGGATGCTTTCCTCGAAACCGCAGGGAACCCGGGGAGGGGGTCGATTCGTGCAGGGATTCGGGCGGAAAGGCCAGTTCCCCCCCCCAATAGGCCAGGACTCCCCCCGGCCCCAGGGAGTCCCGGGCATAGTCGCCGAACCTTCGCGGATCCAAGCGCACGGAGCGCAGAGCGATCAGCTCGTATTTCCGGGGAATGCCCGGGACGGCAAGTCGCTCCCACTCTTCCCACCGGCCTTGCACGGCGGCAATGGATTTCATGCCCAAACGGGCGAGCAGGACCCGGAGAAAGCTCACCTTCTTGCGGTTGGACTCCAGGAGCACCACCGTTCGATGGGAAGAAAAGATCTTCAGGGGAACTCCGGGGAATCCCGGCCCGGATCCCACATCCAGGATGCTCCCTTCCCGGGGCAGCCATTGGGCGGGGATGAGTGAATCCAGGATATGCTCGTTCAGGATCTGTTCAGGTTCGGTGATTCTCGTGAGGTTGACCCGGCGATTCCATTCCAGCATGAGCTCCACATGCTGAAAAACCCTGTGGGCCTGCTCTTCCGAGAAGGCGATGCCGTGTTCCCGGCACTTCCGGAGAAGCAGGGACACAAAAGGGTCCTCTTTCATTTCATTTTCCGATGCAAAACTGAGAGAAGATTCGGTCTAGAAGCTCGTCATCCGGTTCTCGGCCGAGGATGGCATCCAGCTGTCGGCGCGCGGAGTCGAGCTCGAGGCACGCCAGTTCCGTGTCTTTTCCCGATGCGAGGAGCTTCTGTGTTTCCCGCAGTGCCCGAAGCGCCCCCTCCAAACATTCTTTCTGGCGCAGGTTGGGAATGAATTCCGAACGGCGGGTGTCCAGGGGACGGGAGAGGTAACGGTCCGCCAGGGTTTCCCGGAGCCTTTCGATGTCTCGGGGGTTCAACACCGAAAGGGGCATGATCAAGGGTGAGCCGCCGTAGCGTTTCCGGACGTCCTCCGGGGAGAGGTGCGGGGACAAATCCGACTTGTTCAATAGGATCATGAATGGGATGCCGGATAGGGCCTCGAAGACCGCGTCGTCCTCCGGGGTCAAGGAGCTGCTCCGGTCGATCAGCCAAAGGGCGATGTCCGCCTCATCTACGGAGCGCAGGGTCCTTTCAATCCCCAGGGACTCGATTTCGTCGGGCTCCCGGCGTATTCCCGCGGTGTCCAGGATTCTTACGAGTATTCCCGAAAGCAGGAACGTGTCCTCGATGACGTCTCGTGTCGTCCCCGGCAAAGGGGTCACGATGGCCCGATCTTTACCCAGCAGGACGTTCAACAGGGAGGACTTCCCAACGTTGGGCTTTCCCACGAGAACCAGGGTCAGTCCCTCCCGAAGCACCCGCGTGCTTTCGTATTCTTCCAGGTAACGGGTCAAAGGGCGACACAGGTCTTGCTCCAAGCTTTCGGCCCAGGCTTCCCAGCCTGAAGCTTCCCCTTCCTCCAGATCGTCCGAAAAGTCGATGGATGCCTCGAGACGGGCTTGGAGCTCGAGGAGGCTTTCCCGCCAGGATTGGACCCTTGTGCGACAGCCGCCGCGCAAGGATCGGTTTGCCATGAGCAGATGGTGGTGGGATTTGGAACGGATCACTTCGATCACGGCTTCCGCCTGGGAAAGATCGATGCGTCCGTGGAGAAAAGCCCGCCGCGTGAACTCCCCCGGTTCGGCCAGCCGCACCCCGGATTTCAACACCAGTTGAAGAATGTGATCGAGGACCCAGTAGCCGCTGTGGCAGTTGATCTCCACAACGTCCTCCCGGGTGTAGGTATGAGGGGCCGCCATGTAGCTCACGAGGACTTCGTCAACGGCCTGGCCGGACTCGGGGTCATGGATCCACCCATGATGGAGGCGGTGGGATTGCAGGGTCCCAACGCTCTTGTGGGGCCGGAAAAGGCGTTGGAGAACTTGGAAGGCCCCGGCCCCGCTGATCTTGAGGATCCCGATGCCCCCTTCGCCCACGGGTGTGGCGACGGCACAAATGGTATCATCCGGGGCTTCGGGTCCCATGGGCTCCGAGAACCTGCTGCATCCCGTCCTACTCCTGGGCGGCAACTTCGGGGGATTTCTTGCCGCGCTTGACCGGGTAGATGACCACTCGCCGCAGATTGCCTTCCCCCTTGCTCTTGGTTCGAACCTCTTCATCCTCTTTGAGCGCAAGGTGAATGACCCGACGATCCTGGGCGTTCATGGGGCCCGTGGTCAAAGGGCGGCGGGATTTCTTGACTTTTTCACTCAGCTGCTGGGCAAGTTCCGTCAAGCTGACTTCTCTCTTGGATCGATAATTCTCTGTGTCGACGATGACCGAGATGTTTTCACCCATCTCCTTTTGCACGATCTTGCCGACCAGGTACTGAAGAGCGTTCAGGGTCTTGCCGCGTTTGCCGATGAGAATGCCCGATCCGTTGCTGATGATGTTCAGGCAGACGTGGTCTTCGTGGGCGTCCGGTTCGACCACCGTGGGCAAATCCACGTATTTCAAGACTTCCACCAGGACTTCTTTGGCTCTTTCCGCAATCGCCTCGGGGGCCGTCACCTTGGAGGTGACCCGAATTTTTGCCTTCTTGGCACCGACAATGCCGAAGATTCCGGAAGATCCTTTGGAAAGGACCTCGATTTCGAGCTTCTCACGAGGAAGCTTGAGTCTTTCACATGCCAGGGCAATGGCATCCTCGACGGATTTCTCTTCTATTTCCAGGGTTGGCATGCTCTCCTCCATAATTTCTCGGATCGAGTCGGTCATTATGCGACGGAATCGAGGAGATGGGGCGTCGATCATGCTTTGTGGTTGATCCAGTATTGTTGGACGATCGACAGAATGTTGTTCACAAGCCAATATAACACAAGACCCGAGGGAAAGTTGACAAAGAAAACGGTGAATACCACCGGCATGAGTAGCATCAGCTTGTCCTGGCGAGGGTCGCCGGTGGCGGGAGTCATCTTCTGTTGAACGAACATGGAGATTCCCATGAGGATCGTGAGAACGGGGACGCCGTCCAGGTAGGGGATGGGAATGCCGATGTGGAGGCGGTCCGGCGCGGTCAAGTCGTTGATCCAGAGCATGAAGGGCTCGTGACGGAGATCGATGGCTGCGTTGAGCATCCGATACAGGGCGAAGAAGACCGGGATTTGCAGAAGCATGGGAAGACACCCGCCCAGCGGATTGACCTTGTAGGTGCGATAAACCGCCATGAGCTCCTGGTTTAGCTTTTCCTTGTCGTTCTTGTACTTCTCCCGGATCTGGGTGATCTTGGGTTGGATCTTCTTCATGGTTTGCATGGATTCGAAGCTCTTCTGGGTCAAGGGCCAGAAGATGACCTTGATGACGATGGTGAGCAGGATGATGGCAATCCCGTAGTTGTGGGTGTATTGGAAGACCCAGTTCATGCCAAGGAGAAGGGGCTTGGCCAGGAAAGTGAACCAGCCGTAATCCACGGACGCGGAAAGCTGGTGTTCCGCTTTGCCCAGTTGGGTCAGTTCCTTGGGACCCAGGTAGATCCGCAAGGGGATCTTTCTTGCCTGCCCCCCTTCGATCTGAAACGGCTCCGTCAGGTAGACCAGCTGCAAGAGGCCCTCCTTGGGGTCCAAAACCCTCGCAACCACCTGGTAGCCCTGCTTCTCGACAGGGAGCACCGCCTGAATGAAATAGTTGTTTTCATACCCGACCCAGTCGATGGGTCCTTTGAGGACCAGCTCCTTTTTCTCCAGATCGCTCAGACTGTGATTGGCGATCTTTCCTTTCTCGTGGGAGGACAGCTGTGACGGGTTGTAGGAACTTTCCGAGGCCAGGGGGGAATACGGCTGAAAGTAGAAGCTGATCCCCATTTGGTCCGAGAGGGTCTTTTCCGAAAGGTTTTCCAGCTGTATCTCCACATCGACGAAATAGGCATCCGCCGAAAAGGTGTAGCTCTTTGTCACTCTTACCTCGCCCGGGATTTCCGTTTGGAGGGCCAGGACCTGGGAAGGGTTTTCCGGGGTCAGCCGGATTTGCTCCGGCGCCGGGGATGAAAAAGGTCGGGTGGCCAACGACCAATCGGAGTGGTTCATCAGGTCCACCGCCATGGGAAGGTATCCCGTGGGCTGGGTGGTGACGATTTGCATGGGGGGCGAATCCGGGTTCACCTCCCGTCGGTACTTTTTCAGGCTTACCGAATGGATTCGTGCGCCGGGGGCCAGCAACTGGGTCGAAAACAGGGGAGCGTCGACGGTCCAACTGGGGAAATGTTGATCCAGCTTTACCTGGCCCCGGGGAAGGACCTTGGGGACCACCGTGTCGGGGAGCTTCGGTGTGGGTCGGGGGGCTTGGGACACGGGACCCGAGGGGGCCGACTCCTGGGGCGGCTTGGTATCCGGAGCTCGGAAGAGCCCGAAATAGTAGTCCCAAAAAACCAGGACGAGGAGGGATAGTACAAACGCAATTATGGCCCGTTTTTCCATCTAAGAAAGCTCCACTTTGTGGGGACATCCGTTGTAGAAGGGGGATCGACCGGGTCGTATCCTCCCGGATGAAAGGGGTGACAGCGCGCAATTCGCCCAAGGCCCAGGAGGCAACCCTTCCACGGCCCGTGCAACTGTACGGCCTCATAGGTGTATTGGGAACAGGTCGGAACAAAGCGGCAGCAGGGACCCATCCATGGGGAAAGAAGGGTTTGGTAGCTGCGTATGGCAAGAAGAAAGAAGGAACGAATCATCAAGCGGTTCTCGTCTTGCTACTTGGTCAAAACTTCGGCCAATTCTCGGGCGATACCTTCGGGAAGCATGGTTTCCACGCCCGGTCCGGCAACGAACACGATGTCCTTGCCGGGCGGGGGGATCTCATGTTTGTGCAATCGAAACCATTCCCTGAGCCGCCTCTTGATGCGATTCCTCTGAACGGCGCCCCAGAATCGCTTCTGCACCACCATGCCCAGGCGGTGATGGGGGAGGTTGTTGGGGCGCCAATTGATGGTAAAGTGGGCCGTCCGAACCCGTTTCCCCGTGCGTTTTGCCTGCCGGTAGTCTTTGGAAGACCTCATTCGCTCACAGGGACGATATGGATAATTGCCCATCCCCAGGAACCTCATCAAATGGGGAAATCCGGTGCCTCAACGACCCCGGTGATGAGGGCTACGGGCTCAACCGCTTGCGCCCTCTGGCCCGTCGCCGCTGGATCACCTTTCTTCCTCCTTGGGTGGCCATGCGCGCCAGGAAGCCGTGGGTCCTCTTTCGCTTGAGATTGCTGGGCTGGAAGGTCCTTTTCATTGCACTTACCCTCATACTTGGAATAATACAAAGTTGGCTCCCGGGAAAAGGGGACCAACCCGGGGGTTCGGACGACCGGCACCGGACTCTTGGGAGTTCAGGTGAGCCTTTGCCACTATTAAATACAAACGAACCTCTATAATCGAATCCGCCCATGACTGTCAAGAAGCAAAAGGCATCGCGGCACACACGCTTGTTCCCTGCTTCTCGGCTCCAAAAGGGTCCCCCGAAGTCCGACCCCTCTGGAAAGGGGGTTGGGTCAGGCCATCACCTCTGCGCAGAGCGGGCAGACCCCGACCCCCCCTTTGGAAAGCGGGTCGGGCGGAGGGGAGGGGGATCGTCCGGCGAGGTTGTTTGCGGCCGCTCTGCCGGGACAGGATGGAAATCTTGCCGACGGAACCCGTTCGGGAACCGGCCGGGGGGAAGGGTTGGATCCGCCGAGCCTTCCCGCAGGTGCCGGGTGCGTTCGCCCGGCTGAAAACGCTGCTTCCGGGATCGCTTCCTTTGTTCGTCTAATCTATTGAAGATCGGGACCTGGCATGCTATGAAATGAAGCCTTTGCGGCAATCAAGGGAAAGGAGACGGGACGCGGATGTTCTTAGACCGAATTTTTGGCTGGATCTCCAATGACTTGGCTATCGACCTGGGTACGGCGAATACCCTGGTATATGTTCGAGGCAAGGGAATCGTGTTGTGTGAACCCTCGGTCGTTGCGGTTCGCAAGGATGAACGGGGGGCCAATCGGGTGGTGGCCGTCGGAAAAGATGCGAAACTCATGCTGGGAAAGACCCCCGGCAATATTGTCGCCATTCGACCCATGAAAGACGGGGTCATCGCCGATTTTGAGGTGGCCGAAGCCATGCTTCGCTACTTCATTCAGAAGGTCCACAACCGGAGAAACCTGGTGCGTCCCAGGATCATCGTGGCCATCCCGTCGGGGGTGACCCAGGTGGAGCGCAGGGCCGTGCGTGAATCGGCGGAATCCGCCGGCGCACGGGAAGTCTACCTCATCGAGGAACCTATGGCGGCGGCCATTGGCGCCGGTCTCCCCATCACGGAACCCGTATGCAATATGGTAGTGGATATCGGGGGAGGCACCACCGAAGTCGCCGTGATCTCGCTGGCGGGAATCGTGTACAGCCGGTCGATCCGGGTGGGGGGGGACAAGATGGATTTGGCCGTTCTCCAACATATCAAGCGCAAGTATAATCTGCTGATCGGCGAGCGCACGGCGGAGCAGGTCAAAACCGCCATCGGCAATGCCTACCCCATCGGTGAAGCGGAAACGATGATGATCAAAGGTCGGGACCTGGTCAGCGGGATTCCCAAGACCGTGGAGATCAACTCGGACGAGATCCGAGAATCCATTCAGGAACAAATCGACTCCATCGTCGAAACCATAAAGATTGCCCTGGAACAGACTCCCCCGGAGCTTGCGGCAGACATCGTGGATCGCGGGATCGTGCTCACGGGGGGAGGAGCGCTGCTCAGGAATCTGGACCACCTGTTGAGGCTGGAGACAGGCTTGCCCATTACGCTCACGGAAGACCCGCTGTCGACCGTGGTGCTCGGTTCAGGCAAGGCGCTGGAAGAGATCGACATTTTGAAGGACGTTCTCGCCTGAGCCCGTACTGGGACCTGGACGAACGACGGCCCGGCCGGTCTGCGGACAAAGCGGCTGACGGGGTTTGGGGTTTATGATGGCTTGGCTGCGCCGCCTTCGCGGGACGATTCTGATCGTAATTTTCCTGGGGGTCTTCTTTTACATTTTCTCATTGAATTTCCGCCCTCCCGAACGGATGGACGTTTTCCAGCGAGTGGTGATCGAAACCACGGCCCCCCTGATCAAGGCCCTCCGAAATGTGTTCATTTCAACGGAAGAGACCATCAAAGAATACGTCTGGCTGCGGCAGACCCGCCGGGAAAACGAGCAGCTTCGAAGTCGCGTGGCTTCCCTGGAAGAGGAGATCACCCATTATCGGGAAGCCTATGTGGAAAATCTCCGCCTAAGGCGCCTCCTGGATTTCAAGAGTACGACCCAGGCGGAAATGATCGCGGCTCAAGTGGTCCTTCATGATTTGACCGGCTGGTTCCAGACGGTCATTGTAGATAAGGGCTTCAGGGATAATATCGAGCCTGATATGGCCGTGGTGAGCGACGAGGGAGTCGTCGGGCGTACCCTGGACATTTCCGACCGCTACAGCCGGATTCTTTTGATCACGGATCCGGGGAGTTCCGTGGATGCCCTGATCCAGAGAAATCGGGTCCGAGGCATTCTGGTCGGGAAGGATGCAAACGGCTGTGTGCTGAAATTCGTGCGCAGCAACCTGGATGTCCAGGTCGGGGACCTGATCATTTCCTCGGGGAAAGACGGAATCTTCCCCAAGGGACTTCGGTTGGGCATAGTGCAGGGGACCTTCAAAGATCCCGTGGACCTCTTCCAAAAGGTGGAAGTCAAGCCTCTCGTGCGGCTGAGCGCTCTCGAAGAGGTGCTTCTCTTAAAGCGAGGCGCGATTTTGCCTGAAAACCTTCTGGGCAACTAGTTGGGAGCACCGGTGAATACGACGAACGGCCTGGGTGAGGATCGATCCTTTGTGCAGTGGCAATCCTTTCTCAAAGTGACCCTCTACTCCCTTCTCTTGCTGGTTTTCCAGGCGGTTTGGGCGTCTCGAACGGCCTCTGCGGCCTTGAAACCGGACCTTCTGCTTCCCATGATGCTCCCCGTGGCGGTGTGGTGGCCGCCGGTGGCGAGCCTGGGGTGGGCCATCCTCTGGGGGTTCATGGCCGATACCCTCTCGGGGAAACTCTGGGGCTATCATGTGGGGTCCTACGTGGTGTCGGTGTGCCTGGTCCACATCGCCGCCGAGAAATTCGAATTTCAGAACCCCTTATACCAAATGTTCTTCGTGGGGCTGTGCAGTCTCGGCCAGTCCCTGGTTCTGGGGTTGTTCCTGTTTCTGGAACCTGCGGGTTCCCTGCTGGGCGCCTCTGCCGGGAGAGACCTGGTCGGGCGTTTTGTGTTGACGATGATCCTGTCGCCCCTGATCATCTTTCCCGTCTGGAAAGATCGGGCCTCGAATTGAAGAGAGGCAGGAGAGGAAAGCTTTGAGGTCATTGCTCCTGCGTCGCAACCGGGAGAATCGCGCCCGGGAAAAAGAGAGCAAGAGAGCCAAGGGGAATCACCTGCTCCTGGTGAACTGGGAGATGGCCGAGACGGACCTATTTCAGCGACAGTATTTGCTCCTCATCGGGCTGATGCTCCTTATGTTCGTCGTCTACGGCCTCCGGTTGTGGCATCTGCAGTTGGTGGAAGGGGCCAAGTACCGCTACCAATCCGAAAACAACCGCATCCGGCTGGAGGACATTTCGTCTCCCCGGGGAATCATCTTCGATCGTAACGGCACTCCCCTGGTGGAAAACCGGCCTGCCTACCATCTGCAGATCATTCGGGAGGACGTTAGGGATCTGGACCAAACCATTCGAACGCTTGCCGGTCTGTGCAATCGGAGCCCGGAAGAGTTTTTCGGCATCCTGGAAGCCCACAAGTCCGTGCCCAAGTTTCTGCCCGTTCGTCTCCTGGCGGACCTGGATCGGGACTGCCTGGCTCAAATCGAGGCCCGGCGAATCCGGTTGCCGGGAGTGTCCATCCAGCTGGAACCCAAGAGAGAGTACCGATGGAACGGGACCGCCGCCCATCTGATCGGGTACCTGAGCGAGATCACCGAGGCGGAACTGAAAAGCGGGACCTACTCGGGATACTATCCCGGGGAGGATATCGGCAAGTTCGGGGTGGAAGGCGCCTTCGAGAAGTACCTTCACGGGAAGAGGGGCGGGCGTCAGGTGGAGGTGGATGCCATCGGCAGAAGAAGGCGGCTCCTGGACGAAGTCCTTCCCATTCCCGGAAGGAATCTGTGGTTGACCATCGACATCGAGCTTCAGAAGGTGGCGGAATCCTGCCTGGAAGGAAAAGTGGGAGCCGTTGTCGCATTGGATCCCAACGACGGGGCCGTGCTGGCTATGGCCAGCAGTCCCGTGTTCGATCAGGAGAAGTTTATCCGCGGCCTTTCCAAGTCGGAATGGCAGACTCTAAGCAAAGACCCGAGCCATCCCCTGCTCAATCGGGCCATCGGGGCAGCTTACCCTCCGGGCTCCACCTACAAGGCCTTTATGGCCATAGCAGCACTCAAAGAAGGGGTTGTCACCCCCGACACGCACCTTCACTGTCCCGGATTCTATCAGTTCGCCGACCGCAAGTATCGATGCTGGCGAGACCACGGGCATGGTTCCGTGGACGTGGATCGGGCCCTCGTTCAATCGTGCGACGTATACTTCTACCAATGCGGGATGAGATTGGGGGTTGATCGCATCGCCCACTACGCCAATCTTTTCGGATTGGGAGAGAAGACCGGACTGGGGCTGCACGGGGAGCATCCGGGCCTGATCCCGACTTCCTGGTGGAAAAAACAGGCAACGGGAATCCCCTGGCAGAAAGGAGAGACTTTGTCCATCGCCATCGGCCAGGGATTTGATCTGACCACTCCGCTGCAGCTGACGGTGGGATATGCCGCCATAGCCAACAGGGGGAAACTCTGGCAGCCTTACGTGGTTCGTCGGATCGAAGGGAACAGCCGGGAAGAAATCAACGAGGTCAAGGGGAAATTAAAAAGAACGATCCCCATCGAACAGAAATACTTTGAAATTGTTCGGAAGGGACTCCTGGGGGTCGTGGAAGACGACAGGGGCACCGCCCATGCCATTCGATTGAAAGGGCTCCCCATGGCGGGGAAAACCGGTACGGCTCAGGTGGTTCGTCTGGGGGAAAACGTCAATCGGAAGGCCGCCGCCAGGGCTGCCAAGGAAAAGGAAAAAGACCACGCGTGGTTCGTAGGCTACGGTCCGGCGGACCATCCCCAAATTGTGGTTTGTGCCTTCGTCGAGCATGGAGGGCACGGTTCCAGTACGGCGGCTCCCCTCGTGCAAAAGGTCATTGCCGCCTACCTGTCGGACCGTTCCGCGGGGGCGGGTTCATGAAAGAAGGGGGCGAGAGTGTGTCCCGACGGATTCAGGGCCTCATTGGCGGGGCCCCGGATCGCATTCTCGTGCCGGAAAGAGCATGACCGTCATGATGGATAGACGTTTGATCGAAAACTTCGATTGGTCCATCGTGCTGATCCTGTTGGGAGTGATCACCGTCGGTCTCTTGAGCCTCTACAGCGCCCTCTACCCCCAAATTCAAGCTCATCCCACCCAAAACCTCTTCATCAAGCAGCTGGTGTGGATTTCTCTGGGGTTTGCGGGACTTCTCTGCATTCTCTTTCTGGATTACCAGAGGCTCCGATCCATCAGCCTGTGGATCTACCTGAGTGCAGTGGTCATGCTGGTGGCGGTCCTGGTTGTGGGCAAAGAGGTAAACGGGGCCAAGAGGTGGCTGGAAATTGTCGGGTTTCAGTTTCAGCCTTCGGAATTCATGAAGATCGCCATCATCCTACACCTGGCCGCCTATTTCTCTTCCCAGGAGATTTCCCCGTACCCCAGCTTCAAGAAGCTCCTTTATCCGCTGCTTGTCACCGCCGTCCCCGTCCTCCTGGTCCTGGCGGAACCCGACCTGGGGACCGCCATCCTCCTGGTGACCATTTCCGGAACCGTGATCTTCTTCATGGGGATTCGGCTGAGGTACTTGATTACCTGCTTCCTGCTGGTGGCGCCCATGATCTGGCCCATCTGGGAAAAGGTTCTGAAGCCCTACCAGAAAAAGCGAATCCTGATCCTCATCCGGCCCGACTTGGATCCTTTGGGTGCCGGCTACCATATTCGACAATCGAAGATTGCCATCGGTTCCGGCATGTCGTGGGGAAAGGGCTTCCTGAACGGGACCCAAACCAAGCTCCATTTTCTTCCCGAAAAACACACGGACTTCATTTTCTCCGTGTGGGCCGAGGAATGGGGTTTTGCCGGCTGCCTGACCCTGCTCGTCCTCTTTGCCGCCCTCATCGTCCTTTCCTTCCGGGTTGCCCGCAGGTCCAAGGACCGATACGGTTCCCTGCTGGTGGTGGGAATGACGTCCATGATTTTGTGGCAGGCTCTGATCAATATGGGGATGGTCATCGGAGTCTTGCCCGTTGTGGGAATCACCCTGCCCTTTGTGAGCTACGGAGGTTCCTCTCTCATCACCCTCTGCATTGCCGTCGGGTTCATCGAAAATGTGAGCATGCGCCGGTACGTTTTTCAGACCCGCTGAGGGTTGGAGAGCCGCGTCCGAGGCTCATGGACCCATTGTGATTTTTATTACTTTTTTGCTTGCGCACATTGTCATCTTGTGCTAACAACCTCCCCCATGTTGCACTCCACCGCTGCACGTAAAAGCATCTATGGTGGATGGTCCCGTCCATGCATGGAAAAGCTCCTTGTGCAGGGTCTCACACGGCGTTTCATAAGAGATCATCGAGGGTAGGACGCTTGGCTTTAGGCGAGGAAGGGGAAGAATGATCAGCATCAACGAGACTCTTTTGTTCCAAATGATCAATGTCCTGATCCTGGTTTTTCTAATGAACCTGGTTTTGTACCGGCCCATACGGAGGATCGTGGCCCAGAGGAAGCAACTCGTCCAAGAGCAGGAAGGCGCTATTGAACGGGCCGAGTCCGAGGCGACGGCCACCGTTCAAGAGTTCGATGCGAGGATTCAAGAGGCCCGCAAGACCGGAAGGCAGAGGATCCAGGAGCTCAAGAACGAGGCCTACGAGTATGAAAAAGGCCTGCTTCAGCAGGCAACGGAGAGCGCATCCAAGCAGTTGGGGGAGGTTCGCGCCAAGGTTGCCAAGGATATCGGAACGGCTCGGGACCAGCTCAAGAAGCAAGTCAAAGCTTTATCCACCGATCTGGCACAAAAAATCCTGGGAAGAAGTCTTTAAATTCTGGAAAACATGAGGGGGACTAGGATGAAGGGGAGCATACGAACACTTCTCCTGGCCGCAGGCTTGCTCGTTGCCTTGGGCGGTGCGGCATGGGCGTCCGGAGGAGGCGGCGGAGAAGGCCATGGGTTGAACTGGACCGATTTCGCATTGCGGTTCCTAAATTTCGCCATCTTGGTGGCCATTCTCGCCAAGTTGCTAAAGAAACCCATTGCCGGTTTTTTCTCATCGCGTCGGGAAAGCATAAAGAGCCTTTTGGCCGAATTGGAGCTCAAGCGTAAAGAGGCCGAGCAGAAGACGGCCGAGTACAAGGCTCGGCTGGCGGCCCTCGAAGGGGAGACCAAGAAGATTGTCGATGAATTGATCGCCGAGGGGCAGCTGGAACGCCAGAAGATTGTGGAGGGTGCGCACAGACAGGCCGAATACATACGGCAGCAAGCCCAATTGGCCATCCAGCAGGAGATCAAAGCTGCCAGAGAGAGTTTGCAGGAGGAGATCGCCGAGCTGTCCGTGGCTGCGGCGGAGGAGATCCTGCGCAAAAAGATGAAGGCCGACGATCAGGAACGTTTGGTGCGTGAATTCATGACCCAGGTGGTGGAGGCGAAGTGAAAAACTTAGTCATTGCAAAACGCTATGCGAAAGCCTTGATGAGTCTGGCTCAGGCGGACCAGGCGGTGGAATCGTACGGGCTGGAGCTGGATCAGCTGCTGCATCTCATCGGGGAACAACCGACTCTGGGGGATGTCCTCCAAAACCCTCTTTACCCTATGGCCGCGAGAAAGTCTTTGTTCCAAAGCGTTGCCAAGGCAGCGGGGATCTCACCCGTAATGACGAGTTTTGTGAACCTGCTCATCGAAAAGAAGCGGGTGCAGCACCTGCCCGAGATCGCCCAGTACTACCGCAAATTGATGGACGAACACGCCAATATCGCACGAGCCAAACTCGCTGCTGCAACGGTCCTGGCAGAGGACACCATCGGACAGATTGCGCAAACGCTGGAAAAATTGACGGGGAAGAAAGTGATCGTCGAGTTTGAGCACGATCCCGCCCTCATTGGAGGGGTGACGGCCCAGATCGGCGACATGGTTTTGGATGGGAGCGTAAGGCGACAGCTTCTCAATTTTAAGGAAACTTTGAAGAGGGGTGCGGTGGGTTAAATGGAAATCAGAGCCGAAGAGATCAGCCAAATTATCAGGGAGCAGATCAAGGACTACGAGAAGAAGGTTGAGCTCAGCGAGACGGGACGCGTTCTCTCCGTCGGCGACGGGATCGCCCGGGTATACGGGGTGGAGAAATGCATGTCCATGGAATTGCTGGAGTTCCCTACTCCCCATGGGACTATTTATGGGCTGGCCCTCAACCTCGAGGAGGACAACGTGGGTGTGGCCATCATGGGGGAAGACATCCACATCAAGGAGGGAATGGAGGTCCGGCGCACGGGGCGCATCGCGGAAGTGCCCGTGGGAGATGCGGTGCTGGGGCGCGTTGTGGACCCGGTGGGGAATCCCATGGATGGAAAGGGTCCCGTGGAAGCCGCCGAGTTTTCCCGGATTGAGCGGATCGCACCGGGGGTTATCGCACGGCAGTCGGTGAACGAGCCCATGTACACAGGGCTCAAGGCCATCGACGCCATGACGCCCATTGGGCGCGGACAGCGGGAGCTCATCATCGGCGACCGGCAGATCGGAAAGACCGCCATTGCCGTGGATGCCATCATCAACCAGAAAGACAGCGGCATCATCTGTATCTATGTCGCCGTTGGGCAAAAGAAGTCCACGGTGGCCCAGGTGGTGGAAACCCTGCGGAAACACGGCGCCATGGACTACACCATTGTCGTGGCGGCCAATGCCAGCGACCCGGCGGCCCTCCAGTACATTGCTCCCTACGCGGGATGTGCCATGGGAGAATATTACCGGGATCGCGGGCGCCACGCGCTCATCATTTACGACGACCTGTCCAAACAGGCTGCGGCCTACCGGCAGGTGTCCCTGCTCTTGAGACGCCCCCCGGCACGCGAGGCTTTTCCCGGGGATATTTTCTACAATCACTCTCGACTCCTGGAACGAGCCGCGAAATTGAACCAAGAGCTGGGAGGAGGATCCCTGACGGCCCTGCCGGTCATCGAAACCCAGGC
>Ga0116192_1001604_pt1 | contig 15672 bp, 13 predicted proteins | sample AD_UKC113_MetaG_FD_89876 | JGI IMG/M metagenome (GOLD analysis project Ga0116192, IMG submission 89876) | Active sludge microbial communities of municipal wastewater-treating anaerobic digesters from Hong Kong - AD_UKC113_MetaG | ecosystem: Engineered > Bioreactor > Anaerobic > Digestate... | reverse complement strand
GTGATAAAAAAGCACGAGGCAAAATCAAAAGGAGGTTTCAGTGTTACCAACAGGAGACCAGCCAGATAAGCCCCTACACTCGCCAGCAGGTTTGATCCGGCAGATTGGGCGCCAAAAAATGTTGCCAGAATATTGCCTGGAATTACTTTGCTGATCATGATTTGCCAGGCATTAGCGGTGAAGCCCGACCCAAGACCCTGCCAGACGAGCAGCAAGAAAGTGAGAATCAAAGCTGTTTTTGCACCGATTAGAGGCAATAACAGGCTGACAATACCCAGACCAAAAATAGGCAGGCGTTCGTGAATTGTGGCTTTGACCACGAAGGGTTTTACCCGCTCCATTTTGGAGATTCTTTTGGCGAGCAATAATTGGGGCAATTGCCAACCCATGTTATGGATGGCAGGAATTAACCCGATCAGGGTGGCTGATGAAGTCATCGTGGAAACAAAAAGAGGAATGACTGTTGTATAAGATGAAAAACCAACTCCCCAGCCGAAAAATGCTCCATCCAGCATGTTCACCAGGAAGTTGTGCTTCAATTCTTTTGTTTCAACAATTTCGTTTGTCATTGCCATATAAGGAAAAACCCCGGAGTTAACCGGGGTCCAAACACCTGTTAACTGAGATCTTGATCAGCTTTCCTCATCGTAATCCAATTCGTCCCAATCTTCCTCACCTTCTTCTTCCATATCTTCCCATTCTTCTGGTTCTTCCTCTTCATTGTCCCAATCCTCTGTAGTGAGGGATTCTGAATTGGCAGTATAGGTCTTACAACCAGTATCAGGATCAAGTTCCACCATTCCGGCTGTACAAATTCCTTCATCCAGAAAAGCGCAATCAAGATAATGGCATCTAATTCTTGGCATATGATTTTCCTCCTGATTGAGATAACTTTGCAGATTTTACTACAAGTCTGAAAACTGATGCGATGAAAATGAAGGTCATCATCACCGCAGAGAGAATACACCACTGACAAATGGCTTTAATGACAAATAATTCAAGGGAAGTTAAGTAGATTGAAAATAAAAATCCTCCCAGACTAATTGCGAAAATAGTTAGGTCCAAATATTCTGAGAAAAAATGAATCTTCCTGCCGAAGGTGATCAACAAAAACAAAGCAGTGTATCCAATTAATCCCCATACACCCAACGGGACTCCGAAAAGGATGGAATAAGTGCTTGAATTTACAGTTTCACAATTTCCCAACCCGGGAGTGCAATAAATAGCGATATGGAAAAGTTTTACGTAAGCCAGATAACCTGAAACCAGCATACCAATTACCGAGGCAATTCGGATGATGCTGGTATTCGTTTGTAGATTTTGAGGGTGTTTTTTTTCAGGCATTCAATCTCATGATTGTCGTCTACGGATAAGGAATGATTCCTTTTATCCCATTTCGGGCGGCGGTATTATAACACGGTCTACCCAGGATTCACGCGGTGAGCTTCCATTACATTGGGGAGGTTCTCAATCCGTGTGAGCACGCGTGAAAGTTGGGCAATATCCGCAATTTCGACAATCATCGTGATGGAAGCCAGATTATGTGTCACGTTGATTTTGATGTCTTTAAGGTTGATGTTTTCATTGCTTAATACGGATGAAATATCGACCATTAATCCCTGGCGATCATAGGCTTTAATTTCAATCTCTACTGGAAATGTATGCTGTGGTTCACCCCAACTGACTTTAACGATCCGGTCTCGATCCTTCATGCGGAGAATGTTAGGACAATCTTGACGGTGAATCGTGGCTCCGCGCCCACGCGTGATGTAACCAACAATCGCATCTCCCGGAACGGGTTTGCAGCAACGTGCGAAGGTGGTGAGGATATTCCTCAAACCCAATACGGTTACGGCGTTTTCGGTGATGTCTTTGGGTTGCGAAGGCTTGATTTCAAAGAGGTTTTCTTCTTGAGCTTCCCCCTCTGAAAGGGTGTTGATGATATGTCCCAGGGAGACGTCTCCGCACCCCACGGCAACATAAAGATCTTCGGTGGATTTGTAATCAAACCCTCTCGCCAGTTTGTCAAGGTCGTAATGCTGCAAGCCCAGGCGCTTAAGTTCCCGGTCAAGGATTTCTTTCCCTTGAGCCAAATTTTGTTCGCGGTTGAGATGTTTAAACCAGGCACGAATCTTTGATCGGGCACGTTGTGTTTTTACCAGTCCCAGTGTGGGGTTCAACCAATCACGTGAAGGACCGCCTTGTTTGGCGGCAAGAATTTCCACCTGGTCGCCTGTCTTAAGCGTATAGTCGAGAGTAACCAGTTTACCGTTCACCTTTGCGCCGCGGCAGCGATGCCCGATCTCTGTGTGAACGGTGTAAGCAAAATCAATTGGTGTGGCTCCGGCGGGCAAGTCGATAATATCGCCTCGTGGTGTGAAGACATACACCCGATCTTGGAAGACATCGGTGCGCATTCCATCGACGAATTCATTGGCGTCTTCCACTTCCTGGCGCCATTCCATCAATTTTTTCAGCCAGTTGATGCGCTGTTCATACTGTTCATCTATTGGACCCTTTTCTTTATATCTCCAGTGCGCTGCAATACCATATTCCGCATTTTGATCCATTTCCGGGGTTCGGATTTGTACTTCGAGCGGCTTGCCGTCATCGTAAAGAACAGCGGTATGTAAGGACTGGTAGAAATTATCCTTGGGGGCGGCGATGTAATCATCAAATTCATTGGGGATAGGGCGCCAGTGGGTATGGATAATCCCCAGCATGGCGTAACAGGTGGGTACATCCGGAACAATCAGGCGGACACCTCTTAAATCGCGTACCATTTCAAAGGGTTTGTCTTTGTCCACCATTTTTCGGTAAATTGAGTAGATATGTTTGCTTCGACCGGAGATTTCAATCTTAATGCCCGCATCAGCCGCCAATTTTTCAAGCCGGCTGGTGATCTCTTGCATCTGGCGTTCCCGTTCACCACGTGTCTCAGCCAGGTTTTGGGCAATCTCTTTATATTTTTCGGGGTTGGTATACCGGAAGGCGAGGTCTTCAAGTTCCCATTTCAACTGCCAGATTCCCAAGCGGTTGGCGAGCGGGGCAAAGATATCCAAGGTCTCCTGGGCAATGCGGCGTCGTTTAGCTTCGGGCATATACCCGAGGGTGCGCATATTGTGCAAACGATCAGCCAGCTTGATGAGAATAACGCGGATATCCTCTCCCATCGCCAGGAACGTTTTCCGTAGAGTTTCGTTGGCTAATTCACGGCGACGGTCGCGCGCCAATTGAGAATCGAGCAAATTCTGTTGTTCTTCAGCATCTTTATCGGTAACACTGCCAAAAATCTCTGCGTCATGCTGGTCTGCCCTGGATACGCGCGGCAGATGCGTCAACTTTGTGACCCCATCCACCAATCTTGCAACTTCTTCCCCAAAAATTTGTTGAATATCCTGCAAGGTGACAGGAGTGTCTTCTACTGTATCATGCAGTAAGCCAGCGGCGACCACCACCGGTTGAACGTGCATCTCGGCTAATATGATGGCTACAGCCACACAATGGGAAATATAAGGTTCACCTGAAGCTCTTTTTTGGGTAGCGTGAGCATTTTCAGCAAAGTTATAGGCTTGAATGATAAATTCACGGTCAACTCGTGAATATGTCTCTGGAAGGATCTCCAGCAAATTTTCCAGTAATGGACTCAAATTCTCTGTACTTATCATTCTTTTCCCTACTTAAGGGGTAAGTATAACATTCCTCCATTAGAGGAATGTCAACAATACCGTCTAAACTGGAATCCGAGACGCAGTTATTTTAGAAGTTCCTGTCCTTCAAACTTGCGGGTCGGAGATAAGTAGCCCAGAGTATCTTTATCTTCATTACTGAGGTTCCCGGTAACCAGGCGTGTGAGTAATTCACCCAACGAAGGTCCAAGCATGAAGCCCTGTCCACAAAGCCCTACACCCAGTAGAAAATTCGAGATGCTTGAATCCCAACCAACGATCGGGAAGCCATCCGGGGTCATTGGATATAAGCCACGCCAGGTCCTTCGGACGCGAATATTCTTTAAGCGCGGCATTACTTCAATCATTCTCCTCGAAACCATAGGCAGGAAGCTGCTCGTCTCGTTCACATCTTCTCCCCAAATATTGGGGTTCGGAGTGATGCAAAAAATGATCTGACCGGTGAGGTGTTGGTAGAAATAATAATTCGTGGAACCCGGGGTGGGTCGAATGTCCACGATCATTGGACCAAGAAAGCGAGCAACAGGTTCCGTAATAGCTGCCTCATGGCTATCTGGTCGGACCGGGAGATCAACCCCGGCGAGACGCCCGATGGAAGCCGCCCTTGCACCGGCAGCGTTAATTACCACTGCTGCTGAATACCGATCCGAACAGGTTTCGACGGCGGTGATGCGCCCGCCAGAAATCTCCAGATTGGTTACCGGTTCAGAAAACCGGAAGGTGGCACCCAGCTCAACCGCATGGGAGTAATATGCGTGGTTGGTCAGCAGGGGGGAAGCACTGCCATCGTAGGGGGAGAAGGTTCCGCCAATGAGCCCATCTGGTGAGAGATCTGGAACAAGCTTTAAGAAGTCCTTTTGATCGTACCAATCATTAACCAGACCGAAGGATTTTTGTATGACGAGTAAATCCTTTAAGGTCTTTTCTTCTCGTGGAGTGTAAGCAACGAAGGCATATCCACACTGATCCCATTCGATTTCATCGCCATAGGTTTCTTTGAATGTGGAAAATATCTCGATACTGCGCAGGCAAAGGCGTATTTTAGCCGGATCGGAGTGCGTTGCACGAATTCCTCCAATGGCTCGCTTGTTGGAACCCTGTCCTACACTTGGAACAGATTCCAGGACGAGAACTTTAAGCCCGGATTGCGCCAGGTAGAAGGCGGTTGGGGTACCCAGGGAACCTGCGCCGATGATGATGACATCATAATGATTTTCGTTTGTCATTCGGCTTCTTCTCCATTCTCTCCGGCAAAAACGCCAAGTGGAACCTCGATGAAAATTGGTCGTTTAGTGGGATCAATGATTTGATTGTTCGGCACCCCTTCTTCAGCAAACAGTCGTCGGATCAGACTGGCGCAGGTTTTAGCTCCACAAGCTCCCATTGCTGCCCGGGTGACCGTCTTGATTTCGTTTATATCGTGATATCCTTTACGGATGAGATTCCGGATCTCACCTGCGGTGACATGCTCGCACCGGCAAATGATCGTGTCATCAGCGACGTGATCCACATAATGAAACATTGGATGAGTGATCTCGTCCTTCTGCACCTTAATGCCAGCGATTCGGGGCGCGATCTCCTTTGTCGATTCGATCTGGACGACGATTGTGCGGTCATTCCCCTTGATGGCGTGAAGATTAAAAATTTCAGCTTCGCCCAGTTCATTTCCTTCCGTATCCAATATTGTGACCCGGTCTGCAAGATTCAGAGTTTCGCGCGAAAACTCATAGGGGATGGAAATAATGGGTCGATCAGGATTGCCGCGATAATCCACCAGGGTAATTGCCAAGCCAGGACATCCAGCCACGCATTTTTCGCAGGCTTTGCAGCAGTAATTATTCCCGATGAAGGTTGGGATGGATCGGATATCCTTCTTATCCACAACAATGAGTCCTTGAGGGCAAAGTGCCGAGCAGGGATCGCAGGGAATTTCCTGATTACAGTGGAGAATAGGAATGACGCCAGCTGGGATTTCAGGTAATTCTTCGGTAAATACCTGCCCGGGTTTTGACTTGAGAATTTGACCTGTTTCGTACCACTCCGCCGGGATTTCACCCACAGGTAAACCGAGCGATTTGGCGATTTCTAAGCCCCGGATTTTCCCACTAAAGATCGCGGCAGAAGCCTCAGCAATTTCTTCTGCATCACCAGCAATGAATGCTGGAATATTGAAATCCACAGCTTTTTTATAGAATTCATTTACCGGATCGAGCCCGACGGCAATCAGCACCGAATCACATTCGAAGGATTGTTCTGTTCCAGCGATCGGCTTGAATTGATCGTCTACCGCCGCAATGGTGACGGATTCCACCCGATCGGTGCCATTTGCTGAAAGAATCGTATGGGAGGTATAGATGGGCACACCCATGCGGACAAGTTTGTCCTTGTGAACTTTGTATCCGCCGCATACCGGCAAAGCCTCTACCAACCCAACCACGCCGATCCCTGCCTGAAGGGCATGGTAACCGGCGATGAGTCCCACATTTCCACCCCCTACGATGAATAATTTTTCTGCTGGTCTGACGAGATCCCGGTTTACAAGGGTTTGGAAGGCACCTGCGCCGTATACACCGGGAAGCGTATTCCCTCTAAAGCCGATGAATTTTTCTCTGGCGCCTGAGGCTACGAGCACCACCTGAGGCTGGATCAGGATATATTTCTTTCCGTCACGCAAAACGCCTACCTTTTTATCACTGAAGACTGCCAGACAGGTGGATTTCGTCCAGATCTGGACACTCGGGTAATTCTTTACTTCCGCTTCGAGCTTGGAGGCGATATCAATCCCCCGCGTTCCGGCAAAAACGGCTTCAGCAGAGCCAAAAAATCGATGGGTCTGCAGCACAAGCTTCCCGCCGAGACGGTGCTTATCATCAATCAATAGCGTTTCGACACCAAGCTTTCCGAGCTCTATGGCAGCGGAAAGACCAGCGGGTCCCGCTCCGATGATGAGAACTGGAACAGTCACCTCAGGAATGGAATTCAGTTGTGGTGAATCTTTGACTTCAGGTAATTCGGGGTAACCATCATTAGGATGAACGCGCATCCCTGCGGTGACTTCTTCCATGCAGGATTTTAACGGCTTGCAATTTGCAATCACCATGCATTGTGAACACTGCCCATTAGCGCAAAAAATCCCAAGCGGCGAACCGTCTTTGGGATGATGTCCAAACACATGGATTCCATTTGCGAATAAAGCAGCAGCGATTGTCTCCCCTTTATGTGCCTTCAATGGTTTATCTTGCCAGTAAAACTCAATCTCTTCAAATTCTGGAATTGGCAGGATCGGATGCTCCGTGATGCGATGTTCACTCATCGTTTAGCCTCAACTTCCATTAATAAAAAGCAAAAAAGGTTTGTGGTCGATCGATATATTGTAACGGGTGTAGATAATTTTACCAAAATGCGTAAAAGGCATTAAATTATCCAGCATGTCTTTTAGCTAATTTCGTGTAGCAATGTATTAATCCTTTTTCATCCTCAAAAAAGATTCGATAAAACCGTCGAGATCACCATCCAATACAGCCGTCGCGTTGCCAACTTCATAATCCGTGCGGTGATCTTTTACCATCTGATAGGGGTGCAGCACATAGGAACGAATTTGGCTTCCCCATTCTGCTTTTTGATAGGCACCACGCAAATCAGAAAGATTCCTCTCCGCAGCAATCTGTGCCAGATCCAGTAACCGTGCCCGCAACACACGCATGGCATTCTCGCGGTTTTGCATTTGAGAGCGCTCGTTCTGGCAGGAGACGACGATGCCTGTAGGCAGGTGAGTGATACGGACAGCGGTGGCATTCTTTTGCACATTCTGCCCGCCAGCTCCTGATGATTTGAAGATGTCGATTTTCAGATCATCCGGGTTGATGACAACCATTGGGTCTTCCTGGGCGGCTTCGGGGAGCACCTCTACCTGGGCGAATGAGGTATGCCTGCGGTGGGCGGAATCGAAAGGTGAGAGCCGGACGAGCCGATGGACGCCTTTTTCGGCGCGTAAATACCCATAGGCATAAAGACCATTTACTGCAATACTGACTGTCTTAATACCGGCTTCTTCGCCTTCGGTTTGATCGAGAATCTCGGTGGTATATCCTCTCCGTTCGCACCAGCGCAGATACATTCTTTCCAGCATAGCTGCCCAATCCTGGGCATCGGTTCCGCCTTCACCGGTGTTAATGGTGAGCAATGCGTTACCCCGATCATATTTACCCCCCAGAAGGATAGCCAGTTCAAGGCTGGAGACTTCGCTGGTGATTGCTGCAATTTCAGCTTCAAGTTCAGGCTGAAAGGAGGAATCTCCCAACTGGGCGAGCTCTAATGTATCCGTAATTCGTTTTTCAAGGCTTTTCCATTTGGTAATTTCATCCCGCAGGTCAGAGATATCTTTCATGACCAGCTGAGCCTGTTTTGGATCATTCCACAGGGATGGATCTTCGCTTTTTTGGATCAGCGCACTTAATTGATTTTCTTTTGCAGAAAGGTCAAAGACGCTCCAATAAGGAATGAACTGAAGCGAGATTGCTTTGAAGGGTTGTGACTAGATCGTCCATGAAAACCTCAAAAAATTATGCCAGAATATTGGCAACAAACTCTTCGCGATCAAAAGGTTGCAAATCCTCCGGTTTTTCACCCAAACCAGCATAATAAATGGGTAAACCGAGCTCTTTTTGAATGGCAAAAGCCATCCCGCCACGAGCGGAGGAATCAAGCTTTGTCAGAATGACTCCATTGGCATGCACCGCCTGCTGAAACGCGCGTGCCTGAAGCAAAGCATTTTGTCCGGTGGTGGCATCCAGAACCAATAGAACAGCGTGAGGCGCCCCGGGTAGTGCCTTGCCAACCACGCGGTTTACCTTTTTTAGTTCTTCCATCAGATTGTAGCGGGTATGTAATCTCCCGGCAGTATCAATCAGAACGATATCGAACTTGCGGCTGATGGCTGCCTGTACGGCATCATACGCGACCGCTCCAGGATCGCTGTCTGGCTGACCGGCGATTACTGGTAGTTGCAAACGGTCAGCCCAGACTTGCAGCTGATCAATGGCAGCCGCACGGTAGGTATCGGCTGCAGCGAGGAGAACTTTTTTTCCTTCTTTTGCATAAAGCGCGCCTAGTTTTGCCGCGGTGGTGGTTTTTCCGGAACCATTTACACCCACAAAAAGGATTACTGCCGGGTGGTTGGTCTCCAGATCCAACTGGATGGGGGGGAGCAATAAGTCCACTAAAATGCTTTTTAGAGCTTGTTGAAAATCTTCCTGTTTCGTGATTCCCTGATCGGAAACAGCCTTACGAAGCTTTTCGATAATCAGCTGGCTGGTATCGACACCTACGTCTGATTGAATGAGCAGGCTCTCCAGGTTTTCCCAGGTTTCTTCAGTTACATCGGTGGCGCCGAAGACGGTGGCTATTTTGCCAAAGGTGGCTTTACGGGTTCGGTCCAGGCTGGTACGCCATTTATTGATGAATTCACTCATAGCGGTGAGATTATAACATGCGTTCCAGCGGTACTTCCCTTTAGGATAACTGATGCCTGGCTGCCAGTTGACCGCAGCCAGCCTGGATATCAATCCCTCGTCGCAGGCGAATAGTGCAATTTACTCCGCCCATTTCAAGAATGCGTTTAAATTCCTGAGCGCGTTCATTCGTTGTTGGCTTTCCGTGGAATTGACCCGTTGGGTTCAGGGGGATGATATTCACATGGCAATTGAGACCTTTTACACGTTGGACAAGCTGGCGGGCATCCTCCGGGCGGTCATTGATGCCCTGGATCAAAGCCCATTCGAAGGTGATCCGTCTTCCCGTTGATTCCACATAGGTGCGACAGGCGGTTAAAATGTCTTCAAGGGGGTATTTGCGGTTGACAGGAATCAGTGAATCACGCAATTCATCATTGGCAGCGTGCAGACTAACCGCTAGGTTGATTTGACTTTTTTCACTGGCGAATTTTTCAATCATCGGCACGATTCCCACCGTCGAGATGGTAAATCGCCGTGCGCCGAGGTTCATTGCCTCCGGGTCGTTCAAACGGTTGATTGCCTTCATCACCGCATCATAATTAAGAAAAGGTTCCCCCATACCCATGACCACAATATTTGTTACTTTAAGATTCTGGCTGGCTAGTTCCCGCGCATAATACAATACCTGTTCAATGATTTCTCCGGAAGAGAGATTTCTTTTAAAACCCATTTGCCCGGTGGCACAAAAGGCACATCCCATGGCGCAACCTGCCTGAGAAGAAATGCATAACGTCTCACGCGCCTCGTAGTGCATCAGTACAGACTCGATTGTCAAGCCATCTGGAAGCTGGAAGAGGGTTTTAACGGTTTCGCCATCCGCAGAGGTCAACCTCTTAACCGGGAGCAGGCGTTGAAAATCGACCACCTCTGAAAGTTTGCTGCGCAAGACCTTTGAAAGGGGAGTGATTTCGTTGGCACTGGCACAATAATTATGATAAACAGCAGTAAAGATTTGATCCACGCGGAAAGGTTTTTCACCTAACGAGAGGATCAACTCCGTCAACTGCCCACGATCCAAATCGTAAATTGAGGGTTTATTTTCCATTTAATTCCTGTAACAGACTTTCCAGATTGGCTGCGATAAAGTCAATCGGTGGTCGGTGTTTTTCTGCTTCTTCTTGAGTACTGATCCCGGATAGGACAAGTCCTGTCCGGCAGCCGAGACCTTGAGCGCCCTGGATATCCGTCTCGAGGCGGTCACCGATGACCAGCGTTTCTACGGGTGAAGTTCTAAGACGTTTCAGGGCAAATTCGTACAATGTGGGATTGGGTTTCCCGGCAATGATTGGCGTGACATCGGTCGAGATTTCCAGTGAGCCGATGATTGCTCCAGCTCCCGGAATTAAACCTTCCGGAGTAGGAAAGGTGCGATCGGGGTTGGTGGCGTAAAAAGGTACCCCGCTGCGAATGAGCAGGGTGGCTTTTTTGAGTTTTTCAAAGTTGATTCCGCGATCCATACTGGCTACCACGGCAATACAGTCATCTTCTGAAGAGAAAAATCCTGTCTGTTCCAAAGCTTCGGTCAATCCGTTCTCACCGATAATATAGACACCACCACCATCAGGGAAGCGCTGCTTGAGCAAATAGGCTACCGCCATGGCGGAATTGATGATCTTTTCCAGTGGGATTTCAACTCCAAAACCAGCCAGCTTTTCCTGGTATTTTTGAGGCGTTTTAGTGGCATTGTTCGTAGCCAGAATGTAATCCAGATGATGCGAATTTATCCATGAAAAAACTCTGGCAAGGTTACCAATCGGTTCCGATTCCCGCCACAGGACGCCATCCATATCTAAAATCAGGGCTTTGATGAGGTTATCAGGCTGCATGTTCTCTTGAATCCTTATAAAACGAGCCGGATAGCATTTGCCACCCGGCTCGATGGTTCCATCTAGGATTAATGTTGGGGCGGGGTGAGCACCTGGTCAACCAGACCGTAATCCACCGCTTGCTGCGCATCGAGGTAAAAGTTTCGGTCGGTGTCATGTTCAATGACTTCCATCTTCTGACCGGTAGATTCGGAGAGGATGTTCATCAGGCGGGCTTTGAGGCGGAGAATCTCACGCGCCTGGATCTCGATATCCGAAGCCTGTCCTTCCGCGCCACCAAGCGGTTGGTGCATGTGAATTGTGGCATGCGGCAAAGCGTAACGCTTCCCTTTTGTACCGGCGGCGAGTAAAACCGTGCCAAACGAAGCCGTGACACCCACTGCGACAGTGCTGATTTTGTTAGGCACCATCTTCATCGTATCATAAATCGCCAACCCGGAATAGATTTGCCCGCCGGGTGAGTTGATATACATCTGGATATCGGCATCAGGATCTTCACGGCTGAGCACTAACAACTGGGCAACCACAGCATTGGCAACCTGGTCATCAATTGCGGTGCCGAGAAAAATGATCCTCTCTCGAAAGAGAAGGGAATAGATATCGTACGCGCGTTCCCCACGGCCGGATGATTCAATTACCATGGGAATTACATCTTTAAAGTCCGGAATTGTCATTCTTTCTCCTGTATTGTTTTAACTAACTCTGATTCGCTTCGCCTTCCGGTTTAGCTGCCCGCTTTTTTGCGGTGGTTTTTTTTGCTTTAGGTGCCACGTTTTCAGCTTCGGTTTCAGTGGTTGGCGCCTCAGCTTCAGCTGCGATATTTTCTACCTGTTCTTTAGCTGCTTCTATCTCAGCCTGTTTTCCGGTGGCGATTGCTTTGACTCTTTCAAAAATCTTGCGGTTCATCACGCGGGTTGCTGCCTGCACCGTGAGGGAATCGATAAATTCCTTGTTCTTGAGCTGTTTTTCCAGTGACTTGGGATCCATGGTTTGCTGCATTTCAGTCAGAATACCGCCAGCCTCTGATTGTAGCTCTTCATTACTCATATTGATGTCTTCAGCACGCGCAAGTTCCTGCATGATGAGGGTTTTGGTGAGGTTACGAGCTGCCGCGGGTTTTACTTCCTCTTCCATCCAGGCATCTTTTTCTTTTTTGAGCGTTTTGAGGTAGGTCTCCAGGTCCATATGTTGATGGGAAAGATCGTGGGTGACTGAATCCACGACGTGTTCCATCTCCTGTTCGAGAATCTGCGGCGGGAATTTCACGGTGGCTTTGCTGGAAATTTCATCGAGAAGTTCTTCTAAGTAATCCTGATCATACTGTTGGTTTTGCGTGGCTTCCAACTGCGCTTTCACCGATTCCTTGAATTTATCAACATTCTCGTAATCGCCGAACATTTTTATGAATTCCTCATCCACCTCAGGCAAAGTCAATTTCTTGACGTTCTGCAACAAGGCATGGAATTCAACTTCTTTCCCTCGTAACTGCTCAAACTTGGAATCTTGGAGATAGGTGTAATGGAAAGACTTCTCAGCGTTGGGTGCAAGACCAATGAATTCATCACCAAACCCGGGGTAGGGGTAATCATTTTCCTCTGGATCGTTCTCCCCAATTACAAGCTGCAAGGGAGAATCCTTGAGCAGTTCCGGATGATCCGCATCCGCAGGCTGGATGATTTGTGCATCCACTTTTACATAAATCAGATCACCCTGTTCCGCCGGACGTTCCACCGGTTCAGCCGTGGCATAAGTACGACGCAGGCGTTGAATAAAATCCTCCACCTGTTTTTCGGTTAGAGGGGTGGGGGTATAGGCTTTACGAATCTCGCGATAATTCCCCAGGTCAATCGTTGGCTCGAGAGGTACGACAAATGTAAGGCGAAGGGTCTCTCCTTTATCGATGTCTTCGAGATTGCCAGGTGCTGCTGGTTCAACATTCGCTTCTTTCAGCACCTCGGGATACTTCTCCTGCATCATCAATTCGATGGCATTATCTTCGATTTCTGATTCACCATACAATCGGGCAATTACATCATAGGGGGCTTTTCCAGGTCGGAAGCCAGGAATTTTCGCTTTTGCGGCGATCTGCCGGGCAGCTTTTGCCTTATATTTATCCAGCATTGTGGGTTCAAATTCGGCAATAATTTTAACCTGGTGGTCATCGCGAGGTTCTACTGTGATTTTCAATTTTCATATCCTTTATTACAAAGTGTTTAGCGGGGAAGCGTACTTTCTAATTCCTATCCCCGAATGGTTGATGCCCGCGTTCCAAACGCGCACCAATTATACTCAAAAACTTCCTTTTTGGCGCTGAAAGCAGTAACCTGAACGGTTTTCTAATAAAGTTCTAATGGAGGATCAAACCTGCCCGCAAATCCGGGAGAGAACACAGAGTTATAACCCCTCAAAGAAACTGGCAATGCTGATGCCGACGGAGCGGAGAGGGGAAATCAGTGCATTGACCCCTCTGAGAAGATAGAAATGGAAGCCTGAACGAACACTGCCAATCTGACCGCTAAGCCAACTGGAAGGCATCAATTCAAAAAGGAAAATAACGAGGATGATGACGACGAAGATCGTCAGCGTGGTATCGGAACCTTCTCTATTCTTGCTCATCTGCTCCCTCTCACCCCTTATGAATGCAAACTTATTAAATTATTTATGATCATACAACAAAAATGGAAGTAATGTGTCCAGTGGGGAAAGAGGGACTTGAACCCTCACGCCTTGCGGCACATGATCCTAAGTCATGCCTGTCTGCCAATTCCAGCATTTCCCCGGGTGTGTGGAATTATAAGCGAGAGGAAGAGGGGAGTCAATAAAATCGGATATAATCACTGCCGTTGTTTGGTCCCATCCATACTTCTGAGGAGATTACCTTGAGTAAGATTTATTCACCAGATAGCGCTGGCAAAGAACGCACTCGGCTGACAAAAACCATTGTGCTTGCATTACGCGAATTAATGAAGCAGACTGAACCCGATTCAACCACCGAGGATCTGGCAGCCTACGTGGTGCTGGCGCTGGAAGAGATCGCTAAAAATATTGATGGCTCAGTGGAAGCCTGGGAGAAGCGGGGATACTGGGTGAAGGCAGATCGGTTTCGTCTGGAATGGGAGTGGGCAGGCAGCAGCGCAGCCCGACTGCGTGAGGCACTTAATAAAGAGGATTGGGGGGCAGTTGCCTATACTGCGGCTATGGTGGCTCAAAAGCTTGGCAAGGTCACTGTGGCGCAGAATCATCGCCTCGGCACACCCTGGGTAGGAGCAGCAAAACGACTCGAATAAAAAACTTCCGCCACGCGGCGGAAGTTTTTTATGATTGAGATTACCTTCTATTTTTTCTTGAGGATGATCCGGGCATCCGCGACACGAAGACCTTCGCCTTCGGCGTAAAGGAGAACCGGATTGGCATCAGATTCAGCAATTTCATCCTTAAGATCATGGATCATGGTGGAATATTTGACAACGGTATCCGCCATGGCTTTTCGGTCACGTGGGGCTTCTCCGCGGGCACCCGCAAGGATGGCGGAACTCTTAATCTCGTTGATCATCTGCTCCGCTTCAGACAGTGAAACAGGTGTCACACGGAAAGTAACATCCTTGAGAACCTCAACAAAAATACCGCCCAGACCAAACATCACGGTTGGACCAAAGGTCGGATCATTCACTGAGCCCAGGATGACTTCCGTACCCCACGGTGCCATCTCTTGAACGGCAATGCCGTGAATGTCAGCGTCGGCTTTGTAATTCCTGGCATTCTTCAAAATCGTGTTGTAGGCATCCCGTATGCCTGCCTCGTCCTTTAAATTCACTTTTACGCCACCAGCATCGGATTTGTGAAGGATGTCAGGGGAGACGATTTTCATCACAATCGGAAATCCGATTTCTTTAGCCAGTTTGACGGCTTCCTCTTCGGTTTTGGCAAGGCCGATTTTTGTAGTGGGCATGCCGTAAGCTTCAAATACTTTCTTGGCTTCGATTTCAGTCAGAGAGGTGCGGTCCTCTTTGCGTGCGGATTTAATTATTTCGAGGGCAATCTGGCGGGCTTTATCATTCGATTCCACGCCGTTATTCTTTTTGTTTTCCTGTAAAACGGCATATTCCCGCAGCGCAGCCATCGTATTCACTGCCACATCAGGGGCGAAATAAGCCGGAATGCCCTGTTCGACCAACCAGCCCATGGCTTTCTCGGATTTTTCACCACCGACGAATGAAACCGTGATAGGAATATCTTTTACCCCGCTATCGTCCACGGCACGTTTAATGCTTTGGGCGATTTCAGGTGGATTGGTAATGGCGGTCTCGCAGTATAGCACTACCAAACCGTCCACCCACTTATTGGTCAGAGCATAACGAACCGTCTCGTAATACCAGTCAACTCCAGCCATTCCAGTCATGTCCACGGGGTTTTTGGCTGAGCCGTAATCCGGCATGTGCTTCTTCATTTCTTCCTGAACCTCGGGGGGAGCGAACTTGAGAGGTAACCCGAAGCGTTCAGCCGCGTCCGTGGCGAGCACCCCCACACCACCGCCATTGGTGAGAATGAGCATGTTATCGCCCTTCATCGGTGGCTGTGAGGATAAGGCAAGTGTCCGGTCGAAAAGGTTATCCAGATCGCTTGCCTGGATGACCCCTGCCTGTT
>Ga0116192_1001602_pt1 | contig 15678 bp, 11 predicted proteins | sample AD_UKC113_MetaG_FD_89876 | JGI IMG/M metagenome (GOLD analysis project Ga0116192, IMG submission 89876) | Active sludge microbial communities of municipal wastewater-treating anaerobic digesters from Hong Kong - AD_UKC113_MetaG | ecosystem: Engineered > Bioreactor > Anaerobic > Digestate... | reverse complement strand
TGTTCCTGTCGAATCTAAACTATATAATGGATTCTTACATTTAAACTTGTGATTCGGACTGAGACTCCTACACTTGTCTGAAAGAAGACAAGATATTGCCTCAAACACCCTGTAATCTATACGATTGTTCGCATCCGATAAAGTAAAACGCTTTATCTTCTCCAAACCTAAATGATACCACCTGTTAATCTGGGTTAGAAAGGAAGTCTCTATGTCCCTTAAACTATCCTTCTTCCTAATCTGGGCATACAGCCGGGTAACGAACAACTGCCAACCACTAAAATATTTCACATAACGGTCGGCTCCATACTTTTCTACAATCTTATCAAATTGATGTCTCGGTATCAGTTGTAGGAGTTGATTCATGCCTGTGGCTATTAAGTATGGCTTGAAACTCCTCTGTTGATTAGGGTTTTTAGATAGTATCTCATCCTATCTACAACAGAAGTTTCAAACCATCTTCTAATCTTTTAGCGGACAACAGTGGTTATGAATAAATTGAATCAAACAACAAATGTTTCTGGTAAGTATTTGAAAAAAAGTTATATTTCTTTGGCTTCGGGGGCTTTTTTGAAGTAGGTGTAGAGAATAAAGAGGTAGGCAAGAATAACAAGGACAGGGATAATTAAGGTGCTCCATGTTGGATTTTCGACATTCCAGGGTCCGACGGAATAGTCTACATTCAGGATACCTGCGGATTCTTTTGAAAACATTTCTCCAAAGGTGCTACCAAGAAGTCCATGAATGAACCCTAATGCTACAAGATTGCGATTTTTATCTTCCATAAAGACATATACCAATGCAATGCCTAAAATCCATGTAACTGCTACTAATCCATAGGAATCAATGTGAATCATGCCGAAACATGAAGCACTTAAAGTGGCTACAAGTATCCTTTTTTTATCTTTACAATAGAAATAGCCATAAACAACACCCAATGGAAAGAAAAAGACCGTTAACCACAAAATCAATTGTGCTAATGTTGTCGGTGAGGATATTGTATCTACTCCGTAAGCGATAGATATACTGACGAGCACAAAGGCAATACCACCTATAGCCCCAAAAACTCCAAAGATAAGGGCTTTCTTTATCCGTTCGTCTATTGCTGTAATTCTATTGGTTGGACTGCTGGAAGGTGCAAATGCTTTGCGGAATCTTGTGCCAAAGTAGGAACTGAATAGTAATTGCTGAACAAAACCCCAGAATACATATCCAAATACGCCTAATGCCCATCTTGAAAAACTCAAATTACTGAATGCGGCTGAACCGCGTTGTATATATGCAGATATAAAGATTACCGCCAATAAGGGCAGGGAGATTATCAATGCTGTGCGGAAAGCAGTGTGGAAATTATCATAGCGTATAGCACAAAACGCAATTAGAAAAGATACAAAAGCACCAAAACCAAGCACAAAAAGTGCACCTGGAAATTGTTCGGGCAATTTATATACATCAACCGTTAGTCCAAAGGTGTTTGCTAATGCTTTCAACTGAAAGAAACGAGCCACATGATACCATTGCTTAAAATTGACAATATTCAAACCGATAAAAACAATTATAGAAGCGGCAATAATTGCAAATCGTTTTGGGGTAGTGCCTGTGGTAATAAGTCGCCAATACTGAACAGGATTTCCTAACCCCCATGATTGGGCTGTGTCTTTGTGAAGAAATGGTGCTACCAAAAGCAGGTACATTCCGCCTACAACTAATATCAAATTTGCCACAAGGTTTACTGATTTCATTCCCTTTATCACTGCAAAGGGATAAGCAACCAGCCACAAGACACATAAAATAGTCAAAATAACTACTATTGCCTCGATAAAATTTTGTTTTCGTGAGAATCTTTCTCGTTCCCATTCTCCTGCGGTTGTTTGAATCAATCTGATTTTTGACGAAGTTCCACTATTATTCATTTTTATAGACCTTTTTATTAATATCTTGGAATATAAATAAAATTTAAAGATAGCGACTGATAATTGCTAATCCACGAGCCACACTGGTAAAGGTGTCGCGTGAAATAATCTTTTCAGCGCCGTATCTTTCTTTCAACATTTTTTGAATTGCAGGAATAAGACAAGTGCCACCCGTAGTTAGAACTAAATTAATATTATTAGGTTTCACTCCTGCTCTTTTTTCTGCTTCAACAAGTAAAGACTGAATCTGTTCTAAAATATCCTCGATAATCTTACAAAATTCATCTCGGTTGATGGTTTCCTGAATTCGTAAATCTTCATATTGGAAATTAATAGTGGACTGTTCCTGAAAACTCAATTCCTTCTTTGCATTTTCAACTGCCAGAGCAAGAGGATAGCCACAATTTTTTTGTATCAACAAGCGTAAGGCTCTAACCGCCTCAGGTTGGTTACTAAAAGTTTCAACTGCAATGAGCCAGTTAATAGTTTCTTCAGTATTCAGGCGATATAAATTTTGCCAGTCCAAAACAACATTTAGAATATTTTTTGGCAATGGCAAGTGTGTTGGACCATATCTTACCTTTTCTCCAAAGTAATGGAATAGTCTTTTTCTAATAACCTCTTTATCAATCATATCCCCCGCAACAGCATCCCCTGACACGGACAATATCGTGCTATGCTTTAGTCGTTCTTCAAGTGTATCAGCGCCTTCAAATTTCATAATACATACATCACAGGTTCCGCCGCCTATATCCACAACCATAACAAGTTGGTCTTTTGATGAGGCAGTGCTAATATACTCAATCGACGCGGCTACAGGCTCATAAAAAAACACCACATCCTTAAAGCCAGCAATTAGGGCTGCATTTCTCAACCTGCGTTCTGCTATTTCATCTTCAAAATCATCTACAGAGAAATAAACAGGTCTACCAAGCACCACCGTATCTATATTATTTGAAGTATAATTTTCTGCGGTTTTTTTGCATCGTTTTAATATAAGAGACACGAACTCTTCAATTTGATAATGTTTGCCAAATACATCTGTCCCTCTGAAATTTACATATTTCAAATTTGTTTTTAACGACTGGAACAATCGTCCGGGCAAATTGACATCTACCTGTGCCTTAATAGATATAGATTCCAACAGGTCAGGGTCCATCAAATTGGGATTGTAAAATTCACTTTTATCAGGCTCGCCTCTACTTATAATGGGGATTTCTATACCTGTATCTTGGGATTTTAATATAACTTCCCTGCCTACATTGTGTTGAATAAACACATTTGCTGCTTTTCTACCTGTAAAAATAGTCCCATCCGAGCCAATATAAACCAGGGAAGGGAGCAAAGTTGATGGATTATTTTCCTTATCCAGTTCTAAAACCTGGATTTGTTCATTTCCATCAACAACAGCCACGCTGGTATTTGTTGTTCCGTAGTCAATTCCGCAAGAAGTCATTTAGATAAGCCTATTCTATATGTTACTATTTGCCTGGGATTATTTATAATACAAAAATAACAAGTATATCAACAGATTGTTAATATTTCAAACTCATTTTTACTTTTCGACCCAACAAAGGATGGAGGTCTGAAATTTTGTGTAATGTATATAATTGCCACGCATCCAGAGGACATGCCCTTTATTTCCATCATATCCCCATGGGACAATTGGTCGGACATTATTTACTGTCGAATGCTTTGTAATAGAAGTTATATCCCATGTCTTACCCTCATCATGAGTTATCCAGCGTTCTATCTCAAAGGTATTATCTACCTTCTTTGATAGATAAACCTCTTCTGGATGTGCATGGTTGACACAAATGCCACCAGAATAATGTGGTTCTATCTCTTCTTTTCCCGGTGGGGTCTGTGGAAACCATGGACCTGCAAAAGTAATCTCACGGTCAACCCATTTTTTTCCATTCCAAAGGGCATAATAATAAAAATGTTCGTTTTCATTTAAGAAACGCACATACACAATTACAGGGTTTCCTTCTTGATTTAAGGCAATATCCCAGACCCAGGCTCGCGCAGATGTAGTTTTGGCATCGTAGACTTTATCGCATTGTGAATGTAATATAGGAAGTGTATCAATCGTGCCGATGTATGTCCCATCTGCACGATAAAACTTTCCTGTTTCATACCGAGCATAGTATACTGAATTAAAAGGTTCATTGCGAGGATGACCATCCGTGAATGTAAAATGGATTGTTTTTTTACCATCCGATACAACCTTTAAATATGGGCGAATGTCTCTCGATTCTTTACCTTTGTCCTGAAATAGTATTCTTGGTTCTGTCCAATGCACAGCATCTTCCGAAGTCGCAAAGGTAGGTTTCCATGTCTCGCCTCGCCAGAACACATAAAAGCGATTTTCATCCTTCAAAAATACAGGATGGCTATAAGTTACTCCATTCATTTTTGCTACGATAATTTCTTTTCCCCAGTCTGTTATATCCTCAGGTTTACAGGCTTGTTTAGCATATAAATTTTCCTTATTATGTTTTGCATAGAAAACCATCAACCGCAAATCAGGCAAAACGAGAAAAGAAAGAACATTATGGTCATCAATATCCCATAATTCCTTTATTACACTTATTTTTACCTCACCGTTATTATGGTCATAATATCCAACTTCCAGTTTTCCCTCAGCGGATACCCAACCTGCATAAGTGCGACTATACTGCCCTTTTACAAACACTGCACGCGGGTCTTGAAACCAGCAATAAGCACCTGATTGAGATAGCACTTTATAATTTTCTGAAATTACATCTATTTCATTAGAATCATTAATAGACAGAGCCATTGAACATAAAAACAAAAGAAGGTAACTCATGAATATTCCTCAAACTTTTGAATATATTTTGTTGTCAACATTATTATATATAGTTTCCGTTAAAATATGGATTTGTTTTTCAACTTTAAGTGTATCCATTTTTTTTGATATGATTCCTTAAAGTTTTTTTTCCATTAAAAATAAAAAAATAAAACTAACTATAAGTTAGAAAGGGTAAGTATATGAGTAAGGGCATTAAATTATTTATCGGGTTCGTGTTAATAATTACAATGATAGGCATTTTTAGTTCCTGTGGAGGTCAAAAGGCAGAACCAACTGCCCAGGCACCTGCACCAAAAACACAAGAAGCAGCACCTGAAAAGGCAGCTCCTGCAGCCATTCCATCAGCCAAACAAGAGACTGCAACTCCAACAGCACCAGAGGCAACACCAGCAGTCAAACCAAAAATTGCATGTGACGAACCTGAATTTGATTTTGGTGAACGAAGCAACGAGGAAAAAGTAGAGCATGAATTTATTCTAAAAAATATAGGTGATGCACAATTATTAATTGATAAAGTAAGGACAACCTGTGGTTGCACTGTGGCACAACTTGAGAAAAAGGAATTACAACCTGGCGAATCCACAAAAGTCAAAGCCACATTAACCCTGAAGGGAAGACAGGGTGCTACAACCAAAAGTATAAGTGTAGAATCTAATGACCCTGAAACCCCTGTATTGACCTTAACTTTAAAAGGAACAGCAATTCCTCCTATCCTGGTGGAACCACAAGTAGTAAATTTCGGCAAAATTATAGAAGACAAGCCTGCGGACCAGGTCATCGAAGTAAAAGCCAATCGTCCTGACCTAACCTTTAATATAACTAATGTTGATTTAACTCAATTGCCGGGCTTCAAGACTGAAATAGAGACGGTAGAACAAGGGAAATCCTATAAAATTAAACTATCTGCAACTGAACCAATTGCTCCAGAAACTTCTTTAATTAACAAAAGATTAGTTATTGAAACAGATATCGTTCCGCCAGATGAATCAGCAAAAGACCCAAATTTCGTAAGTGCTTATCAAAAGATTCAAGTTCCTGTTCAGGGTAGGTCAATCGGTCCAATCGAAGTATCGCCTGATGTGATTGCTTTCCGGGCAAATAACGAAAACCCGAATGAAAAGAATCACCAATATGTCCGTATTAGTGCAGGCAGGGAGAAGGAATTTAAGATAACAGAAGTTATCCCACCGACTCCTGATATAAAAGTTGAAATTACTGAACGCCAGCCTTCTGACTACTTACTTCATGTTCAAGACATACCTGCCAACTCGTCAATGAAGGATAAAAAGATTATAGTAAAGACAACATCTAAATCCGTTCCTGAAATAGAGATACCGTTCCGTGTAATTGAACTTCCAAGTTCAAGATTTCCAAGACCGGAAGGGATGAAAAGCGGTGCTCCGAGTAAACCCCCTATTAATCCTGACCGTATGAGACCTAACATGCCACTGAGACCACCGAAAGAAGCACAGCCGCCTCAATCAGCAGCACCTGCTCCGGCGACTCAACCCCCACAGCCGCCTCAATCAGCAGCACCTGCTCCGGCGACTCAACCCCCACAGCCGCCTCAACCAGCAGCACCTGCTCCGGCGACTCAACCCCCACAGCCGCCTCAATCAGCAGCACCTGCCCAAACACAAAAATAGATTTAACGGATTATTTTTATAATTGAAGGTTATAATAGCCGATACCCATTGAGTATCGGCTATTTTTTTAAGATAAAACTAATATAACTATTTTGTAGTCAATAAACGAGTGAGTTATTATAACTTTTAATAAATCTCAAACATAAGGAAATTTTTTATGATAAAGCCATCCCCAAAAAACTTACAATCACTATCATTTGTTTTATGTATCACACTTATTTTTGGAGTATTCGGATGTGCGACAAAGACTCCTGATACGACCGTAAAACAAGTAGATACCACAACAAATGCTCGCGAAACAAATAATCCCACTCCTCTTGACTTGTATATTTATAAACCTGACCCTAATTATAACTATAAATTAGTAAAGGCAGAGGAAGTAGATAACTCCACTATTTACTATATTAATCTGACCTCACAGAGTTGGAGAAAGCCAGAAGAAGTTGACCGACCGATATGGACACATTGGCTAACGGTGGTAGTGCCTAAAAAAGTGAAACATTCAACTGCCCTGCTTATCATTTCTGGTGGTAAAAATTCAGATAAGCCTCCTGTATCCTCCAGTCCTCTATTACGGAAAGTTGCCCAAGATGTCCAAACAGTGGTGGCAGAGATTAAACAAATACCAAACCAACCACTGGTCTTTGCCAATGACAATAACCGGAAACGCAGTGAAGATAGTATTATTGCCTACAACTGGGATAAATATTTAAGAACAGGTGACCCTGAATGGCTAACGCGTCTACCTATGACTAAAGCAGTAGTGCGTGCAATGGATACCGTTCAGGAATTTTGTGCCAGTAAAGAAGGTGGAAATGTAAAAGTAAAAGAATTTGTTGTTGCCGGAGCATCTAAACGCGGTTGGACAACCTGGACTACAACCATTGTAGATAAGCGTGTAATTGCCTGTGCTCCTATGGTAATTGATTTGTTAAATTTGGTTCCTTCCTTTCAGCACCATTTTGCTGTGTATGGCACCTGGGCACCTGCAATAAATGATTATACAGAATTGAATATTATGGATTGGCTAACAACGCCTGAATTTGCGTCTATGCTGCAAGTAGTAGACCCATATAGTTATCGTAACCGCTTGACTATGCCCAAGTTTATCATTAATTCTGCTGGCGATGAGTTTTTCCTACCTGATTCCTGGAAATTCTACCTCTCTGATTTGCCCGCTCCTACCTACATCCGATATGTCCCCAATACAGGGCACGGATTGAAACCCGATGTGGTTGTAAGTATAGAAGCCTTCTATAAAGCAATTATTAATAACAAGCCATTGCCAGAATATACATGGTCATTTCCAGATGACTGCACCATTATAGTGAAAACAAAAGATAAGCCCACGAAAGTTACACTCTGGGAAGCAACAAATCCTGAAGCAAGAGATTTTCGATTAAATGTTATAGGTAGGGCATATCAACCCACTGAACTGACTGAACAGGAAAGTGGAACTTATGTAGGCAAAGTTAGTCCACCCGAAAAAGGCTGGAAAGCCTATCTTATAGAACTGGTTTTCCCTAGACCTGACAATACTCCATTTACATTTACGACTCCTGTTCGCATTATACCGGATGTAGAACCTCATAAATATGTGCCTCCTCCAGAATTACCCAAAGGTTTTTTGAGTAAATCTACTCAACAAAATAATTGATACATTTTTTATAAATCATATAGGACATATATGCCCTATAATTTTGATATACGCAAATATTAATTGGTATGGTAGTTTACGCAATATCAAAAAACAAATATTTATAAAGGAGTCGGGTATGAGCACAAAAACCTTGTTTGGAATGCCTCTCTCAAATAAAGCCATAAGGAAAGGTGAGAAATTAAAAAATAAGTTTGCTAAAAAATTTGGATACACAGGCAAAGATGAATTCCCATTGATAGCAAAGCCAAATAATATATTAGGACATATAATTAATCTGCATGATGTTTTTTCCGAAAATGAAGGGATACCTCTGGACACTCAACGGGGAATGGTTATTGGCACAATCCGTATGGGATATGGACATTACCGTATAGGCATGGCAATTGCCTCTGCGGTTAATCATGCAGGCTACATTCCTTACTGGTTCGACTTACTGAATTTCAATAGTGCTGGTGCTCGCATGATACGCTATCTGGATTATTGGTATTCACTTGGCTCGCGTATATCGCAAAAATCAAAATCGTTTAATCGTCTCTTTTGGGACCCCTTAATGGGCAAATGGTATCGTGGGCTGGAAAAGAATTATCCTGTAATGGCTACTGCTGAAATTTTTTCAGATGTATATCGTCAATTGGGCATAAATATCCCTGTCTTAGCAACGCATCCTTTTAATGCACATGGGGCAAGTTTTGCAGGTATAAAGAAGGTATTAAATCTTATCCCTGATAATTGTCCATTGGGCTTCCATCTCTCACCAGATGCATTACAAATTGTGCAGGGACCTTCTGAATATTTTGGGTTCAGAACACTACGCGGTATGATTACACCAGGTATCGGGAAGGGTATTCCACAAAATCAAATTTTTGCAGTTGGTCATTATGTTGACCATGAACTACTGGCTCCATTAGAAGAGGATACTCAAAATCGCCTGCTTCGCATGGATAAAAAAGAACCACGCCGCTTCCTTATCTCTATTGGAGGTGCAGGTGCTCAACAGAGTTTGCTCATAAATATCGTGAAGTTCTTATGGAAATGGATAAAAGATGGGAAACTGATACTGTTCATTAACTTTGGCGACCATAAAAATGCTCTGGAATATTTTCAAAAAAATATTCCTGACTTTGACAGTTTGTTGAAATTACATACTCAATGGGACGAAACGCAGCAATTTGTTCAGAAAGCCTTAAATAATGAGATTACAGGAACTCTTCATGGTTTTCTTCACGACAACACTTACTCTGCAGTCTATACGACTAATCTGCTTATGCGTCCCAGTGACCTGCTTTTGACAAAGCCCAGTGAACTTGCCTTCTATCCTATTCCAAAATTGTTATTAGAGCGTGTAGGTGGACATGAAGCATGGGGAGCCATTCGTGCAAGCGAAATTGGTGACAGCACCCCTGAATGTGTTGGGCTCAATTTTACATTGCAAGTGCTCAATATGCTGATTGAAGAGGATGACCTGCTAACTATGTATAACGAACATATTGTTAGACTAAAAAAAATCGGAATATACGACGGGGCATATAGAGCAGTTGAAATTGCAAGAGAAATAAAGAACTAATTACCACAACACTATCTATTCATTATTACCAATCCTAAAAAACATTATATTTTCTCAATCATTTCTTTATTCAACATTGACAAATAAATTATTTTACAGTTTTTATTTGATTGTCATAATGATAAAAACCCTATTTTCTTGCAAACTGGAAAATTATTATTAACATAACTATAAATTTGATTTTGCAATATAAAATATGTATTAATAGAAGTGTAGTTATTTAATGTTTGTTCAAAGTTTAATTAACAATTAACCCGGTTTGTTATCCGGGAAACTTGCGAGGGCATATTTGATGAAATCTCGGATAACAGAAGAAAAAGGAAAGGAGTAATAATTTTATGAAGAAGCACGGTTTTACTCTTATCGAATTACTTGTAGTGATTGCCATTATCGGCATTCTTGCGGCGATTTTATTGCCGGCACTTGCTCGTGCCCGTGAAGCGGCGCGTCGCTCCTCCTGCCAGAATAACTTAAAGCAGTGGGGAGTAATCTTCAAAATGTATAGTAATGAATCTAAGGGAGAACGGTTCCCACCATTGCAAACAGTTAAAAGTGCACAGGCGACAAAACCATATAAATTTGATCTGGCAGCGGCTCCTTGTGTAGAAGCAATTTATCCAGAGTATTTAACAGACCCTGCAATTGCTATCTGTCCTTCAGATGCGAGAGATTCAGTAGATTATCTAAAGCAGCAAGATGGAACTACATGGTTGATTAATGAACCGGGTAGGATAGACGCAAGTTATGCTTATGTAGGTTTTGTGTTTGACCGTTGCAAAGAATTAGGAACTGTTCCTTTAAGCACCTATCCTACCTTGAGTTCTTTAATGAGTTTGTTAGGTTCAAGTGGTTCACCTGACCCAAATTCCCCTGTTCCAAGACAACTGGGTGAAGCAGTGAACACGCTTATAAACGATGTATTGCCATATATTGCCACAACTTCCGATGCGAACGCCAGAGAAATTAAAAAAGTAGCAGATAGCGATATTGAGGTTCCGCAAGGAATTGGTAATGGCGGCAGCAGCACCGTTTATAGAATCCGTGAAGGTATTGAACGCTTCTTAATTACGGATATTAACAACCCTGGAGGTTCAAGTCAGGCTCAGAGTGAAGTCTATATTATGTTTGACCAATTTTCTGCCTATGGTGCAATTGACTTCTTTAACCATATCCCCGGTGGCTGCAATGTGCTTTACATGGATGGACATGTCGAATTTATCCGCTATATTGGTTCAAATGACATGACCAATCCTGATGTAAATGCAACCGAACCGATTCTGCCTAGCATTGGTGTAGTCATTGGTGTTATTGCTCAAGCAAGTGGATATCAATGATAAATTAATTTGTTTTTAGCCCTCGCAAGAAGGATTCAATGGGGACGGCAAAAAAACCGCCCCCATTTTCTTTTTAAATAAGTTAAATTTGATTGCAAATACATAATTGGATATAAATATCTTAATAGTATCTTTTTAGTGCTTATTATAATAACTTAACATTAACTATTTGCTAAAAGTTTTAGTGAAAATTATTTTTTTGTGATAGATAAAATAGAATCTCTTGCAGAAAAACTATGCTTTTGATATACCTCACGCAAGCATGCAGAAAAGCACCATTACAAAATACAATTATTATAGGCAAATAGTATGCAATAATATTGAAATTAAAACTTATAAAAATTATTTGTAAATAGGTAAGAGAAAAGGAACAATACAAACATTTACAAATTTCATGTATTTGAAATGGTCGGGGCGACTGGATTTGAACCAGCGACCCCTTGACCCCCAGTCAAGTGCGCTAAACCGGACTGCGCCACGCCCCGACCCGAAACTTTTATTCCTTATTCCAAACAGACTTGACTAAAAAACGGATTTGATTTAATTCCGTTCGAACTTGCCTTAGCAAGTTTTGCACTTCAAGACGGTCTATTTGCATGCTGGCACTATTTTCAATTCTCACTAATTCTGCATCAATCCCCTTCAATCTTATTTTGCGATTTTTAAGTAAAAAAATTACATCACGCACAGTTTTAATATCTTCATCTGTATAAAAACGCCAATTGGTTTTCGGATGCCGTTTCGGTTTCAATTTTTTAATTTTCTTTTCCCATTGGCGTATTCTAGATATCGGAACTCCGGTTTGTTCCGATACATATTTGATGGTATAAATCTTCTCTGTCTTTTTTATCATTATTTTATTTTACCATAAGATATAGGACAAATCAAATAGGAATGAAATTAATTTTTAACTACCCTCTGGATAAATTGTGTTAATTCTTTATTATATTTTAACAAGAATTAATATAGAATTTTATTGATATAGTGTAGTATACTGACTTGACAAAGATGGTTAATGTATGCTATTATCACTCACTATAGGTGAGTGCTAACAAAACAAAACCTAATTCCGTTATATATCAAGAGGATGAGTCTCTTATCCTTATCGGTGTATATTAAATCAATCATTTATAACTTTAACTTTAACTATCAAAAGGAGGATGGTGTAATATGGCTACAAAAGTTCGTCCATTAGCAGACCGTATCCTTGTTAAAAGAATTGAACCCGAAGAAACCGTGCGCGGTGGTATTATTATTCCCGACACGGCGAAGGAAAAACCTCAAGAAGCACGCGTTATTGCAGTGGGTCCAGGTAGACTGGATGAAAATGGAAAGCGTGTCCCTATGGAATTGAAGAAAGGCGACCATATTTTAATGGGCAAATACGCCGGAACAGAAGTAAAAATTGATGGCGAAGAACATGTGATTCTGCGTGAAGAAGATGTTCTTGCAGTTATCGAAGAATAATTAAAGAAGGAGGGATGAATTATGGCAGCAAAACAATTAGAATTTGGTGAAGATGCTCGACGGAAGATTTTATCGGGCGTTGTTAAACTGAGCAAGGCTGTAAAAGCCACTCTCGGTCCCAAAGGACGCAATGTCGTCCTTGAAAAGAAATGGGGCGCCCCCACAGTTACAAAAGATGGTGTGAGCGTTGCCAAAGAGATTGAGTTAGAAGATAAATATGAAAATATGGGTGCTCAGATGGTTAAAGAGGTTGCATCAAAGACCTCTGATGTCGCGGGAGATGGAACCACGACCGCAACCGTTCTTGCAGAAGCCATTTTCCGTGAAGGCATGCGGAATGTTGCTGCGGGTTCTAATCCGATGGCACTCAAACGCGGTGTTGAGAAAGCAGTTGAAGCAGTTGTTGACCGTTTAGCAAAGATGAGCAAGCAGGTTAAAAATGACCGCGAAGTACTGCGTAATGTAGCAACTATTTCTGCCAATGGTGATACAGAAATTGGAAATATTATTGCCGAAGCCATGGAAAAGGTCGGGAATGATGGTACAATTACCGTAGAAGAAGCCAAAGGTATCGAAACTACCCTTGAAATTGTTGAAGGTATGCAGTTTGATAAGGGTTACCTCTCTCCTTACTTTGTAACAAACGCAGAAACAATGGAATGTGCCCTTGAAAATTGCTATATCCTTATTCATGAAAAGAAAATTTCCAGTCTTAAAGATTTATTGCCTTTGTTGGAACAAATTGCAAAGAGTGGAAAACCATTATTAATCATTGCTGAAGATGTTGAAGGTGAAGCCTTAGCCACTCTGGTAGTAAATAAGATTCGCGGTACGATACAGTGCTGTGCTGTGAAAGCACCCGGTTTTGGAGACCGCCGTAAAGCCATGTTAGAAGATATTGCTATTCTCACAGGTGGCTTAGCCATTACTGAGGACTTAGGTCGTTCATTAGAAAACATAACATTGGGCGATTTAGGCTGTGCTAAACGCGTAGTCGTAGATAAAGACACTACAACTATTGTTGAAGGTGCTGGTAAGAATGCAGACATCATGGGCAGAATTAACTTAATCCGTCGTCAAATTGAAGAAACCACATCAGATTACGACCGTGAAAAGTTACAGGAGCGTTTAGCAAAATTAGCCGGTGGTGTTGCAGTTATTAATGTAGGTGCAGCAACCGAAGTTGAAATGAAAGAGAAGAAAGCACGCGTAGAAGATGCTCTGCATGCAACCCGTGCAGCGGTTGAAGAAGGTATTGTCCCCGGCGGCGGTGTCGCTCTACTTCGTTGTCAAGAAGCAATTGATGATTTGAAATTAGAAGGAGATGAATCAATAGGTGCTCAAATTGTAAAGCGGGCACTTGAAGAGCCCCTTCGCCAATTAGCCGCAAATGCCGGTGACGAAGGTGCAACGGTTGTGCAAAATATCAAGGCTAAAAAAGGCAGCGTTGGTTATAATGTGGAAACAGGTGAGTATGAAGACTTGTTGAAAGTCGGTATAATTGACCCAACTAAGGTAACGCGTTGTGCCTTACAAAACGCAGCAAGCATAGCAAGTCTATTACTGACAACTGAAGTGTTAGTTGCAGAAATTCCTGAGCCAGAGAAGAAAACTCCTATGCCAGGAGCCGGTGGCGGAATGGAAGATATGTATTAACCATAAGATACAAAAAATTCAATATTAAGACCATACATAAAAAGCGGGATAAAGACAAATAAAAAATGTCCTTGTCCCGCTTTTCTATCTATGTTTGAAAAAGTGCTTCCCATTTTTAATTCTTTTTGATGAAAAATTAATCTTCAACTAATTAAATAAATAGAGAGAAAAGATAAAGTGTATTATAATTCATAAAAAAATAGGTAGTTGTATAAACAAATTAAAATGAATAACTTTAAACCCTAAACTTACCATAAATTAAGTAATATGATTATGAATAGAAGTAGAAATAAGATTGGCTATGTCTTAATTCTTATGAAATAGATAGAATATGAGAGAATTGAAATGGAAGGTTTTGAAATTATTTGTATCTACTGTAATATTCCTTGCCAAGTAATATTATTTATAATACATATTTTTAGACAATTGAACATAGACGGTGTTATGGAGATATTATTTGTTCGTGGAGGTATAGTTTTTTTGAGGCGTATGCAATAAGCCACTACTTTTCCAGAATTTTTAAATGGACATCCATAGTATATATAAATGGATATTAAAAACTCTTCACCTTGCAAAGGGGAATTGTCGCATTAGCGACGGAGTGGTCAGTTTACCTAAAACACATTTTATAACAACTCCCCTACAGAAAGAAGGAAAGTTGAATACCTGTGTTATACCACTTATAACGACTCCCCTTTTTGTCAAAGGGGAAAGTTTATTACTACCCACTTTTTTAAAAAATAAATAAAAAATCCCACTACTCTTCTATATTAAATTGTTGTAATAACTAAAACAAATTTTTCAGGGCTCTATATATTACTTAATTCGTGGTAAGTTAGGAATTAATTATGACAGCACTCTTAACCAGATTATATGCCTCATAATTGAACATCAATATAAAAAGTTAATAAAAAGTAATAAGGGACATATAGTCAGTATTGGTAACAATAAAGAAAGATTAAATATACACTTTATTGTCTAAAGACCTTTACCAAAACTTTAGCAGATTACAACACTACTCTATATAAGGTATAATTATGCCTATTTTTTTAATTTACAATACAATATATAGTATTATTGACAGATAAAAGCCAATAAAAAGGTTTTAAGAAAAAAATCAAGATTTTTCTATAAAAAAATAATATTTTACAATAATATAAAATTAACCTTATAAAACGGCTTTTTCCACGCTGAGAAAATTATTAGTTTTAAACCTTGAATTTTATTCCAAAAAATCAAAATTATTCTTCTTATTTTCCATGTTTCTATATAATGTATGCTATTAAATCATTATACAAGATAAAGTATACAACTAATCTAATACATACCTATTTTAGGATTTTATTGTGGTTTTATTTATTAAACAATAATAATTGTGTGAATAACAAAATGAAACTAAAGTTACAATTAAATTTGATAATTAATAAAGTTTCTTTTATAATTAGAGTGAAACAATATATAACAGTTTTTCAGGAACTAATTTTTTGGGCATAATTAATTAAAATTTAAGGTCTTTTAAAATGAAGTCAGTTGAACCAAAGGTCTTTCTTGTTGGCGAAACAAGGGTTAATGATGAGGGGTTTCAAGCATATCTTGAATATC
>Ga0116192_1001595_pt1 | contig 15721 bp, 9 predicted proteins | sample AD_UKC113_MetaG_FD_89876 | JGI IMG/M metagenome (GOLD analysis project Ga0116192, IMG submission 89876) | Active sludge microbial communities of municipal wastewater-treating anaerobic digesters from Hong Kong - AD_UKC113_MetaG | ecosystem: Engineered > Bioreactor > Anaerobic > Digestate | place... | reverse complement strand
CCTAAATATCTATTTTCATTTAGTTTAGTTTCTTTATTATTTTTAAATTCTTCAAAACTTATATAGATATATTTTAAATCAAGTTTAATTGAATAAGTGTATCCTTTTTTACCTATTTTAACCTCATTAAGTTGCTGAAGTTTAAATAATTCATTCTTTATGTTGTTTCTTAAATTGGGTAGTTCCAATCTTATATGTTCATTTTTATTTAACTTAAAGATGATTTGGTTATTATCAATTACATCTAACTTAAATAAGCGATTCCCTTGTCTAAGTTCTTCACCTTGAATGTTAATAGGAATTAGTCTTTTTAGTTGATATTCTTCCTTCGATATTTTATTCTTACACCTTAAGATGAAGTTCCTTCTTCCACCAAATATAACTTTTTCGTTCTTAAATCTTTTGTGAACCGCTTTAGCTTCTTTAATTGCACATTGAACCAACCAAGAATTTAACAAATCAATGTTACGTAATGATTTAGTTAGATATCTAACTTTCTTTTCCGTGTTACCTTCAAAAAAACGATTATAACCGTATCTAACAACACATGAATATTGCTTAATTATAGATGTTAAATCTTTGGATGACTTATATGGAAGTTTAATTGTTTTCATTATTTTGTTATATAAAATAATATGATAAATTTTACCTATATAGTATATAGAATAATTCTTTTACGATATATATATTAAGGAAAATTATTTTTTTTATAATTTTATGTTAAATTATTGTTGATTTTTAATATTTATTTTAATTAAAAATAAAAAAACACATTACAACAAGTTATTGTAATGTGTTAAATTTTTGTCGAAAATTTTAATTTTCTAATTGTTCTATTCTAGATTTTAAATTATCTATTATAATTTGTTGTTCTTTTATAGCTTCAATTAAAACAGGAATAATTCTATCATATGAAACACCATAATATTCTTCTCCATCTTTTATTTCTGCAACCGATACTACTTCTGGAATAAATGGTTTAACTTCTTGTGCGATGACGCCTAAACTAGTAGCTCCGGATTCTTTATATTGATATCTAACACCACGAATATTGTTAACAATATCAATAGCGCCGGTTATTGTTTCTATATTTGTTTTATATCTAATATCAGATGAACTTATCCAAGCACCAGTTTCATCATCTACATAACCACGAATTGATGTCCATTTTGCTTTAACTTCTAATTTATGTATAGGATCAGATAATCCTATACCAACACAACCATTTGAAACATCAGTACCATTCTCATGACATTGTAAAATAATAGATCCAGGGTGTCCATTACCACCTCCATTTATACCTGTTCCTCCATTACCACAATAAATATATATATCGCCAGAATTTCCGCCACTTATAATACCTGAATATGTAGAATAAAAACCTTTATATACATTTCCACCATTACCGGTAAAAATTTTTATAGATCCACTCTCACCAGCAATACTAGTAGAACCTATACTACTATTTTGATTAATAATTAAATTTCCACCTTTCCCGGTATTAATATTAACATTACCACTAAATGCTGCTACAGGATTTACTTCAGCAATTGTACTAAATTGTTGATTAACATCTCCTACTTCTAAATTACCGGTGTCACCAGACCCAATTGAAACATCGCCGCTACGTCCATGAAATTTCCAATTTGAAGCATGTGTAGTTAACATATAAGAATATGGTATTCCTGTACGTATTTCAATTCCATTACTCATAAATGCAGGATGAGCAGCAAGATATCCTAATGTATCGTCTATTATACTACCTATGGCACTTCCTGTTTTTATTGCGATGCCCCCAGTACGTAAAGTATTAATACCATCAAATGAGTTATAATTTCCATCACCAGATTGGAGCAATAATGTACCAGTTATATTACATGAAGAACTTATTGCTTGTCCAGTTTGAAAAATTAAATTTCCACTATTAGAACCTTTATCAACATCACCGGTTTTTAAATATACAGCAGATGATCCACCACCATTTAATTTATCAATAGTTTTTATATTAACACTACTGTCATAAGATAAATTTATATTAGCACTATTAAATGCCGTAATTGATGAATTAATTGTAAAATTATTACTATTGGCTTTCAAAATAGATTTAGCATTAAATTCCATATTCTGAAAATCAAATGCCATTGAGACGTCTCTTTGTACACCATTTACATCTTTATTACCAATTCTAAATGTTGGGTTATATCTTTCCTTTGTTATAACAAAGGCATTTGCTTGATCTTCACCACTGGTATACATTACAAATGGAAATTTATCGGGCCCACCGGCTTGAGGATCCCAATTAACAACAAATACTTGTCCATAATTAGAAGTATATGTTCCATAGGCTTCGGATGGATTAGCATAAAGATTACCAACGCTTAAACCCGTGTAATTAACATCAATTATCGAGTACGGAGAACTACTTTTATTATTTGTATATCTTTGATAGTTTCCATTTTGTGCTAAAATACTTGGTATAAAAAGAGAAGAAGCCGACTCAAAAGTTAAATTAGTACTTTTATATAAATAAAGTTGTGTTAAATCTATTTCATATACCGAAAGATTTTTATCAACAAAAAGATCACCGTTTTGATACACTCTTTCGGGATAACCGGGAATATTATCTAAAGAACTTGAAATTAATACTTGATTATGACTAATTCTCGTCGACAATGTTGTTTGATCTGTAATACCATCATAATCTGACATAAATATTGAAAGACCACCTAAACCAACAGAACCGTCGGTTCCTTTGGCACCATAACCCGGTACACCTGAACTATATTTGAATTTTTCCATATTTTATTTTATTTATTAAAAATCAACAATAATTTAACATAAAAATTATAAAAAAAATAATTTTCCTTAATATATATATCGTAAAAGAATTATTCTATATAGGTAAAATCTATCATATTAAATATTATACACCAATGGAAGGAAATGGCTGCTAAATTTAACAACTGGAAAGAATTCTTTCTTAACGTAAAAAAACTAGAAAATATTGAAATATCGAGTTTCATTAAACGATTGCACACATAAATTTAATGTTTTTAAGCAAAATTCAAGTCATAAAAGCATGGTTTTAAATTATGTTTTTTATGGTTAATTATTAAAATTTATTGAATTTTGTATTTTATATTTATTTTTCGTTTATATTAAATGTAATATAGTAACTATAATTAGGTACTTTATTAAACTCGATATAATACATAAAAGTATTATCGTTTAATTTACTTAATTGTCCTTGATAACTAGATAATTTATTAACAAAACTATTATCGTAACTTAAATATAATCTAGTTCCATCAAATGGTTTATAATAGATTGTAGGTTTAGTTGATTCACTATTAATATTATAATAATTTATTACCGTAGTTTTAATATAATTATTTATTAAATCGATTACATTAGCTCCATAAGCATTAAATGCATTCCAATTATTTATGAAATCCGAATTGAATCTAAATAAATCATATATAGCTAAAGTTAAATTTAAAGATATATTAATTTTAGATCCATTTTCATTTACCGTGGCCGTAGTTGATGAATAATTCCATTTAGTAATATCTATCGATGATGGGAGTTTAATTAATTTAGAACCAAAGAAACTCGGTTGTTCATTTGAAGCTAAATATCCATTCTGAGAAATTCCAGTATAATTATTATAATTACTTTCATTAAATAATGTATAATAATTTTTATCCCATTGTGATAAACAAGGATTAAACCCGTTGACATAAGACACGGAATTACCGGTTGTTATATTAGTAACCGTTTGCACTACTTTATTATACCACAATTGAGGTATATTATTATAACCTTTAACTTTAGTATTAGATAATATGAAATCTTTTTTCAATATATTAAGTAACTCGGGGTCTTCATTCGAACTAAATTCTAAAATATTGTTAAATTTAGGAGTATAGTAACCATTATAATTTAATATTGCCGTTGAAGTAGATGATGACGATTTATAATATCTAGGTTCAACTATAGATAAAATTATTGGTGATCCTTGAATATTATTATTATTGTACACGGTGGTTCCTCTTATTATCGAAAATGCTACATATTTATTAGCAAAAATATATTTTAATGTATTTAAATTAGTGGTGTTATTTACATAATTATTTTTATTTGAATAATATTGAACACTCCAATTTACAACGTTATTTCCCCATGTAGTATTTCTAGGATAATAATTATAAGTATTTTCTCCTGTAAATGTATTGTATTGATAAGAGTAATTAAATATACTACCAGATACGTGGTTAGTTCCCGGCGCATTGAACGTCGACGCAACCCCTGTAACTGAATTATAATTTAATTGTGCAAAAGAAGAACAAATATCCGGTGAATAATTTGTTTCTACACTATTGGTATTATATGCAATTATTGTAGATGTTTTTCCATTAATAACAAATGGTGCTTTAACATATGAATAAGTAGATGAATCACTAAATCCTAAATAAGCCAGTGAACCGTCCCCGAATAATAAATTATGACCAGGTAACGTTGGACTAGTTCTCATTGAATAATTAAGAATATCACCGCCTTGATACCATATCATCAATATTGTTTTTGTATTTTCGTTTATAATAATTTCTATTGGATAATAGCTAGTATTATTTCTCGAAGAAGTTGATATAAAACAAAATCTGTATTTATTATAATCACTTAAGTTAAATAAAGATTTATATTTATTATCAATAATTATATTATATTTTAATCCTAAAAATAAAGTTTCTAATGTGTTATTATAGTTATTATAATAACATAATGTACTTCTATCTTTTATACCAACAACATCCTGTGAATTTGAATATATTAATTTACTAAATACATCAAGTGTTGGTTCTTTAAACATTAAATCTCTAAATGTACATAATGTAGAACCACATTGTATAAGATCATTTATATCATAGTAAATATAATCTTGCCAGTTACGATCACCAGGGCTTAAATATTTAAACGATGGATATGTAATTTCATTTACATAAACCGATACACTAGCATCTGAATAAGGAATATAATTTGTAGTTGGATAACCTTGTAATTGTGTTTCTTTAAATATAGATGAATCTAATATTAACCTGAATCGATTATTACGACAATCGGTTCCAATACCAACCCATTTAGTAATTGTAGGAATTACCAACCCATATTTTAAAAAAGAATTATTTTTATAATATGATAATACACTTTCTTCAGATGTTGTGGTAACATAAGAATTAAAACTAGAATTTCCGGTTATATTAGCATATGTAATATCGGTTGGAGTTAATGCATTTATATAAACCGATCCATCAAAGGTATTAAATTTAAATCCACCACTATAAGATGAACTAGAATCTTTGTGATAAAATGTTCCCGTCCCGGTGGTAATTATATAACCATTTCGTTCTGTTATATAAGTCGATTGACCATAATCAAGATGTTTAATAAATGTACTAACATCATTATCTCGTGCGTACCAATATTCACTTTTAAATCCTAACGAAGAATCATAAACCGTAAAATCAAAATCTTTAACACTATTTATACCCATTAAAGAAATATTAACGGGATATAAGTCATAAGCATTCCAAATTCCGTTAATTAATTTAATAGGATTTTCGGTAACTATAATATCATTTAATTCTAATGAATCGGGATCGGTTACATATAGATATTTACCAAAATATCCCGACGTACTTACGTCAAATGATTTTAATAAATTATACCATCCACTCTCTGATTGATATAATGTATAAGGAACTAATAAATGAGATAATGAAGCATCGTAACTATAATAATATCGGTTTCCTTGATAAATAAAATCGAATGTTAAACTTTTTCTATCGCCAAATAATTCAAAATTAATTGGACCATAAGAAGAATCACCACTTATTATTTGATACTCGGAATCCTGTGGTGTGTATCTTCCAAATAAAGTAATATCATCGGGTTGTCCCGAAGTATTAAATGGAGAATTAGGATCATTTAAATTTGTTCGAACATTACTTCTAATTATCTGAAATTTAAATTCATCCGTGGTTGAAGGATCTAATGTTATTGAAAGTGTATTATATTTACTTATACCAACTCGAAAAGGAACCGATTCATAATCATAAAATAATTCAAATGCTTTTTTAATAGCTTTAATTTGATTATACTTTCCACCACTAATTGAAAAAGGAACTTGAGATATTACCGGGTATTCAATACCTTTAACGGTTTCGGATGCATAAGGCCAACACTCGCCTTTTAATAATAAACTAGAATCAATTCCATAAACTTCCCATATTTTATTTTTTGTTTTGTTTATAATACGGAAATGTTCACCTTGATTTAAATCATTATTTAACGTAAATGTAATAAAAGGATTTATATTTTTCTGAACGACTTTAGTAGTTAAAATATTATTATTTGGTCTATTTAAAAATTCAGAAACAAATGATCTATTGGTTCCATCAATTTCAGATTTATTTGTAAATCTATAACTTTCATATAAGTTTCCATTCAATTCAAATATACGATCTGTATAAGATGATTTAATATCAAATGTCGAGGAATCAAATATATCGGAATTTATAAACACGGATGAATCCTTTCCATCTAAAGATAAAATATTTATAGGACCCGTCGATGTTTCGGCATAATAAGCTATGTTATATAAAACATTTTCGGTTAAATATAAACCAAAGTATCGATGCATTGAATATAAAGAAGCATCCTCGTCATCGAAGGCAAATTCTAAGTTAATAATATCTGCCATTATTTGATTATGCGATTCAAATCCCGATGAAATGTATTGATTAATATCCGTAAAATTTGTTTTTTGATTAAACAAATATGGATTTTCTACTTTATTACTTATAACATTTGAACCTATAGAAATACCAGCCCATTGATTATTATCTTCGGCAGACATACTAATTAAAACTGGAGCTTTAGAAGTTGTGTTTTGCATTTCTTTTAAATGCTTACGTAAATATATTCCTAAGTCACTATTGTCTTTTAATGACCATGATTTAATTAACGTAGCATTCTTTAGATAATTATTAAATAAATCCGATAAATTTGGATTGGTATTGTAAGTTTCTGGATTATAATTTCCAGGAACTCTAAATATAGCAAAATAATCAGGAAGATTATCTCCAATCCAAAGAGGTGCCAATATAGAATAAGATTCCGTATAAAGATCATCTTCAAAAAGACGAGCACCATAAGAATATTGTGTGTTATATTGATTATTAAATGTTACCTGTGGTGTTGATATATTTAACGTATTTGCGTCGACATAGTGTAAATCTCCTTCAGGGAGACTTTTAAAAACTCTAGTAACATCTGAAGAGAATTTAGAAACCGGAGATACGGCGGCAATAGGTTGCTTTCTGTATTTCTTATTATTTAACGCCGTATTTGGTATTTTAAATGTATCTAAATAAAGATTACCCGAAGAATCAACGACTATTTTTATATTACCCGTGTACTTAGGATTAGTACGTAATACTAAATAAGATGATTGAAATTCATTTTGTATGTTTGCAACAGGATATGTATTAACATTTGTATATATTGAAGGACGATTATAGATGTTTAAATTAGTCTCATACGCGTCAATCGATGCATTTAAATAATTATAAGCATATATTTTTAAATTAAAATCTTTATCAATTTTTAAAGGACTAAAAACATTAAAAGAAACAACAGGTCCGGAATTAGTTGTTATGATGTCATTTAAAACTGGAAAATATTTAAAACTAAAAGGAATTTGATAATAACTTGGATCACTTTGTAATACAGCAATATCTAATCCATTAACATAAATTTCATTAGTTGATATGTTAGAACATTCTACTCTAAATGAAATAGGTTTTTTACTATAATCATTTAAATCAAATTTAAAATTAACAAATGCTTGTTTATATTGATTACTTAAGACTAAATTAGTACTAAAATCTTTTATCATGATTGTTTAAATATTTAAATCTTTATTTAGATTATATATTTAACAAAATAAAAAAGGCTCTCAATATTGAGAGCCTTTAAAATATATTTTATAAATAATTCCATTAGTATTTCTTAACTAATCTATAATAAAATGTATTTGTTATAGGATAATAAGAAAAAAATCCACCATACATAGCCATTATTTTAGTTGGAGAAAAATCACTTTGTCTAGTACTTGTTGCATATACAACAGTATTACTCAAATTTAAATTAATTAAATTTCCAATTTCAACCGAGGCTTCTAATATAAGTTGCCATTCAGTCATTGAAGGAATATAATATGTTGGATAATTTGCTATTATATAGTTAATTGCATCACCTTTACACCTACTATTTTTCATTATATTTGTATTAATCGAACCATCAACACCATTGAATGTAAGAACTAAAGTATCATATTTTATAAGTTGCATTGAAGATATATCCATCTTAGTAACCACTAAACAATGTTGTCCATCACTGCTAACCCAAAATACAATATCATCTCCAATCTGCTGACCAATTTTATATTTAGGTTTAACCACAACAGGTGTGTCTATAAGATCTTTATAACTTCCACTGGTTGCAACTTTAGAAAATACCGGTTTGTTGATAATATTAGAATAATTAACCGATTTAGCTGTATTTGCTTCATTAGCAATTAAAGCGAAAGGAACACTAAGCAACTGCGTAGTACCCATATCAACGTATGATGTTCCATTATTTACATCCATTTCAACCTTAAGATACTTATTCCCATAAGTCCAATTGATGGTACTCATATCACCACTAAGAACGACCCCCTTTCCTATTGAAAGTGATACTATCCCATAATCGCCGGTATTTGATACATGACGTTCTGAATACACCGACGTCGCACTAGAAACGCTGGATCCACTTAAAATAGAAATTCTAAAGGAAACCAAGGTATTTAAAATAGGTTCACCAGAGGTGTTCCTAACGGCCGCTTGATAAGAAAAAGCGGTAGGCTGAGCCCGCAGGCTTGACAGAGAAATAATGGTAAGAAACATCATCATTACCATTGCAATTGCAAAAATTTTGTTCGTTTTCATAACTTTACGGTTTAAATTGTTTTTATTAATTATTGTTTAATTATTTTATATGCAACTCCATCAACTAATATAATATAAGCACCAGAAGTTTGATTGCTCATATCAACAACTGTAGTGGTCGAAGTATTTCCGGAAGCAATAAGAACTCCATTTATATTATATATGGAATAATTTACAGCTTTTTGTGAGTTGATATTTAAAACATCAATCACCGGATTAGGATAAATTTCTATTGAAATATCCTTATTGATTGGAAGTGAAATTGAGTTTGATGAATAGGGCTGTAAAAACCCTTGTATCATAATGTTTGTTGATTTTAGCGTAGAATTTGCTAATTGACCAACAACCACCGAAATGCTTTTATTAAATAAAGCACCCGAAGAAACTGTTGCGTATGCGATTTTTTGCCCATAGGAATGTGCCATTATAATACACATACACACGATAGAATAAATTCTTTTTCTTTTCATAATTTTTGAATTTTGATATAGGTAAATTTAATAAATTCTTAACATAAAAAACAATAAAAAATGTTAAAAATGTTAAAAATATGTAACTAATTGGAAACCAATATAAATAAAAAATACCTATTGTATATAGGTTTATATATATATTTTAATTATTTTTCATTACTATTGTGTACCAATAGGACACAAATAACTTACATTTTTTTATCGTTTTAAAAGTGTGAAAATTATCTATAATTTAATTGGATAATAGTGATTTTTTTTCAATTTTTTCTGTAATTGTTTACCTTTAATCATGAGGTGATATTTCCAACCTCCCGGGTCGTTGTGATTGTCGAGGATGTTCATTTTTATCAACCGTAAGCCCATGGATGCCGGATAAATATAATTTCCACTCTGAATGTTTTGTTGTGCTTAATTTTGAATATCTGCATTAATTCATTTCCGGTGAGTTCTTTATGCATCACCAGAATTAATTTCTTAACTTGGTTGGTAGCTTGGTCGGTAATTCTTGCTTTTTCTTCATAGTATAATCCTCTGCTATGAAATTCCGGTTCTTTCAAGCCAATAACCAGACGGTTTTTATCATATCATCGATACCAATGTCAAAAATACCTGAAATTAACCACTAAACTTTCATTCAGACAAATACGTTTTTTGGTTTGGAACATCACGGAAATTTATATCCAAGATCGCCTTACGAAGGAAATTTTTGTTTTCCAATCGGCCAACAAAAGAAATTATGAAAAGTCCTCTTGCGGCTTTAATAACAAAATAGAAACTTTTACCGTACTAAGCTTCAGAAGTCATAACATATAGTGTAAATAAAAATATGATTGTAAATAAAACACCAATAGAATTAGCCCATTTTAGTTTTTTTGTGAACACACTCCATTCGGGATTAAAAAAATAATCTGCTATTGATGTTATCATACCATCACTAATTCGCCATGCAAGTAAAAAAGATATGAATCCTAATATTATTGATATTCCTGCTATACATCCATAAGCAGCAAATCCTAAAATAATACCTATCAACCAAATTGATAAGTTTATTATAAAAACTAATCCTGTAATAAATCTCATAAATATTCTTTTTAATGTTAGTGTTTTTTCATTTCAAAATTAAGACCACCTGGTTAAATGACACGTTGATTACATTATTATAAAAAAAACTTATTTTTTGTTAACCTATGGTCTAGTAATTTAAAAATTATCTAAGTTATATTTTTATATGTTTGAACGTCGGAAAATTGATTTTATACCTTAGTCGTTTACTTTCATTACTGAAACGTCGTGTATGAATTGAAAGGTTCACATACGATTTTATTAAAGGTTTATGACGCATAATTTTCTTTTACCTACTTGATTTTCTTCTCATTTGTTATGATGTATTACTAATTATTTTGGTCGAGTAATTGTTTATGTCGAAGTTGCAAATTAATGCTTCTACGACCGATCGTCTGTTCTCAATTTTGCCGGCGTTATGATAAAAATGATCTTTTGTGACAATGTTGAACTTGTTCCAAAACTTGCTTATCATTTTGTTCTCTCTCCAGTCGTCGTGATGCCAAGTTGAAAGAATAAATTTTGCTTTTGTTTCGGAAAGTAAGTTAAATAAAAGTTCTTCATCCTGCTCTGTCCTGCCATTGTAATATTTAACAGATCTACCGTAGTATGGTGGATCACAATATATAATATCATTTTCTGTGGCAAGTGAAATAACGTCGGCAAATGATTTATTGTAAAAAATCCAATCTGGTTCTGGTTGTATGATTTTTGAAATGACAGCAACCTGATTTGTTATTTTAGTAATATATGCTTGCGAAAAACGATTAGGGTTTTTACAAAAAGGAACATTCCAATTACCTTTACTCCCAAAACGTATCATTCCATTGAAACCTGCTCTTGAAAGAAAAATAAAATCGTAAGGCGAAAACTTTCCACTATTAAAACGTGTCCGAACTTTCAAATAATGTTCGTAGCCATTATTCCCGGCTTTGCTCAATAACTTACCTTCTTTTTCAAGGTATTGTTTTATTAAAGGTGCAGTTATTGTTTTGTTTTGAATGCCTTTGTAAAAATTTATAATGTGTGGATTGATGTCATTGAGAATAGCTTTTTTGTAGCCCGAATTAAAAGCAACAACACCCGTTCCAAGAAATGGCTCTATCCACTTACCCGAAACTTTTGGTGCAATATCCATAATCCAAGGAACTAATTTGGTTTTTATACCTTGACTTTTTATTGGAGGAACAATTATTTTCATTTACCAACTTCCTTTTTATTTGTTAAATGTATTTATATTAAAAAATATAATTTAAAATCATGCTTTTATAACTTGAATTTTGCTGAAAAACATTAAATTTATATATGCGCTCATTTAATGAAACTCAATATTTCAATATTTTCAAGTTTTTTACGTTAAGAAAGAATTCTTTCCAATCTTTGAACTTGACAGCCATTTCCTTCCATTGGTGTTTTACCAACATCACGGGATAAAATCCTTTCTTGTTCTTCTATATTAAGGAAAATTAGTTTTTTATGATTTTTTATGTTAAATTATTGTTGATTTTAATATGTATAAAATACACGGAAGAGAATTAGCGAAATTAAAATCTTACAAAACATCTGCTACCTGCGTTCCCGAGCCGATCATAATAGATTATCAATTTTTCACAATCACCTTCGGCAATAGTCCTTGTCGTCCAATGATTGTCATTGTATTCATTGATCGTAAGAGGTGTAGTAACATCTATACCCTCATAACTCGGATAATCAAGCGATGCTGCTGCCTCTCTATCTGCTTCTGCTTTTCTGCATAATTCGATTATTTCAGGATCGGTCAGATCGTTACCGTCCCATTCCGATGTGTCCTCATCATTAATAAGGATCTTATATATATCCTTAAGTAGTTTATCGGGATTGTACTCATAACCTGTATGAGCGTACTCGTTCCCGTGACAATCAACAGCATAGAGAGTAATTCCACCGCCGTTGTTCTCTTTTACATTAATCATTTTTTTTGTTTTCATAACTTTTAAGTTTTTAAAAGTTAAACATTATTGAATTTTTATTCAGTTATGGTGTACTAATTTTTGGATTTCTTAATGACATTTTTTTTCTGTAGAATAAATTCTTTTTAATTAATTTTATTTGTTTAAAGGAACATATTGTCTTAGATATTTTCTAAATTCGGGATATGTATCATAAATTTCTTTATCAGGAGAAGTAATAGTTTTAAATATAGTAATTAAACCATCATCGGATCTAAAACGAATAATCATTAAACTATTTGGTGATGTTAATACTAAAATATAAAAATTATTATTTTCTCGTTGAGCTATTCTTAGTATTTTATCCTTAGTTATTCTTTTTTCGGCTAAGAAGTCCTCAAGAACACCATTTGGATCTGGAACATTATTAATTGTTAACCTTTCAGGTTGAGTTGATTGATTTTCATATAAACTTTCTTTTACAACTTTTACTCTCATACAAATATATTTTTATTTATTTTAAAAATATAACAAAAATTATCGAATTTTTAAAATTTTAATTGTTAAAAATTTGTTAAAATTTTATATATTATTCCAGTTTACTGGACTAACTCTTAATATTTCTTGTAATAATTTTTGTAATGTTGTTGTGTGAGTAGTTGCTGTGCTAGTATCAATTACTGTAATATAATAATTATTACTAAAATCATCTATAAAACTTTGTAAATCAACCGATGTTTGTGAAATTACTGCTCCCGTTGAATCTTTTGTATTTTTATTAATTTCTAAGTTCGAACTTAAGTGTTTAAAATAAGTACCATTTGCGCTGGCTGGATTTGGAATAGAATCATTAATGTGAACCGTAACGCCAGCGGCATCTAAAGTATCTTGTAATTTAACTGTAGTTTCTTCTGTAGCTGCATCACTTAAAATATTCTGTACTTGATCGGTTCCTTGTAAATTAGCCGGAAAATCTATTATAATAGAATTTGACCAATCGGATTTTAATGGATTAATTGGCCAACCGGCTTCACTAATACTTCTTATTTTAATTTCAACTTTTTCTCCTTTTTGAATAGGAATATCAATTTGATTTATGTTTACGGATTCCCCGTCTGCAATATTTTCCGATTTCCAAACATAAGTAGAAGTAGAAGCATCATAAACTTTTTGTTTAATTGGAGATTGTACAATATTCCATTCACTAAATACACCTGTAACTTTTTGACCAGTACTTGGATCGGTGTATGAATAATCGGCTAATGGATTTCCTGTATTATCTAAACGTAAATATCTATAAGCAATGTCAAATTGTATAATTTCTTCTAATCTAGAATTTGTAGAATCAATAGAAGGTTTTCCATTTGGAATAGGAAAAAATCCTCTAATTCTGTATTTAGGATCAGCTAATACGGCTGAATTTTCATAAGCTATTGTTGCTAATGATTCAACCAGTGAACTATACTCGGTTGTTGCAGTTTTTAATTTACTTATATTTGCATCAATTTGAGATTGTAAATCTCGTCTAGCTGCGACATCGGTTAATTCAACTAACGATGCTTTTTGTAAAGATATAGTCGATTTTAAACTATCAATATTACTTTTAGTATTATCAATTTGTTGTTTAGTTGTTATAATATCACTATTACTTAAAGCGGAATTTAAATGTGTGTTAATTTGTTTAACGGAAAACATATCGGCCGTAATTACCGGAGCATCGGGAATTGATCCAAAGAAAGCGGGAATATATTTTTCTTTAGCTTGACCTTCTAATTGTCTTCCAAAATCTGCCACATTTTTAGAATAATATTCCGATAATGTTATTGTATTATTGTTTAATACTAAATTATTAGACCAGAATGGGATTCCCGTACCCCATTGTGAACCTTGTAAATCATAATAAGGATTAATTCCCTTTATAAAAATAATATTACACTCGTCATAACCGATAGGTATTGATACAATTTTCTGTGCATAAGGGTCCGAGTAAATTTCAAATGTATTATTTATAGATGGATAATCTAATCCCGACATTAGGGTCACTTTTATAGAATTTCTGGATGTATTTATATCACTAACTTTATAAATAGAATTAGCGTATCTTAATAAACTTCCTACAGATAATTGCTGATTATAAACTAAACTAGAATCACTGGTAAGAGCATAATTAAGGGTATTTAAATAATAAATCGTTTGACCATTTTCGTCTATTTCTGAATTTGTTATAAAGAATGTTCCAGAGTATGGAGATAATGTTAAAGGTAAATCTAATACCTCATCATCTTCCCAAAATCTTTTATTATTAGCATTTAATATAGAAACGACATCTGCATAAGTAAATTGATTAGTAGAATTAACAAAAGTATCAATAAACCATTGAGTATCTACCGTAGTTGGATTATCTACTATAATTCTTTTAACATAAACTTCATCGGCCGTGTCTTCAATTTTTCCCTTTAAATCAAAATTAACTAATAATTGAGGGAACATCATACTCTCAAAAAACCAATTGTTTCTTGTTGTGAACGTAGTGGGCGAATTAATTCCAGTTATTTCGGTTGGTATTGCCGGCACAGGCACCGTTGTTATTTGTCTATAAGTACTACCGTCTTTATATGCAACATAACCCTTTCCACTTATAAAATTGCCGACGGTATTATTCATACTATCAAGTTGATTTATAACATAATTATAAGAAGGTATTTTATATATTGAAGTAGATACATTACCGGTTAAAGGATCTTCTAATTCGTAAGACACGGCTACAGAATCTTTTTTAGTACTCATAGCTTCATTCATAGAAACCATGGTTTGTAAAGCAATATTAACTTGCTGTACTAAATTATCGACCGTTTGTGTAAAAGAATTTACTATATTTGCCATATTAATTTATTTTTTAATTTTATACTACTACTGGTGCTTCCGATAAAGGTGTTGTACTATTATATACAGCAACCCATTGACCATTAAATTTAACAAAATACACATATCTTTGATAAGAACCCAATGATGTTGGTCCATTAAATTGGAATATTGTAGATCCATTTTGTTTTATTAATAAAATAGGTTGTGCATTTCCATATGATATACTAATATTTGCATAAAACATATTACAACTTGGATCTAAATTATATGTTCTATCTGTAGTAACACCAGCACCATTAACAACTATCAACTTTAAATATGTTTTTCCATAAGGAACCGTAGT
>Ga0116192_1001583_pt1 | contig 15793 bp, 11 predicted proteins | sample AD_UKC113_MetaG_FD_89876 | JGI IMG/M metagenome (GOLD analysis project Ga0116192, IMG submission 89876) | Active sludge microbial communities of municipal wastewater-treating anaerobic digesters from Hong Kong - AD_UKC113_MetaG | ecosystem: Engineered > Bioreactor > Anaerobic > Digestate... | reverse complement strand
TATCTGGGCAGGAGCCAGTATGCGCTGATTGCGGTCGCCGTCATGCTGGTCCTCAGCACGGGCGCCGGGCTGGCAGGTTCCTACTTCCTGAAGCCGCTGGTCAACAACTATATCGTGCCGGGCGACTTTGCCGGCCTGGGACGCATGCTCCTGGTGCTGGCCAGCATCTACCTGGCCGGCGTCATCGCCGCCTACTTCCAGGGACGCATCATGGTGAGCATCGCTCAGCGCACGGCCAATGTCATGCGCAAGGAACTGTTCGACAAGATGCAGGACATGCCGCTGCGCTTCTTCGACACGCATACGCACGGCGAGCTCATGAGCCGCTTCACCAACGACCTCGACAACGTCGAGATGGGGCTCGAACAGAGCGTCATGCAGCTCGTCTCGAGTGTCCTGGTGTTTGTCGGAACGCTGGTGATGATGTGTATCCTCAGCCCCATCCTGTTCCTTGTCACTGCCGTCCTGCTGGCATTCATGATTGCCTTGAGCATCAACCTGTCCAAGAAGAGCACGGTGTTCTTCCGTACCCAGCAAAAGGCGCTGGGCGAGGTAAACGGGTACATCGAGGAGATGGTCGGCGGTCTCAAGGTGGTCAAAGTCTTCGGGCACGAACACACTGCCAGCACCGAGTTCGCGGGGCTGAACGAAGAGTACCGGTCGTCTGCCACCTCCGCCACGTTCCTCTCGGGCGTCGTCATGGCTGTGATGGGCAACCTGGGGCGCATCTGCTACGCAACCGCGGCTATCGTGGGCGGCTACCTGGCCATTCATGGACAGCTGGACACCGGCTCACTGGTCGCGTTCCTGCAGTACTCCTACCAGGTCGCCCAGCCCATCAACCAGGCGACCAACCAGCTAAGTGTCGTCCTGTCCGCGCTGGTCAGCGCTGAGCGCGTGTTCGAGGTCATGGACGCACAGCCCGAGGTCGACGACGGCACCGTGACGCTGGTCAATGTCACCTACGATGTGGACGACAGCGACGAGGGAACGCCCGTCGAGGCGCCCGAGGATGTGGTTACCAAGGAGTGGGCTTGGAAGGTGCCGCAGGAGGATGGAACGGCTGCGCTCGTGCCCCTGCGCGGCGACGTCCGGTTCGACCACGTCACCTTCTCCTACGACGGCGTGACCCAGGTGCTCAAGGATGTTTCGCTGTATGCCAAGCCCGGTCAGACGATTGCCTTCGTGGGCTCCACCGGCGCGGGCAAGACGACCATCACGAACCTCATCAACCGTTTCTACGACGTCCAGCAGGGAACCATCACGTACGACGGCATCGATGTCAGGACCATCCACAAGAAGGACCTGCGCCGGTCGCTGGGCATGGTGCTGCAGGATACGCACCTGTTCACGGGCACGGTCATGGACAACATCCGCTACGGCCGCCTGCGCGCCACGGACGAGGAGTGCATTCTCGCGGCCAGACGTGCCAGCGCGGACTCCTTCATCCGGCGTCTGCCCCAGGGCTATGACACGGTCATTACCGGGGACGGGGCTAACCTGTCCCAGGGCCAGCGTCAGCTGCTGGCCATCGCGCGCGCCTATGTCGCCGACCCGCCGGTCATGATTCTCGACGAGGCGACCAGCTCCATCGACACCCGCACGGAGCGTCTGATTGAACGCGGCATGGACGCCCTGATGGAGGGAAGGACGGTGTTCGTCATCGCCCACCGGCTGTCGACGGTGCGCAACGCCAAGGCCATCATCGTGCTCGAACACGGCGAAATCATCGAGCGCGGCAACCACGATACCCTGCTGGCGCAGCGAGGACGCTACTACCAGCTGTATACGGGACAGTCCGCACTCGAGTAGTCGCCACTGCCCTGAAATGCAGCCGCGCAGCCCATGGGCTGCGCGGCTTATCTGTTTCCAGCAGGCGAGAGGAGCTGGCTACAGCAAAGGGATGCCCGCCATCCGGCAGGCGGACCTCATGGCCTCCGGCCAGATGCCGGACTGGACTTCGCCGATGTGCGCGGTTTGCAGCAGCAGCATGCAGAGGCGCGACTGGCCGATGCCGCCCCCGATGGTCAGGGGCAGCTCGCCCGCAAGCAGGCGCCGATGATAGGGCAGGTCGCGGTTGGCCAGCTCGCCCCGCGCCTCAAGCTGGCGCAGCAGGGCCGGCGGGTCGACGCGGACGCCCATGGAGGATAGTTCGAAGGCACAGCCAAGGAGAGGATTCCAGAAGAACAGGTCGCCGTTCAGGCCGCGATGCCCGGCATCCGTGGGCGTGGACCAATCGTCGTAGTCGGCGGCGCGCCCGTCCTGCGGCAGCCCGTTCCGCAGCGGCGCACCGATGCCAATCAGGAACACCGCGCCAGCCTCGCGGCACAAGCGGTCCACACGCTGCTGCGGCGTGTGCGCCGGGTCGCTCGCCTCAAGGTCCTCGCTCTGCACGAATACCGGCTCCGCTGGAAGCCGCAGCAGGGGAACCTGTGGATAGCGCTCGCCGACCAGCCGCTGGGTCCGCAGCACGACCGCGTAGATGTCCCGCACAATGCTCTCGAGGAAGGGGACGCTGCGCTCTTCGGCGGTGATGACGCGCTCCCAGTCCCACTGGTCCACGTACACCGAGTGCAGGTTGTCCAGCGTCTCGTCCGGGCGAATAGCGTTCATGTCCGTGTACAGTCCCTCGCCATGACCGAACCCATAGTCGGCAAGAGCGGCTCGCTTCCACTTGGCCAGCGACTGCACGACCTCGGCATCGGCCCCGATGGCCGGCACGGGGAAGCGGACGGGATGCTCGACCCCGTTCAGATGGTCGTTGAGGCCGGAGGCAGCTGTCACGCACAGGGGCGCGGACACGCGCGTCAAATTGAGCGCCGCGGCCAGCCCACTCTGGAAGGTATCCTTGATGAATTTGATGGCCTGTTCGGTTTCACGCAGGGAGAGTGCGGGACGGTAGCCGTCCGGCAAGCACAGCCCTCCGCTTACGTACGTCTGACCCGTTTCCATCTGTATCGGCATGCACGACTCCGCTTCTGCGCGCCGGACGCGGCGTCCGGCGGGGGATTTGCAGAGAGGATAAGCGAAAGCGGGTCAGGACCGTGCAGAAAGTGTGAACGCAGCGGGCTCAGGAATACATCTTCTCGTAGTACTCGCGGACCATGCGCGCCGCCGAGAACTGCCACTGCGCCATGTCGATGCTGGCGTGCATCATGCGCACCCAGTCCACGCGGCGGTCATAGTAGGTCGGCATGACCTCGCCGCGGAGGACCTGGTACAGCGAAACCGAATCCACATGGTTGGCGTCGCTGCCCTGGTAGCCGCCGCCAAACTGCCATCCGTTGACGCCGTGCTGGCAACCTTCGGGCCACCAGCCGTCCAGCGTGCTGAGGTTCAGGACGCCGTTCATGGCAGCCTTCATGCCCGAGGTGCCGCTGGCCTCCATGGGACGCACCGGGTTGTTCAGCCAGACGTCGCAGCCACGGGTCAGCATCTTGCCGACTGCCATGTCATAGTCCTGGACGAAGACGACACTCTCGGGGAACTCACGGGCGATCCGCACGATGTTGGTGATAGTCTCCTTGCCCCCCATGTCGTTGGGGTGCGCCTTGCCTGCAAGGATGATCTGCAGCTTGCGGCTGTGCAGCAGCTCGCCGATGACCTGCCGGTCCGAGAAGATGAGGTCGCTGCGCTTGTAGGGCGTCGCACGCCTGGCAAACCCGATGGTCAGCACGTTCTCGTCCAGACTGACGCCGTTGCGCCGCTCGACGAGGTCGATGACCGCGCGCTTGAGCGCCATGTGAGGTTCCCACACGTCGGCTCCCGCGGCGTGCGCCTGACGGATGCTCTCGTCCTGCCAGGTGCCACCATGTACGCCATTGGTGATGGCAAGAATGTCGGGGCCGCCCGGGACGCTCTTCCACATCTCGCGTGCCGTCTGGCCGTGCAGCTGGGATACGGCGTTGGCCCTCCGGGACAGGCGGATACCCGCCGCCGTCATGCTGAAGGGGTCGCCGCCGATGGTGGTGACCTGCTCCCGGCTCAGGCCGTCGTACGCGTCCATGTACGCCAGCATGCGATGCGAGTGCACCTCATTGCCTGCCCACACGGGCGTATGCGTCGTGAACACGATGTGTTGCTTGACCGACAGCAGTGCGTCCGTGAACGAGGCGCCACTTCCCATCTGCTGCCGGATGAGCTCCATGCCCGCGAAGACCGCGTGGCTGTCGTTGAAGTGGTAGATGTCCACGGGGATGCCCAGCGCCTGCAGGGCGCGCACGCCGCCGATGCCCAGAATCATCTCCTGCGCGACGCGCTCCTCCTCGAGGCCGCCGTACAGCTGAGCTGTGATGTTCCAGCCCGGATTGTCGGGGAGGAAGGTGTCGAGGAGGTACAGTGGCACGTTGCCATACGCCGTGCACTTCCACACCTTGACCCGCACCTGCAGTTCCTGAACAGGCACAGTGACGACGACGCCCGTGTCCTCAAGCACGTCGTAGCGGTACTCGTGGTAGCAGTCGTAGGGTCGGTCGTGCTCGTCGATGAACTGCTCTGTGTAATCCTGGCGCCACAGGATGCCGACGCCCACCATGGGCAGGTTCTCGTCGGCGGCCGCCTTCAGGATGTCCCCGGCCAGGATGCCCAGCCCTCCCGCATAAATGCGCAGGTCCTCGTGCAACCCGAACTCCATGCAGAAGTAGGCAACCCGGGGCTTTGACTCATTCATTCGTATCCACCGTTCCTTCCAACCCAGTCTGGCCCGCCCTTCGCCGTAGTATCATAGCAGATGACCGGCAAGTTCCCAGCCTTGGCGCTTCACCAAGCCCTGCGCGCACCGCCGACACTGGTTTCCTCGGTTACTTGAGGAGAGCAATGGAGAGGGGCGGCAGGAACGCCAGTATGAGGCACTCGGTCTGCTTCTTACTGGGCCGGCCTGGCAGAAAGGCATTCGGGCTTGGCGGCTCCCGACAGGAGCACCATGTCGCCCGCGACCTCCAGCCCCGCGTGACGTCCCCTCGCATCGGCAATGACCTCCCGCCCCGTGCGACTGCCCGCGATGAGGCGCACCTGTACGGTCGCGTCCAGCTCGTGCACGAGCACCCGGGCTTCCACTCCGGGGCGCGGGGTCAGCATCCGCGGGGCCATGGCTCCTCCCCCTGCCCAGACTTCCAGGATGCGATACCCGTTCGTCACTGTGAACTCGGCGTGCCGGTCGTCGGCCATGAAGTGCGTGAGGCGCGAACCGTTCCAGGTTGTCCACCGGTACACCCTCCCCCCGGCAACGAGCGCTATGACGACGCGCGTGAGCAGCTGTCCCGCGACAGGCACGTCGCTCACAGAGGCGACCAGGGACATGCCCGGCTCGTCGAAGTGATTGCACTGAACCCACACCGAGCTGCCGGCCACCTGCGTGGGCATGTCGCTCTCGATGTAGCCGTGCCCGCCGGTGAAGTCGACGTCCTCGCCGTCCATGACCAGCGAACCGCTGATGCGAGCATCGGGGGACAGGACGCGGTGTGACGCCTCCAGCAGGGGAACGGGAGGTGAGACCCGTCCCCTGGGCGCGTGCAGCCATGGGCCCACGGGCCACTGGGGGGAGTGGGCAAACTGCAGGTCCCCCGTGACGTGCAGGTCCGGACCGTCCATGTGAAGCTGCACCTCTGTGCTGGTGAACCGGCTGTGGCCGCAGACGATGTCAAACCCGTGGCGCGATGACCAGAACTGGTCCATGGAATACTCATGCGTCACGCAGCGCCCGGTTACGCCATCCAGGACACGAACGAAACAGAAGGAAGCGCCCGGTCGCCGGTCCAGACACACTCCTGGGATGAGTGCCCAGATGTGCCGCTCGGCCGGGTCGACTATCTTGAAGTACCAGGTATTGAATGTTCGGGAGCTCCGCTCCCGGTCCACAGGCATATCCGTCCCCTCAGCCGCGCAGGGTGACCATGCCGCGGTCGGTTGCTGCGTTCATGGCGTCAGTATGACAGGACTGACCGGCTTGTTCAAGGGGAGGGCGTGGCCGTACCGGAATCGTCAAGCCAGCTGTGTTGACTGGTGGCGCAATTGAGGCACACTATGGTGCTCGGTTGCCGGGCATTTCAACGAACAGAACATACAGGGGGAACACATGCGGGTACTTGTTGTCGGTGGCAACGCAGGAGGGGCTTCTGCGGCGGCGCGCCTTCGCCGGCTCGACGAAAAGGCCGAGATTGTCGTGTACGAAAAGGGTGACTACATCAGCTTCGCCAACTGCGGCCTGCCCTACTATGTCGGCGGCGTGATTCCGGACCGCGGCCAGTTGCTGGTCCAGACGCCACAGTCCATGAAAGAACGGTTCAACATCGACTTCCTGACTGGTCATGAAGTGACTGCTCTCGACCGGCAGGCGCACACGGTCACCGTGAGGAATCTGGCAACGGGCACCGAGGCGGTGGACCACTACGACAAGCTGATTCTGTCGCCCGGCGGTTCGCCGGTGCGTCCGCCCATCCCCGGCATCGACAGCACGGGCATCACCACCCTCTGGACCATCCCGGACATGGACCGTATCGTTGCGGCCGTCCGTGGCGGGGCCCGGCGGGCCGTGGTCGTCGGCGGCGGCTTCATTGGTGTGGAGGTCGCAGAAAACCTGCGCGAGCAGAAGCTGGACGTGGCGCTCGTCGAGATGCTTCCCCAGGTCTTGTCCTTCCTGGACCCGGACATGGCGGCATATGCCCACCAGGAACTGCTGGCACATGGCGTCGAACTCCACCTTGGGGACGGCGTGGCATCGTTTGCGGAAGGAACCGGCGGTGCGCTGACGGTCACGCTCTCGAGCGGAACGCAGCTGAGTGCAGACCTTGTCGTGCTGGCCATCGGCGTCCGCCCCAACACACAGCTCGCGGAACAGGCAGGCCTGGCCATCGGGCCAACGCATGGTGTCGTGGTCGACGACCACCTGCGAACCAGCGACCCGGACATCTACGCTGTCGGGGACGTCGTCGAGGTGGAACAGTTTGTCACAAAGAGCCGTGCCCTCATCCCTCTGGCCGGGCCGGCGAATAGGCAGGCACGCATTGCCGCCAACAACATCGCCGGGCAGGACGACACGTACACGGGTACGCAGGGCACGTCCATCGTCAAGGTGTTCGACCTGGCGGCAGGGGCCACTGGGGCCAACGCAGCCCTGCTCACCAAGCTGGGCATCCCGTTCCGCTCGGTGACCATCCACCCCGGCCAGCACGCCGGCTACTATCCTGGCAGCACGCCCTTGCACATGAAGCTGCTGTACGGAACAGACGGCAAGCTGTTCGGTGCACAGGCGACCGGCTATGACGGCGTGGACAAGCGCATCGATGTTTTGGCAACGGCCATCCGGATGGGTGCAACCGTCGACAACCTCACGGACCTGGAACTTGCCTACGCGCCGCCCTTCGGCAGCGCAAAGGACCCTGTCAACATGCTGGGCTTCGTCGCCCAGAACGACCTGGCGCAGGTGGCTGTCTCTGTCGCGCCTGAGCAGTTGAACGACGAGCTGGCCCACGGGGCGGTGCTGCTGGATGTCCGCCAGCCGGAGGAAACCTCGTGCGGCATCATCCCCGGAGCCTTGACCATCCCTCTCCCGGAACTGCGCGCACGCCTGGGTGAGCTGCCCAGGGACCGCAAGATTATCGTGACCTACTGCAAGGTCGGCCTGCGCGGGTATGTGGCGCAGCGCATCCTGGCCCAACACGGGTTCCACGTCGCCAACCTGAGCGGCGGCTACACCAGCTGGGAAGCCGCCACCACCAAGGGGGTAGAAGGCGAACCCACCCCGCTCGAGCGCACTGCCGACGACCAGCAGACAGGCACGGTGTCCACGCCGGCGACGCAGGAGGTGCAGACGGTCGAGATCGACGCCTGCGGCCTGCAGTGCCCGGGTCCCCTGCTCAAGCTCAAGGAGGCGCTGGACAGAACCAACCCCGGCGACCTCATCAAGGTAACCGCCTCAGACCCCGGCTTCTACGCCGATGTCGCGGCCTTCGCCAATGGGCAGCACCTCGAGCTGCTGGACCGCCAGCGCGGCAAGCTGGTGACTGCGACGCTGCGCAAACCCGCCACATCAGCCCAGGCTGTCCCCGCGCAGGGGTTCACCGTGATCCCCGGCAAGGATGATGACCATGCGACCATCATTGTGTTCAGCAACGACCTCGACAAGATCATCGCCGCCTTTATCATCGCAAACGGCGCACAGGCCATGGGCAAGAAGGTCAGCATGTTCTTCACGTTCTGGGGTCTCAACGTCCTGCGCAAGGACGAGAACGTCCGCATCAAGAAGACATTCATCGAACAGATGTTCGGCCGGATGATGCCGCGCGGCGCCAACCACCTGACGCTCAGCAAGATGCACATGATGGGCTTGGGAACCAACATGATCCTCGGGCTCATGAAGAAGTACAACGTCAGCCCCATCGAGGCCATGATGCGCTCGGTGCTGGACGGCGGCGGCACGTTCATCGCGTGCACCATGTCCATGAACTTGATGGGCATCCACCGCGAGGAGCTCATCGACGGCATCGAAGAGGGCGGTGTGGCGACCATGCTGGGCGACGCCGACCAGGGACACATCAACTTCTTCATCTAGGAGCCTTGGAGGCCGCCCAGGTCGGGAGCGGCCTCCCGACAATGAAAAAGCCCCCGGCTTGCACCGGGGGCTGAGTGGGTTCAGTAGTGGGAGAATTACTTTACCGTAACGTCCTTGGCCTGCGGACCCTTGTCGCCCTGCACAACCTCAAACTCGACCGCATCGCCTTCCTTCAGCGTCTTGAAACCTGAACCAAGGATCGCACTGTAGTGGACAAAGACATCCTTGTCACCATCGTCGCGAGTGATGAAACCATAGCCCTTCTCTGCGTTGAACCACTTGACTTTACCTGTAAGCACTGAAACCTCCATAAAACTTGGCATATCCTATCTTGCCGTGGAAGAGTATAGAGAGGAACCGAACCAATGCAAGGCCACCGCTGTGACGGGCCTTCACGAACCAAGTCGTGGCGTCAGTCCCGCTTCTTCTCCGCAATGCCGTAGATGCGCCCGTACTTGGCCCGGACCTGTTCCATGAAGGGGTGGTAGTCCAGCGGTTTCCCCGTCACCTTGATCAGCAGGTCCTTCGGGTCATAGAGCGCCCCGCATGCGTGAATGTTCGAGCGCTGCCACTCGCGCAGAACGCTCAGGTGCCCGGCAGCAAGTTCATCGTCCAGGTCCGGAATGGCCTCGCGGGCTGCGGCGAAGAACTGGGCGGCATACAGGTTTCCCAGCATGTAGGACGGGAAGTAGCCGAACATGCCGCCCGCCCAGTGAACGTCCTGCATGACGCCGTGGGCATCATCCGGAGGCTCCACTCCCAGGTACTCCTTCATCTTGGCATTCCAGAATCCGGGAAGGTCGGCGGCCTGCACCCTGCCATTGATAAGCGCCTCCTCTATCTCGAAGCGGAGCATGATGTGCAGGTTGTAGGTGACCTCGTCTGCCTCGATGCGGATGAGCGATGGTTCAACCACGTTGATGGCCTTGTAGAAGTCCTCCACGGGCACATCCCGGAACTGGGCGAATCTGCCCTGGAGCCTGGGGTAGTAGAAGTGCCAGAACGCCTCGGAGCGACCTACCAGGTTCTCCCATGTGCGCGACTGGGACTCGTGCACGCCCATGGAGGCGGCCCGGTGCAGCGGCATCCAGTGGTACTCCTCCGAGATGCCCTGTTCGTACAGCCCGTGGCCACCCTCGTGCATGGTCGAGAACAGCGCAGACATGAGGTCATGCTCATAGTAGTGGGTCGTCACGCGGACGTCGCCCGCGCCAAGGCTTGTCGTGAAGGGATGCTCTGTCTCATCGATGCGCCCGGCGGCAAAGTCATAGGTCATGGCGGTGAGGACGTCGCGGGACAGCTGTTCCTGCTCGCTCACCGGGAACGTTCCCGCAAGGAACGAGGTGTCGGGCCGCGTGCCCTCCTCCTGCAGTTGCCGGATGAATGGCACCAGCTCCTGCTTGAGGCCGTCAATGATGCCCTGCAGCTCTTCAGTGGTCATCGAAGGCTCGTAGTCGTCCAGCAGGGCATCGTAGCGGTTCTGCTCGTAGCCCTCGTACTCGACGAACTCCTTCTCGAAGCCGATGATTTCCTCGAGGCAGGGGAGGAACATGCCAAAGTCCGATGTCGCCTTGGCTTCCTGCCACACATGTTCACCACGCGAACACGCCACCATGAACTTCTCGAAGCGGTCCGCCGGGATGGCCGAAACCTTCCTGTATTGCTTCGTCACAAGGGCCACATTGCGGCGGTCTGCGTCGCTCAGCTGACTGCCAACGGAGGGCCGGTTGAAGAACTCGACAAACGCCCCCATCCGCGGCGACGTCATCATCTCGAAGGCCGTCCGGCCCAGCTTGCCTGCCACCATGGAACGGTCGGCTGCCGCCTTTGGGGGCATCTTGGTGCGCATGTCCCACTCTACCAGAGCCGCGGCATTCTGGTACTGAGAGATTTCCCTGTAGTAGTCGTAGAACTCCTTGATGTCCATCCTTGCACGCTCCTTGTGAACGAATCTTCCGAACCATCATACGCGCCGCTTCGGACCCTGTCAAACCGGCGCAGGGGCACGACGGGGAATGGGAAAGCCCCCCGGCGGTGCCGGGGGGCTGATTGGGTTCAGGGATCAGCGATCAGGCCTTGACCTGGACGTCCTTTGCCTGGGGGCCCTTGTCGCCCTGCACGACTTCGAACTCGACAACATCCCCCTCCTTGAGGGACTTGAAGCCGGAGCCGACGATTGCGCTGTAGTGCACGAACACGTCCTTCTCGCCGTCATCACGAGTGATGAAGCCATAGCCCTTCTCTGCGTTAAACCACTTTACCTTACCTGTAAGCACTGCTGACCTCCATACAGAATTCTGGCATCTGGTATCTTGCCATGGCTAAGTATACAATCAATTCAAGAAAAAGTCACGTCAAGCTCTCCTGGGCAATACTCCCGTGATACATCTCCTGATGCTGCGCTGGGTTGGTGCTTTTCTTCCATGTCCATGAGGCAGGTCCCGCAGTGCCGCGAACAGCCGCCGTGTCAAGGTGTTCCCTCCACGCGGATCATCCTGCGCCGGTTGACAGCGCCTCCTGCCACCGTATAGTGGAATGCCCTGCCAGGTGGGGCGCGAGGTGCTGATGAACAACCACGTTCCTGTCCGAACATTGACCGCCACGGGACTCCTGCTGGCGGCGGGGCTCCTCCTCCCATTCGTGTTCCATTCCCTGCTCGGACCCTCGGGCGGCAGAATGCTGCTGCCTATGCACTATGGCGTCCTCATCGGGGGCCTCCTGCTGGGGCCCATCGCTGGCGCATTCCTGGGAATCGCAACGCCCCTGCTGAGCGCTGTCCTGACCGGCATGCCCGCAGCACCCGTTCTTCCACCGATGGTCATCGAGCTGGCGGTCTACGGGCTCGTTGCAGGACTGGTCCGACGCCGGCTGCGCGCCAGCGTGCTGTGGTCCCTTCTTCTTGCCATGGTGGCGGGCAGGGTCGCCCTCGGGCTCGCGGTCGCTGTCCTTGGTCCAGCCATCGGCCTCGATGCCCCGCCGGTCGCCTATGTCGTGGCGGGCGTCACCGCAGGCCTCCCGGGCATCGCCGCCCAACTGGTCCTTATTCCACTCCTGCTCGCGCGGGGACGGCTGGAACACTTCGTGGAGGGCCCCGGATGAATGCGTTCACCAATGCGAAAGAACACAGACTATGCTGAAAAGCAACCTGACGGTATGGGAGGAACAGTATGTATGATGTCGTACTCTTGAGGCACGGAGAAAGCACATGGAACAAGGAGAACCGGTTCACGGGGTGGACAGATGTGGATCTGTCCGAGCAGGGCATCGCCGAGGCACATGCAGCAGGAACGCTACTCAAGGAGCAGGGCTTCACCTTTGACCTTGCGTACACCTCAGTGCTCAAGCGTGCCATTCGGACCCTCTGGATTGTGCTCGACGAAATGGACCTGATGTGGATTCCGGAGGTCCGCAGCTGGCGGCTCAATGAGCGCCACTATGGCGCGCTGCAGGGTCTCAACAAGGCGGAGACCGCCGCAAAGTTCGGCGACGCGCAGGTGAAGCTGTGGCGACGCAGCTACAGTGTGCAGCCGCCTGCTCTTGACCCTGCCGACGAGCGATGGCCGGGTCACGACCCCAGGTACGCAGACGTCGCACCCGCAGACCTGCCTCTCACCGAGTGTCTCAAGGACACCGTAGCGCGGTTTGTCCCCTACTGGGAGGGAACGATTGCCCCCTCCATCAAGGCTGGCCGCAAGGTCATCGTTGCTGCCCATGGCAACTCGCTGCGCGCGCTTGTGAAGTATCTGGACAACGTCTCTGACGATGACATTCCTGAACTCAACATTCCGACCGGCATTCCCTTCGTGTACCACCTCGACGCAGACCTGAAGCCCCTGGGCCACGAGTACCTGGGTGACCAGGAGGCCGTCGCGAAGGCGGCAGAGGCCGTGGCCAACCAGGCAAGGCGTTCCTGATACGCGCGCGTTGCCCGTGCGAGAAGGTTGAAGGCGGGCGGGAACTTTCGGGCAAGCTCTTCGTCATACCATGCTGGCGAACGATGACCGCATCGAACCGGGCCGCGCATCGCAGCACAGGAGGTATGCATCAATGAACAGACGAACAGGAATTACGGCAGGTATTGTCATCGTGGTACTGGTTGTCGCGGGCATCATCGTGGGCAGCGTGCTCTCAAGGGGCAGTCATCCGGCTGCCATGACACAACCCACTGACCTCGCGGGTATCACGATGGTTGACGCCAAGGTCGGCTGGGCGCTCACCAAGGACGACCAGATTTTCCGCACAGCGGATGGCGGGGCCACGTGGACGGATGTGTCCATCTTCCAGGCACCCCGCGCCGGGCAGGACGTCCCGCCCATCGCCGCGTCCTTCGTCAACGGGAGTACTGCGTTCGTGACGACCAACGCGGGTACCTACGAGCATCCACAGGTCGTGGTCTACCGCACGACGGACCAGGGAGCGACCTGGGAGCGCACGGACATCACCGCGGCACTTGACTGGGAGCGGGATGACGTGGGCGGTTTCGCCAGCAGCTTCCCCGACACGCTCAACGGGTACGTCCTCGTGACCTCCACGCCCGCCGCGGGTCAGATGGGCAAGGCGTTGTACCGCACGACTGACGGCGCGAAGACCTTCTCATTCGTTGGCGATGTGACGGGAACGCAAAACGCATCGGGAACGGAAACCGTTGGCGTCGGCGGCTACCCGACCGGCATGGTCTTTTCAACGCCGGATACCGGGTTCGTCACGTGCTACAGCGGTGCCTGGACCCACATGCTGCTCTTCCAGACCAGCAACAGCGGCATGAGCTGGCAGCTTGTCTCCTTGCCCGTCCCGTCGGACCTGGCGCAGCTTTCCTACTCCGAGGACTACTACGCGGATATCTACCCGCCCGTGTTCTTTGGGGCAGACAGAAAGGGTGGTGTCATGCTCGCCGACTTCGTGCAGGGCGGCGTGCACACCGGTCAGTTCTACCGCACAACGGACGGCGGCCGTACCTGGACCATGGGGCCCGTGTCCGGCAACGCATCGGTTACCATCTACTCGATGATCTCGGAGAACTCCGGGTGGGGCGTCGACCAGAACGGCAAGCTGTATGGCACCACGAACGGTGGAACCACGTGGACGGCGGTCCCGGCCGCCGGGCAGTAGTCACCCTCCGTCTGGAACAACAAGAAAACCCCCGGCCGTGCACAAGCCGGGGGTTGTTGCATTCCAGTGTGCGCTGTCAGAGGAGTCCTGCGTCGCGGTGCCGTGCCGCAATAGTGTCAGCCAGCACGTCCACCGCGTCCATGTCGGCGGGGTCGGGATCGCCCCTTGCCAGCACCGGGGTCAACAGCTCGGCCTTGATGGGCGCTATCAGACCGCCCAGGACGTCCGCGATGCGCTGTCCCCACCCGAAGGAGCCGATGATGGAGGCGTACATTGCCTTGGGGCGCAGAGCGCCGGCCAAATAGGCGACCTCGATGGTCGCCGGATGCGGACCCGTGAGGACGGCGGGTGTTCCGATGACGATGGTCGCCGCGTCGACAAGTGACATGGCGACGTCTCCGATGTCGGCGCTGGTCAGGTCAAAGCGCTCGACGCGGACGTCCCTCTCGGTCAGGTCGTCCGTCAGCCGGTCCACCATCTTGAGCGTACTGCCATGCATGGACACGAACGGCAGGGCCACCTTGTTGCGCGCCGGACCGACCGCCCAGTCCCGGTACGCGTCCATGATGAAGCCCGGGTCCTTGTAGACGGGGCCATGGCTCGGGCAGATCATGTCGATCCGCATGCCGGACAGCTTCTCCAGGTTCTTCGCGATGTAGCCGCGGAAGGGCATCATGATCTCTGCGTAGTAGCGCTTGGCTCCGTGCAGGACGATATTCGGCTCGGCGAACATGCGCGACTGGGCGCGATGCGACCCGAAGAAGTCGCAGGAAAACAGGATGTGGTCGTCTTCCAGGTAGGTGCCCATCGTCTCCGGCCAGTGCACCCATGGCAGATACACGAACCGCAGCGTCTTGTCGCCCAGCGAAAGGGTTTCGCCGTCTGCGACGGTCCTGAACCGGTCACTTGCCAGGCCCAGGTGTTCCAGCAGCAGCTCCTTGGCCTTGGGATTGGTGACAATCACCGCCTCGGGGTAGCGGGCCAGCACGTCGGGAAGCACGCCGCTGTGGTCCTGCTCCGCGTGTTGAACAACAATGTAGTCAAGCTGAGGAACAGTATCCAGCTGGCTCATGAGGACATCGACCTTGCTGGGGTCCACTGTGTCGATGAGCGCTGTCTTTTCACTCCCCTGCACGATGTACGCGTTGTACGTCGTGCCCTCGGGCAGAGGAATCAGCGAATCGAAGAGTTTACGGTCCCAATCGATGGCTCCCGCCAGACTGACACCCGGAACAATTGGACGTGGATTCATGCGAACCTCCTCTGGTTGACAGATAGCCTGTGCATACTGCTTAGTCTGTTTCTGGAACGGCCTTCTCCAACAATTCCAGCAGGGACTCCTGCTCCTCCGGGCTCAACACTCCCAGCATTCTGTCGAGTTTCTGTGCCCGTATGGCTCGTGCTTTTGCCGCTACCCTCCTGCCGCGCGCGGAGAGATAGAGGCACACCGCCCGCTGGTCGTCCGGGTCGGCGGCCCGCTCGACCAGCCCCATCTTCTCGAGCCTGCGTACGCCAATGCTGATGGTGGGAGCTGTCAGGTCCAGGCGGCGCGCCGTATCCTGCACGCGACACCCGGGATATTCCGAAAGCGTGAGCAGCAGTGATAGTTGAGAGCGTGTGAGTCCGGAGAGGGAGCGCGGGTCGTGCCACTCCCAGTACTCCCGGAGACGCTCCAGTATCACTTCCATGCGCTTGGTATTGTCCATCTTGTTCATGGTCGTTCCCCCTTACTTTGTCAGTCTAAGAGTAAGGGCGTTTGCCCCTCCGTCAATGGTCTTGTGTAGCGATATCAAGGAGAAGGTCCGAGAGGGCTGTCCGAAGGGGGATGGCTGCGCGTCCGGCGGCAGAGGACGTTGGCCGCCAGCCCCGGCCCGCTGGCCCTGCACTCTGCTGTTGACCGTCCGTCCCCTTGAGCTATCCTGACTGTGTGAGCACACAGCATGAGCGGGGTGACAGAAAGCAGGCGCATGCCGGCCGGAGGCCTTCGGGGCAGCTGGTCGTCGTTGTGACCGCCCTTGTCAGCACCGCCGTCATGGGCTTTCTGTTCTCGCGGTTCGGGTCGCGCACAGACTACTGGGGGCTGCTGGTGCCGGGCCTGTTCCTGGTGTTTTACCTGTCCTGGAGAAGCGTTACGGG
>Ga0116192_1001582_pt1 | contig 15793 bp, 15 predicted proteins | sample AD_UKC113_MetaG_FD_89876 | JGI IMG/M metagenome (GOLD analysis project Ga0116192, IMG submission 89876) | Active sludge microbial communities of municipal wastewater-treating anaerobic digesters from Hong Kong - AD_UKC113_MetaG | ecosystem: Engineered > Bioreactor > Anaerobic > Digestate... | reverse complement strand
GTCGATCTGGGCCTGAAATGGCTGGGCGTGCGCGTGTTCACTGCCTTTGGCTCGGGGCTTTCGCCCATTTTGTAGGCTACCGCCGTCGCAAAACCTTCGCGCCAACGCATTTCCGGATTGACGGCAACCGCCGCACCGCACTAGTCTGCGAGTCTTCATTTCGCGCGCTGGATACTGCTATGCCTCTCAGTCTGAATTTCGAGCTCAACGACCAGGATCTGGCCCGATTCCAAGAGGCTGCAGATCGCTCCCGCAAGGCGGTCGAAGGCAAAAGTGCGCAGGAGGTCATCGATGCCGCCGTGGCCATGCTGGCCGGTGCACAGCAAGCCGAAGTGCCGGACTTCATCCGCCAACGCCTACTGCGCTTGGACGACATGATTGCGATGGTGCGCGATACCGGCTGGGCGCTGGACGAGGCCGACCGCCAGCGCGTGCTGGGCGCACTGGCTTATTTCGCCGACCCCAATGACATCATCCCCGACAATGTGGCGGTGCTGGGCTTCCTTGACGATGCGGTGATGATCGAATTGTCGGTGCGCGAGCTGGCCCACGAACTCGACGCCTATGATGATTTCTGCGATTACCGTGCTCGCGAAGCCAAGCAGCGCGGCGTTGATCCGGCCAGCTTAGGTCGTACCGATTGGCTGGATGGCCGCCGCGAGGAGCTGGTCGAGCGTATGCACGTGCGCCGCGAGCGTGAAGCCGGTTTTGGCTATGGCCGCAGCAGCGGTTACGGCGGCCGCGGCAATGACTCCTATGTCCGTAGCTGGCGTCCCAGCGCGTTCCGGGTCGGCTGAGCCACACATTGTCCAGTGTCGCCACGCAATGGCCGGAAGGCGTCACCCTAGACCTTCTGAATGCCCGCTCCGCCAACACCATGATGGCGGCGCTGGGCATTGTCTTCACCGAATTAGGCGATGGCTATCTGCGCGCCAGCATGCCGGTGGACGCGCGCACCCATCAGCCTTATGGCTTGTTGCACGGTGGTGCATCGGTGGCACTCGCAGAAACCCTAGGCAGCAGCGCCGGCATGTTACTGGCTGGCGGCAATGCGGTGGTGGGCCTGGAAATCAACGCCAATCACCTGCGCGCGGTGCGCAACGGCAGCGTGATCGGGACTGCGCGACCCATCCACATTGGTCGCAGCACGCAGGTGTGGGAAATTCGCATCGAAGACCAAGATGGCCTGCCGGTGTGCATCAGCCGAATTACCTTGGCGGTGTTGCCGCAGCCACCCGCAGCTGGCGGATAATACTGCCCGTGGTTCCCGCCGCCGCTTTGAACGCCATTTCCCGCATGACCAACCACCTCTCTACCAACGCACGCCTATGGCGCGTGCTGCGCTATGGCTTGCGCAGCCCCTTGCTGCTTTGGCATGCGCTGATCGATCTGCCCATTGTGCTGGTACTGATTGCCTTGGGCGGTGGCGGCTGGCTGTCACACACAGCGGTGCGCTGGTACGCACGCAGCTTGCTGTGGATCTTTGGCATGCGTTTGCACCGCGAAGGCACACCCCTAGCAGGTGGCACGTTGTTCGTGGCCAATCACGTCAGCTGGATCGACATCATGGTGCTGCATTCGCAACACATGATGGGTTTCATTGCCAAATCCGAAATTCGCAGTTGGCCACTGATTGGCTGGGTGGTGGCGCAAGCAGAAACAATTTTCCTGCAACGCGGCAATGGCGATTCGCTAGGATTGGTGATGGCCGAAATGGCGCAGCGCCTACGCGCCGGCCGTGCCGTCGCCGCGTTCCCGGAAGGTGGCACGCGTGATGGCCACACACTGGGGCCGTTCCACGCGCGCATTTTCACCGCGGCGGTAGACGCCACTGCGCCGGTGCAACCAGTTGCCCTGTGCTACGGCGTGCGGTGCAGTGCGCAAGCCATCGTCGCATTTGCTCCGCGTGAGCATTTTGTCGGCAACTTGCTGCGCCTGCTGGGAGAGCCGGTGCGCCCGGTGCGGGTGTGCTTTCTGCCCCCCATCCTGCCCGCCAATCACAGCGGCCGGCGCGGAATGGCGCAGTTGGCACGCGAACAGATCGCACAGGCGATGGCGCAAGCCTGAGTCCCGGTGAGCCTGACCCCCTCCCCTTACGTCTGCCCGCGCTGGCTGCGCAATCCGCATGCGCAGTCGCTGCTGGCATCCAGTCCACTGCGCAGCGCGCGCGGCCGAGTGCGCCTGCGCCAGGCCCGCGCCCAACATCGGCCCATGTTGCTGACATTGCGCAGCAACGTGCGCCTGCAAGGCATTGCCAGCCTGCCCATGCACACCACGCCACGCGCACTGGTTTTACTGTTGCATGGCTGGGAAGGCAGCGCCGAGTCCAGTTATATGCGCCTGACCGCCGCACGTTTGCTTCACGCAGGCTGCGCGGTGTTTCGGCTGAATTTCCGCGACCATGGTGGCAGCCACCACCTCAACCAAGGCTTGTTCCACTCCAACCGCATCGACGAAGTGGTGGATGCCGCCGGCGTCATCGCCCAGCAATGGCCAGACTTGCCGCTGCTGGCGGCGGGCTATTCGCTGGGCGGTAATTTCGCGCTGCGGCTGGCCCTGCGTGCGCCCGCCGCCGGCCTGCCGCTGCGCCATGTGGCAGCGGTGTGCCCGCTGCTGGACCCTGCCGGGGCGATGGAGCAAATGGAAACCGGCCCGGCAATATATCTGCACTATTTCGAGCGCAAATGGCGGCAGTCGCTGGCACGCAAGCGTGCGCTGTTTCCGCAGGCGCACCGTTTTGGCAACGATGTCCTGCAATTGCCGATGCGTGCACTGACCGACTGGATGGTGCGCAACAACACCGACTTTGCGGATTTGGAGGCGTATTTCGATGGCTATTCGATCGCCTGCGGGCGCTTGCAAGACTTGCAGTTGCCCGCCGATGTGTTGATGGCCGCCGATGACCCGGTGATCCCGCTGGCCGAATTTCATCGCATCGCCGCCTATTCGCAGGTGACACTTGAACTGGCCAACCATGGCGGCCATTGTGGCTTTATCGAAAGCGCATCCCTCGATGGTTATGCCGAACGCTGGGTGGCACAAACATTGTTGGCCGCCTTGGCTTGATGCCCGCAACAACCACGCCCACACTGCACGCATCGTCCACACGGAGACGCGCATGCACATCCACAGCAACAGTTTTGAACACCGGCATACACTCGCCGCCGAATTCGCCCTAGGTGCCGAACACGGCAATGGGTTTGGCGGCAACTGCAACCCGCATCTGGCGTGGGGTGACGTGCCGGCGGGCACGCAATCGTTTGCCTTGTTGTGCACCGACACCGATGCGCCCACCGATGGCGCGCTGGTGGCCAATGCGGCAACGCCGATTCCGGTGGCGCATCCACGCGGAGATTTTGTGCATTGGGTGGTGGCCAATATTCCTGCAGATGTGCGCGAAATCGCGGCGGGCAGTTGCAGCCACGGCCTGACCGCCAAGGGCAAACCACAGGGTCATGATGCCGGCGGCCTCACCGGCTTGAACGATTACACCGGCTGGTTTGCCGGCGATGCGGCGATGGCTGGGCAGTATTTTGGCTACGACGGCCCGTATCCACCGCCACACGATCTGCGCACGCATCGGTATTTTTTCCGCGTGTTTGCGCTGGATGTGGCCACACTGCCGTTGCCAGCGGCATTTACCGCCGGCGATTTACTACGTGCGATGCACGGGCATGTGCTGGCAGAGGCCGCGATCTACGGCACGTATAGTTTGCACGTTTGATGGAATAAGCCACGGTGTCGGCCAACGCCGGCACCGTGCGTGGTCACAGAATGTAGCGGCTCAAATCCGGGTCTTGCGCCAGCTCGCCTAAATGCGCGTCTACATACGCACGGTCGATGGTGACGCTGCCGCCCTTGTCGGGGGCTTCAAAACTCAAGGTTTCCAACAGGCGTTCCAGCACCGTGTGCAAGCGGCGCGCGCCGATGTTTTCTTGGCGCTCGTTTACATGTGCGGCGATCTCGGCCAGCCGTGCAACCGCCTCGTCGGCAAAAGTGAGTTGCACGCCTTCGGTGCCCATCAACTCCACATATTGCTTGGTTAGGGCGGCCTTGGGCTCGGTCAGGATGCGCACAAAATCGTCTTTGCCCAACGCGCCCAGTTCCACCCGAATCGGGAAGCGGCCTTGCATCTCTGGGATCAAATCCGAGGGCTTGGCCAAGTGGAATGCGCCGCTGGCAATAAACAAGATATGGTCGGTTCGCACCGCGCCGTATTTGGTGCTCACGGTGCTGCCTTCCACCAGCGGCAACAAGTCGCGCTGCACACCTTCGCGGGAGACATCCGCGCCGTAGCCTTCACTGCGCTTGGCCACTTTGTCGATCTCGTCGATAAACACGATGCCGTGCTGCTCGCAGGCATCGATCGCGGCCTCGCGCACCTCGTCTTCGTTGATCAATTTGCCCGCTTCTTCTTCAATCAACATCGGCCGTGCGGCCTTGATGGTCAAGGCTTTTTTGTGGGTTTTGCTGCCTGCTACTTGGCCAAACATCTGTCGCAATTGCTGGCCCATCTCTTCCATGCCCGGCGGGGTCATGATGTCCACGCCGATATTCATGGCGATGTCGAACTCCACCTCACGCGCGTCCAATTCACCGGCGCGCAATTGCTTGCGCAGTTTTTGCCGGGTCGCGGACTCCTGCGAGGAAGGTTCGGCACCGATATCAATGGTGGTGGTATTGGCCGCATTGAAGCCAAACCCCGGCGCGCCTTCGCGCTTGGGCAACAGGGCATCCAAGATGCGCTCTTCAGCGCGTTCTTCGGCCTGGGTGCGCACCTTGCTGCGTGCCTGCGCGCGGTACAACTTCACCGCGGTATCGGCCAGGTCACGGATGATCTGTTCCACATCCTTGCCCACATAGCCCACCTCAGTGAAGCGGGTGGCTTCCACTTTCACAAACGGGGCATTGGCCAGTGTGGCCAGCCGCCGCGCGATTTCGGTTTTGCCCACGCCGGTGGGGCCGATCATCAAAATATTTTTCGGCATCACTTCATTGCGCAGCTCGGGGGCTAACTGTGCACGCCGCCAGCGGTTGCGCAAGGCAATCGCCACCGCGCGCTTGGCGGCATGTTGCCCAATGATGTGGCGGTCGAGTTCGGCCACGATTTCACGCGGGGTCATGGAGGAGGAATCGGTGTCGATTTTGTGCATGTCTCTTGCTCGTCATCCCCGTGAAGGCGGGGATCCAGTTTTAGATATCGGCAAACGCTGGATTCCCGCCTTCGCGGAAATGACAGCTTTAAAGGGTTTCCACCACGATGTTTTGGTTGGTGTAAATGCAAATATCGCCGGCAATTTTCAGTGCTTCGGTGGCGATGGCTTGGGCGTCCAGTGCGGTGTGCGCGAGCAACGCACGCGCGGCAGAGAGTGCATACATGCCGCCGGAGCCAATCGCGATCAGGCCATCTTCCGGCTCAATCACATCGCCGGTGCCGCTGATGATCAGCGAGGTGTCCGCATCGGCCACCGCCAGCAAGGCTTCCAACTTGCCGAAGCGGCGCTCGGTGCGCCAATCTTTGGCCATCTCGACGGCGGCGCGGGTCAGCTGGCCGTGCTTTTCCAGCTTGGCTTCAAACAACTCAAACAAGGTAAACGCATCGGCGGCGGCACCGGCAAACCCGGCCAACACGCGGCCATCTTTGCCCAAGCGGCGCACTTTGCGCGCGTTGGCTTTCATCACCGTGTGGCCTAAGGTCACTTGCCCGTCACCGGCAATCACCACCTGGCCGTTGCGGCGCACCGAAACAATCGTGGTGGCATGAAACACCGTGGGGTTTTGGCTGGGATCCATCGTTTTCTCCGTTGAACGGACAATGTGGGGGCGGTGGCCCCGGCTTCAAGCATCCCAATTGCGTCAGAATTCAACGATGACCCCGCCCTTGATCAGCATTGCCGTCCCCATCTACAACACCGCGCACTACTTGCCGGCGGCGTTGGATAGCTTGCTGGCGCAGGACTACCCGCATTGGGAAGCCCTGCTGTGGGACGACGGCAGCGCCGACGGCAGTGCGCAACTCGCCGCCGCCTATGCCGCGCGGGATTCGCGTTTTCGCTTGCTGGGTGATGGCCGCAACCACGGCAATCCCGCCGCATTGGCGCAGACACTGGCGCAGGCGCGGGGCGCATTCGTGGGTGTGCTCGATTCCGATGATCTGCTGGAGCCAATGGCGCTAGCGGCCATGCTGGCCTTCATGCAAGCACAACCGCAGTTGGGGATGGCGTATTCGCAATATGTCGAAATCGACGAAGCCGGCGCACTACTAGGCCCGGGGCGGCGTTTTGCCACGCCGTATTCGGCCCATAAGCTGCTGGTGGAATTTATGACCTATCACTTTCGCCTGATCCGCAGCGAAGCCTATCGCGCAGCCGGTGGCGTGGACGCCAGTATCGACGAATCGGCCGATTACGATTTGTGCCTGCGCTTGTCGGAAACCTGCGCCATCGGCTATCTGCCGCAACCGCTGTATCGCTATCGCATCCGCCAAGGTTCGGTGTCGGTGAGCCAGCGATTGCGGCAAGTGCGCAGCTCGTTTGCGGCCGTTGAGCGCGCCTTGCAGCGGCGCGGCATGGCCGGCAGCCACAGCCTGTCCTTGGGCATTCGCGCGCGGCATGTGCTGAAACCCAAACCGCAATCACCGCTGGTGCCATCGGCATGAGTGCTTGCGATACCAATGCAACGATTTGTGTGCTGGTGCCGGTGCAAGGCGATGGCGCATTTCTGGCGCAGACGCTGACCAGTTTGCAGGCGCAGACCTTCCCGCATTGGCAGGCCCAGTTATGCCCCAGCAACGCCACCGCCGCAGCGCGCGCGCGGGTATTGGCCGCTGATTGGCCGCAGCTGCACGTCAACGCGGTGTGCGTCGATACGATCACCGCCATCACCGCATTGGCCGATGCGGCCAACGCCAGCCCCTGCGAATGGCTATGCGTGCTGGATGGCGCGGATACGCTGGCCCCCACCGCATTGGCCACCTTGCATGCGGCACTGCTGGCCCAGCCCGATGCCGGCATGGCCTATAGCCGGCATGTGTTGATCGACGCACAGGGCCGCGTGCTGGGGCCGGGGCCGCTGTGCGAGCTGCCGTATTCGCCCGATGCGCTGCTTTTGGATTGCATGACCGGACCGCTGCGCTTGCTGCGCCACGCTGCGTATCGCGCTGCTGGCGGTTATCGCAATGACTATCCCGATGCCGCCGATTACGACCTGTGTCTGCGCCTATCGGAAACCACCCACGTCGTGCATGTGCCGCAGCCGCTGTATCAACGTCGCATCCACCCGCAGGCCGCAGAAGTGGCACGCTGGGGTGAACAAATCGAAGATCGTTATCGCGCGTTTGTCGCCGCCGTGCAACGGCGCGGATTGGATGCGCAGTACGACACCGCACTGGAAATCGACAGTTGGCATGTGCTGCAAGCACGCCGCCCGTTTGGCGGGATTCGCGGGCTGCCGTAACCGCGCGTCACCGTTTGCGCCTGGCGCGTGGATGCGCGGCGTCATACACCTTGGCAAGGTGTTGAAAGTCGAGGTGGGTATAGATCTGGGTGGTGGAAATATCCGCATGCCCCAGCAGTTCTTGCACGCCGCGCAGATCGCCCGAGGACTCCAGCACATGGCTGGCAAAACTGTGCCGCAACAAATGGGGATGAATGCGCTTGAGCACGCCTTGGCGGCTGGCTAATTGCTTGATGCGCAGTTGAATGGCGCGCGCCGAAATTTGCTTGCCGGCGCGGCCTGGAAACACGAAGGCGGTTTGCGCTGCATGCGCGGTTTGCTGCCAGTCGCGTAGCGCCGCACGTGCATGCGAACCCACCGGCACGATGCGCTGCTTGCTGCCCTTGCCCAACACGGTCACCAGGCCCTGTGCAATATCCAGATCTTGCCAACGCAGGCCACACACTTCCGACAACCGCAGGCCCGAGGAGTAAAACAATTCCAACAGCGCGCGGTCGCGCAGGCCCAGCGGTGCATCGGTGGGCAACGCGACCAATTGCACCGCTTCGTCCACATCCAGAACCTGCGGTAAATTGCGCGCCGCTTTGGGTGCGCGCACCCCCGCGCAGGGGTCGCTGTGGATATGGCCGTGTTTGAGCTGCCAACGGTACAGACTGCGGCAGGCCGACAATCGGCGCTGCAAGGTTTTGGCCGACAGCTTGCGACGATGTTCGCTGGCGATGAACGCACGCAAGTCATCACCGCACAACGTCAGCAGGTCGCGGTCACCCGCCCACTGCGACAAGGCCGCCAAGTCGCGGCGATAGGCATCCAGCGTGTGCGCAGAGGCTTGCCGCTCAACCGCCAAATGGGTCAGGAAGTCCGCGACCGGGTGGGCCGTGCTCATCTCATGCGTGCGGGAAGCGCGCCAACGCCGCCGCCAAGGCTTCGCCCATCATCCGCAAAAACAAGGTGCCCATGCCAGGGAAGAACCGGTTGCCATCACGGCTGCCCACCGCCACCAGCCCAACCCCCGGCAGCACCAGCAACGCGGTGCTTTGCACGTCTTCGGCACGCACGCCATACAGCAGGGCGTTTTTGTCTGGATGCAGGCGGCCGCAGATCGGCTCGTTGTTACCCAGAATGTCGCGGAAGGTGGCCAGTCGCGGGCTATCGGCGGCGATCACTTGCAGCCAGTCGGCCGCTTCCAAACTTTCGATGGCGTGAAAGACCACCACGCGCACCAAATCGCCATGAAAATCTTCAGCCAATGCCGCCGCCATCGCACGCAGGGTGTCGGCGGCGCTGGCTTGCTTCATCAAGGCCAAGGTCAATTGATGCGCGCGCACCGCCAGCCGCTCGTTGTCTTGCGCGGTGGCAAACAACTCATGCAGGCGTTGGGTTAACTCGCGATTTTTTTCGCGCAAAATTTCCAATTGATAACTGGCCAGCGATGCAGTGGCACCACTCTCACGCGGCACCACCAGACTTTGCGCCAAATCCGGAAATTGCTGCAAAAAATGAGGATGCCGACGCAGCCAAGCAGCGACGTCATGCCCGCCGAGTTTTTCGGTGGTCTCGTTGAAATCCATCGTCACAACCACTCTCCTTCAAACACGAATGTGGCAGGCCCAGCCATCAACACGGTGCCTGTTGCGGTGTTATTGCGAATGCGCAAACTGCCGCCGGGTAGGTCCACTTGCACGTCGGCATCGTGCAGCACGCGTCCGCGCCGTGCCAACACCGCCACCGCCGCACAGGCACCGCTGCCGCAAGCCAAGGTTTCACCCACACCGCGCTCGAACACGCGCAGGCGAATGTGATCCGGAGCGAGCACTTGCGCAAAGCCGACATTGGCCGAATTGGGAAACGCCGCACTGGCCTGCACCGCCGGGCCGATTCGCAGTACTGCGGCAGTGGCCACGTCGTCCACCTCGATGACCGCATGCGGGTTGCCCATCGACACCGCACCCACGTGCAATGTTTCGCCATCAAGATCCAGCGCGTAGCTGCCGCCTTCCACAAACCCCAGCAACGGGATGTCCGCAGGCGCAAAGCGCGGCGCGCCCATGTCGATGACATAGCCGCCGTGGCCATCGTGTTGCACAGCATGACGGCCGGCGGGGCTTTCAATCACAAACCCGGCTTGCGCCGGTGCGGCACCAGCACGCACCAGCCACGCCGCAACACAACGTGCGCCGTTACCACATTGGCCCGAGGCCGAGCCATCGGCATTCCAGATGCGATAACGCGCCACCACATCGGCATCGGTGGCCAATTCGATGGTCAAAATCTGATCGCAACCAACGCCAAAACGGCGATGCGCCAATTGCGCGCACAGCGCCGGCGTGGGTGGCGATGCACCATCGCGCAAATCCAGCATCACAAAATCATTGCCGGCACCGTGCATCTTGGAAAACTGCATCGCCGGTGCGCTCATTCTTGTGAGGTTTGTGCGCCGGGCGTGGGAGTGGCGGGATGGGTGCCAGACGTTGCTGCCGGCACGGGCGCGTCGGCGGGTTTTTTATCGGGTAAGACCAAGGGGCCTTTGTTGCCGCAGGCAGCCAAGGAGCTCAGTAACAGGGCGAGGAAAACGATGCGCTTGATCATCGCCGCAGTGTACCCGCGCCTTGGGCGACTGTCGCGCGTCCTTTGGTGGTACGGCGCACGGCCCTCTCCCGCCCTGCGGGCACCCTCTCCCGCAAGCGGGAGCGGGAACAAGCAAGGGCGTTTGTTTACTGCGGTACACCGAGTTGCTCCAGCATGAAGGCATACATTTCCGCTTGCTCACGGTAGCGGCGGAAGCGGCCGGATTTACCGCCGTGGCCGGCTTCCATATTGGTGCGAAACACGACCGGCGCGGCGGATGTGTTCAGCATGCGCAGGCGCGCCACGTATTTGGCCGGCTCCCAATATTGCACTTGCGAGTCCCACAGCCCGGTGCCCACAAACATCGCCGGATAGGCTTGCGCAGCAAGGTTATCGTAAGGTGAATAGCGCAGAATGTAATCGTAATAGATAGGGTCTTCGGGGTTGCCCCATTCGTCGTATTCGTTGGTGGTCAACGGAATGCTGGGGTCCAGCATGGTTGTCACCACATCCACAAAGGGGACTTGCGAGAGGATCACCCGATATTTTTCAGGTGCCATATTGGCAATCGCCCCCATCAGCAAGCCGCCGGCGCTGCCGCCGTGCGCAGCCACGCGGTGGGGTGCGGCATAGCCTTGCTGCACCAAAAAATCCGTCACATCAATAAAATCAGTGAAGGTGTTTTGCTTGTGCAGTAATTTGCCATCGTCATACCAAGCGCGGCCCATTTCCTGCCCACCGCGAACATGCGCAATTGCATAAGCCATGCCGCGATTTAGCAGGCTGATCACCGCCACCGAAAACCCCGGATCCATCGACAAACCATAACTGCCGTAAGCGTATTGCAACAACGCGGCGGTGCCGTTTTTTTCAAACCCCTTTTTATAGACGATGGACACGGGAACTTGGCTACCATCGCGCGCAGTGGCCCATCGGCGTTCGGTGACATAGTGCGCGGGGTCATAGCCGCCAAGCACCGGCTGGCGCTTGAGCAAACGGCGCTCGCCGGTCACCACGTTCAACGCGTATGTCGTGGCCGGCGTGGTCATCGATGTGTAGCTGTAGCGCAGCCATGGGCTTGCAGGTTCGCTATTGACCTCTAGCCCCATTGAATACGCCGGCTCATCGGCCGCCACGTATTGACTGCTGCCATCGGGCTTGAGGATGCGCAGGCGCTCCAAACCACCGCTGCGTTCGGCGATGGCGGTAAAACCTTCGAACAGTGCAACGTCTTCGATCAACACATCGCTACGGTGCGTCACCCGTGTGTGCCAATGCGTGCGCTCGGTGGCGTCATCGTTGGCGGTGACCACTTTGAAGTTCTGCGCACCATCAGCATTGGTGCGGATTACCCAACGCCCGCCAAAATGATCGGCGTCGTACTCCACATCGCGCGCACGCGCCGCCAGCACTTTGAAGTCACGCGGGTCACGGGCCGACGCATAACGCAACTCATCGGACACCGTGCTGCTTAAACGAATGAGGATGAAGTTGTCATCACGGCTGCGTTCGATCCCCATGTAGAAACTATCATCGGTTTCCTCGTAGACCACCGGGTCGTCTTTGGGGTCGGTGCCGATGACGTGCTTTTTGACCCGCACGGTGAGCAAGGTCTCGGCGTCGTTTTCGATGTAAAACAGGGTCTTGTTATCGTCGGCCCAGACCAAGTCGGAAGACGCACCTTCGATGGTTTCAGAAAACGTGCGGGTGCCGTCCATAGCGCGAAAACGAAGGGTGTATTGGCGGCGGCCATTGCTGTCATCGGCGTAGGCCAACACCGCGTTGTCCTGGCTGACCGCGTACGCGCCAACGCTGTAATAGTCTTTGCCGGCGGCCAGTGCGTTGACATCCAGCAGGATATCTTCGCCGACAAAATCGGCGGCCGCATTGGCCGCAAGAATGGATGCCGCATCCACGCCCGGGGCGTCTTTGCGGCGTGCATGGATGGGGTAGTCTTTGCCGGTTTCAAAACGCGCGTAGTACCAATAGCCGCGCTCGCGGAACGGCACGCTGGCATCGTCTTGCTGGATGCGCGCCACGGTCTCGTCATACAGCGCATCTTGCACGTCTTTGCTGTTGGCCAAGAGCACGTCGGCGTAGGTGTTTTCGGCATGCAGATAGGCCAACACGTCGACGGCGGCACGCGCATCATCGCGCAGCCAGTAATACGGGTCTTGCCGCTGCGCACCGTGCGGTGCGGTGACGGTGTGCGGGTGCCGGGCAGCGCGGGGTGGGATGGGAAGCGTCATCGTCAGCGCATCACTTGGTCAATTGCTGCCACAGGAAGGTGTACGCCAACGCACTCATGTGCGCGGCCTGCGCGTTGTTGGCCGCACCACCATGCCCGCCCTCGATGTTCTCGTAATAGCGCACGTTTTTGCCGGCCGCTTCCATCTTTGCCATCAGCTTGCGTGCGTGTGCCGGATGCACGCGGTCATCTTTGGTGGAGGTGGTGAACAAGGTCGGCGGGTAGTCTTTCTTCGCATCAAACAGGTGATACGGCGAGAAGGTTTGGATGAAATCCCAATCGCTGGTGTCGGGGTTGCCGTATTCGGCCATCCACGAGGCGCCGGCCAAGAGATGGTTGTAGCGCTTCATGTCCAGCAACGGTACCTGCACCACAATCGCGCCGAATTTTTCCGGATATTGGGTCAGCATATTGCCCATCAACAAACCGCCATTGCTGCCACCCATGGCGCCCAGATGCTGCGGCGAGGTGATCTTGCGTGCCACCAGGTCATCGGCAATTGCCGCAAAATCTTCATAGGCTTTGTGGCGGCTGGCTTTGAGTGCGGCTTGATGCCAACGCGGGCCGTATTCGCCACCGCCGCGGATATTGGCCAGAACATACACGCCGCCTTTTTCCAACCAACCCTTGCCAATCGCGCCGGAGTAACTGGGGGTCAGCGAGATTTCAAAGCCACCGTAGCCGTACAACAACGTCGGTGTTTTGCCGTCGTATTTCAACGTCTTCGGGCGCACCAAAAAATACGGCACTTGGGTGCCATCTTTCGAGGTGGCAAAGTGCTGCTCGATCACATCCTTGCTGCCATCAAAAAACACCGGGTTGGATTTCAACACTTCGGGTGTTTGCCCCACATCGGCCAGCGACAAGGTGGTGGGCGACAAAAAGTCGGTGCTGGTCAACCACACCGCATTGCTGTCATCGGCATCCACCGCTGCCACACCCACGGTGCCGATGGTGGGCGCACCCACAAAGGTGGTCTTCGCCCAACCATCCTTGCCCGGCGTGAGCACCGACAGCTGATTTTTCACGTCCTCCATCACATTCAAAATCAGATGATCCCGAGTCCAGGTGTACCCAGCCAGCGCGGCGTGGTCGGTGGGTGTAAACAACGCGGTGAAATCACGCTTGCCGGCCATGAATGCATCAAAATTGATAACGATCAGCGCACCCGCCGCATAAGTTTGGCCGCCGGCGCTGTAGGGTTCGCGCAGCTCCAACAACAACCATTCTTTATGCACGCCTTTTTGCGCCGAGTTGGGCGCATCGATCTTGGTCAGCTGCCCGTCTTTGCCGCGCAGGTACAGCTCATCGTTGTAGAAGGCCAAGGTGCGGCTGACAAAATCGCGCGCAAACCCGGGGGTGTCGTCGTGCATCGCCGAGATGTACATGTCATCGGGCTTGCCGGCGTACACGGTCTTGGCCGATGCCAGCGGGGTGCCGCGCGTCCATGTTTTGACGATGCGCGGATAGCCCGAACTGGTCAGCGAATCCTTGCCAAAATCGGTGAACACATAGACGGTGTTGTCATCAATCCAGCCCAGCCCGCCCTTGGCTTCTGGGCGATAAAAGCCATCGGCCACAAACTGCTTGGTGCTTAAATCAAATTCGCGGGTGACATCGGCATCGGAGCCGCCCGGCGAGAGCGCAATCAAGCAACGCTGGTACTTGGGCCGCAGGCAATTGGCACCGTGCCAAACCCACTTCGCGCCTTCTTGCTGGTTCAGCGCATCCAGATCCAGCACGGTTTCCCACGCCGGTTCGGGCTTGCGGTATTCGGCCAGTGTGGTGCGCCGCCACAGGCCGCGCTGGTGCTGGGCGTCTTTCCAGAAGTTGTAGTAGTAATCGCCAATCTTTTCCACGCCCGGAATCTTGGCGGTGGAATCCAAGCTGGCGCGGATTTGCGCTTCCAGTGTTTTGAACTGCACGCTGCCGGCGATTTCTGCTTCGGCCTTGGCGTTGCGCGCCTTCACCCAGTCCAGCGATTTTGCGCCGTTGACATCCTCCAACCATGCATACGGGTCGTCCTGTGGCGGGGTTTGTGCGGCGGCGCTACCGGCAAGGGCAAGACCGGCCGCCACACTCACGATATGACAGGCATTGGACAACTGCGACATGGCACGCTCCATCGGCGTTTGGAAACCCATGACGCTACCACAGCGTGACAGAGATCGGCCTGTGCGCATGCGCCACGCAAGACGCCATGCCAACCAACTATCCACCCAAGGGACTACCCATCGAGCGGACTGCGCACCCCACGCCCACCGCGATTGAGTACATGCGTGTAGATCTGCGTCGTGGCGACATCTTTATGGCCCAGCAATTCTTGGATTGTGCGAATGTCGTAGCCCGCTTCCAATAAATGCGTCGCAAATGAATGGCGCAGCGTGTGACAGGTCACAAGCTTGTCGATACCCGCCTTTTTGCGCGCGGCCTGCACTGCACGCTGCAACACCGCTTCATCCACATGATGCCGGCGCACGACCCCACTGCGAGGATCTTTGGAAATTCTCGCCGCAGGAAACACATAGTGCCAAGCCAAGTCCAAGCCCGCGTTGGGATACTTCCGTTCCAATGCCTGCGGCAGCCACACGCCCGGCACCCCAGCCGCACGATCCTGCGCATGCAACACCCGCACCCGACACAGCGCCTGCTGTAATGCCCCGCGCAAGCGCTGCGGCAGCGGAACCCGTCGATCCTTATTCCCCTTGCCTGCACGCACCGTAATTTCATTGCGATCAAAATCCACGTCTTTGACGCGCAGGCGCAAGCATTCCAGCAGTCGCAAACCAGAGCCGTACAACAGCGAAGCCATCAGCCAAACCTGACCATCCAACATCACCAACAAGCGATCCACCTCTGCCCGCGAAAGCACCACCGGCACCCGCTGCGGCCGCTTCGCCCGCACCACGTCTTCCATCCACGGAAGATCCAAGGCCAACACTTCACGATACAAAAACAGCAACGCCGCCAACGCCTGATTCTGCGTCGATGCTGCCACCTTCCCCACCGTGGCCAACCGGGTGAGAAACACCTCCACCTCCGCCTTCCCCATCGCACGAGGATGCCGCCCATCATTCGCCCGAATAAACCGCCACACCCACGCCACATACGCCTGCTCCGTACGCAAGCTGTAATGCTTCACCCGACAACGCTGGCGAATAGCCTCCAACAACCCCGGCGACTGTACAGGCTGATGCGTTACACCCTGCTTCGATACCCATATCGACAAACTGTCCATGCCACATCTCACTGTTGGCTCTTTATCGTGAGCATGTTGTCGCCAGCGCATCATGCATACCAGAGGCTAACAGCTTGTTTTAAGGTCAGTTTTTCCCGACTAGCATCACCCTTCCGCTCAGTGCATACTTGTCCACATCCCGGCTTTGGGATCAATTAGTTGTTAGGCCTGCTAGAGCTAAAGCCGGCACTGGCACACCCATCAGTGGCATTGCGCAATTTGCAACACGCTTCACGCAACAGCTATTGAATTGTCAGTCCGATCAAATAATTCACGCATGAAAT
>Ga0116192_1001579_pt1 | contig 15842 bp, 10 predicted proteins | sample AD_UKC113_MetaG_FD_89876 | JGI IMG/M metagenome (GOLD analysis project Ga0116192, IMG submission 89876) | Active sludge microbial communities of municipal wastewater-treating anaerobic digesters from Hong Kong - AD_UKC113_MetaG | ecosystem: Engineered > Bioreactor > Anaerobic > Digestate... | reverse complement strand
TATCGTTTCCTGCCGCTATGGTGGGTCTGACAAAGACTATCTTGCTGTACTCCCCCTGCTCAATAACCTTTTCAAGAGCCACCGCCGTGGCCAGAATGGTCTTGCCCGATCCGGCGCCTCCGGTAATGGTGACAAAAGGAATATCCTTATCCATAAGAAGCTCAAAAGCCATCTTCTGTTCCCGGTTAATGGGTGAAAGCCCCCAGGCTGTCTGCTTTGCATATTTGAGGGGTACGATAAGACTCCCGTCAAAGCGGGCCAGGACCTTATGATTATCATCGTCCAGGCTGGTGATGTTTAAAAACTCATTGGGATAAAGGGGCTCCTCCAACGATATCTCATGGGCAGGAAGTCCACCCTTGTAGATAAGGTTGATCTTCTCGGAAGGGGCATAAACATCCCGATAGCCCGTATAGAGCTCATCACACTTAATCTTGTCATTATTATAGTCCTGGGCCTCTATACCGAAGGAATCGGCCTTGATGGCCATATACACATCCTTGGTCACCAATATGGTGGGGATATGGGGTGTTTCCTTTTGAAGATTCTTGGCCATGGCCAGAATGCGTGTATCATTCTTTTGGGTATCAATGCCCTGTGGAATACAGGACATATCCATATGATTGAGTTCAATGCGAATGGTTCCGCCATCGGGGGTTTTGATCCCCTGCTCCAGATTGCCCTGGCTTCTCAGGCTGTTGAGCTCTCTGGCTGCAATTCTGGCATGATAGCCCACCATGCCCTCACGGTTTTTGATGTTATCCAATTCCTCAATGGCAACGATGGGTATAATAACGTTGTTGTCCTCAAAGTTGAAAAAGCAGTTGGGATCATGAATGATCACGTTGGTGTCCAGGATATAGTTCTTTACCATACGCCTATGACCTCCCTAAGAAATGATGCAGGTCCTTCAGGGGATATCGGTCTTATATATGCTTCTTCGATCCAGGGACCACACAGGATCTGAGAAGCACCCAGGTGCAACGTTGCGTGTGGCATTCTGGTAATCATAAACCCGCGCGTCAATGAGGTCAAGATGATGCAGGAGCTCAGCCTCCAGGAACATGGGCTTTTTGGGGCTCCCATACTCAGGCTCGTAATGATGACTGATAATCATATGCTTTAAAAGCAGAAGAATTTCCTCAGAGACTCCTATTTGCCGACCAGCTCTGTCCAGCTCCTCAACCCCCATAATAATGTGGCCTAGAAGCTGACCTTGCTTGGAATACTCAGCAATTCCCAGCTCATTGCTGGATAACTCCCCAATCTTGGCCAGATCATGGATAATAACCCCCGCATACAAAAGATCGGTATTGATGCCTTCGTAGACCTGAGTTAAGGCCTCAGCAGCCTTCAGCATGCGAAGAATATGGAACAAAAGCCCGCTTCTTATAGCGTGATGCAGGCTTTTTGCAGCAGGATAATAAAGAAGCCTCTCTTCCTTTTCGTCCAGAAGCTTCATGACAAGCGAGCGTATCTCGGGATTTCTGATTTTAGTGGTATAAAGATAAATGGCTTCCAGCATCTCCTCGGGAGGGAGGGGAGCCGATGGTACGAAATCACCGATGAGCTTTTGATCCTCCTCATCGGCTATCTTGATCTTATTGATGCTCAACTGAAGGGCATCCTTCCACAGATCGACACGGGCATTGACATAGTAGAGCTTATTGGTGATTAATGCTGTGTACTCCTGCTCTCCCGTATCCCACCATTTGGCCGACACATCCCCCGTCTGATCCGACAGGATCATGTCCAGATAGGTCTTCTTATTGGATGACAGCTTCAAATCCACAGACTTTAAAATGTAAATCCCATTGATGGTCTCGCCGGGTTTCAGGTCAGCAATCTTTGTTCCCTCAAATTTCATTCAATGACCCCCAATAGCGATAGTCCCAAATGCGTCCCTGCACCTTCTCAAATATCCCATATATCTATAATACGGTATTCGAGCCTTTTTGATAAATCCACTTCCTTATGGTTGACAAGCATCTTCCCTGCTTCATCCATAACAATACGAATGACCGGGCGATTGGGGAACTGAGGATTGTACCGTGAGACCAGACCCTTTTCACCGGTATTGAGCAGCACGGCTGTTCCTATGGGGAAATGGGCAACATGTTTGGTGAACGCATCCAGAACGCTTCTGTCAAAATGCTTATTGGAAAGGGAATACATGTAATCCACAACTTCGTGTGGAAGCATCTTCTTTCTATAAACCCTGTCAGTGGTTAAGGCATCGTAAACATCGGCAACAGCGACAATCCTGGCATAAAGGGGAATTTCACTGTTCTTTAAACCATAGGGATAGCCGCTGCCGTCCAGCCTTTCATGGTGATAGAGGGCGATTTCCTGTACAGCAGTATTGATGCTGGAGGAATTCCTCAAGATTTCATAGCCGTAAGCCGTATGCCTTTTTGCTTCCTCGAATTCATTTTTAGAGAGGCAGGAAGGCTTTAAGAGAATATCCTCACTGACCATCACCTTTCCAACGTCATGGAGAAGGGCGCCCGTTCCCAAATCCTTCAAATTGTCCCCCTTAACGCCCATGGCGATACCAATAATCAGGGACAGAATACAGACGTTGACACTGTGGGAGAAGGTGTAATCATCAATGGAACGGATATCCGATATGTTGAGCACAATTTGATCGCTTTGAAGAATATTTCCCAAGAGCTTATCGACTATTTCCAGAATCTTCTTCCCATCCACCGAGATCCGGATGGACGGTGAGGTCATAATATTCTTGATCTTGGCTTTAACTTCAGTTACAATCTCTTCTCTGACGACTTCCGGATTCTTAATATCCCTGGACAAATCGTCTTCTATGTAAATTTCGGTAAAATTGTAACTCTCAAGGGTTGCTATCATCTCATCGGTGAGTACGGTTCCGGCAGACAAAAGAACGACACCATCTAATGATAGTATGGTACGCGCTACACGATAGCCTGCCCGAGCTCTATCTAAACTCACCTTTCTCACTTAGAGTTGACCTCCTGAAATCAAACCAATTAAGTCATTTCAAATGGATACATTTTTTATATATTAACATAGTGAGTATTCAAAGTCAAAGCGAAACTCGTATAAACAAACAATCTTAGCTATTATTACACATAAAAACTTATTTTTTTGATTATTTCTATATATTTATCGGATGTGTAAAATAATTACATTAGATTAAAAGTGGGTAACTTTCGTTACCCACTGCATTTTTTCAGTACATTGACATCACTTTATTAAGCCAGCAAAGGACGAATGACCGACAGCACATCCTCCCGGAACTGAGCCAGTGCCTTGTCAGCACCCTCAAGAGAGTCGGCAGATACCCCGTAGTAAATCTTGATTTTGGGTTCGGTGCCTGAAGGACGGATGCAGAACCAGAAGCCCGAGGCCATCCGATAGTAAAGCACATTGGAAGGCGGAAGATCCAGCGGGCTCTTCTCTTCCGATGTATAATCATATTTGATTTGCTGCTGATAGTCGGAAAGGGAGGCAACCTTGGCATTACCAAAGGCCTTAGGACTTTCCTTTCTCAAGGTTTCCATGGCTGCGGCAATCTTTTCTACACCCTCTTTTCCTTTCAGTGTAAAGGAATCAATGCCTTCCTTGACAAAGCCATACTTCTTGTATATCTCCAGAAGACCATCGTAAAGGGTCATTCCCTTGGATTTATACCAGGCAAAGACCTCTGCCACCAGCATGGCAGCCACCACAGCGTCCTTATCCCGGGCATGGGTGCCGGCCAGATAACCATAGCTTTCCTCAAAGCCGAACAGGAACTTCTTCTTGCCCGTGTCATCCAGAAGCCGAATCTTCTCACCAATGAACTTAAAGCCGGTGAGTACATCCAGTATCTCAACACCGTAATGCTCGGCTATTTTTCTGGCCAAATCGCTGGATACAATGGTTTTTACCACAAAGCCGTTTTCGGGAAGCTCTTCTCTTTCCTTCTTCTGGGAAAGGATGTACTCCAGAAGCAGGCAGCCTGTTTGATTACCAGTGAGGGTGATATAGTCGCCCTTGGCATCGCGGACTACCACGCCTACACGGTCAGCATCGGGGTCAGTACCGATAATGAGTTCCACATTCTCCTTCTGAGCCATGCTGATAGCTATTTCAAAGGCTGCTCTTTCTTCAGGATTGGGGTATTTGACGGTGGAGAATTCGGGATCGGGAAGCTCCTGTTCCTTAACAACCTCCACATTTTCAAAACCAATCTCTTTAAGAATCCGTCTTACAGGCTTATTACCGGTGCCATGCAAGGGGGTATAAATCAGGCGGGCCTCTTTGCCATACTTTCTTGAAAGCTCAGGATTGACACAAACCTTCTTGAGGGCCTCAATATAGGCATCGTCAATCTCCTGGCCAATCATGGTGATCAGGCCCTTCTGAAGCGCCTCCTGCTTGTCCATGATCTTCACAGTGGCAATGTCCGAAACCGCATTAACCTCCTCAATGACCTGATCCGATTCGGCAGGAGGTAACTGGCATCCGTCACTGCCATAGGCCTTAAAGCCGTTATATTCTTTGGGATTATGGCTGGCTGTGATGACCACACCGCCTGCGCAACCCAGATGACGGACAGCAAAGGAAAGCTCGGGTGTGGGACGAAGCGCATCAAACAGGTAGGCCTTAATGCCGTTTCCGGCCATAACCTGAGCGGTTTCCAAAGCAAACTCATCGGAGCAGCGGCGTGAATCGTAGGCGATGGCCACACCCTTGTCCTGCTCACCGCGCTTGATAATGAACTGGGCAAAGCCCTGAGCTGCTTTTCTGACGGTGTATTTGTTCATGCGGTTGGTTCCTGCACCAATAACACCCCGCATACCGCCTGTTCCGAATTCCAGATCCCGATAAAAACGATCCTCGATTTCCTTTTCATTGTCCTTAATGCTCAGGAGCTCTGCGCGTGTGTTTGCATCAAAATAAGGATTTTCCGTCCATGTTTGGTACTGCTTCATGTAACTCATACTATCTCTCCATTCTACATGTAAATATTGTGCCACTTACTGCGTATTTTTCGGCATTGCTTTTATAAAACTGCTCTTCTGGGTTCCACAATCAGCTTAATGGCGGTCCGTTCTTCCCCATCTACCATGATCTCTGAAAAAGCCGGAATGCAAACCAGTTCCATACCTAAAGGCGCCAGAAAGCCTCTGGCAATGGCAACGGCTTTGACGGCCTGGTTAAGGGCTCCGGCACCAATGGACTGTACTTCTGCAATCCCTTTGTCGCGGATAACACCGGCAATAGCACCTGCCACTGAATTGGGGTTGGATTTGGAAGAAACCTTCAATACATCCATTTTGATAACCTCCGAAAACAAATCAATCTTATGCCTTAATCGTTTCCATGATTCTTTTTATTTCTACTGCTTTTTTGGTTGCATCGTCTATTGTAATGACTACGGCATTAAGTTGAGTTCTTCCTTCCGCAATCTCATGCTGTATGGGCAGCCCCAGCGTAAATTTCTTTATAATGAGGTCCCTGTCTACGCCAATAACGCCATCGGCAGGACCTGTCATGCCAACATCGGTAATATAGGCCGTCCCCTTTTCAAGGATTCGCTCATCCGCCGTTTGGATATGGGTATGGGTTCCCACCACACAGGTGGTACGACCGTCCAGATAATAAGCCAGGGCCATCTTTTCACTGGTTGCCTCAGCATGAAAATCCACCAGGACACCGTCCACCTGACCCTTCAGATAGCCCAGTTCCCTGTCAGCCGTCTGAAATGGACAGTCCACGGGCTGATCCATATATACCCGCCCCAGAAGGTTAATCACTCCCAGTCTCAAGCCATTTTTCTCTATGATCATACGTCCTTTGCCCGGTACCCCTTTAGGGTAATTGGCCGGCCGGACGATTTTGATTCCCGAATCAATGATATTCAATATTTCCTTACGGGCCCAGGTATGGTTTCCCATCGTAATGACATCGATACCGCTGTCAAAGATATCCTGAGCAGTATTATAGCTGATGCCCTTGCCGCCTGCAGCATTCTCGCCGTTTGCAATGCAGAAATCCGGCTTGTGAATGTCGATAAGATCTCGCATCCTGGTCTTCAGGACATCTCTTCCGGCTTCTCCAAATATATCGCCAACAAAAACTATTTTCAAAAAAATTTCTTCCTCTCAAATCAAGCGTGGAAACCTTTCGTAATCCCCTCAGGATTCCACACTGTAACCATAAACAAATCAAATAAAACCTGAGGGCTTAAAAAGCCCTACTAATGATATAACACATTCATGTTATGTTTACAAATACTGCAGGAAGCGTTTTCACGCTTCCTGCATCATTTCTTATTTTGCGTATTCGACTGCTCGGGTTTCTCGTATAATATGGACTTTTATCTGTCCGGGATACTCCATTTCATTTTCAATGCGTTTGACGATATCTCGGGCGACCATGATCATACTTTCATCATTAACCATTTCAGGTTTGACCATGATGCGCACCTCACGTCCCGCCTGAATCGCGAAGGACTTATCAACCTCAGGGAATGCATTTGCAATCTCTTCAAGCTTCTGCAGACGCTTCACGTAGGTTTCAAGTGTTTCTCTTCTTGCCCCCGGTCTTGCACCGGAAATGGCATCAGCAGCCTGAACCAATACAGCAACAATAGTGTTTGCTTCAACATCACCATGATGGGCCATGACTGCGTTAATCACTTCTTCGCTTTCCTTATATTTTCTGCAAATCTCCGCGCCTATGGAAACATGGGTTCCTTCCACTTCATGATCAATGGCCTTGCCAATGTCATGGAGAAGTCCAGCACGTTTTGCCAGACTAACGTCTTCCCCTAACTCTGCTGCCATAAGCCCTGCAAGATGTGATACCTCGATAGAGTGGGACAGGACATTCTGTCCGTAGCTGGTTCTGTACTTGAGCTTACCCAGAAGCTTAATAATCTCAGGATGCAGACCGTGTACACCGGTCTCGAAGGTCGCGCGATCACCTTCTTCACGGATGGCGTTGTCAACCTCTTTCTTGGCCTTTTCCACCATCTCTTCAATGCGGGCAGGATGGATTCTTCCATCAATAATCAACTTTTCAAGGGCAATACGTGCAACCTCGCGTCTGATGGGATCAAATCCCGACAGAATCACTGCCTCAGGTGTATCATCGATAATTAAGTCTATACCGGTCAGTGTTTCCAAGGTTCTGATATTGCGGCCTTCACGTCCGATAATTCTACCCTTCATTTCATCATTGGGCAGTGCCACAACGGATACCGTTATCTCTGATGCATGATCGGCAGCACATCTCTGGATGGCGGTTGCAAGAACCTCCTTGGATTTACGATTGGCTTCTTCCTTAGCCCGCTCATAAATCTCCTTGACCATGATGGCGGCTTCATGCTTGACTTCACTTTCAATACTGCTGAGAAGGTACTGTTTCGCTTCCTCAACCGACAAGCCGGAGATATTCTCGAGCTTCTCGATCTGCTTGCGGTGGAGTTCATCAATTTCAGCCTGTCTGGCCTCTATCTCATGAATCTGCCTGTTCAGTGACTCTTCCTTCTTTTCGAGGGTATCCATCTTTTTCTCAAGGGTCTCGTCCTTTTGCTGCAGGCGTCTTTCTGTACGTTGAATCTCAGCTCTGCGTTCGCGGACCTCCCTTTCAAGTTCTACCCTGCTTTTGTGAATCTCCTCGCGCGCTTCAATCAGAGTATCCCGCTTTTTTCTTTCTGCAATTTTCTCAGCTTCACTTACAATGCGCGCGCTTTCCTTTTCTGCACTTTCAAATTCTGCCTCTGCAACACGCTTTCTATGCTCAACTCCCTTACGGAAGGATATAAGTGAACTAATGACTGCAATGATAAGTCCAATACCCAGTCCTATTAAAGCATAAATATATTGAATCTTCCTCACCTCCTTGGCTTTTGTTGATTTTCATCACGAATTCATCATCAATAAAGCATGCTAATGGCATTATAAAATATGCATACAAAATGCCATTATAAAACTATTGTATACAGTTTTAAATTTCGTGTCAAGAAACGCCACCGTTTTTGTGCATAATGCATGCCTTGATGGTGTTTTTAAGCAACATGGCGCGGGTCATGGGTCCTACACCGCCAGGTACCGGGGTAATGGCAGAAGTCTTTTCACAGACGCTCTTAAAGTCTACGTCACCAGTCATTTTTCCCTCGGCATTGCGGTTAATACCCACATCAATCACCACAGCGCCCTCCTTGACATACTCGGCGGTGATGAAATCGGCCTTGCCTATAGCGGCCACCAGAATATCAGCCTGACTGCAGACGTCTTTCAGATTCCGGGTTTTGGAATGGCAGACAGTAACAGTGCCATGGGCGTGAAGCAGCAGCATGGCCATGGGTTTGCCCACAATATTGCTGCGGCCTACCACCACACAGTTTTTCCCGGCCACCTCTATACCTGCATCCTTGAGGATTTCCATGACCCCGGCAGGAGTACAGGGTGGCAGTATGGGATTGCCAATCATCAGCTCACCCACATTATAGGGGTGGAATCCGTCCACATCTTTTTTGGGATCGATACGGCGAAGCACCTTGGCCTCATCCAGGTGTTTGGGAAGTGGAAGCTGGACTAAAATACCATCCACCGTCTTGTCCTCATTGAGGGTATCAATGAGCTCCAAAAGCTGCTTTTGGGTGGTTTCCTCAGGAAGGGCATATTCGAAGGAGCGGATGCCCACCTCCTCGCAGTCCTTCCGCTTATTGTTCACATAGGTTCTGGAAGCCGGATCATTACCGACAATCACCACCGCAAGACCGGGAGTGATCCCTTTGGCAATGAGTTCGCTGACCTCCTGTTTCATGGCCGTTTTCATGCGTCCGGCCAAATCCTTGCCGTCTAAAAGTTTATAAGCCATATCTCTTCTCCGTTCATCTCTACAGTATATTTTTGCCATAGATAGTGTAAATCAATACCATTTAGTCTGTCAATGAGATTGGCGGAACAGGAAGAGTTATGACTTCATTGATTAAAGCAGCTCTTTCCGGAGTTCCTCTGCCGACTTGGGTGAGAGATAACCAATGGGAATATCAAACACTGTCACCGCTCCTGTTTTGCCTTCCTTGTTGAGCCTTGCAACAGCACGGGCATAGGCTACTAGGCAGTTGGCGGTAAACTCGGGGTTGCTGTCAAGCTTCAGAGAAAACTCGATAATCTGTTTCTTCTCATTCTCGGCTCCGGTTTTTCCGCTTCTGATAACAAATCCGCCATGGGGCATCTGGCTATGATCCCGCTTAAGCTCCTCCTCGGTAATAAAATGAACAATGGTGTTGTAATCGGAGAAGTAATTGGGCATTTCCTTGATGGTTTTCTCTATCAGGGCTTTATCGGCACCCTCCTCGGCAACCACAAAGCATTCGCGCAGGTGCTTATCGCGGGTAGTCAACTCAGGATCCTCCCCGTTTCTGACACGATTGACAGCCTCCTCCACGGGAATGGTGTATTGAATGGCGTTCTTCACACCCTTCACCCGGCGAATGGCATCGGAATGGCCCTGGCTGACCCCCTTGCCCCAGAAGGTATAGTCCTTGCCCACGGGGAGAATGGCACCGGCCAGCATGCGATTCATGGAGAAAAGACCGGGATCCCATCCAATGGAAATAGCAGCGGTCTTACCGCCTGCCTTAGCGGCTTCATCGACGGCTTTGAAGTACTCGGGAATCCTTGCATGGGTATCGAAGGAGTCAACACAGTTAAAAAGACGGGCAAATTTGGGCCCCTGCTCGGGCAGATCGGTGGCCGAACCACCGCAGAGAATCAGGACATCAATGGCGTCCTTATAAGTCTCTGCATCATCAACAGACACAACCTTCACATCTTTTGAAACGGTTTTAACGCTTTCGGGAGCTCTTCTGGTAAAGACAGCTTCAAGCTTCAGATCGGGGTTTTGAAGAATGGCCAGCTCAACGCCTCTGCCGACGTTGCCATAGCCGAGAATACCTATCCTTATCGCCTTTGACATGGATACTACCTCCAAAGTATAAATTGAAATGATATGAAATTCTTCTCATTTGAGAGTACAATAAATGAAGGATGTTTTCAAGTATCTTTCATTTTATTTTGCTTATACCCTGCTCTATTTTTAATGTATAGATATTACTATTATATATAGACTCCGCAGTTATCAACCGTTGCCCTTGTGGCTGTCTGCAGCCACACTAAACCTATTTTTGCATTTTTATTGCAGGAATATATTCATTTTTTATCATCTGTATTCCTATTTAGTAATACGCTTGGATTTCCCTCGACCCAGGGATTTAGTGCTGCCGTTTTGCCTTGCGCTCCTTCTTTTTCCCGTCCCCTGAGAACCTGATCCTTCACGGGGATGGCTTTTCAGGGGCGGAATGAGGCAATCCCTGCCATAGCCGATAAGATCGCTCCTTCCGGCCTTTCTCAGAGCTTCCTCCACCAGGGCTCGATTTTTTGGCAGGGCAAACTGGAGCAGCGCTCTTTGGAGAGCCTGTTCCTTTTCAGTCCTTGCCACATACAAGGGCTTCATGTCCCTGGGGTCCAGGCCTGTATAATACATGCAGGTGGACAGAGTTCCGGGAACAGGAATAAACTGCTGCACCTGCTCGGGGGTATAGCCCAACCGTTTAATATACAGCGCCAGTTCTATGGCATCGTCCAGAGTGCTTCCCGGATGGCCTGAGATGAAATAGGGTACCAAAAACTGTTTTTTGCCAAGTCTTTGGTTCATGGCGTTATATTTCTGAACAAAGGACTCATAAACCTCCCGAGAGGGCTTGCCCATATAGCGCAGTACTTTATTGGACACATGCTCGGGAGCCACCTTCAACTGGCCGCTTACATGGTTTTTGCACAGCTCCTCCAAAAACTTGCCCTTTTTATCCCTCAGCACATAATCGAAACGGACCCCCGAACGGATAAACACCCGTTTCACCTTTGGCAGGGACGATACGGCCCTAAGCAGGTCCAAATACGCATCATGGGAAACCTCTAAATTCTTGCAGGGCTCGGGATAAAGGCATTCCCTGCCCTGACAGGCTCCTTCCTTAAGCTGCTTTTTACAGGCCGGATTTCTGAAATTGGCCGTGGGCCCTCCCACATCGTGGATATAGCCCTTGAAATCCTTTTCCTGGGTCAAGAGTTTAGCTTCATCAAGGATGGATTGCTTGCTTCTGGGCTGAATGACACGGCCCTGGTGGTAGCCAATGGCACAGAAGGAGCAGCCCCCGAAGCAGCCCCTATGGCTGGTGATGGAGAACTTGACCTCCTGAAGCGCCGGCACCCCGCCCTCCTTATCGTACATGGGATGCCAGGTGCGCTGATAGGGCAGCGCATACACCCTGTCCAGTTCCATTTGGGTAGCCGGTTCCATGGGCCGGTTCTGAACAACATAGCGCGTACCGTCTGTCTGTATCAGGGTGCGGCCTAAAAAGGCATTCTGCTCCCTGTACTGAATCATGAAAGCCCTGGCATAATCCCGCATATTTTGAGTTACCTGCTCACGGGAAGGAAGTACAAGTATATTTTGTCCCGGACTGTCCATTTCGGCCTTGATTTTTTGGGGCAGATCGTCATAGGAACAGGCGTAGGCCGTTCCCCGGATGCTTTTAAGGCTCTTTACGGGGACACCCTTTTCCAGCAGGGCTGCAATCTCCAGAATGGCTTTCTCCCCGTTACCATAGACCAGCAGGTCAGCACGGGTATCCAGCAGAATGGAAGACCTTACCGTATCCTGCCAATAGTCATAATGGGCAAACCGCCTGAGGCTGGCCTCCAGGCCGCCGATGATCAGGGGAATATCCCCGAAGGCCTCCCGGACACGGTTACAATACACAATAAGGGCCCTGTCCGGCCTTCTTCCGCCCTTTCCTCCTGGAGAATACACATCCTCCCTGCGTTTTCGCTTTGCGGCCGTATAATTGTTAATCATGGAATCCAGCACACCGGAGGACACCATAACCCCCAATCTGGGCCTGCCCAGCCTGGTAAAGTCCTGAGTGGATCGCCAATCGGGCTGGTTTATCATCCCCACCCGGTAACCGGCATCCTCCAAAAGCCTTGATATGACTGCATGGCCGAAGGAGGGATGATCCACATAGGCATCGCCGCAAATAAAAAGAAAGTCGGGTGTATCCCAACCTCTTTCCTGTAAATCTTTCTTATTGACTGGTAAAAAGCCGTCAGGCATGTTTTCTCTCCTCTCTCATGGGGAGCTTGGTCAGTTCCATAAACTCCGGAAGGGTGCGGAATGCTGAAAAATCATGGGATGCCTTGGCCCTGAGCCTTAAGTCGGGGTTGATTTCAAAGGCTTGCCTTAAAAAGCTTAAGGTGGCATCCACATCACCCTGAAGCGCTGAAACCCTGGCTAGGCCAAAGAGAATCTCATCGTCGTCGGATTTGTATTTAAGCCCTTCCTTATAAAGCCTTGCGGCCTCGGCGTAGTTTTTAATGCCAATAAGCGCTGAAGCCCAGTTATAGTAGAGGGCGGGATCGTCATTGGTCAGCTTGCTGGCTCTCTTGAAGATCCGTACAGCCTCCTCATAGCGCTTCATCATCATTAAGGATACGCCCAGATTATAATGGAGCAGGTAGGATTCGGGATGCTCCACAATGGATCTCTCATAAACAGTGATGGCCTCGTTGACCCTGTCATTGGTCACATAGATCTCGGCCAGGAGATTATAGGTCATTTCCAGCTTCTCATTACCCTCCAGGGATTTGTTCAGGCATTCGATGGCCTTCTCGGTTTTACCCTCGGCATCATAGATGGAGGCCATGCTGTAGAAGGCACGGCTGTGCTCGGGCATCAACTCAGTGGCAAAGCGGAAATTGGAAAGCGCCTCCTCGGTCTTGCCGTCCTCTCTTTGGGCTACACCCAGGCGATAATAGTAATCCGCTTCCTGGGGCATGAGCTGAGTGAGCTTTTTATAGGCCATCTGAGCATTCTGCCAATCCTTGCTCTTACGATAGATCTGTCCCAAGAGAATATAGGCCTCGGTAAACTCATTGTCCTGAGCCACAATGGTTTCCAACTGGTACTTGCATTCCATTTCCTCTTTCTGCTCATAGCAGAGCTTGGCCAGGAGGAAGCGCAGCTTGTTGTCCTCTTTGACCTGGAGTGCGGCCTTAATGTGATTCTTGGCCTCACCCAAATCCCCGATGGCCATATAACAGCGGGCTATATTGACCTCGGCCTCTTTAAGGGCGGGAATCTCCTTAAGCACCCGTGTAAACTGGCTAATGGCCATTTCATATTTTTTCAGGGCATAGAGACACATGGCATAGCCGTAATGCGCCATGGGACGAAGGTTTTCAGTATCGTCCTCGCTCCTTCCCTTTTTCCTGCCCCTGGCTCCCGATTCCTCCCCAACCAGGGCAAGGGCCTTCTTATAATACTTGATGGCCTCCTCAAAGCGCTCATTCTTTTGATGAAGCCAGGCAGTATTGTAGTTAATCAGGGGATTCTCACTTAAGAGACCTGAAAGGATGGTATAAACATCCAGGGCCTGATCATAGGCCTCCGTATCAATCAATTGGTGCACAGCGGTAATCTGCTGTGTCAAATTGGCCTTAAGATGCTTGTCGGCAAGCTCAAGGGTAGCCGTAATGGCCCCGGCCTTGATCTCCTGCTTCCATTCATCGGGCTTATCAATATATTCTTCATAGCGCCAGCCCTTATTGCTTTGCTTTTCAAGCTTCTCCACCAGAGGAACATCCGAATTGGCCTTTTTAATACGCTTTTTCATGTCCACATAGTCATAGATGAGAAAAATCAGGGGTATTAATACGCCAAAAAGGATGAGCCCTATCTCATAAAGCGGGATGGACAGCACCTTCTGGATCACCGTCAGCACCCCCACGGTGAGGATGCAGAGCTGAAGCACAAAGGCCAGAATGGTCCATAAATTGCACCTTCGAATCAAGCGGAACCCCATATAAAGGGTGAGCACTGCCACCAAAACAACGATAAAGGCCTGAGAAACATCATAGGTGACCGGTATGGCACTGATAGCATTGATAAGCCTCATACATCATCCCCCGACATGGATAACTTCATTTCCTCCCATCGCTCGCGTGTGATCAGAACACGCCTGGGCTTGCTTCCTTCATAGCCGCTGATAATGTTGCGTTCAGCCATTTGATCAATAATCCGTCCGGCACGGGCATAGCCCACCTTGAACTTGCGCTGTATAAAGGAAACAGAAGCCTGACCGCAATCAATAACCGCTTCAATAGCCTGATTCAGCAGCTCGTCATTGCCGCCCTCGGAGGCTTCTTCCTCTTCGTTCTTAACATTAGTATTGATATTTTCAAGTATTTCCTGATCATAATGGGCATGAATTTGATTCTTCACAAAGTCCACGGCCAGCTCTACCTCTTTATCGGACAGGAAGGCACCCTTGACACGTATGGGTTTGGGAATACCCACGGGATAATAAAGCATATCCCCTTTGCCCAGGAGCTTTTCTGCACCGGCCATGTCCAGAATGGTACGGGAGTCCACCTGGGATGAGACGGCAAAGGCAATACGTGAAGGGATATTGGCCTTGATGACGCCGGTGATGACATTGACCGAGGGCCTCTGAGTGGCGATAACCAGGTGCATGCCTGCCGCACGGGCCATCTGGGCCAGACGGCAGATGGAATCCTCCACATCATGGGGGGCTACCATCATCAGGTCGGCCAACTCATCAATGATAATGACAATTTGAGGAAGCTTGGTTCCTTCTCCGGTCTCATCCACCGAAGCATTGTATCCTAAAAGATCCCTGACCCCTCGATCGGCAAAGAGCTTATACCGGGTGGTCATCTCCGATACGGCCCACCTTAAGGCACCAGCGGCCTTATTAGGATCAGTAACCACGGGTATCAACAGATGAGGAATACCGTTGTATACCCCCAGCTCCACCACCTTGGGGTCCACCATCAAGAGCTTGACCTCGTCAGGGGAGGCTTTGTAAAGCAGGCTCACCACAATGGAGTTGATGCATACGCTCTTACCCGAGCCGGTAGCACCAGCAATGAGCAGGTGGGGCATTTTTGCCAGGTCAATAACCACATTTTCCCCTGAAATATCCTTACCCAGAGCCACGGCCAGCTTGGAGCTGTGCTTTTGAAATTCGGGGGATTCCAGAACGCTGCGAAGGCCAATGGGTGCCACTTCCTTATTGGGGACCTCCACGCCGATGGCCGCCTTGCCGGGAATGGGCGCTTCAATTCTGACCCCCGAAGAAGCCAGATTCAATGCGATATCATCGGTAAGATTGACAATACGACTGACCTTGACCCCCGGTGCCGGCTGAAGCTCATACCGTGTAAAGGCAGGCCCCACCGAAACATTGAGCACCTTGGCCCCTATGCCGAAGCTCTCCAGAGTGCTTTCCAGCTTCTTGGCATTCTCAACGGCAGCGGCCTTAATGCGGTTCATATTGTTCTCCCCGTCCGAGAACTTGGATAGAAGCTCGGTGGGCGGATAGATGTAGGAATGGCTCTTAAAGACGGTATATTCCGAATCCTGGGCCTCGGGGGATTCAGCCTGTTGAGGCGCCTTGGATGCATCGTCCTCTTTAGGCTCGGGAGATTCCGAAGACTTAGCCTTTTTCTTGGGCCTGGGTGTCAATTCAAACTCAATGGGCGCGGGCGCTGCCTCCTCGGGCAGGACGGGCTCGGAGGTGGTCACGATAAAGCCCTGCTCCTCTGCCACGGGCTCGGCATTGACATGAACAGGCTCGGCAACGGGAGGCTCCTCATGGGGAGCTTCCTGGCTTTCAAGGGGCGGAACCAGATGGAAATCCAGGTTTCTGCCCTTCTTGCGCCTTGCGGCAACGGTGGCCGACACGGCAGCCTCGTCCAGATCCAGCAGTTCAAGGCTTT
>Ga0116192_1001578_pt1 | contig 15850 bp, 14 predicted proteins | sample AD_UKC113_MetaG_FD_89876 | JGI IMG/M metagenome (GOLD analysis project Ga0116192, IMG submission 89876) | Active sludge microbial communities of municipal wastewater-treating anaerobic digesters from Hong Kong - AD_UKC113_MetaG | ecosystem: Engineered > Bioreactor > Anaerobic > Digestate... | reverse complement strand
TCGCTCTCCCACGCCTCGTCCAGTTCATGCCACCGAAACACCCTCGGGCTTTTCCCCAACAGGTACTCGTCGGGCTTGCTCGAATGAGCCCCGGAGGCGAGGATCGTTGCCCCGTGCTCGACGGTGGACTCCGACCCGCCCGAGGACAGGGTGGTGGTAAAATTCCCCAGGAAACCGGAAACTTCCTTCACTTTGGAATTGAGGTGCAACCGGATGTTGGGATGGCCCTGGACGGTGTCGATCAATCGGTCGAGAAAGACCCCGACGTCCTCCCCCTTCCAGGTCTTCTTGACTTTCCGGGCATGCCCGCCCAACCGGTCTTTCTCCTCGACGATGTGGGCCGTAAATCCCTGTTCGGCCAGGGTCAGGGCGCACACCATCCCCGCCACTCCCCCTCCCACCACCAGGGCGGCGGGAGTCACCTGCACGGACGGCATGGGAAGCGGCTCGATGAGGGACGCCCGGGCCGCGGCCATGCGAACCAGGTCCTTGGCTTTTTCCGTGGCGGCGTCCGGGTCCGACGAATGGACCCAGGAACACTGATCCCGAATGTTGGCCTGTTCGAAAAGGTACTTGTTCAGACCGCTGTTGCGGAGAGTTTCCTGGAAGAGAGGCTCGTGGGTGCGCGGAGAACAGGCCGCCACCACCACCCGGTTGAGATCCTGCTCCCGGATGACCTGCACCAGGCGGTCCTGGGCGTCCTGGGAACAGGAGAACAGATTCTCCTGGACGTACACCACGTTGGGAAGGCTCTTGGCGTATTCCACCACCTCGGGCACTCGAACCACGCTCGAAATATTCACGCCGCAGTTGCAAACAAAGACGCCGACCCGCGGGGATTCCGAGGTCACATCCCGCTCGGCGGGAAAGGTCTTTTCCTTGACCAGGGTGTTTCGGGAGGAAGCCAGCCTGCTGGCCGCGGCTCCGGCCGCTGCGGACGCCTCCATCACGGAGAGGGGAATGTCCTTGGGACCCTGGAGCACGCCGCAGACGTAAACGCCCGGCCGGGAAGTGGCCACGGGACTGAAACTGCTGGTCCGGGCAAACCGGTAATGATCCAGGTCGATGCCCAGTTTCCCGGCAAGTTCCAGGGCATCGGGGGACGCCTCGAGACCCACGGCCAGGACCACCATGTCGAAATCTTCCTCGACCATTTGCCCGGCCTCCGTGGCAAAGCTCAGGCGCAGATCGTCGGTGCCGGGCACCGGCTCGACGCTGTGAATCCGGGATCGAAGGAAACGAACGCCGCTTTCCTTGGCTCGATTGCAGTACTGCTCGAATTCCTTGCCGTACGTGCGCATGTCCATGAAGAAGATGGCGGCATCCAGGTCCCCCTTGGCATGCTCCCGGGCAATGACGGCTTCCTTGATGGAATACATGCAGCAGACGCCGGAGCAATACCCGTTACCGCAATGGTGGATGTCCCGGGATCCCACGCATTGGAGCCAGGCGATCTTTTTGGGGTCCCGAGCGGCGGCCTTCTTGGCCCGGAGGACGGCAAGCCGTTCCTCCCCTTCCTGTACCTGCTTGGCCAAAGCCGCCCGGCGATCCGTGTCGGGATCGATCGCCCCTCCTTTCAAGGCCCCTTCCAGCCCCTCGCCGGTGCTCTTCCCCCGCTTTTCCTCCAATTGCTTGAGCTGACGGACCCCTCTGGCCAGCTCCTTTTCCAGCTCCGCGAGTTCCCCTTCGAGGGCGAGGTCCGAAGGCCGTTTCAGGTGGCCCGTGGTGGGACCTCCCGCGCTGAGCAGCCGTTCGAATTCCATGGCCGTGACGACGTTGGGATGATCCGCGTAGAGGTAGGTGTCCATTGGAGCGGGATCGAAGGTGTGGAAGCCCGCCGAGACGATGACGGCCCCCACCTCGATGTCCAGGGTTTGTTCCTTTTCGTCGTACCGGACGGCCTGGGTGGGGCAGATCTTGGCGCAAATGCCGCACTTCTTTCCCTGGCCCAGTTGGCGACAATTATGGGAATCGATGGAATAGCCCGAAGGAATGGCCTGGGCGTAGTACTTGTAGATGGCTTTCCGAGTTCCCAGTCCGGCGTTGTAGGCGTCGATGACCACCGACGGACACTTCTCCGCGCAGGCCCCGCAGGAAATGCACTTGTCCAGGTCCACGTAGCGCGGCTTCCGGCGCACCTTGACCCGGAAATTCCCTTCGCTTCCGCCGATCTCCTCGAGCTCGGTGTTGGTGAGAAGCTCGATATTCAGGTGCCGGCCGACCTCGACCAGCTTGGGGGAGATGATTCACATGGCGCATTCGTTGGTGGGAAAGGTCTTGTCCAACTGCGCCATGCCGCCCCCGATGGCCGGGCCCTTCTCCAGCAAGTGAACGAAGTAGCCGGAGTTGGCCAGGTCAAGGGCCGCCTGCATTCCGGCGATGCCTCCACCGATGACCAACACGGATCCGATGGTCCCGTTGCCCCTATCCTTCGCAGTCATACTCACTCCTGAATGGAAATAAAAAGGAGGGATTTCACCCCCTTTTGCATAAAAACCCCATCCTTCGTATGGTCGCCGCTGAGCTGGTGATTTCTATTAAATCCTTGGAATTCCGTAGGATATGGTCGTCGATTCATAACCCGAAGCACGGTTCTTTGTCAACACACAGACCCCACCCCCGTCCAACTTACGGCCCCGGATGGACACGACACGACCCGAACCGGACGGAAGGCAGCTGCGGAGGCGGACGGCGGCATACAACTTGTTGCAGCAAGAGGGTTTTTTCCACAAATTGCGGGACTTGGCAAGGCAAAACCGTCCCGCGGCCCCAAAATGGAAAACCCCCGGGCACCCCCATTTGCGGACACCCGGTTTGAGCGATTCCCAAAGCCTCAGCCCGTCGTGCCCGCGACGGCGGGCATCCCGCAGGCGTGCACGCTCTTTGCGGGTCCCCGCTCGGGCGGGAATCATTTCTGCACCGGGTTGCGCCCCGTTGCAGGAAACTCCCGCCTTCTTAGAGAGGACGAACCGGGATTGGAACCGGTCCCGTCGCTCGATCTAGGAGGCAGCCCCCCGGGCTTTCCCGACAGCCCGGGCAATCTGTTCGAGATGCTGGGGCGAGGTCCCGCAGCACCCGCCGACCACCCGGGCCCCGGCCTCGATCCAGGCAGGGACCAGCACGGCCATGGCCTCCGGGGTCGTTCGGTATCGGGCCTTTCCTTCTCCATCCACCTCGGGAAGTCCGGCGTTGGGCTTGAACCAGACGGGCAGGGAGCAATGAGCCCGCAACTGTCCGAGGGCCGTAAGGTTCTCCTCGAGGCTGCGTCCACAGTTGATCCCGACGACATCGGCTCCCAGAGACTCGAGCTCCTTCCCTACCCGGGCCGGGCTCACCCCCATCATGGTGTGAGACCCGCGATCGAAGCTGAAAGTGCACACAACGGGCAGGGAACTCACCGAACGCGCGGCCTGGACCGCCAGGGCCGCTTCCGCCAGATCGTACTGGGTTTCGATCACCAGCAAGTCGGCCCCGGCCTCGGCCAAGACCCGGGCCTGCCGGGAGAAGGAATCCGAGGCCTCCTCGGGGGCCAATCGCCCCAGGGGTTTGAGGAGCACGCCGCTGGGTCCTATGGATCCCCCCACCAGGACCGGTCGATCTGCGGCGGCTTCCCGGGCCAGCTCCACCGCCCGCCGGTTGATTGCGGCCATTCGATCCTCGAGAGGGCCGCCCCGCAGCCGGACGGGAGATGCCCCGAAGGTGCAGGTGAGAACGATCCGGGCACCGGCTTCGATGAAGCTGCGATGCACCCCGAGGATTTCCCGAGGCCGGTCCAGTACCCAGGCCTCCCCCGGAGTCCCGCGCGGAAGACCGCGTTCCAAGAGGGTCGTGCCGGTGGCCCCGTCGGCAACGAGGACTTCACCGGCTTGAAGGCTCTGCAGGAATGAATGGCTGGTCATGGTCCAGGTCTCCCTCCGGAAGTTGACTCCGGGATGACTCAAGAATGGCAAAAAAGGATTCCACACCCCGTCGAGAAAATGAGCGGGGCTCCGTAGGCAACGGATCGCTTCGCATCGTTTGCCGTTGTGGAGATCGAGTCTAGCACAGGAGTTCGCCGGAGTCCACACGGACCGGCCCCTGGCCGGGGGCCTGCGGGCACACGAAACCCGGTCTCCTTTTCCATCGGCCTCCCCCACCCGGGTTTAATCCTTGCACAGGCACGGGAATCTCTTCTATATTCCAGGGGACACCCCACAATCCGGGTCAATGGACAAACCAGGAGGAAACCACCATGGCGGTTGCCGCAAAAATGCTCCAGTTCATCGAGAACTCTTCGTGGATCCGCAAAATGTTTGAAGAGGGCACCCGACTGAAGGCCATCCACGGGAATGAAAACGTATTCGACTTCAGTCTCGGCAATCCCAACGTCCCTCCCCCCGATATCGTGAAGGAAAAGCTCCTCGAGATCGTCCAGCGCGAGGAGAAGGGCAAGCACGGCTACATGCCCAATGCCGGCCTTCTCAGCACGAGAACCGCGGTATCCGCGTTCCTATGCCGGGAACACTGCGTGTCCACGGCCTCCGATCACATCATCGCCACCTGCGGGGCCGCCGGGGCCCTGAACATCATCTTTAAGGCCCTCCTGGATCCCGGGGACGAAGTGGTGGTCCCCGCCCCCTTCTTCGTGGAATACGGCTTTTATGCGGACAACCACGGCGGGGTGCTCAAGACCGTTCCCAGCCGCGAAGACTTCTCCCTGGACCTCCCCGCCATGGAGGAAGCCATCGGACCGCGGGCCAAGGTCGTGTTGATCAACTCCCCCAACAATCCCACGGGCCAGGTGTATTCCGCCGAAGAAATCCGGGAACTGAGTCGAATTCTCGAGGACAAGAGCCGCTCCCTGGGCAGGACCCTCTACCTGGTGTCCGACGAGCCCTACCGAAAAATCGTCTACGACGCCGAGACCGTCCCGTGCATCTTCGAACACTATCCCCACAGCCTCATCGCCACCTCCTATTCCAAGGACCTGTCGCTGCCCGGAGAAAGGATCGGCTTTGTGGCCGTCAATCCCGGCGCCGAAGCCGTGGAAAAGTTGGTGGAAGCCCTCACCCTGGCCAACCGCATCCTCGGGTTTGTCAACGCACCGGCCCTCATGCAGCGCCTGGTCGTCGAACTGCAGGGGATTTGCGTGGACATCGACCTCTACAAAAGAAAGCGGGACCGGCTGGTCGAGGGACTTCAGTCCGCCGGGTACGAACTCACGGTGCCCAAAGGGGCCTTCTATCTCTTTCCCAGGAGCCCCCTGGCCGACGACATCCGGTTCGTGCGGTTGCTCCAGGAGGAAAACATCCTCGTGGTTCCGGGAACCGGGTTTGGGGGACCCGGTCATTTCCGCATTGCCTACTGCGTAGACGACGCAACCATCGAGAATTCGCTGCCGGGCTTCCGGAGGGCCATGGAACGGGCCCGCAAAATGCGGTAACGGGGGAAAGCTCCATGCAAAAGAAGATGTTCGTTCAAAAGGGCCTGCCGACTGCAAAACCGTCCTACGTGCGGTGGTTGCTGGTCGCTGCCGTGGGACTGATTCTGCTGATCCTCGTTACGCCCTTGATCCTGTCCCGTACCAAGAGCTCGAGGGAAGCGGCCAGAAAACCCATTCCCGAACGGGGAGAACGAGGGATGCTGGTGCGGGAAATCCCCAAGGCCCCGCCTCCTTTTCTGAGCGATCTTCAGCAGCCCGCGGCTCCGCCCAAGGAGCCCCCGATGCCCGTTTGGCCGGGGTCCCCCCCTGCCGCCCACGAAAGCCCCGACAAGGCAAAAGCGGCTCCGGCAACCCAAGCTCCGACCATCGCCCCGGATGTCGCCCCGGCCACAACCGCCATGACGGCGCCCCCGGAACCGGCCCGGAGTGTTCCCCCGGAGAGAGCTCCCAGGGACCTCTCTGCCGCCCAGGAACCTCTTCCCCCAAAGACCGCTTCCGCTGTCCCTGCATCCCAGGGCCCCCCGCCCACCTCCGCCCCCGGCGCACGAAAAGTCGAATCCCCCGGCGGGACCCGCCTGTTCGCCGTCCAGTTGGGCTCCTTTCGAGAAAAACACAACGCCGAAGAGCTCAAGGCCCGTCTTAGCAGGAAGGGCTATTCGGTGGTCATCAAACCCCAGAAGCATCCGACCCTGGGATCTCTTTACGTGGTGCAACTGGAGCCCGTTTCCGACGAACGCAAAGCCAACACCCTCATGGCCCAGGTTCGTCAGGAATCCAAGGTGAACCCGGTGATCATCCGAGTCGCCCCGTAGGTGCAGGGGTCAAGTCTCAGTTTGTCTTAGCGGGGAGGAGACGCTGCCGCTCCCCGTTCACCCGCCTTCGCTTCATTCCCCCTTCTCGGTTGGCCGCGAGCGAGGCTCCGGCTCATGGCCGTCCTTGGGGACCACCCGGTCAAAACCGGGGACCCCGGGAAGCCGTGCCTACAGCTTCCATTCCTTGAGGACCTCGATCATGCCGTAGTGGGTCAGGTCGTGCTGGATGGGGGTGACGGAGATGCAATTTTCGGTGAGAACGGCGGAATCCGCATCGGGTTCGGAATCGGGAAGGATGTCCCGGTTGCACAACCAATAGTAAACGTGGTTCCGGGGATCCACCCTCCGGTCGTAGGTCTCCACGCACTGCATCCTGCCCTGGTGGGTGATGCGGACCCCCCGGACCCGGGATGCCGGGACGCTGGGCACGTTGACGTTGAGAGAAACCCCGGGGGGGAGGCCGTGTTCCTCGATCAATCGGACGAGCCGGGGGATGAAGGAGGTGGCCGCGCTGAAATCGTTCGTGTCGAAGGAATCGATGGACACCGCCACGGCCGGAATTCCCAGGAGCGCCGCCTCGGTGGCGGCGGAAACCGTGCCGGAATAGATGACGTTGACTCCTACGTTGGCCCCCAGGTTGATCCCCGAGACCACCATCCGGGGAGGCGGATCCAGGAGAGTGGTGACGGCGATCTTGACGCAATCGGCAGGGGTTCCGTCCAGGGCCAGTCCGAAAAAACTCCCGTTTCTTCGCACGGGGGTCACCCGCAGAGGGTTCAGGAAGGTGATGGCGTGCCCGATGGCGCTCTGTTCCGTGGTGGGAGCCACCACCGTGACCTCGTGATCCTTGCACAAACAATGAAAAAGCGCCTCGATTCCCTTGGCGTAAATTCCGTCGTCATTCGTCAGTAGAATTCTCATGGACTTCTTCGCCCTCGCGTTGCTTCAGGACTTTTTTTGCCTCTCCGACCCCCAGGTGGAGGGCCTTGCGGTTGATTTCTCCGGTGCCGTGGGGAGCTCTCCCCAGGACGGCGGCCTCGATGCTTTTGAGGGAAACCACCCCGCTGATGGTTACCAGGGCGCCCAGGGCAATCACGCTTGCGTACACCTCGCTTCCCAAGCGGCTTCGGGCCAGTCGAGTGAACGGGATCCCCAGGGCCCGGCTGGTGGGAAGTTGCCTCACGAAGGTGGAATCCACAATCAAGAGGGCCGAGGGTTTCAGGTCGAAGGAATACGTGTCGCAGGATTTCTGGTTCATGGCCAGAAGCACGTCCGGCTGGGTCGCCTTGGGATAGTCGATCTCCCGGGAGCTGAGGACGATCTCCGTCTTGCTGGCCCCGCCCCGGGCTTCGGGCCCGTAGCTCTGGGTCTGGCAGACGAACTTGCCTTCGTGGATTCCGGCGGCTTCGGCCAGGATCATCCCGGCGGTAATGATCCCCTGTCCCCCCGCTCCGCTCAATCGAATCTCGTATCGATCCGTCTTCAATTCGTCCCTCCGGACGGGCCCGACCACGCCTCGCGGGCCGTTTCCCGAATCCTTTTCAGTTCTTGAGTATAGATCGGCAGGTCCCGGTCGACCAGCACCCCGACGGTGAATTTGCCCTTGAGTTCCTCTTCCGTCATGGCCCCGGCCTTTTCCACCCGGACCGCCGCTTCCTTCTGGGCTCGAAGCATCTCCACGGCCCCCCCCAACCGGTTCCTTTGTCCGTACTGGGTGTGGCAGTGGCTGATCACCTCCACCACGGAAAACCCTTTTTTGAGAATGGCCTTCTCGATCAAGTCGTCGAGCATGGCCGCATGGTACACGGTTCCCCGGGCCACCATGCTCGCCCCCGCCGTCACCGCCAGTTCCGCAATGGAAAAGGTGTGTTCGATGTTCCCGTAAAGGGCCGTGGTGGCCCTGGCTCCGTAGGGAGTCGTCGGGGAATACTGGCCTCCCGTCATCCCGAAGATCTGGTTGTTCACGATGATGGCGGTGAGGTTCAAATTCCTCCGGGCCGCGTGGATGAAATGGTTGCCGCCGACGGCCGTGGCGTCCCCGTCTCCCATCACCACAATGACCTGGAGCTCCGGTCGGGCCAGCTTGACTCCCGTGGCGAAGGTGAGGGCCCGGCCGTGGGTGGTGTGCAGGGTGTTGAAGTCGACGTAAACCGTGAGCCTTCCCGAACAGCCGATGCCGGATACCAGGACAATCTGGTCCTTTTCATAGCCCGTGCGGTCAATGGCCCGAATGAGGGATCCCAGCAGAATGCCGTTGCCGCATCCCGGGCACCAGACATGGGGGAATTTCTTGTCGTGCCTCAGGTACTTGTGGATCAGCTTGGTGACTTCCGCCATACTTTTCGGTTCCTTTCGAAACGACCTTCGAAGTCAATGAGATTTCCTTGAGACTTCTTTAGCCTGCCTTGTGTTTGGCACTTATGGCGAACAGCCGCCTCAAGAATGGTGCGGCACATGGAGTAAACAGCGTGATACTGCTGAAAAGCATAGCACCTTCGAACTTCTGACACATAGCGATCGATTTCTTTGGGAATAGAGATGCCGATAATGAGAGCACCTATTTCGAACATGGCTCTTACATATTCATAGTGGCTGAACCATGAGTAGAAATGCTCATCACCGAGATCCCAGAGCTCACCATCAGAGAATCCGGCCATTTCAAAGTCTGAATGTCTTTCTCCCGTCATTGCCTCAATGACTCGATCTGTCTGAAACGGTGGCCCGAGACTCACCCTCTGCAAGACAGTCTGCGCCATTGCGTTGTCTATCTTGATAACTGAGGCGTCGATCATCGAAAGCCTGATGTCCTTCTTTAGTTCGTTGAATTCATTCAAGAAATCAAAGAGGTCATCAGTTCTCCACTCGACAACTGACTTGACGACTTCTTGGTCCAGTTGCTTGAGTCGAAGAGCCTGTTGAGTGAGTTTACTTACGAGGGTTGATGACATAGCCATTCCTTTTTATGAATCTAACGCCCAAGCTCACTGGCGGGGATGGAGCGCAGCGGAATCCCCGTCCAGTGCAGCGCCTTGTTAGCCCTTCTAGGTTGTTGGCATGCGATGTTCACTAGTACTGCTGTCTGCTCTGAATAACTTCAATAAGCTGCGTACATTCTGATGCCAAACTGGAGAAGTCCTTCGCGGCTTTTCCTCGGCCTGACCTCTGGTCTACGAGGCCGGAAAGCATGTCGTCGACGGCAGCAATCTCGCTTTCGTAGAAGTCCTTGCTGAAATCATCGAAACGCACCCAGAATGCACGCTCGATTTCCCGGACTGATTCACGGTAGGCGGTGCGAATACCGTCACGAGCCTCTCTAAGCTGTAGCCTGTGCTCATCGAGTTGTTTGTCTTCGACGATCTGAGCAACAACAGCAAGAACACCGCCCACCGCGGCAATAACGCGTCCCGCGTTTCCGATGGCACGCGCGACCTTCACTGCGCCCCATGGCCTGAACTTCACGCCAAAAAACTTGCCAACGTTGTACACGACCTGGTGTGCTTGGCTCCCTCGTGCCGCTGTTGCTGACCCGATCTTCGCGCCCTCGGCCATCGGTCCGGTTGCCCATCTCGCTGCGTACGTGCCAAGCCTATCAGCCACTTCAGCGACCTTCTTGACACGTTTCGGCCAGTCGCTTGGAGCGGCGGTAGCGCCACCTTTCCATTGAACCTCCGACGGGTCGCCGCTTGCCCCGCACTCTTTTTGGGCCGCAATCAGCGCGGCTGACACCTGGCCCTTCAGCTCTTGGGCAAGCACGCCGTTCTCGAGCGCCTCCAGCTGACGTCGAAGTTCAACGAGTTCGGCCTCGACGGCGGTTTGCGCATCGGAGGCAAGCCTCTCACATCGTTCGCGTGCCTTCTTCTGCGCCCCCTCATGCTCAGCCTGGACGGACTCCTCACTTGAGCCAGGTTCCACCGACTCGGCAACGGCATCGCCAAGAGCGACGAGATCTGATGCGGCCGCGCTGATCAGACCACTCATCGTCCCGCGGAGTCTGGAACGAGACCCCAGCAACAGCCCTCTTTTTCGATTCAAGAGCTCGATTGCTGCGCGTTCCTCGGGCATATCGACGGCAAGGAATGCCTCCGCTTGCTGGGCTATGGCCCTGAGTTCGAAAAGCGGAGTAGTCAGGCGTCCCATCAATCCCTTATCACGCACAAACCTGTTGAGGGCTTCTACGAAGGACTCGAAATTCGCGATCTCCAGTAACTCTTGACGGTCATCCTCGTCGGATTCCTCGCCAGCCTCAAGCCAGGAGAGCGCGTCTATGAATGTGGTTCGGAAATCTCGAGGCGTCAGAGGACGGGTCACACGTTCAATATCTGGTAACTTGATCTCTGGCGTTCCAGAATCCTGCCCCATCTTGTTGACCACCAACAACGTCTCGGATGCCTTGTTCCGCGCAAAGCAGAGGTCTCGAAAATGAGCGCCAATAACGTCGTCGAACAGTTCATTTGTTATCACGAAAACCAGAAGGTCAGCCTTGTCGATAGCGGCGTACGTGATCTCGTCGTGATCAGGGTAGCCAGCATGTATTCCAGGTGTGTCTAGGATTCGAATGCCGCCCCAGTCGTACGCAGTTACTTTGTCCGTGCATACGTCGGCATCAATTGGGATGTCTCGTCTGTCGGTCAGCGCGCTGATCATCGTCGACTTACCCGAATCATACTGACCGACAAAGGCAACAGTCAGCGGTGAACTTGACGCACCAGGCGTTTCGTGGACCTCAAAGACCGGTACTCCGTCGAGTAACTCCCGTACCTTTTCGTCGGGCGACCTGCCCAGGGACTCGCACAGCCTGTTTCTGAGCCCGGCTGCCTGCTTGAGGAATTCCGAGAATTCGAAATGTGAATTCTTCATGTCTACCCTCCGATCGAATCTCGATCCGAAGATCGAGCAACTGACTGGCAAGGGAGACGTTGTGCCCACCCTTACCAATGGCACGACCGATTTCTGACTGTGGCGCACTGACCAAGGCAAGCTGGTTGTTCTTGATGGCAACCATAGACGAATCGATGCGTGCGGGAACAAGGGCACGTGCCACCATCTCGGCAGAGCTGCCCGGGGAAACGCCATCTATCCATTCGTCGAGGGCCATTCCAACATCCCGACAGAACTTGTGAGATTGTCTGTCGTCTTCCCACAGGAATTTCGTCTTGATCCCGGGATCCCTGGCCAGCTTCCCTATGGCCTCATCACGCACATCATCCGTCTTGAGCAGCCTCCCAGTCTTTAGAATGAGGCGGCGATTCAAGTGCTCGACGTTTTCCCGGAGAGAAGCTGCCGCCTTCCTAAGCGCATTGGAAATGCTGAACATTCCGGTATACAAGGCGCGCGTATCAGTTCTCATTCCTCTGACGAGATTGCTCGTAATGTTCTTGTAGAACCAGGTCTTGACCTGGTTCGCCACTCGACGCTCCATGTCGTCGATTTGATCGCGCAGCTGGCGAGCCGCCTGTGCCTTTTGCTTCTGCAGCTTCTTCTCGCGATCCCCGAAAAGCCAGGAAAGCCCCAATGCAACGATGCTGACGGCACCGGAAATCCAGCCAACTGGATTCCAGAAATTCGCACCCCCAATCCATCCGGCAACGGCAGCGACTCCGGCAAGAGCGGCTCCGACTGCTGAGGTCCATCTCAGGGTCCGTTTTACATCCCACGGGTCGTACTGCGCTGGCCCAGACATTCGAAATGCATCAGTCAACTCGGACTCGACATCGATCTCACGGTTGAATTCCTCAAGGCGAGAGCGCACCTCGTCGAGCAGTTGCTGCTGGGTAGTGCTCATCCAGTTGTCTATTCCTACAGCATCAACTCGCCTTCTCCATCGCTGCCCGACGTCGGAGCTTTCAAGGTTATCGTCGACGAACGAAGAGACAGAGGATCGGAGGGACCGGAAGAGGATACTTGCCTCGTGCTCGATTCGCTCGTTCACGCTTTCGATATACCCGTCGAGCCAGGTATCAAGCTCGCTGAACTTGTCCCTGAGGTACCTTGCGCTGCGATCAAGGATCTTTGCCTGCCCAAGCAGAAGCTCCTCGAGGTCGACTACCTGATTAGTTGTGCCATCAAGAAAAGTCTGGAGCCGCCGAACTGGGCCTCGATATCGGACCTCGTTGGTCAGGACATCGAGCAGTCGGTCAATTCCGCTGGCGGCGTGCAGCTGCTTTGCCACACTGGCATCTCGTTCTCTTGTGGCAAGAAAAGCTGCCTGCGCGTGAATCGCCACAATCCGCACATTCCGCATTCCGAGCTCATCGAATGCGAGTCGTTCGATACGGTTGACGTGCCCACGTATGGCGTCGTCACCAAGAAGGCCACGAGGATCCCGCAGGAAACGCCGCAGATTCACAGCGCGTTCGAGATCGCGTTTCACATTGAGCACGAAAACGATGGGTTTGTTCTGGCTGCGTATGGCCTTCATACCGCGAAAAGCCGTCTCCTGGATCCCATCGGAGCTTGCCAAGAACAGGAGCAGGTCACTCTCGTCGACCACAGAAAGGGCCAATTCCCGATCGGCATCTCCTTCGTAGGCGCCAATGCCAGGAGTGTCGATAACTCGCAGCTCGTTCCAATCGTATTCGCGGATGTCCCGAGTGGTGCGCTGTGCTCCTTTTCCGATTGTCCCTCCGTCCCCCTGTGTAATCGCTTCTCTTATCGTGCTCTTTCCGGCCATCGTGCGACCAAAGAGGGTCACGGTGAACTTTGAGAGCCGTTCTGCTTTTTTTGCCAAAGCACGTTGAGCGATCGTCACAGTTTCGGATGCTAACGAGTCGAGCTTTCTCTCGAGTTCCTCGATCTGGGCGGTGGCGTCATCGCTCGCCTTGCTCCGTCAACGACGGGGTTTGCCAGCACTCTTCAGATCTTGGCGGAGGGCTCCGACGAGATCATTCGCCCTGACAAGTGCCTCGTTTGCGAAGTTGTACTCCTCTTTTGCGACCCGTTCACAGATCCGCAGGGCTTCTTCATATCCTATAGCTGACGAAGAGATAGTCTTTCTTAGCGCTGTATCTTCGTTATACATCATACGTCTCGTTCTGAGGGCTAACGCTCCGCATAACCGGCTGGCAATGGAGCGCAGCGGAATTGCCAGTCCGAGTTGATGTGGTTGTTGGGCGTCATTTTAGACGCTCGACTCCAACTGATTTCTGAATGCCATCAACCTTCATTTTGTAGCCGCCGCCGGTTCTGCAAATAATCACTCTTGGCATGAACCCATAATGATAATGGTAGTAGTACTCGCTCTGCTGCCATATCTGCCCGTTGGTCAGCTTGACGATGGTCTCGCCTTCCCACCCCTCAAAATCCCCGTCAATTTGGGATTCGATCACCTGTGGGGCAGGCGCTTTTCGTGTCTCAGATTTTTGTTTTGCCGATGGTGCCGCCCCAATTCTTTCGACATTGAGTACCTTGCCCTTAATTGCTAGCTTTCCTCGCGACGGGCAAATGACTACATTCGGATAATATTCATATAAGTACTCATATTCATATTTGACCTCCCAGAGAGAGCCATCGGACAGCTTGAATATCTCTCCGTTATTGCCCATGAATGGAGTAGGGCTAAGAATGGATGATTCGTAGCACTCCTGCGCAACTGCAGAGCCTGCCATAAGAAACAGACATCCACAAAGGATGATCTCTTTTAAGCGCATGCTCCTTCTCCTTTAACCGCCCAACGCCCAGCATAACCGGCTGGCAATGAAGTGCAGCGGAATTGCCAGTCCGAGTTGATGCGGTTGTTAGGCGATTTACTGACATTAGTTGACAATCTCAAAATTCAGAATCCTAAAATCAATCTTTCCTCCGGGCGGATGAGGTGGAAGATTTCTGTGATTTGCATTCAATCGCTCGACGCTTTGGTCTACTTGACCTTTAACTCGCTTCGCAAGGCCACCGGGGATTACTCCAGGATATTGTACAATTTGAACATCGAGAGGAGTGCCTTGCTTATCGTAAAACACAATGAGGCAATACACGTTCTGAACCGGCTCCCGAAGTTTGTTGATTAGAGAAAAAGAGTAATCACCCATCTGAGCATAGGAATCATAGGTTAGATTTGTGCCCACTACGCCCTCGGTACTTCGCCCTCCAAGGTCGCCCAAAATAGAACGCTTGGACGTCGCTGGCTTGGCCTGTACCAATGGCTTCGCAGGCCCAGCCTTACCAAGTAACGTCCTCAAATAGTTTGACGGTATTGCGAAATTGAGGTTCTGGCCACCTCTGAAAGTTGCTACGGAAACGCCGATTACTTCCCCCTTTCCGTTCAGCACGGGACCACCGCTGCTACCAGGGGATATGGGGGCGGTAATCTGCAGAAGCTTATCGTTTCCAACCTCACGGATACTGCTGATGATGCCCTGTGAAAACGTGCCTTCCAACCCCTGAGGATTTCCAACGGCATAAACTGTTTCTCCGACTTGAACGGATTCACTATTACCAAGGGCAACTGCTCCTGCACGACCACCAGAGATTTTGAGAACCACAAGATCCCGTTCCGGGTCTACGGCAGTAATGCCTTCGATGTCGTATTTTGTTTTCTGACCAATTATTTTTGCGTACCCTCTTGCGGCACCCTCGACAACATGGAGATTGCTGGCAACCTCGCCGTCACGAACGAAAAAGCCACTGCCAAGGGAGACGGGCTGGCCGTTGGCGTCTTCCATTACGAGGAGTACAGTTGAGCCGAATGCCTTTCTTGCAATTTCCTGAGCGGTCTGGGCAAAAATTATGGAGGGGAGGACGGCCAGAAAGATAGCGCTCAAAACAAGTACAAAGGTCTTACGAATTGTGGGGGTCAATATGGTAAATTCAGAATATTTAGCCATTATTAAACCTCCTTGAGGGCGCGAAGCATAAGCTCAGCCCACTTCAAACAATCGAATACCAAGGGTTTCAGAATGGGCTTAGTACCATGAACATCACCCATATTGGATCGTAACGTTTGGATTACATAAGCCCCCTGATTCAGGGCACCCTCAAAATTCTTACGGAAGGGCTTGATCTCCTGTTCGTTCCAGCCAAGTTCGCGTAAGTGTTGCTCCATTTGTGGAATGACCCCTTTGGCCTCCAAGGAGCGTTTGCATCGTTCTTGGAACGAGGCTTTTGTAGGATCGCCAAGACCGGCTGAGGAATAAATCGCAGACGTTGCTGCATCTAATGCGCCACACGCCGAGGAAATGGCGCCGCTTAAGTCCCCATCGCGTAAGCGTTGCGCTGCCTTTGTAAGATCATGCTGAGATTCGGACGGAAGCTCGGGAAGAATAGAAGTGTCGAAAATCTCAATGGGTATGACAGAATTCTCGCTGAGAGACCAACCCAAACGTAAAAGATTGTCTTCAAGTGATTCTCTTGAATCCGGCCTTCTTTTCAATATCTCTTCGGCAACAACGGCGATGAAACGTTTAAAGGATTCATCGCCAAATTTACGCAGCCCACGGTCAATCCCAGTCATCAGTTGCCCTTTTGACGCTCCGCCTCCTGCTCTCTGCTCAAGGTGTGATATAGCAGGATGTTGAATTAGCGGGGTGAGCTCAACCCCTCTTTCCCGGGTGGATTTTTTTGAGAACTCGTTCTTTGACAAATTGAGAGCTGAATCGGAGAAGCATTCTCTATTTTATGCCTC
>Ga0116192_1001573_pt1 | contig 15901 bp, 14 predicted proteins | sample AD_UKC113_MetaG_FD_89876 | JGI IMG/M metagenome (GOLD analysis project Ga0116192, IMG submission 89876) | Active sludge microbial communities of municipal wastewater-treating anaerobic digesters from Hong Kong - AD_UKC113_MetaG | ecosystem: Engineered > Bioreactor > Anaerobic > Digestate... | reverse complement strand
CGGGGCCGACTGTATGAATGACACGCTTTACGCTAAGCTGGCCCGCGTCGGTGGCCACCGCGTGGCCGGGCGGCAGGCCGTCTTTGAGGGTCGTGGCGCGCAGGGCACGGCAGTCGGCCAGAATCGCGGGGCCGCCGGCGCGGTGTATGGCGCCATCGACACCGCCACCGCCTAGAAGCCCGGAGTTGGCCGCATTCACGATCGCGTCGCCCGAAAAGCGCGTGATATCGCCCACCGCAACCATAAGCCTTCCGTCTAGCAGCTTTGCGCGGATTTTCAGTTCGGAATCGACTGCTTTAGCCATAGGGGTGCCATCTAGTCAGGAATTGTGCTGCGATGCATGGCCTTGCGGGGATCCGGGAGCCTCTGCTCCTAGTCCGAGAAGCTCCTGGGCGCGCGCGACCAGTGCCTCAAAATCGAGTGGCTTTTGGAAGAAGCTGTCTGCCCCTGCTTTCAACATGTCGGCCTTTATGTCCTCGGAATCGAGACCGGTCATGGCAATAACGGCAGGTCTTCCAATCGAAGCGTCCGACCGGATGCGCTTGCAGAGACTCGTTCCATCGATCCCTGGCAGGTCCACATCCAAGAAAATCAGCGCAGGGTGCCGCTCGGCAATAATCTTGCCAGCCTCGAATCCATCAAAGGCCTGAGCCACGCGCACCTGCGGCAGCTTACGCTCCAAGAGACGCTTTAGAATTGTGTTCAGATCGCGGTCGTCGTCCACCACGAGCACAAGCGTGTCGTCCAGCGGGGCGCTCAACTCTTCGGTGAGTTCAGCCGGAATCCGCATGCCACGCTCGGTAAGGAAGGCCACAAGATCCTCCGCATACACGCGGAATTGGCCGCCGGGCGTCATAAAAGCCTTAAGATAACCGCTTTTTATCCAGTTGATAGCGGTCTGATTCACTACACCACAAAGATTTGCGACTTCCAGTGCCGAATAGATTCTAACTCGCTTATCGATCTTGCTCATCCCTGTTTTGCCCACACCCGTCCTTTGTTGTCGATAGAACAATAAACCGACCTTGGCCGAAAGTCCAGACACAAAACGCGTGTCGTGCAAATAGATGCAACGTAAGTGCATAAGAAGTGTGTATAAAACGTACAAAACATACGCAATAGAAACGTGCATAAGACAAGGACTGCGCTACCACTCCTGCTTGCAATTATCGCGAACATTTCGTACCGTATCGTGCCATGAGCCAGATACCCGACATCGAAACAATGGTCGTCAACGAAGTCGCCATTTTGGAGCGCATTGCCTCCGAATTAGCCATAAAACCCGCGCAAGTCTCCGCCGTCGTCAGCCTGACCGCGGAAGGCTGCACCGTACCCTTTATAAGCCGCTACCGCAAGGAGCGCACCGGTAGCCTGGACGAGGTACAGGTCCGCGATTGCGTGCATAAGTTTGAAAGCTACAAAAACCTCGAGGAGCGGCGCATCGAGGTGCTCAAAGGTATAAACGCCCTTGGCAAGCTCGACGAAACGCTCTACGAAAATATCGCAAAAGCCTCGACCCTCACCGAGCTCGAGGACCTCTGGGCGCCCTTCAAAAAGAAAAAGAAGACCCGCGGCATGCTCGCCCAGGAAAAAGGCCTTACGCCGCTCGCGGAACTCATTTTGACAAAAGAAAAAGCAGAGGTCGATGCCGCTGCGCCGGGCTTTGTGCACGAGGACGCCGAGCACCCTGAACTATCCGTCAAGTCGGCGCAGGAAGCCATAGATGGCGCCAAAGACATCATCGCTGAGCGCGTGAGCCAGGACATCGACCTGCGCGCAATCGTCAAATCCTGGTACCTCAAGACTGGCAAACTCGTCACCAAGGGCGTGGGAGGCGACGAAGCCAAGGCCACTTCGGTGTATCAGATGTACTGGGACTACGAAGAGCCACTTTCCACCTTAAAAAGCCACCGCGTCCTCGCCGTCAACCGCGCCGAGCGCGAAGGCGCGCTGGACGTAAACATTGTCGTGGACGAAGACGGCGCTGCCAAACTGATAGAAGACACCGTTCTCATTCATAACGAGTACCACCGCGATGCCATCGAGGATGGGCTTGCCCGGCTTCTTTCTCCTGCAGTGATCCGCGAAATCCGCTCGGATGCGACGGAAAACGCCGAGGCGCACTCCATCGACGTGTTCTCTGAAAACCTCAAGAACCTCCTCATGCAGCCGCCCCTCAAGGGTAGCCGCGTGCTCGGCGTAGACCCGGGCATCAGGACAGGAACGAAGTGTGCTGCCCTGGACGAGACGGGCAAATACCTCGATTATTTCCTCATAAGCCAGGAAACGCGGCCGGAAGAGGCCAAAAAAGCGATAGCGGCGGCGATCAAAAAGTACAACATTCAGGTCGTCGCCGTGGGCAATGGCACCGCAAGCCACGAGGTGCAGGCGGTCGTGTCCGCCGCCATTTCGGAAAACAACCTGGACTGCCAGTTCACCGTGGTGGACGAGGACGGCGCCTCGGTCTACTCCGCGAGCGACCTTGCCCGCGAAGAGTTCCCCGAGCTCGACCTGACCATCCGCGGGGCGATCTCCATTGGCAGAAGGCTCCAGGACCCCCTCGCCGAGCTTGTCAAAATCGACCCAAAGAGTATCGGCGTGGGGCTTTATCAGCACGATGTCAACCAGAAAAAGCTCACCGAGCAGCTGGATGAGGTGGTGAGCTCGGTGGTAAACAAGGTGGGCGTCAACCTGAACACCGCAAGCCACGCGCTTTTGAAGTACGTGTCCGGGGTGAACAATGGCACGGCGAAAAAAATCGTCAAATACCGGGAAGAACATGGCGCCATCCGCTCGCGCATGACATTAAAAGAGATTCCGGGCCTGGGCGAGAAGACGTTTGAACAGTGCGCGGGCTTCCTCAAGATCCCCGAAAGTGACAACGAACTGGACAACACTTGGGTTCATCCCGAAAACTATCCGCTCGCGGCAGAGATTAGGGCGATTTTGAAGGCGGGCGCGGACCCGACACACGAGGAGCGCACGGTCCTTAAGGCTAAGTACGGCGTGGGCGACACCACCTTCGACGACATTCTGACCGAGCTTAAGAAGCCGAATCGGGACCCGCGTGAGAATTTGCCGCCGCCAATCCTGCAAAAGGGCGTGCTTGCGTTCGAGGACCTGAAAGAGGGCATGAAGGTCGTAGGCAAGGTGAAAAACGTGGTGGATTTTGGGGCTTTTATCGACATAGGGATAAAAGAGAGCGCGCTTATCCACGTGTCCGAGATGTCGGACCAGTTTGTCCGCGACCCGATGGACGTGCTCAAGGTGGGCGACGTGCGCGAGTTCACCATCATCAGTCTGGACGAGCAGCGCAGGCGCATCGGGCTGTCGCTGAAAACGGGACCGGATAAGACGAGACAGGATAAGCGAGACAGACAGGATAAACAGGATAAGCAGGATGGACAGGATAGAAAGGATGGGAAAGGCGAGCGTGACACCGGCAGCAAACGCGTGGTGCGCGTTGTGCGCGCGGCAAATCCGGCTTCTCAGCACGTCGCAGACGCCAGAAAGGCCACAGGTGGCAGAACTGCTACCGGCGGCCAAACTGCTACCGGCGCCAGGCCCCGCAATGACCGCGAGGACGACGGTTTGACTTATAATCCCTTTGCCGACCTTCTAAGAAATGTTCGAGATGACAAAGACAACAAGGTCGGCCAGGGCAACAATAACAACAAAAACAACAGGACCAGGAAATAGCCGCGCGCCGCGCCTTAGGCACTGCGCCTTACCGGGTTACCATTACCGGACGCTCGTCCTGATCACGTAGGACTTCTGAAGCCCGTGGCCATCAACCACGACCTTGACGTTCTTGCCATCGACATACACATCCACGAGCGCATACTGGTTGTGATAGGAAACGTCGTTGCCATACGCGGCGTTGGCCTGCAGGACAACATACGAAATCCCGTTCACCGTCTGGAATCCGCCGTCGTGATAGTGCCCGGAGAACACGGCCACCACCTTGCCGCTTGCTTCCAGAATCGATCTGACCTCGTCGGCGTTCTTGACGATGTGGAGCACATCGAAGTTCTGTTCGATCTGCTGCTGCGGGTTGAGAAGCTGGTGCGTCAGAACGATCGTCGGGAAGGAAGTACGGGCAAGGTCCGCCTTGAGCCACGCGACTTCGGCGGGAGGAATGTTCGCGTCGTCCCACGTGTAATTTGACACTGCGTAAGGAGTTCCATCGGCTTTGAAGCTGGCGTCGAGCACCACGAAGTGCACGGAACCCGAATCGAACGAGTAGTAGGTTTGGCCAGCCGGAATTCCGCTATTTGCGAGCGACGCCTGGACCTGTGACTTGGTTGCCTGGTCAGTGTCATGGTTGCCAAAGACGTGATAGCGCGGCCCCTGGTAGAGCGCGAGCTTCGCCTCGCCGGCCTTTTGGTAGCCCTGCACGGCAGCGAGCTTCGCTTGTGCGGACAGCGAGCCATTGGCGGGATTGTCCGAAAAATCGCCCAACTCTGCAACAAAATCGACCTTTGCTTCGTTCATAGCCCGAGCGAAAGCCTCGACCTTGGCAAGTCCGCCGGTAAAATAGCGCGGGCTCGCATTGAGCGAGATCATGCTGGACTGATCGGCTTTGTCGCAAATATGCGTGTCCGTAATCAGCCCGAAGCTGACCGCCTTGGTTTCCTGCGCAAACGAGGTCGCGGCCACCAAGACAGAGAGAACAACGAAACAGGTAAGAAATTTGGATCTGATAGATCTCATGGGCTCCTCCTTGGCGCGATACTAGAGGAGCGGCGTTAGTTGTTCATTATTGAAAAATTAGAAATATGTGTTTGAGATGAATAGGGGAACGACTGCCCGTCAGGCGTCTTGCGCGGTCGAACCGTGCGTGGGTGACGTCTTTGCGGACAGATCTTCCGTGGGCGAACCCTGTGCGGCCGCACTTTCTACCTCGGGCCAGGTGTCCACAAACTCCTTCACCTTTTTTGCTATCGCGTCACGCACCTGTCGGACCCGAACCATGATTTCTTCGTCCGAGCCCTCGAATCGGGCGGGATCGTCGAATGGCCAATGGAGCGTCACCAGGGCGCCCGGGAAAATCGGGCAGCGCTCCGCCGCGTCTCTGGAGCAGACCGTGACGACGGCGTTGTAAAATCGTCCTTTCTTGAAAAAGTCGAAAACGCTCGCAGAAAGCCTCCGCCATCTGGCTACGGGCGGAATTGTGCACGCAAACGAACAAAACTCGTACCATGATGCTAAAATTACACGAGGTGCGCATGATTTTTGTAAAGCAACGGTAAAAGACGTGTAAATTCGCCAAGCCGACGCGACGCCAGTGCCAAGCCAATGCGAAAAAATGTGATCCTTGCTTTTTTAATGAATTTTGACTACTATACAAATGCCCTCGTACAGAATCGGCGTCCGGATAACTGGTCGCAACCCCAACCCCCGCGGCCAACCCTACCCCCGGATTTCGATAATGCACGGGGGCTTTTTTGTGGCCATACCTTCTATGGTTGCAAGCTTATGCCTCGGGTTTTCCGCTCTTTTCGGCCGATTCGGCCTTGCTGCCGTTGTCGGCGCTCGAGGTTGCCGCTTCATTCGCTGAGCCGGCTCCGCCTGTCGCACCTGCGCCGCCGGCTCCACCCGTCGGGCCCGCCACAGCTTGATTCTTCTCTTTTTCCAGCGAAGCGACCCGCTTTTTGAGCCTTGCAGCGTGCTGTCTGCGCTTTAGCACGGTCGGCAACATAATCACGACGCCCAAGATCAGCCCAATTGCGAGTGTGATGACCAGCACGATGGACAAGAGCCCCGTCGTGGACCAGCCAAGAAAACTAACCTGCACGGACGTGCTGTTCTCTGCCGCGAAGATGACGGCAAACACGGCTACCAAAATCACAAGAATCGTATAGAGAATTTTCATAACCGGCCTCGCTTGCAGAATCGTGCAGAATGTAGCTAGTACAAAATATGTCTAGCGTGCTTCCCCACATTCAAGTATAACATAACACATAGACGGGGAGTTAGCGACTGAGCGATTAGACGAGGAGCAACTAATGGTCAACCTGATCTTGTGCGGAGGTTCCGGAACGCGCCTGTGGCCTTTGAGCCGCCAAAAGGCGCCCAAGCAATATTCGAAAATCTTTGGCGGCAAGTCGCTTTTTCAGGAAAACATTTTGCGCAACAGTAGCCTTTGCGACCGCGTCCTCGTGGCCACCAATGTCGAGCACCTGCCGCTCATTAAGGAACAGCTCGGACAAGACCAGCTGGATGGGCTGGATGTGGGCCAGGTCGAGGGGCTTCTTGAGCCGGTAGGCCGAAATACTGCACCAGCCATCGCGCTCGCGCTCTTAAAGCTCGCTGACGAGGGTGACCCGATCGTTCTCGTGACTCCTTCCGATCATCGAATCACGAACCTTCCGGAATATCGGCGCGCGGTAGTGCGGGCCGAGGAACTCGCCCGTCAAGGCTACCTCGTCACGTTCGGCATAAAGCCCAAATATGCAGAAACAGGGTATGGCTACATCGAAACCGATGGCGAGGATGTGCGCTCGTTTAAGGAAAAGCCGGACAAGCCCACTGCACAAGCGTACGTCGCCTCGGGGCGATACTATTGGAATTCCGGCATGTTCGTGTTTAGATCGAGCACCTTTTTGAGCGAACTTGCCGAGCACTCGCCGCAGGTGTATGACGCAGCGCGGCGGGCGTACAAAGGGGCGGGAAAGGGCGCATTTCTTGAGCCTTCGTGGCAAGACATGGAGGCGATCCCCAGCATTTCCATAGACTACGCGGTGATGGAGAAGAGTAAGCGCGTCAAAGTGGTGACCTGCGACCCGGGTTGGAGCGACCTTGGAAGTTTCGACGCGCTTTACGACGAAACGCCGAAAGTGTCCGCAACAGGCGCCGCGGGCGAGTCCCCTCGGAGCGAGTCACCTCGCAGCGACATCAGCCGTAGCGACTCCAGCGAAGGCAACGCCATTATGGCGCCGGACGTCACCTTGCTCGACACAAAGCGCTGCCTCGTTGTGGGCAAGGACAAGCCGATCATTCTGGCCGGGGTGGAAGACCTCATCGTCGTACAGACCGAGGACGCCACGCTCATCATGCGCCGCGGCCAGAGCCAGAACGTGCGCGACGTGCTCAGGGTAATTGAGCGCAGCAACCCCGGGCTTCTGTGAAAACAGGACCGGATGACAAGATAAGAACAGGACAGGATGAGACGATGGCACCGGATTAACAGGGTGGGCGGGGATAGTGCCCCCATTTTTTCTATCCTGTTCATTCTGTCTTATCTTGTTATCAAGTCTGTGTCTTTTCCAGTCCACACGTATCATCCCGCCATCGGGTCTACATCTACAAACAAAAAAGCGCGTACAGGGGCACAGACCGCAGCCCTTGCTCAAGCCCGAAGTTCTTTTGGGAGACACGGATGGCATACGGAGGCTTGTACCGTTCCCGATATAGTGCGAGACTTCGGGACCGCGTGTGGTCGGACGCTTTAATCTCGACGGGGATGATTGCATCGGCCTGCTGGATCAGGAAATCAACTTCGGCGACACCGTTCGATTCCCAATAAAAAAGTGGATATCCTTTGGTGGCTATGCACTGAGCGGCGTAATTCTCTGTGATGGCGCCCAAGAACGTGGAGTTCTCCCAGCCGGATAGCACCAGATTTGCAGGCAGGCCCGACTTTAGGACGAGAAGCCCTGTGTCGATAAGGTATAACTTGAACGAGCCCAGGTCGACATAAGCGCTTAACGGCAATTGGGGTTGCTCGATTTTGGTACATTTCAGTACCATTCCCGCCGCCGTAAGCCAGTCGATGGACGGTCCGAACAGCGTTGCGGAGCCGCCTTTCTTGACCACCTTATACATGAATTTGTGATTGTCTTTTGCAAGCTGAGCGGGAATGCTGTCAAAGCAAGCCATAACCCTTGTCGTCTCCGTGGGCGTCGCATATTTTGCCATGTCCGCAACGTAGCTCGAGACGATGAGCTGCTGCACAACGGCGGCGTCCAGCACTCGATGCTGTTCGACATAGGCCTTAACTGCGGCTGGCATGCCGCCGACCACGAGGTAGGTCTTGTAGAGGTCAAGCGCCTTCGCGTGCAGAGCCCCGGGCAGGGGCGTATTGTTGGAAAAACCGTCTCGTATCGCCGGGACGAGCGCAGTCTCGTTCAAGGCGAGGAGAAATTCTTCGAAATCCATGGGGTAGAGCGTCAACATTTCGACTTTTCCCACCGGGAACGAGTATTGAGAACGATGCATGCTCACGCCCAAAAGGCTGCCTGCGGCGACAATATGGTATTGAGGCGCCCGCTCCGCAAAATACTTGAGGCTGGTAAGTGCCCGTTCGGAGGCCTGAATCTCGTCCAGAACGATGAGCGTCGTGTCGGGATCGATTTTGCGGTTGAAGTAAATCTCAAGTGTATTGATAAGGCGAGTGGGGTCAATATCGCCGGAGAATTCGCGCGCGAGCGTGGTATCGACCTCAAAATTGACAATCATGGTGTCCTGGAAATATCGGGCGCCGAATTCCTGAAGGAGGTAGGTTTTGCCTACTTGTCTTGCTCCATATAAGAGTAAGGGCAGCCGCGAACTTCGGTTTTTCCACTCGAGCAGCTTCTGAATGAGCAGGCGCTCCATTGTCTTGCCTCCCTTTGCTTAGAATAGACTGCCGTGATAGTTAAGTCAAGAAAAGTCATTAAAGATGATAGTTTTTATGACTTAAAAGTATTGTTGCCGTCAGAGCCAATCATTCTTGAGAACTATTTGTCCAGCCGAGTTGCATTTCGTCAGACCAAACGCAAGATGAGGTTGCATTTCGTCAAGCAGGGGCACGAGGTAGATTTTGTAATCGAGGGTGAGGGAAAGGCTCCTGTCGCGATCGAAGCGGAATGGAATGCCCATGCTTTCGATCCTGGCGATTTGCAGGCGTTCAGAAAACTCCACCCGACAGGTGCCAACTTTGTCGTTTCGGCGAATGTGAACAATACTTACGCGCGCACCCTGAGTGGGCTCGAGGTTAGCTTCTGCGCTCTTGCGGGGCTAAGGGCTCCCTTCGATCCGATACACAATGAAGAATGAATCTTTAGAAATCACAAAGCTGCGCACAGTGTCCGGTTGATCCAGCCTAATCCTGTCAATCAAGTCCTATCCCGTTATTACAGCTTTGTCAGAACACATCGACGCCCTGCTGCAGCGCAAGGTCTTTGAGCATCTTGTCTTGCGTTAGCAGCGTGGCCGCGGTTCTCCGCGCAATGGTCAGGTAGAGTAGGTTGTAGACCGAGTGATTCAAACGAATTGCCTCGCCCAATGCCTCCTCGCTGTTGAGAGAAATAGTCCAGTACTCGTCTATGAGATTGTCGCAGAAGCTGAGCCGCATGAGCGCCTGCTCTTTCGCAAGTAGGCCAGCCCTGCAGTATTTCCAGAGAACATTCGCGGTCTCTGCCCTATAGAGTTCCGAGGTGACAATTTTTGAAGTCTTTTCCAAAAAGTCGACGTACTTCTTAGAGTTCTCCCGGGTGAGCGCGATTTCAATTCCTGCGCTCGCATCGAGTACAACAATCATCGATCGCGATCCTCTCTGATAAGATCCGCAGGGTCAGGCAAGCTGTCGGCCCCTTCGAGCGCATTACTTGCTATTTGCTCCAGCACTCGCTTTCTTCGCATTACTCGGTCCTCGTTGTCGCCAAGTGCCTTCTTGAGCAGCGCGACCGTCTCCTGTGCGATGCTTCGGTTGTCCCGTTCTGCAGTGTCTGCCAATTTCTTGTAGAGGTCTTGCGGCATGTCTCTGACTTGGAGAAGTGGCATATCGAACACCCCCTTTGTATGCAAAAATAATGCAAAATGCATACGTCGTCAATTGCCTTGTTTTTCTTGCTCATCGACCCGTCCATACGCCGATCTAACGCACAGATCTAGCGCGCTGATCCATCCGATCATTGGTGTTGCAGCGCTCGCCACCTTGATCGATTCGTCTACCTGTGCCCCACAACCGCGTTTTGCACACCAAGATCGAAAAAATAGAACCAGTGCGAGGATACCACTGTTTTATAGGCGCTGCCGGACAGCGACGGGACGGAAAAGCCCACATACATATCCTCGAGCAGCTGGTAGTAACTTTGAATTGTCGGTCCAGACACGTCCACTTCTTTGGCCATGCCCTGGAAATTGAGGAGCGACGCCGAACGCAAGGCGGTCCTCAAGTGTCCTTGAGGGAAAAAGCTGCGGTTGAGCAGCGGAAGGTTCAGGCGCTGTTCAGGTTGAGAAAGGTTAAGCACTTGCGCCTTGAAAGGCAAGACTTGCTTTATCATGGTCGACTTGCCTGTCTGTCTGGCTCCAAACATGATCTGGACAAACGGCTTGGCGACAAAACGCCTAAACCGCTCTTTGTACCATATCATGGTCGGCATCTTGTTCCAGAAGTCCTGTTTTGATGTATTTCTTCATCAAAGCATAAATGTCCTTTTTGTCGCCGTCTTTTCTGATACCGATTGAAACGACAACGACGATGATTTCAGACTCGATCACTTTGTAGATAATTCGATAGCCCTGGCCGGCTGCGCGGATAGAACGATACTCTTTTAGCGGCCCCTTTAATGGCTTGCCGAGGAGCAAAAGTTCCTGTTTGAGCGACTCGATTTTGTGGATGACCTGTCGTTGGGTAGTGGCGTCGAGTTTTTTGAGCGAGTCCGCTGCAACGAGGGTGAGCCTAATCGTGTACATCGAGGCTCTGCTTTAGTGTGTCGAAATCGACAAGTTCGCCGCGTTCGAACTGTTGGATGCCTTTCTTCAAATCATTGTAAAGCGCTTCATCCGAAAGAATATCGAGGGTTTCCGCAATGCTCTCGTAGGTATCCCATCGCAGGAGCGCATAGACTTCCTTGCCGTGGTTGGTGATGGAAATGGTATCGTCGTAAGAAATTTCCTTGTCCAGTGATGTGATTTTCTTACGGGCTTCGGAGATAGGCATGTATTTGATCATAGCAACCTCCAAGCTAAGTATACAAAATAGTGTACATGTAATCAAGGGCACAATGTACAAAATGACTACTCTAATCAACCCTCCTTTGGCGTACCTCGCCAAGTTGTCCATCCATACTTATGACGTCCTTGGTCAGAGCACTTGCTTTTATTTTGGGCGACAAATAAGGTAAAGGCGGAGGATTTTACAACCATGAGTCTTACAAGTATAAGTTACGCAAGTCGCACAAACGTAAAGAAGGGTGTCGCGGCCCTCGTCTTAACGGCCTGCATGTGCCTCGCGGCGTTTGCAGAGCCACCGGTGGGGGCGCAACAGGCAGCGCCGGTGCAGACACAGCAAACGCAGACGCCCCAGCAACAGTCGCAGCCTCGCAACCTGCAGAAGATCTACCCGGTCGACTCAGATGTGTACGAGGCCATCACGGCGCTGTACATAAGCCAGGGCCTTGCGCTTCCTTCAACCACCGGTCCGTGGAGCGCCGACGAGTTTCTCAAGATGCTCGACAAAATCGATCCTGCCACACTGCCAGCCGATGCCGTGAGTACTTATCAGTTTGCGGTCGCGGAGCTCAATAAACCCACGAAGACCGTCCATTTTGGCCTCGACGCAACCCTTGAGGGCTACTACCACACCAACACCACCGACTTTACGGACGAATCCGGCTGGGTCGTGGGCGCAAAAGAGCGTAAACCCCTCCTCAACCTGAGTTTGGAGACTGTGCTGGGCAGAAACTTCTACGGTTACACGGCCATGCCGGTGATGAACAATATCTACAACCATTGGGATGCCGCCACAGGCGCCACCTCCAGCCTCTTTGGCCAGTATCCCTTTACGTCCAACATCCCCATGGTCCCGCCCGCCGGCATGGAAGATATCGACATCAACGGACCTTACCGTGGGTTCGGCGCCTTTGGCGGCGACGGGTGGAGCGCGGAAATTGGGCGCGAGCAACTCTCCTGGGGTCCTGGAGAGTCCGGCAACTTTGTTATTGGGGATCAGCTTCTCTACCACAATATGGGTAGATTTACCGCCTATACTAAGAATTATAAGTATACATTCCTGACTTCATTCTTTCCGTACCCTGGGAATTATTATCCCCTTGTGAACAGCGCTGGCAACTTTACCGGTAAAGGCATGTCTCAGAACGATCCTGTTTCTGGCATGAAGATGTTCATGGCGCACCGCCTCGAGTTTAGTCTGTTCAAGGACAAGGTAGGCTTTGTGCTCACCGAAGGCATAATGTATCAGTCTGCGGATGGCTCGGTAGACTTACGGGTTCTCAACCCCGCGGCGATTTATCACAATTATTACATTCGCGCCAATTCTAATTCAATTCTTTCTCTAGAATTGAATTATTCTCCTATTGACTATGTCAACCTGTATGGCCAGTTCGTCATGGACGAGTTTGGCGCCCCAGGAGAGCCTGCACCAGGGACCCCTGGTTCGCTTCCCAACGCGTATGGCTACATGCTCGGCGCAAAAGGGCGATATCCGTTCAAAGAAGGGATGTTCTATGGTTCCTTTGAATGGGCGCTCACGGACCCGTATCTGTACCTGCGCGATAGTGGCAATGGTGGCACCTTGCCGCAACCATTTGGCGACCCGGGACTGAATTTTGTGGTGGCCACGCGGCTTTTCTCAAACTATTTTGGCCTTACCTACGACGAAAACTTCCTGGGCTACCAGTACGGTGGTGATGCGGTTGTGTATAACGGCAACATCGGGTACAGGCGCTTTGGCAAGTGGTCTGTAGAGGGCAACCTCTTCTACATGCTCCACGGCACGCACGACAAATGGACCCTCTGGACCACGACGGGCACACCTGAGCTGGTGGATACGACGCCGACGACCCACCACGACACGGGCAACAATCGCGACCCATCGGCCAGCACCACCCTAGACGCAGTGTCCAAGATGCTTGTGCTCGGGCTGAAAGGGGCCTACACGATTGTCCGCAACCTGGACGTCTATGGCGAGCTCGATTATGTCCACATTCAGAACCCGGGCAACGTGAGCACGAACGCGCCGATTCACGACCTGCAGCTGACCATGGGAATTTCGTATTCATTGTGATTCATTGTGAGCCCACTGCGCGGTGGGTTCACTGCAGAGTCAATCCAGCGCGAGGTAAATCACGAAGTGGCAAAGCATGAAAATGAATTGGCGGAAAGCGGGAAAAACGGGGAAAGCGAGAAAAACAAGGAAAACGGCGAGCCTCTTCGGTGGCCTTTTGCTTCTTGCTGGCTTTGCGTTGCTGGAACCGTCGACCGTGTCAGGAGCCGGTTTGTCATGGGGCGCGGGGCTCTGGGTCGATGTGGCGCCGCTTGTGGAATGTACGAACCGCCCGGCCTCGAGCCCCGGCGACGCCATCAGTCCGGACGATCTTGCCTGGTTCTTTGCCCGTCCGGCGCTTCTTACCACGGGTTTTCAGATTCAGGTTGGCCAGTTTTCCGCGGTGATGGCCCTGGAGCTGCAGCAGGATGTGGGAGAGCTTCTTTTGGGTGGAGCAGAGACTAACCTGCTCGTGACGCACGACTGGTCGAACGTATGCCTTTCTAACAACTATCCGAGTGTGGGGTTTTTGGAAGGCAAAGGTAAAGGCTGGTATTTCTCCTTGGGACGGCGGGCGATAAGTATAGGCTCTGGTGAATATTCACTTATACTTTCCGGTGAAAACCCCTGGTACGACCATGTCCTCGCTGAGTTGTCCGCACCGCTTGCCACAGGATCGCTTACTTACGATTTTCTCGCAGTCAACGTACAGAATAGGGCTAACGACGGCAAATATTTCTTTACGCACAGCGTGCGCGCTGCATTCCCTCGATGGTCAACGGGGATTTCGGAATACAATCTGGTTACGGGCAGGTCCCTTGATTTTCAGGACATTGGTCCTTTCCTGGTGTATCATCATCTCTTTGCCTCAGGCTCGAATGTCATGGCTCAAGTCGATTTCTCGATACAACCAAACGACGAGTTCCGCCTTTTTGGTGAAGTCCTGATGGACGACTTCCGGTTGGGCACCGAGGCGACTTCATCCAACCCGAATGCTTTTGGCTTCCATGCGGGGCTGGAATGGGCAATTCTTCCTGAGGAGCGCTCGAGCGGACCGTCGGGAGCATCCGACAGACAGCGCTTCTTCAGGAAGGACTATACGGTCAGGCTGGGGCAAAAGCAGGTCGAAGGCAAATTAGTCGGATCGCTCGAGTGGTACTGGGCCTCGACATATCTGTTCAGGCGCAACGCGAGTCTGCCCAACGAAGCGTATTTTACGCGGTATTTCCTGCAATCTCAGAATTTTGGCTGGTCAATTGTTGAACCGTGGTTTGCCTATCCTTTAGGACCTGACCGCATGATGTTGTCCGGTACTCTGAGGTATCAGGAGAAGAAGCTCGTATCGAGATTCAAGGCCACTTTCGTCGTAAGCGGGGCAGAATCAGGGGAGCAGACTTATGCAAGTCCTTATGCCAGGAATTGGCTTGGGCCGCAAAAGCCCTTGACCTCTAGCGGTGAGGCCGAATGGTCGGCGGAGTACAACCTCACACGGGCGAGCCTTCTGTGGTCCAAAGGCGTACTGGACGTAGGTCTTTCTGATAACAATCGCAATGCGATTTTTGGTTTGACTCTGGGTTTTGTGCATCGATGTGGGTTGGGGCAGCTTAACTAGGAAGTTTGAACGCCCCAGCCGGCGGTTGCTTTTGGCCCACGTGGACAGGGCTCTTACCGTACCGGACCTGCGGTTGGTCGGTTCGAGGTTTCGGAACGTGGTTAGGCGGAACCAGAGAAAGTACCATACAGTTGTATAGCTTCTGTTGTGATGGGCGATAAAGATTTTGGAGAAAAAAACTTGCGCGCAGAATGATTTTGCGGTAATCTGTCGAATGTTCACAAATTGAACATTCGGTAGTGAGCCTTTCCTTGCGGCCCCGGTGAGCCATTTGCCTGGACAGAGCTCTTACCTCACATACGCCCTTACAATCTTGCCAGCGTGTTTCGGCCGCGACAAGAACTGAGGGCTGCTGGTTTCTGCATTTCAGTACTTCCTTAAAGCGTGTGTGCTCGGTTGAACGTGCCGCACGCCAAAGGAAGTAGCCCTGCATGTGCCCGCCAGAGCTTTCAAACCTTGCGGCGAATCAAGATTCTAGAACTTCAAAACACAAAGCCAGACCTTGGAGCATCATTTGCACGTCCCTTCGGTACTTAAAAAACAGACCATAACCCAGGCAGTCGTACTTATTTCTGTGCTGGCACTGATAAGCAAATTCATCGGCTTTTTCCGTCTCACGGACGTTCTCCTTTGAACTGGTTTCGGGTGGTAGCAAAACCTTACCAATGAAGAACGTCCGCTTTCTATTCCATCCACAACTTTCGATCATATCTCTTGAGAGCACCGGAGAACAGCTAGAGAGCTTTATAACCTTGCCGTCACCCGAAAGCACGTCAGACGGATTATGAAGAAAGTCGGGTTACGGGCGATCCTTGGAGCATTGAACTCCAGACACGATATACTGTAGCAAGTTTCCCGTTTGGGGAACTTAAGAACGTCGCATGAGAGGAGAAAAAATCCACCCTATTTTTGATTCTTTTCTATCTAGTCAGGCGGGCTCATTATACCGCTACTCAATCAGAAAGGCTTGCACGACATTAAGAATCTCTCGCTTTATCTGGTATCATTTCCTATTTGTCTAGTCTATTTGCATTTGGTCAGGCTAAACGCAAGCCGATATTGCATTTCGTCGAACTTAGGCACATATTTTAGACATGATCATTCAACGGCCTTGGTGGCAATCGCGCATAAAGTTGCTTATGCAACACAGGCCTATTGTGTGGCTCACCGGCGTTCGACGCGTTGGCAAGACCGTACTGTGCCAAAGCCTTGAGAACGTGCAGTATTTCGATTGCGAGCTGCCCTCTGTACGTCGAGAAATGGAAGATCCGGAGCTCTTCCTCAAGGCACATGACGGT
>Ga0116192_1001572_pt1 | contig 15906 bp, 13 predicted proteins | sample AD_UKC113_MetaG_FD_89876 | JGI IMG/M metagenome (GOLD analysis project Ga0116192, IMG submission 89876) | Active sludge microbial communities of municipal wastewater-treating anaerobic digesters from Hong Kong - AD_UKC113_MetaG | ecosystem: Engineered > Bioreactor > Anaerobic > Digestate... | reverse complement strand
CCTTTTCCGGCAAACCTCAGGATCAGAAATCTGAGCCAGCAAATCCTTGCGCGCTGATTCTACGTCCCGCTCACTGATCTCAATCCCCCAGCCACGCGCAATACGCTGGAGAAAGTCCAGATCATATTTGGCGATAGTGGCTTTGAGTGATGGCATGGTAAAAGATTGAACCTTTCGACTTTGATAACCCTGACCGGCGACGGATCCTTTTATTTGACATCCCGATTCTTATTGTATAATCTTATCACCTCATTAAATCCTGTAAGGGATGACAGATGGCATTAAAAGGTAACCTTAAGGATTTCTCTTTTCTCCAGTTGCTAAATCTGATCAATCTGGCAAATAAAACTGGCACTCTTCACCTTGAAAAACCAGGTACCTCAACCAGATCCGTGTTTCACAATGGCAAACTCGCTTTTGTTGAAATCAATAATGAAAAACAGAGCCTGTTAAAAACTCTGGCGGATGATCAGGTAATCAGTCCCACCCAGCTCCGGCTGCTGGCAGAAAAACTGGCTGGTCAGCTGGAAACCGAACAGGGGATTTACCTGGTCAACGCCGGTTATTCCTCCATGGAACAGATTTTGACCAGCCTCGAAAAGAAATATACCGAAAAATTCCGGCACCTTTTCTCCTGGCTGGAGGGGTCTTTTCACTTTGAAGCCGGTGAAACCGCGCCGGAAGACAGAATTCCAGTGCGGATTAATTTGGAAAATTTGATCGTGGAAGGCGCCAGGGAACTGCGTGAGCTGGAGGAATTGCGGTCTGAAATTCCCAGCCTTGAAATGACCCTTAAATTTACCGAACGTCCCGGAACGGATATCAGTAAAGTTAATTTAAACGCCACCGAATGGCGGGTAATTTCTTATATCAACCCGAAGAACAGCATTCAACAAATTGCCAGCACTGTCAAACTGGATGAATTTGAGATCAGGCGAGTGGTTTACACCTTACTGCAGGCTGGTCTGGTCGAAATTGTCCGTCCGGCTGGATTGCCGGTTGCTATTCCAGGCGCTGCCCTGCCAGTCAAAAACCCCGAAGCGAACCGGTCGCTGGTGAAGCGCCTGATCGATCGAATACGCTCTATCTAAACTCAAGAAGGACTTTTTCATGCCCACCCAGACCGTCAAGATCGTCGTTACAGGACCTTTCAATGCCGGCAAAACAGAATTCATCCGTTCCGTCAGTGAGATTGATGTCGTCTCCACGGAGAAGAAAATCACGGCTGCACAGGAAAAAATCAAAGAAACCACCACAGTGGCAATGGATTTTGGTCGTATCACTGTGGATAACGACCTGGTGCTCTTCCTGTTTGGCACGCCAGGGCAAAAACGATTTGATTTTATGTGGGAGATCCTTTCGGAAGGCATGCTTGGATTCATCGTGATGGTGGATAGTTCCAGACCGGAGACTTTTCGTGAAGCTCGCAGCATCCTTGAAACCTTTCACGCATACGCTCCCACGCCCTACCTGGTGGCTGCCAATAAGCAGGACCTTTATGATGCCTGGGATATGGAAGATATGAGAGTTGCGTTAAGATTGGATCCATCGGTTAAAATACTCCCTTGTGAAGCCCACAAGAAAAGTTCGGTCAAGCGTGTGTTGCTGGAATTGCTCTATAGCATTTTGGATGAAATGGATAAAAATGAATCCAAACGGACAAATTAATCACCACGTTCGGAGTTTATATCTTGATTAATTCAGAAATGTTGACGATGGATTACTGTACACAGGGTCTGTTTGAGATTCTGGGAAACGAGGGGTACTCTAAATTTCAGGAACGGCGGAAAGTAACCCCTGAAGAACCTTTTGTTCAAGGCATGTTGCATCGAGCTGGACGGGCTGGTTTTTACTACTGGTTACGGCAACCAGACGTTCTTCAAAAAGCCCAGGATCCAATTTTTCGTTTTTCACCGGTAAAGAAGAAGATTTTTACCGGTTTACAATGGATCTGTGAATGTTTCACCAATGAAAACGAAATCCCTCTGACACTGGATCAAACACCGGAAGGGTGGACAATTTTAGTGCAAAGGAATCAGGCGGAAGAGAAAATCTGTCCGCGGCTTGATTTTCATTACATCGCTGGTTTTTGCCAGGAGTTTGCCAGTTGGGCAGGGCTTGGCAAGTTCTACCGGGTGAGGATTAATGAAAATCCTGCAGAAAATGGAATCCTGGCTAAGATTATCATTCAAAAAGACCCCATAGATTCGTAATCCATCTCTATAGAAATCAGGTAATGGTATTAATGCCCGAAGAATTTTTCATTTGTGTAGACGTTGAAACATCCGGACCTATCCCCGGCAAATTTGCCATGCTTTCCATCGGAGCCTGCCTGGTGAAAGACATCGGCGAGACTTTTTATGTCGAGTTGAAACCCGACCGGGATGACGTGCAGCCCGAAGCATTGGCAATTTCAGGTTTGGATCCGGAAGTGCTGCGCCAGGAAGGCGTAGAACCAGCCAAAGCGATGCAGCAGTTCGCGGATTGGATCGCTAGCGTCGTACCACAAGGTAGCAAGCCGGTTTTCGTGGCATTTAATGCCCCCTTCGACTGGATGTTCATCAATGATTACTTTCATCGCTATTTGAGAAAAAATCCCTTCGGTCACAGCGCGTTGGATATCAAAGCTTATTTCATGGGTCAAACCGGTGTGAATTGGGAACAAACCTCCATGCATCATATTTCCTCCCACTTTCTGGAAGAAGTCCGGCTGACCCACAATGCGCTGCGCGATGCCCAGGATCAGGCGGAAGTGTTTCAGAAAATACTCAAACTTAATCCCAAGCTGAATATTGCAGAATAACTTGTGCAAAGAGGGCTCGGTTTTGCTATACTGAGGATTGATTCTGCCATTCATGAAATGGAGGGAATATGGCTCAGGAAGGTATTACCGTCAAAGAAGATTTGCAGCGGATTATGGAATCCGCTAAACGGTTAGGGATTGAAGTTAAAGAAGACGAAGCGCTTCAATGGTTGACCAGCATGGCGGCATACAAGGGGAGCAGCCAGATCACCATGGATACCCGCAGCGGGGTATTTGGTTACAACATCACCATGCTGGATTTCAGCGACAAGGACCTGGAATACTTCAGGCGGATCGGAAAGATCGTGGAATTTGAGGACATTCCTGGCAAAGTGGAAACTGCACTTGCCCTTTCCGGCTCATCCGCCCAATCAAAAATTCAGACCTATCCCGGCGATTGTGATTATTTTGAACGGGTTAATATTAAAGCCTCCACCAGGTCGGAAGCCTGCTCCATCCTTGCCCAAATTATGCGCCAGAAAGCCCTTGATTATTTGCAAGGACCGACCTACCAGTTGATTGAGGTGAAATTTGGTGAATATCCACAGGATATTGTCATCGGCGAGCATGAATACCATGCCGGGTCGCCAATTTCCTGGCACTCTGAGGATCTCAAGGCAGGTCAGAAAAACGGATTTACGAAGGATGGCACTGCAGTTACTGTGGAATGGGATAAGGTGAAGGAAAATCCGGGGTGGTGCAAGCTCGATTGGGTGGTTTCGGATCCCATCCGCAGGCAGCTGGCGAATGCCAGCAACATGCTGGATGTGACCTGGGAAGCCCCGGATGGATCAATCACCCCCCTTGATGGCTTCCTTGATCCTTACTTTCAGGAAGTCTATCTTGAGGCAACTTCCGTACCCATTTTTTCAAAACTTGCCCAGCATGTATCAGCAGATGCACTGGATGAATATGTCGCATCGCTGGAACGAGAGGTGTACAAATATCTCACCAAAGATGTAAATTATGGCAAAGTAGCCAAGAGGATGTACAACATCTTCCGCCTGACCGGCAAATATGAAGAGGCTGCTTTTCTGCGGGAATTGTTTGACGAACCCGCCACGATCCTCTATCAAATCTGGTCACTGATTCGCACAATTGATGATGCTTATCGCCCCGATTCGTGCATCACCTATGAAGAAATGGTCACCTCCACCGATAATCTAATCATGGAGGTAATCCGTGCCCTGGAAGGCGACGAAGAGGCTGAAATCGTCCGGCACCTCTTGAATTTGCGCAATGAGCTCTCTCAACCAGAAGCGCGGGATCAATTGACCCGGGAAGCTGAATCAGCGCGTGCGAGAGTAATTAACGTTGTCAATAACTTCTTCTATGACCGTTTGACCGCCATGCCCACGATTAAAGGTTATATGGAAGAAGTCCAAACCCGTAAAGCCAGCGCTTGATCCTCCCAAGTGGCAAGAGTCCTCAGGCAAAACGGGTCTTTTAGCCCGGAGCAATATAAAAGAGTAGCGTTGGTAATATTTAAAACTATAAATCCTTTCATTGGAATGGAGAATGAGCGAACCATCTGAGCCAGTTCCAACCACTGTCACTACCGGTCTTGCAGTGGAGCTCTACCTGGACGCTGCTGCAGAAGCCAGCATCAGGGATTTTCGAGCGTTGATCTACCAGGAAGGCGTCAAACCCGTCCAGGGATCAATGAATGACAAGCCCCACATTAGCCTGGCAGTGCTACCTGCTATTAATCCGGCTCCAGTCATTGAACTGGCTGCCAGATTCGCCGCGCAAATTAGCCCTTTTGCCATTCGCCTGGGCGCTGTCGGCACCTTTCCCACTCAGGAAAATGTACTTTTCCTTTATCCTGCTCCGTCTACAAGTTTACTGTCAGCTCACGCCGCATTGCACCGCATGCTGCGCGAAGAAAAAATTACCAGTTCCAGTTATTATTTTCCGGGCAACTGGATTCCGCATCTGACGCTGGAATTCAATCTTGAAAACGGAGAGCTCAACAAGTCGGTTGAAGTTTTTAAAAAGCATTTCAATCCGATCGATGGTGAAGTGACCCAGCTTGGGGTGGTGGGGTTTCGCCCCATTCAATATCTTCGCCACTTTGAATTGAAGAAAAGTCAATAACCATGCACTATGCTACGGGTAAACTAGCCACAATGCCATCCGGTCATTGCCGTTCATCACCCGTCGAGGCTCCTTCTCTTTCATTTCTTCTTACCGGATGAAGGGTTATTTATACTCAATCAGTCTGAGACTGAAAATTGCATTAATGATGAAGGATCTGATTGAGACAAAACAGGCAGGAAATAAGGAAGCCGTCCATGATTCCGTCCGTCCAGTGCCCTTTTTGTTTCTCAACCATTCCCGCTGAATCAACCCGGTGCCCGGGGTGTGGGATGCCCATTCGCTCGCTTGGGTACCAGCCAACTCCGCTTTTCTCCGCCGTTCCTTCAGTTTCCCCGTTTTCGTCCGATCAAACCGAGCGGGTGCTTAAGGTGATTGGCATGATCACCCGAAAGACAGGGGTATTTTCTTGCGATCTTTATCACCTCGTCATCACTCCCGTGCGGATGATCTTTGCCTTTCAGTCAAACGGAATGCAGGCAGCAGAGAAGAAAAACGCTTTAGAAAAAGCAAAGTCGGAAGGGAAGAATCTGCTCACGCAAATTGAAGCGCAAAAGGCAGCACGAAGTGGCGACAAATATCTCGGCATGGCGCCGGAATTGATCCTCTCCGAAAGCCTGAAGAATTTCTCTATTCCGCTTGACCGCATTGAAAGTATTCACATCCTTTATGGAGATTGGGAAACCAATTCGTCAGATGCTTTGGAGATCAATACAACAGCCAAAACTTTTCATTTTCACATCAGCAATCCCTACAATGTCACCAAACAACTCAAAGAGGCGCTGGGAGACAAAGTGAAGTAAATCGCTTGCCATAAGTGTTTGTAATCCCGAAATTCAAGCTCAGAGGCGGCAAGAAGGATGCGCTTGCAACGAAAAAAACCACGTGATACACTCTTCCTATGACATTTAAGGTTCTCGCATGTTCACCGGATTCCCAGTTTCTGGATGAGGTTTCCTCCTGGGTATCTCTTCAATCAGATATAGAGGTAGAGTTTAAGGATGACCAGAATGGTATTCGCGAAAAAATTTCAACAGGTGATTATTCCCTCCTCCTGTTTGACAACCGCGATTGGGATAAACCAATTTCTGAACTTATTCAACAAGTCAACGATTTTCTCTCCTCCACCCGGGTGGTGATCTTTCCAGCCTGGAATGACCTGGGGTTTCCGGACACAGCGAAGTATCCCAACATACAGCTGCTTACCTGGCCTGTTCCTAAAGAAATCCTGCCCTCGGTGATTCAGCAATTATTCTCTCAACTTTCTTCACAGCAACCCGAGAGCTCTTTTCCTCCTAAATTGGAAGTGACTCTCGACGGATGGATGACTGAACCCACCGGAGAAAGGGATGAAAAAGGAAATGACTCCCTCACTGCACGGGTACCGTTCTCCCCAGAGGCTCCTTCTGAGCATCCACAAAGGTCCGAAGATGTCGTCGAGCGGGCAGCGAAACCGCGCGAAGAAAAAGGACAGCCAGATTCCCTCAGCCAGGAGGATGCCGCCCTTCTTGAACCATGGGGAGTAAGCCTTTCTGCCGGGACCGGTACCGAAACCGAACGGCAAGGCGAAGCAGCTGCTACTTCTCAACCACCTGAAAGTAAAAACCCGCACTCCCTATTGCCCTACCAATGTGTATTAATCCCGCGGGATCGCAACAGTTTCTTAACCACTGAAATTGCCAGACAATTGAGCACGTGGCTCCCCCTGCTGCATCAGGATTGGAATTGCCAGGTTACCGCGCTTGCAATACGCCCTCTCTATCTTTCCTGGTCGCTTACCATTCCGCCTGACACCTGCCCCAGAGATGTCATCCAGGCAATTCGTCAATCCACTTCGGAGCGCCTGTACGAACATTTTCCTGATCGATTCACCGAAGGTCGGAATGACTTTTGGGCGGATGGATATTTGCTGGTAAGTGGAGAGCATACCCTCCCCGCCAGTTTTCTCCAAGCCTTCCTTGACCGCGTGCGATCCTCCACGGCATGGATAGATTCAAATTTATCCCTAAGGAAATCCTGATGCCTCCAATCCTGTACTTAATTGATGGACATGCCCTGGCATATCGTACGTATTTCGCCATCACCGCCGGTATGAGCGACCGAATGCAAACCCGTGAGGGTGAACCCACGGCGGGTATTTTTGGTTTTGCCAACGTCTTATTGCGCCTGATGGAACAGGAAAAGCCAGAGTTCCTGGCTGTGGCTTTCGATACCGGTAAGACATTTCGCAATGATCTCTACCCTGACTATAAAGCCACCCGCGCGAAAATGCCCGATGACTTGCGCCCGCAAATTGAACGCATCCGTCAGATGATTGATACCTTTCATCTGCCACGCATTGAAAAGGAAGGCGTGGAAGCAGATGACGTATTAGGAACCATCGCAAACCAGGCTGTGGAAAAAGGGTTGGGGGTAAAAATTATCACCGGCGATCGGGATCTGCTCCAGCTGGTTAATGACCGGATTACCGTCAGCCTGCCTGGTGCAAAACTTGCTGATTCAAAAACCTATACCACTGAGGATGTTATCGCCTATCTGGGCGTAAAGCCGGATCAGGTGGTGGATTACAAAGCACTCGTGGGGGATACTTCGGATAATATTCCCGGTGTCTCGGGTATCGGTCCCAAGACGGCTGTCAGCCTGTTGGGAAAATACGAAACCCTGGATGGCATTTATGCTCATCTGGAGGAAATCCCGGGAAAAGTTGGTGAAAAATTGAAGTTGGGAAAAGAATCCGCCTACCTCAGTCAGGATCTGGCAAGGATTCGCACTGACGTAGGTGTACGGTTGGTGCTGGAAGATGCCCGCACGGATCACATTAATATCCCCGGGGTGGAAGCCTTGTTCCGCGAACTGGAGTTTCGCACCCTCATTCCGCGCCTGCGATTGATCCTGACACCGCTTTCCCACCAGCCAACACCTCAGCTTTCTCTTTTTGGAGAAGATGTGCATGACATTGGCTTGCCCTCCACCTATTCCCTCGATGCCAAACGGATTGATAGTGAGGAAAAATTAAACGAATTGGTTAAGGACCTCGCTGCCAGCAAGATGATTGCCTTTGATACCGAAACAACCGGAAAGGATCCCTTACGAGCTGAAATCGTAGGCATTTCCTTTGCGGTGCGAGAAGGTGAAGGGTATTACATCCCGCTTGGTCACAAAGAACAGACCCCGCAGCTGCCTATTCCTAAAGTAATCGAAGCGCTTACGCCTGTTCTGACGGATCCCACCATCCCCAAAGCGGGTCACAACCTTAAATTTGATTCTCTGATGCTGGCAAACTACGGCGTAAGTGTTCAACCCTTATCTTTTGATACCATGATTGGTGAATGGCTGGTAGATCCAGCCTCACGGAACCTCGGTTTGAAGGATTTGGCGGATTCACTGTTAAACATCAGCATGACCCACATTGAGGAATTAATCGGCAGAGGCAAAAGCCAGATCACGATGGATGCTGTACCAATCGCCACCGCTGCACCTTATGCCGCTGCGGATGCGGAAGTGACCCTGCGCCTGATACCGGTGATTCAAAAGCGGATGGAAGAACATAATTGCAGTCACATTTTTAAGGATATTGAAATTCCGCTGATTCCCGTGTTGATTGACATGGAGAGGGAAGGAATCACCCTCGATACCGCATTTTTTGCCCGTTTCAGTGCGGAAATGGGTGAACGATTAAAAGAAATTGAGAATGAAGTGTTTACCCAGGTTGGACATTCCTTCAACCTCAATTCCACCCAGCAACTTTCAAAAGTCCTCTTTGTCGAACTCAAACTTGAACCGCCTGACCGCAACAAAAAAACCTCCAGCGGTCATTTTTCCACTTCAGCGGCGGTTCTGGATGAACTCAAAGGACAACACCCCGTGGTGGATCTGCTGCTGGAATACCGTGAACTCGCAAAACTAAAATCCACGTATCTGGATGCCCTGCCGTTGCAAGTCAACCCTCGTACCGGTCGGGTGCATACCAGCTTCAGCCAGACGGGGTCCGTGACCGGTCGGTTGGCTTCGTCGGATCCTAATTTGCAAAACATCCCCACGCGAACCGACCTCGGCAAGCAGGTACGGGTAGGTTTTGTAGCTGCTCCGGGTCATCATCTTCTGTCTGTTGATTACTCCCAGATTGAGCTGAGAATCGTCGCCCATATGTCAGGTGATGAAGCTATGCTTGAAGCCTTCCGTGAAGGTCAGGATATTCATGCCGCCACTGCGGCTGCCATCTATGGCATCCCCCTGGAGGCGGTCAGTAAGGAACAGCGCCGGCACGCCAAAGCCATCAACTTTGGTCTGATCTATGGCATGAGTCCCTTCGGTTTGAGCCGCTCTACAGACCTGACACTGGCGGAAGCCGAAAACTTCGTACGCGATTACTTTGAGCATTTTCCAGGAGTAAAAAAATATCTGGATGGCATACGGGTGCTTGCCGCAAAACAGGGGTATGTGGAAACAATGCTGGGAAGGCGCAGGTACTTCCCGAATTTAGCCAATCCAGCCAATGCCATGATCCGCAACCGCGAGGAACGCGAAGCAATTAACGCCCCCATTCAGGGAACCGCGGCGGATATTATGAAACTGGCGATGATTCATCTGCGCACCGCTCTGGCAGCCAGCAAGTTGCAGGCGAAAATGCTGCTGCAGGTGCATGACGAACTGGTGCTCGAAGTATTGGATAAAGACCTTGAGGAAACCGCCAAACTGGTGCGACAGGTGATGGAATCGGCTTACAAACTTGATATTCCGCTCCTCACAGAAGCCAGAAGTGGTATAAACTGGGGAAGTATGGAAGTGATTCAAAATTAAGCAGCAGGAAAAATATTCACAATGATGATGGCAGAAGGATCCGTTCAAACCAAACTGAATCAAGGACATGCCGCCCTTTGGGAACATGACTGGGCAGAAGCTGTGAAGGCTTATAAAGATGCCCTTTCCATCTCGCCAGATCATCCAGTGGGTTTAGCCAGCCTTGGGTTGGCTTTATTCCATCAAAACGAATTCGATACCTCACTGGAAATTTTTAAGCAACTCATGGCTCGCTTCCCTGAGGATCCCATGCCCAGGGAACGCGTGGCTAGAATTTTTGAACGTGAGGGTAAACTGCCAGAAGCGGTACGGAGCTTTCTCCAGGCTGCAGAATTACACCTAAAAGCACGTGATGTGGAGCGGTCTCTGGCGGATTATCACATCGCCATCCGGCTTGACCCACGCAATCAGGATGCCCGTGCGCGAATTGCCATGATCCTCACCAAACTTGGTCGCAAATCAGAAGCGGTGGATGAGTTTATTGATCTGGCAGCGGTGATGCAGCGGGAGAAAGAAGTTGCCAAAGCCCGACAAATCTTAGAATATTGTGCTCAGTTATCCCCCGGATCCCCCAAACTCATTGCTGCATTTACAGCGTTGGACCAATCTCAGCTCATTCCAATCATCGAAACGCAAGAAGATATTAATGCAGCTGTTCAGATGGCAAAAGTTCACGAACTTGAAACCGTCTGGCAAAGCCCAACCATGCAAACCGGCACCGATCCGCTCACAGAAGCTCGAATTCTCGCGCTGGAAGAGCTCGCTGAAATCTTGTTTGAGGAAAAGGTAATCAATCCCGCTACGGATGCCACCCTCCGGACAGATCAAGGGAATTTCCGTGGGCGCAAAAACCAGAAAGAAGCTCCTGACCCAAAAATGATGCAGCTCCATGTCCGATCGGTAATTGACCTGCTTTCCGCCGGGGAGGACGGAAAAGCTGTTACGGCATTGGAAAAAGCGATCCAGTCCGGATTAAACCTCGCAGGCGCCGATTATCTCTTTGGGTTGCTCCATGAAGAAGATGACCCCCAAAATGCGATAAAACACCTGCAGCGATCCGTAATTCATTCCGATTATGCGCTGGCATCCAACCTTTTACTTGGCAAGATCACCGTTGCTCTTGGTCAGCTTAAAGAAGCGGCTTCCTATAACCTGCATGCGCTAATGTTGGCGGACAGCCGGACCGTGGAACCGGAACACGCGGAAGAAATTATCCAGTTATATGATCCGATTTTCGAATCACAATCCATGATTCAAAGTGAGAAAGATCTCCGGAATCTCAGTTCAGCCATCCATAGTCAATTAACCCGTCCGGACTGGCGTACTTATCTCAAAGCTGCGCGTCTGCAGCTTCCACCCCAGCCCCCCGAAGCTCCTCCCGTTCCACTCGCTGAAATGCTGTTAGACACGAGCAGCAACCAGATCGTAGAATCCCTTGCTGAAATTCGCCGCCTCGCTCAAAAAGGCAAGTATCGTACTGCCATGGAGGAAGCGTACCGGGCGCTCACTTTCGCCCCTACCTACCTGCCTTTGCACGTCCAAATGGCTGAGATACTTATTAATGAAGGACGCATTTCAGAAGCTATTGAAAAATTCCTGCTTATTGCCCGTCTTTATACCATTCGCGGAAACAGCTCGCAGGCATTAAGCCTTCTTTCACGTGTCACCCGGCTTGCGCCAATGGATATAAAAGTCAGAAAAAAGCTCATCGAACTGCTCCGCAATGAAGGCAGGCTTGATGAAATGGTGCAGCAGTACATTGATCTGGCGAACGTTCATTACATGCTGGCTGATCTGGATGAAGCGCGGAAAACTTACAACACTGCATTGAATTTATCCCGTCAGACCCGTTCAACCCGGGATCTTTCGATCACGATTCTGCAGCGCCTGGCGGATATTGAGCTGCAAAGTCTGAACTGGAAGGAAGCTATCGGTATTTTCGAACAATTACGCGGTCAATTGCCCCTCGACCCTGGACCCCGGTCCATGCTGGTGGATCTCTACTTCAGGCTTGGTCTCATCCCTGCCGGTCTCAATGAAGCTGATGCTTACATAAAAATTCTTGAAAGCGAGGATCAATTACCGCAGGCAGAAAAGTTCCTCGATGATCTCGTAGAAGAACGACCTGACAGCCCTGACCTGCAGAAATTGATGACCTCTTATTATCTTGCGCATGGAAAAACCTCCACAGCCATCGCCAAATTAGATGCGCTGGCGGAAAACTTATTGGTCGGAAAAAATATTTCAGCCTCAGTTTCAGTTGTGGGTCAAATCATCGCCCTTAACCCCCCCAACCGGCAGGAGTACGAACAACTCTATAGAGAATTAAACAAAAGATAGTTGCTTCTGGCAGCCTGCCGCCTCTCCAATCCAGTTGGAGAGGCTTTTTTTACCACCAAATGCGGAACCAGGATTTTCCTGAAGCTGTTTCCCCTCTCAAATGGATGGTTGCATTGAGTCTTACCACCGATTGGACGACCAGGTCTGGCGCCGAAAAAGTGAACTGGCTGACACCAAACTCGTTCGATTCTGGCAGCTGGTAGATCTCTGAAACTCCATTCGGGTAGATGACGGTTACTTCCACTTGCGCGCCAGCTACCGGGCGCATGAAGGGATCATGGACCACAGTGTAAACCGTCTGCGCTTCCTTCGCACCAATACGTGAGCTAAGCGCAAACACTTTAACCTGTGGATTGATCAGGTTTCCGCTCTCTTCAGGAGAGGGCTCCGGTTTGAGTAAAGTAGGATCAGCAACATATTGGTTAAAATATTCTGTTCCCAGATTTGAAATTTTTACCCGTTCACCTTCGGGTTGGTCAGGCCACCATTCCAGGCGGACGTAATCAAAATACTGCATATAGCGATCCTCGATCACCTCCACCAGGGAAATCGGTTGACCAAAGTGCGTTGCTCCATCCTTAGAATCATAAAATTGCAGAAAGGCGTAGCAAACAGAATAGCCGGATGGAAATAACCGGCAACTGGGACCTTCGCTGGGAATGTTCGCTAATGGATTCCCTCCCTGGTAAAGCCATTGACCGAGCGGGGCAAGCTGTACGCGCGGTCCTTCTGGTGTGTCCAAAAGATCAAACCGGGCTTTCTCAAAGTATTGTACATGCGCCTGTGTGACAGGATCTATAAAGTCATCCGTGATTGGTAGACCAAAATAAAAAAGCGGGTCTTCTACACTGATGTACATTTCCAGAAATTTGCCCCAGATCCAATGTCCGGTTTCCTGGACGTAAATTGAATCTGATTCTTGCGCGCTGGCAGGGGAACTCAGGGATTGGCTGATCAAAGTTACCAACAGCACAAAAAGGAGAATTCCTGATTTTCTCTTCACAGTGATATTATACAAAAATGGATGGCTATTCGCAATTAATTCTATCGAATGGAGGAAGAGATTACATTTCTGGCGCATCAGCCGCCACTGTGGATGCAGGAAAACGGCGGGAGAGCAACAGAAACGCGATCACGCTGACTACCCCTAAGATTCCCCCTCCAAGCCAGGTTGCCCGTGGCGCAATGGAATCGCTCAAAAAACCACCCATCAGAGGTGCGATCCCTGAAGCCACGTTGTGGGTCAATCCATAAAGGCTCATGTACCGCCCACGCATATCCGCTGGCGCAAGGCTGGCGGTATATGTGGTGGAGGTGGGGATAAGGATCAGTTCCCCTATTGTCATGATCACCATACAACACCAAAAACCCCAGAAACCGCTGAAAAATGCGATCAGGGTTGTTGCAGCTGCATAAAAAACCGTGCCCAGAGTAAGCATACGCAATGGAGGATGTTTTTTAGTCACCTGCGTGACCAGATACTGCAGTGTAACCACCATCAGCGCATTGGTGGTGGGAATAAATCCGTAAAGATTTTCTGGAACACCAAATTGAATATTGGAATACACCGGCAAAAGTACCCAAATTAAGGAAGCCAACATGGAGGTAAGAGTAAAAGCTCCGATAAACATCATAAATTCCCGATGATGCAATACCCGGCTATAACCTTCAAAGGAGCGCTCCCGTTGTGAAGCGCCATTCTGGATGGCAGGCAGTGTTTCCTGCCCGCGCCAACCTATGAGCAACCCGTAGAAGATCAAGCCACACGCGGCAGCGATGAAAGCCACAGTATAGGAATGGACAGCCACAAACCCGCCAATCGCTGGACCAATCGCCACCCCGGTATTGCCACTCATGCGGATGAGCGCATAAGCAGAGGAGCGCTTTTCTGCGGGGATGAGATCAGCCAGCATTGCATCAGCCCCCACGCGATAAAGCGGGTTAAATGCACCCAACAGAGCTTCTGCCAAGGCAAAACTGGTAAACGTCTCAGCGCGAGCCAGCAAGAGATAAACCAGACCGTTCCCGATCAGGCTGACCACCATAATCCATTTTCGTCCCAACCGGTCAATAATCGGTCCGGCGATTAACGAAAAGACGATGCGCGTTAGAGCATTGATGGTCATCAGTGCGGCAACCTGGGTTAATGGCACTGACAGTTTTTTAGAGACGTAGATCATCAGGAATGGCCATATCATCGAGGTGCCGATTGTGCTGATAAGCATACCGATGAAGATCAGCCAGAATTGCCGGGGATAATTCCGGAGGAGAGTTGACAGCCGCAGCAGTAGTTGCTTCATAACTGACCTGTTCGGGCAGCGGAAGACATAAAAGTGGGTTTTTGCCAAGCCAGCTTGGCAAAGATGAGAAAAGCCAGAAAGCCGGTTAACCCTGCCGTATACCACATTGCCTGAGGTGAAAAGAGATCACTGGAAAATCCCGCCAAAAGCGGTCCAAGACCTGACCCGATGCTCCAGGTGAGATTGTAGAGGCTCATGTATCTTGCACGCATCGCTGGAGGCGCCAGCCGGGAAGTATAAGTGGTTGTTGTGGGCACCAGAATCATTTCACCGATCGTTGCCCCCACCATACATAACCAGAACCACCAAAAACCGGTGCCATAAGCTACACAGAAAATGGAAATCGCGTAAACCAATGCGCCAATAGCCATTGCCGTGGGTGGCTTGCGCCTGTTCACCTGCCTGGTGATGAGTAATTGCATGGTAATGACCATGATCGCATTGGTGGTAGGAATGAAACCATAGTGGCTTTCGGATAAGCCGTAATTTTGCTTGGTGTAAGCTGCCAGCATCATCCATAAGGTGGAGGTGCAAATTCGGTTCAATGAGTAAGCCACCAGTACCTGAAGGAAGATTTTATCGCGCAGAATCATTGCATAACTACCGGGTTCTTCTGCGGTTGTTGTGGGGGAATCGCTGTTTCGATTGCGAGTCTCCCGGATCAATAACGCGACCAGGATGCCAATTCCTGCAAAGCCAATACCCATGATGGCGAAGGTTAACCCATAGGAAACGGTCACCAGGAATCCACCCACCGCCGGACCGAAAGCCACCCCGAAATTGTTCCCCATTCGCAAGAGGGAATAAGCGTCCAACCTCTTTTCTTCAGGCACCAAATCCGCCACCATGGCATCCGCCGTCAAACGGTAAACGGGTGTGGTCGCCCCGGTGACGACCATCAACAGGGCATAAACTGGCAGCGAACCCGCCAGCCTGAAGAAAAACCAGCCAAAAGCCGCCAGGAGCAATGAAAAGATCATTACCCCTTTACGACCAAACCTGTCCGCAATCGCCCCGCCAAGAAATGAAGCCGCCACACCCACTGCCGCGTTTAAGGTCATCAACCACGAGACATTAGACAGAGGTTGACCCAAATGCAAACTAATATAGAGGAGTAAAAAGCTCCACATCAGGCTGTGAAAGAAGTAAGCCAGCATCATGACCGTCGTCAGCAACCAAAACTGACGCGGATATTGATGGACTGCAGATTTTAACCGGGGAAACATGCGCCTAATTCTATCACTCGCAATCTAAAAATCAAACATGGAACAAAAAGGATAAAATTATTTCAAACAATTACGCACTGGAAAGGAGAAGAATATGTGGAAGGAATTTAAGCAATTTATTGTACGGGGGAACGTCGTAGATCTGGCGATTGGCATCATCCTTGGTGGAGCTTTTGGCAAAATTGTGACCTCCCTGGTTAATGATGTCATCATGCCGCCAATTGGATTGTTGCTCGCCAAGGTAGATTTCAGTAACCTCTTTATTAATCTAGGAAAGACGCCTTATACGTCTCTGGCTGATGCCCAGGCAGCCGGTGCACCCACAATCAATTATGGGCTT
>Ga0116192_1001570_pt1 | contig 15914 bp, 24 predicted proteins | sample AD_UKC113_MetaG_FD_89876 | JGI IMG/M metagenome (GOLD analysis project Ga0116192, IMG submission 89876) | Active sludge microbial communities of municipal wastewater-treating anaerobic digesters from Hong Kong - AD_UKC113_MetaG | ecosystem: Engineered > Bioreactor > Anaerobic > Digestate... | reverse complement strand
CGAAATAAGTTTTGATTACGCGGGCTGCCTGGAGTGCGGCACCTGCCGGGCCGTCTGCCCCAAAAAGGGCGCGATCGACTGGCGGTACCCCAGGGGCGGCTTCGGTATCAATTACAGGTACGGCTAGCGCCGGGCGCCCCGGCTTGCCGGTTTGTTGCAAAAGGACACCTCCGGACGGAAAAAAGACGGGAGGTGTTTTTTTCGGGGACCGGCCTGACTCCATGAAACGGGGAGGTATGTATGACGGTCAGGATAAAAATAGAGGACCACTTGATTATTCCGTTCGGATGTCCGGAATGGGACGCCGGAAAAATCAAGGTTGCCGGCTTGTCGGCAGCAGCCTTATATTTGGAAAGCAAATGTCCGTGCGTTCATATTTACAGACCCGCGAAAAGACCTTTGAGGCTGAACTGTATAGGAGAAGTTTTCCCGGAGAGTATAGATTCTCTGATATTGATTGATAATCCCAGGGAGGCCTTGTATTACATAAGAGATTGTCTGAAGGAGAAGAGCAGCCTGCAAACCGGCTCCGGGCGCCGGTTTCTGGACCTTTACTTTCGGAAAGTGGATGAGCAGGTGACCCCGGGAGAGAATGAAAGGGGCAGGGACCCAAAAGATCTGCCGATACCTTTCAACCACTATGAATGGTGCTTTTACGCCCCGATGCCCCTGCCGCAAGCTTACCTGGGCGCCCCCGGCGAGCGGGCGGACGGTATCGCGAATGACCCTCCCCGGATGTTCAGGGTGGATTTCGCTTTTTGGACGGGCAACAGGCCGGTGGCTGTGGATGTCGGCGCGAACACCCACTTGAGAAGTGAGGAGAGCTATCGCAAGGAAAGGCTGCTGCGGAACGCGGGGGTCTGGTATGTCCGCATAACGGAGGAGGAGCTTTCGGTACGGGGGGTGAATGCCCTGATCAACCTGTTGCCGGGAGATGTAAACTTTTTCTGGGACGGTCTGACCATGGACGACTTTTTCCCGAGCCCGATAAAGTTGTTGATTAAGCTGTTTTAGGGATCGAGGTCAGGTAAAAGAGATGTCGAAAAAGTAACAAAGTAAAGCCTGACCCCCGTTACGTTAAATTAATGAAAGGCAATGCAGGAAACATCTCCTGGCAAAAATGGCGGGAGATGTTATTTTTGTCTGGACGGAAGGGAAATCCGCAGGGGGGCAGCCGGTGCCATCGATAATTACCTGCGGGGTAAAGCAGGTGGAATTTTGAACGAAGTAACCATATCCAGCAAATTTCAAGTGGTTATTCCCCGTGCCGTGAGAAATCAACTCAAGCTTAAAGCCGGTCAAAAGTTGAGAGTGGTGTTAAAAGGCGGAATGATAAATCTCGTTCCGGAGGTCCCGATTATGGAAATGAGAGGCTTTTTGAAGGGGATGGATATATCGGGAATAAGAGATGAAGATGAGCGGCTATGATCTTGATTGATTCGTGTGGCTGGATAGAGTTTTTGTCTGATGGAGATAAGGCCGAGGATTATGCGGCGCCTGCCTGAACGGCGGGCGGTTTTATTTGATGGGCGGGTCAAGCCCGGTCCGTCACCTCTCGAATTTGATCTGGACCTTCTTTGAAGAAGGGCGGGTCTTTTTTGGTGCGCTTATGGTCAAAAACCTGTTGCGGCAGGTGGCCACGGTGCGGGAAGGGTCCACCGCCGCCGGCAGGTGTATTGTCCTTTTTATGTTCTCTTTGTGATCGACGTTGCCGGAGGATTTGCCGGGCTGCCCGCTCAAATCCAGTTCTATCGTTTCCTCCGATACGGAGAGTGCTATGTCATTCAGCGAGGCGGCATAAGGCAGAATAACGTGAACATTAACATGACCGGCCGTCTCGAAAATCGAAATCGGGGGGGCGTTTTCATTTAAGGCGCCGGGCTCGGGTTTGTCGGGATGGGTGAAGCCGGTTTCCTGGTTCCAGAAGGAACCGTCCCGGCCTGTTCCGGTGCCGTTTGCCTCCTTTTTCTGCTGTTCTTCCTGTGATTTGCCGGTTTGCCGGGAGATCAAGCCCTCAAAGCCGGTGTTTTTGATAAATTCCAGAAACGATTCCAGGCTGTTCCTGCTCCAGGCGTCCAGCAGTCCTGTTTCCCTGGTTTTTTCGTAAAGCTCGAAGGCAAGTTTGAGCAAATCTTTTTGATTGAAAGTCAAGGGTATCTCCTCCGGTTACTAACTCTTGCCGGCTGGCAAAAAAGCGCCGGGATGCGCAGGAGGGTCAGGTTTGCCCGGCAAGACTGAACAAAGCCGGAGATGCCGGATTCTGTAACAATATCATATGTTCGCCCGGCCGGATTGGTGAATTGTTGTTATCCCGGGAAGCGGGTCACATTTTTGCCCGTACGGTCTTTACGTGCTGGAAAAATGAATAAACATCTATAAAGAATGCGCGCTCCGGGAAAACCGTGTCGAGGATATGTGAGTATGAAACAGTTTTTTTGTTTGAAACTGAAAAAATTGTTCTTCCGGAAGTCGGGTCTTGACAGGCTTTCAGACAAGTTGCAGGATCTCGAAAGACAAATCGGGGAGATTAAGCTGCAAATCAGTGATCCACAGATGGTCAGAATTGAAAAAATCGTGGTGGAGAAAATCATATGTGAAAAGATTGAGACCAGTTACCGGATTGATTCTGTCGCCACCGAAAACCTTTCAGGAACGATGAATATCGGAACGGTGTATCCCGGCCCCGGCCGCGAACAATGCGCCTTCGACAGGGTGGAGAAACCTCCGGTGCGGCCGCAACCCCGCGGTCCCAAGGTAAACATAACATATTGAAAAAAGCAGCCGGCAGTGCCCGTTGAAAATTTGCGGCAATATACTGTAATGACGTTCAATAAAGATACTGCGGATACCCGCCGGGAAGGAAGCCGGAACAGGCAGCCGGACGGCCCCCGGACACAGTTTTTGGATTAGGGTGATAAGCGGTGGCGCAAATACTGATCGGCAGTTTTAAAATAAACTGCATTCATTCGGGCGCGGTTTTAAATATCGGAGATGTTATATTCAGCCTGCCCTGCAACAAGATTCAGCTCTCTGCGGGAGACGGCTCTTTCGGTTCCGGTGACGGGGCAATTCCACCGCCCGGCAAAGAACGGCGGAGTCTGGACGGGGGCGGGAGAAACGGGTTTTCAAAGCCGTAGTTCCGTTCTCCTTCGGATTTCCTGAACGGCTTTCCCTTAAACGGCCGTTCCCGGGCGGTCGTGGAAATATTCCCGCAGTCTGCATATTCTGTAGAAGACGATTTGAACGACACGCAGGAGAGCTTGAAAACTGGAGTGATTACAGTGCCTTTAATTATTGGGCCTTTTATTGTTGATAACCAGTCCGGAGGGAAATTCAATTTCGGCACCGTGTTTTTTACCGCCGACAAGAACAACATTCACCAGGAGAGCGTGGGGAGTTCGTTCAACCAGGGTTGTTTCAACAACCAGACCTCTTTGGGGAACAGCCCCTCGGTACTGATTAGCGGACTTTCCACCGACATAGTGGACCCGGACGTTATCGATAAATGAGAAGGCTGCCGCGTTTTTTACGGAAAAAAGGTTATGAAACGAGATGAGGTGGTTTTCTTGAGCGTAATCATTGGCGGCCTCACCGTCGCGCTTCAGTCGGGCGGTATTTTCAACCACGGTGAAATAGTGCTCAACTGCACCGGGAGCAACATTCACCAGGAAGCGGCCGCCAATTCTTTTTGCGTCGGGGACGGCAACTTTTTCTACGGTTATACCAACCAGCCAAGTGTTTCGGCAAACGGAATCGTCGCCGACATTATCGACGGCAAGACCGCGGAAGCGGTACATGGCCTTCCAGGTTTTCAGCCGGCCGGTATTCCTTTTCGCCGGGACAGGGATGCAAACCGGGGATAGGGCGCCTTCCGTTTGCCGGCTGTTTTTCCATAAAATATTATAAAAAACGGGAGGGGTTAAACATGTCTCCGTGTCCGGCGGGCACATTCCCTTATATGACCCGGCCGGGCGACACTCTGTGGTCTTTGGCCAGGCGGTATAATACCGCCGTTGACGCAATTATCGCCGCCAATCCCGGAGTGGACCCCGGCAGGCTTCTGGTCGGTCAGGTTCTCTGCATACCCTCCGGCCAAAGCGCCGGCAAAGGCCGCAGTTTCAGCAAAGCAGAGGTGGATTTGAAGAGCGGCATGCGCATGCTCTGGGAAGAGCATGTCGCCTGGACGAGGATGACCATAATAAGCATGGCGGCCAACCTGCCGGATCTGGACCTCGTGACCGGGCGGCTTCTTCGAAACGCCGCGGATTTTGAAGCGGCGCTGAAGCCGCTTTACGGGAACGAAAAGGCCTCCAAATTCGGCAGCTTGATGCGGGAACACCTGGTGATCGCCGTACAACTCGTCAAAGCGGCCAAGACCGGCGACAGCAAAGCGGCGGCCGATGCGGAGAAGAAATGGTACGCCAATGCGGACGAAATCGCCGCCTATTTAAACAGCATAAACCCCAACTTGTCCAGGGAAACCCTGACGGCAATGCTGCGGGAACACCTGGCGCTGACCAAGTCCGAGGCTGTTGCCAGGCTCACCGGGGATTACGCGACTGATATCGCGTTGTACGACAGGATAGAGAAGCAGGCTCTGTCAATGGCGGACGCGTTGACTGAAGGTATTGTCAGACAGTTTCCGGATAGATTTTTGAACTAAGCTGCCTTGAGGGATATGCGCTCACCGAAGTATTCCTTGAAGAGTTGCCCGGCTGTTCTCCCTTATAGCGGGAGGTTTTTGCCGGGCGCTTTTTTCAGACATTGCGGCCTGCTTGAAGTTAAAAAAACGGGCAGAGGACGAGTTTCAGCCCTCTGCCCGCAGGGTTGTTTGGAAACTGGATCTAGATAAAGAGAAACCCTATGCCGAGCACCAGCAGGATCAGGATGAGGAACAGGATGAAAGCTCCGCCGGGAAAGACGCCCGGATCGGGTTTTCTTTCAACAAATTCTGCCATAAAAAATTACCTCCTCTCGTTGGGATTAATTACTCATGTTTCCATGATATGATTTTCTGCCGTCTATGGATACTTGTTACAATACGTTTGAAAAATAAAAATACGTTACGGGCGGCTGACGTTCGCAGTTGACGAAAGAAGCCGCCCCGTTTTTTTATCCGCGCCCTGTTATGTTGGTACGGCATGGACGGTTAGAGGGATTTTCCCCTGCATTGCCAGTAAAATTCTTTTTTCCACCTCGCGCCAGTTTACCAGACGCCACCAGGCTTTTACGTAATCAGCGCGGCGGTATTGATAATCAAGGTAGTAGGCATGCTCCCACACATCCAAAACAAGTACCGGTATGCCGCCCCACTGCGTCAGGTCCTGGTGTTTTTCGGCAGTGAGAAGCTCAAGCCGGTTCCAGGCGGGGTGCCAGACCAAAATCGTCCATCCGGAGGCTTCGACGTTTACGGCCGCATCCGTGAACTGTTCCTGAAAAGCGGGAAAGTTCCCAAAATAGCCGGTAATCAGATTTTCGGTCCAGGCGCCCGGCTGCCCGCCGCTGCCGGCGGGAGCCATTACTGTCCAGTAGATGCTGTGGAGAATGTGCCCGGATCCGTGAAAGGACAGTTCGCGCTCCCAGTGCTTGATCAGTGAGAAATCTTTTCTCTGCCGCGCCTCGACAAGTTTGAGTTCGGCCTTGTTCAAACCTTCGACGTAGGATTCGTGGTGGCGGTCGTGGTGTATCTCCAGTGTTGCGGCGCTGATTACCGGCTCGAGGGCGTTGTACGGATAAGGCAATGGGGGCAACCGGTGCCTGCCGGGCGGCGCCGTCTGATAATGCATTGCAGCACCTCCAGTGTTAATTTTCGGACGTATCGGTATTATACTATTCTCCCGGCAGTACAACCGTGCATCGGGAACTATGGCGCAAAACACGCCGGCAAAATGTCGAAAAGCACCTCGAGGCGAATCGCTCGTTTAAACATTTCGCGCCGGGTGAATCAAGGACCCGCATCACGCGATACCGGACCGCCTTCCCCGCCTGCAATGCCGGCGGCATCCTGCCCGGGGTACGGCAGCTTTACTCAAAACCGCCTGCGATGAAAAACGGGCCGTGCCGTACACCCCCGCTTTTTGCGGGAATTGCCGCATATATGGGGATGCCAAGTTCTTCTTGCCAGTATCCGGCGCGATCATTATAATAACAGTCAGAACGGCAGGACGGAAACCTGGTATAAATCATAAGCGGAATTTACTGTCGGAACATTCCTGCCCGGATGTTTATTTTTTATTAGGCGCCGGTTGTTTTTTACGACAAGGGGGTAGAAAAAATGGGCAGCAATCTTGAAAGAGGAAAATCGAGAATGGCAAATGACGCGTTTGCCAGGCATCTGGGCATCCAGCTTACGGATGTGAAACCGGGTTACGCCAGCGCGACCATGAAAGTGACGCCCGAAATGTTGAACGGCGCGGGGGTGACGCACGGCAGCGCGGTCTTCGCCCTGGCCGACGTGGTTTTTGCCGCCGCGAGCAACTCCCACGGCACGTTGGCGCTGGCTCTCAATGTAAATATAAACTTTTTGAAGGCGACAAAGGAGGGTACGGTTCTCAGCGCTGTCGCCCGCGAAAAAAACCTGACCAGGAAGACCGGGCTGTACCGTCTGGAAGTGCGGGATGAAGGCGGCGAACTGGTCGCTCTAGCCCAGGGTCTGGTTTACCGCTATCCCGACGGCGGGGAGGAACGGACCTGAGTCGGCAGCGGGCGGGAGCCTTTACGAACACCGTGCATATAATTCACTTATTTGTCAAGAATTGTTCACAAAATGTTAACAAAAATCGGCTAAAATTAATCTAGTAAGGTTTTTGAACGGGTTTGATGTTGCTGTATGTACGGTTTGCGGAATAATAACGGTAAAACAAACGAGATTTCAGGACTGGCGCTGGCGGTGTTATGCGGCGAGCGTTTTGCCGACCTGCTGATTTCGTGTGAAAACTGCGGCAGACCTCTCAAAAAAATGAGGCTGAGGCGGCCTGTTCCGGAGGCGCGGCATGTCGCGCGGGTTGCCGGCAAAAGCGTGTGTTTGAGGAGGTATTTGTAATGTCTTCCCAAACAGTCCTGGTCGTTGACGACGAAGAACTGGTGCAGGATCTGATCAGGCTGTATCTGGAAAAGGAAGGATTCAGAGTAATAGAAGCCTGGGACGGGGAGGAGGCGCTGGCCAAGCTGCGCTCCGCCAGCCCCGACCTGGTCATTCTGGACATCATGCTGCCGAAAATGGATGGGTGGACGGTCTGCCGGGAAATCAGAAAAACCATGGCGACTCCCATCATCATGCTCACGGCCAAGGGAGAGGAATTCGACCGGGTGCTGGGCCTGGAGCTCGGGGCGGACGACTACGTATGCAAACCGTTCAGCCCTATTGAACTGGTGGCCCGGATCAAGGCCGTGCTGCGCCGCAGTACCCTGACCGGCCACAGTGATTCGAAAATGTTGAGCTACCCCGGGCTGATCGTGGATTACGACGGGCACCGGGTCGAGGTGGACGGACGCGAGGTCTCCCTGGCGCCAAAGGAATTCGAGCTGCTGTGGTTTCTCGCCAGCCACCCCGGCCTGCTCTACAGCCGGGAGCAGCTTTTGAAAAACGTGTGGAACTACGATTATCTGGGTGATCCGCGTACGGTGGACACCCACATCAAGCGCCTGCGGGAAAAGCTGGAGGCCGGATCGAAAAAACGTTACATCAGGACGGTCTGGGGCCTGGGCTACAAGTTCGAGGTGGTCGAATAAATGGGTAAAAGCTTGCTGTCCAAGCTGATGGTTTCCTACCTGATTATTACCCTGGTTACGCTCGCCGTCGTCGGTACGGCCATATCCCAGCTCTTCGCCAACTATTTTTACACCTCCAAGGAGAGAGAACTGCAGCGCAAAGGCCAGGAAATCGCCAGGCTGATATCGGCTTACCTGGAAAGCGACCAGACCCAGCCCGTGGATTTCATGCTCAATACGCTCGGCACTTTTTTGGATGCCAGGCTGGCAGTCGTCGACAGGGAAACTTTGCGGCAGGGTTATGCCGGCCTGCGCCGTCCGCCGCAGATGTGGCTGACGGCGGAGGAAGCGGGAAAGGTGCTTGAGGGGGAGGTTGTCAGCAAGAAGGGCTTCGAACAGCGTCACGGGCAGGCCATGCTCTCGGTAACGGTGCCGGTTAAAGCTCATAATGAGGTGTCCGGCGCCTTAGTTCTTTCAGCGCCTGTTTCGGGCTTAACGGCGACGGTCAACGCCGTTCGCCTTTTTATTCTCTACGCCGCCCTGGGCGCCGTCTTGCTTTCCGCCCTGCTGGGATTCTGGCTTTCCCGCTCGATATCCAGGCCCTTGAGCCAGATGAGCGCAGTTACCCGGGAAATGGCCAGGGGAAACTTCCGGCAGAGGGTGGAAGTTACCTCCAACGACGAAATCGGCCGGCTGGCGGAGGATTTCAACCGCCTGGCGGATTCCCTGGATCGAACCATCAGCGCCCTTTCCCATGAGAAAGGCAAGGTTGAAAACATCCTGGCCAACATGACGGAAGGAGTGCTGGCCGTGGACAGCTCCGGCCGGGTTATCCTGGCAAACGGTGCCATTTCCCGCACCCTGCAGGTAAAGCCGGCGGAGATCTTGGGCCGCCCGGTATCCGAAATTCCCTGCTGTCCCGGCCTGGCCGGGCTTTTCAGTGCGGTTGCCGGGTCGGGCGAACCCCGCTCGGCGGAGTTCCGGATGAACGGCGTATTCGTTTTGGTCAACCTTGCGCCGCTGCGTGAGGCGGAGGGAGGCAATTACGGCGCGGTGGGCGTGCTGCAGGACATCACCGAACTGAGAAGGCTGGAGCTTTTGCGGAGAGATTTCGTGGCCAATGTGTCCCACGAGCTGCGCACCCCCCTTACCTCCATTCAGGGATTTCTCGAGGCTCTGATGGACGGCACCATTGGTGAAAGCAAGGACCGGGAGCGCTACCTGAAAGTGATTCATCAGGAAACCCTCCGTTTGAACCGCCTTATTCACGATTTACTGGACCTGGCCCTGATCGAGTCGGGCAAAGTGCGCTGGGAGCTGAACCCGATTGATGTCCCGTCCCTGGTTTCCAGGGTTTTTCTCAAGCTCAAGCCGCAGATGGAACAGCAGAGGGTGAGGGTGGAGCCGGCCGTTCCGCAAAACCTGCCTGCAATGCTGGGGAATGAAGACCGCATCGAACAGGTGTTGACCAACCTGGTGGAAAACGCCGTCCGTTATTCTCCGCCCGGCAGCACGATCACCGTTCAGGCTGTGGAGCAGGAAGGAAAGATTACCGTAACGGTGGCCGACCGGGGACCCGGTATTCCGCCTGAGGACCTGCCGTATATCTGGGAACGCTTTCACCGGGTTGAAAAATCCCGTTCCCGCAGTCTGGGAGGGACCGGGCTCGGCCTGGCCATCGTAAAGCAAATCATCGAGGCGCACGGCGGACGGGTTGATGTGCAAAGCGAGACCGGCCGGGGCTCTGTCTTCAGCTTTTCCCTGCCGGCCGTCCCCGCTGAGTGATGAAGAGAAGTTTTTGGTGATTCTCGACCCGAGCCTTAAGCGCGGGTTTACTTCTGTCCCCAACGCAGTATTGTTCGCGCCTGACCTTTCGATGGCGGCGAAGTGCCTGTACGCCGTAATTTTGGGCTTTGCCTGGCAGCAAGAATATATTGTTGTTGTTGATCCGGCTCCGGGGCTGGACGACGAAAATAAACCCGCCAATGAAAATACAGGCAGCTCTGTCGAAAAAGACGGCGCTGTTTCTGTGAATGGGTCGGGTTGGATGTATAGCCCGTTAAAAGAGGAAATCGATAATAAAAAAGATAAAAGTTATTATGACTACGGTACTGGTAGCGATGGTACAATTTTTGTCGATATCAAATGGGCGCAAATCCTCTCCGGCATCCGCAACGTCGAGCTGGACCTCTCGCCCATCGAGAAAGTGCTGAACTGGAAGTTTCCCGACCAGCCGGGCCAAGTGCAGGAGATCATGGATTACGCCTGGCAGGTGGCGGAAAAGACCAGGGACAGTAACAGGACTGAGCGCTTGCCGTGGAGAGATTTTTATGCAAGTGGTTGCACCGGTGGGGTTTAAACTTGTTGGGGTTATAATCTCAAAAGTTTAAAATCGAGAAACCGAAGAATAAGCCCTGCTGTTCCGCAGGGATGGCAGGAGAGAATTACAGAGACGCCGCCAAAAATGGGCGGCTTGCCTTTTGCAAAACTTTAAATTCCGTATTCAATAGTTCTGGGTTCGGTCAGTACTTCATAAATGAAGCCGGCTTTTTGCTTTTGCGCCTGGTCGATTTCATCCGGCGCGTAACCCCGTACTTCTATGGGTTCCATTATTTCAGCCAATGCGTCTCCAAGGATTTCCCACCTTTTCCACTGGGGCATGCCAGTGAAAGCTGGGGAAACAACAATTAAGTCGATGTCGCTGTATGGCCTGGCCGTGCCCTTTGTCTGGGACCCGAACAAATACGCTTTTTGGAGAGGAATTCCTTTCTTTTCGAGGACAACCAGGTAAGTTTTAACAATCTCATCTACTCTATTTGCTTTCTTAGACACTTAACCACATCCTTTGCGCTTTTCAAGTAAGCTTGCGTAACTGAAGGGGGGTAATCACTCAATGCCTTTTTGAGTTCCTCGGGATACCTGGTAACAATTCCCGCCAGACTCAAGCGGGTGACAAACCTCGTTTGATCTTTGGAAAGTTTGGCCTCTCCAAGCTTCATTAAGTGGATAAGGTTATGAGTCTTGGGCGGGGCCTTCCCTGTTTTTTCGATTACCAGCGCTTTTAGCGCTTTTTCAACTGCAAGATGGCACATGAAGATTGAGTAAATATGCCTTCCGGCTTGGTATAGGCTTTCCGCTGTATCCAGGTCGTATTCAGATTGGGCGAAATATTCGGCAGTCTCAGTAAGCATACAGTATTTTCCACCTTTTGTATTAATTCTAACACGATGTTGTTTTAAAATCAATTATTTGTACGGTGGTATTCCTTGGGTGAGATATCCAGGGGCTTTTTTTCTCGTCTTTCTTTTCAGGGGGGTGATGAGTGAAAATGTAGAGACAGAAAGTTTGCGTAACGCATGAAAACCATCTGTCAAGGGAGGGTACCGGCATCACCCTCAGTCCCAACCCCGGCGAGCCCGGCCATCTTACCAGCGGCGCGGTCACCGTCCTGAACGATTCCGAGAGAGACTTGCAGCACGTGCGGACGATCTGGCGCGTCAGGCATTCCGACGGTTCCGTGCTGGACGAGGGGACAATCGTGACCGACCGCCTCGCGGCAGGGGAATCCAAGCAATTGCCCTTCAGCTTCACGCCCGACAGAGGGGACACTTACAGCGTGGCGGCCATGATCAACCCCGACCACGACAACCCGCCCAACGAGATAAACTTCCTCACGGGAGACTGGCCGGGCGACAACAGGAACAAAAATATTTTGGAATATAGCTAGTCGAATGTTATAATATTGTTACTCTTATAACTTTGAAAAGAGGTGGAGATAAATGGCGATAAATAAAATTAATAAGCTTTATGAAATGATCAAGCAGCTTCCTGCAAACCAAAAGAACGAGTTGTACGAGCGCTTAGGAGTTATACCGAAACGAGAAAAGTATATGGATGGGTTAATAGGTATTGCCAGCGGTTTAAAGAGCAGGGGGTCGCATACATACAAGGAGGACTTATATGGCGGATCAGGGCCGCTTTAAAATTTTTATTGATTCGGGAGGATTTATCGCTCTTACGCATAAGGACGATATTGAACACCTAAAAGCAGTCCAGTATTACAAATCAGTTAAGAATGCAGCATTGTTCTATACGACAAATTTCATTATTGGTGAAACCTACACGTGGCTGCGCTATCACACGTCACATTCGGCTGTCGTTAAGTTTTTGATATTATCGAAAAGTCCGCATCGAATAATGAGTTGACGGTAATACAGGTAAACCAATCTATTGAGGAAAAAGCCAGAAATATTTTAAAGAAGTATACCGACCAAGCCCTTTCTTATGTAGACGCGACAAGTTTTGTTATCCTCGAACTGTTAGAGATAGATGATGTGTTTGGTTTTGACTCTCATTATTTCATTTTTGGGAAGACCCTTTATCCGTAACATCTTTATTTGCAGTTAAATTAAAGAATAAGAAAATTATCCTAAAACCAGGTTGATATAATAGCCGGGCACCCGCCCGGTTTTCGCATTTTCAGGGAACAATCTCAATCTCACCCGTTCCCACGACAAATATCTGATGCTATACTGGAGGTGGAAAATCAAGGGAACAAAAACACCTGTTCGAGCGTCTAACCATGTAGAACCGATAACGAAAAGGAGCCTGGAGGACTTACCTTCCGGCCAGGTTCGTTGCTGAAGGATTGGGTTATGAAGTTGACTGGGACGAGGCGACCCAGACGGTGATATGCTGGCCGCAAGGCGAGCCGAAGCCGGACGTGGAGGCGGCGAAGCAATATTTGAACGAGCAAGTAGCCAAGCCGGAGGTTGTGAGGGAACTGGAGGGGTTGCTGGGAGTTCCTGCTCATCAAACGGGAAGTAAATCATCAGACTCCTGGGGATATAGTGCTCCATGGGATAAGTCTACATGGGATGACTCAATTTGGAAATTGGCCAATGAAAACAACGGTAAGAGTTACTTTAATTACTGGTATGCGGGTGGAACAATCGGTGTAGACATCCGCTGGATCAGAAACCTCTCCGACATCCGCAACGTCGAGCTAGACCTCTCGCCTATCGAGAAAGTGCTGAACTGGAAATTCCATGACCAGCCGGGTCAAGTGCAGGAAATCATGGACTACGCCTGGCAAGTGGCAGAGAAGACCAGAAGCAGTGACGGAACCGAGCGCCTGCCGTGGAAATATTTCTACGTGGGCGACTACAAAGTAGCTGTCGGCTCTGTCGGTTTTAATTTCGTCGGGGTTATAATTTCGAAAGTTTAAATATTGGCAAAAACCAGAGAATAAACCCTGCCATTCCGCCGGGATGGCAGGAGAGAATTCCAGGGATGCCGCCTGAAAAGGGCGGTTTGCTTTTTCATAGGTTTTGTTGTTTTGGGTATCCTGTTTCATGGTATAATGTTTTTGGGGTGATTCAATGTGGAAAACAATCTTGAGAAAGCAACCGGTATTCTACAAAAACTTTCGGTGGAAAGCCTGAAAACGGCAGTCTCCTTGCTGGAACTACTGGCTCTGAAGGAGGAACTGGAGGCTACGGGGGAAATAAGGGACGATGATGAAATAAACAGGCAGATTAAAGAAGCCCGGCAGGCACGCCTGCAAGGGAAAGAAGACGAGTATATTCCCTGGGAGATGCGTCATAGTGTATGATGTCCGGATACACCGGGAAGCTTTAAAGTCCTATCGCAGACTGGAAAAGGAATTGCAAATAAAGATAGATGAAGCCGTAGAGAAGCTAAAAGTAAACCCCTGGCGGAGGGATCTGGACGTGAAAAAGCTGCACGGTGAATACAAGGGGTACTACCGGTTACGCATTGGTGAAGTTCGCTTAATCTATACGGTTGATAGGGAAAACAGTTTGGTTTTCATTGATGCCCTGGTTCATCGTGGCGGCGCTTACAAATAATTTTATAAGTCGGTATCAGCTGTTCCGGCCAGGGCAGACAGCAGCGACAAACTACAGCGAATACTTCAGATTACCGGTTTACCCTCAGAGAGACATGGCTTACAAGCCCGCCTCGACCGGGGCCAACTGGTCTACGGCCTGCCAACGGATATACAAAATAACGACTGGAAACCCGCCCCGCCCGACGCGGACGGAAAGGATTGGCAGAGCGCCAACGGCATCGACCTGGGCCACCCCGGAGAAGAACCGCGCTATCTGGGTAAAACCGCCGACTGGAGCGACTTCTCCAACGACTGGTTTCCCAACGACGCGCCCAACCAGATCGCCCCAGCAAGGCGTGATATGATTTACCAGCCGTGGAGTGAGAACCGTTGTGAATGGCAAGATTCCGGTACCATTTCCGACTACACCTGGTCCGTCATCCAAAAGACCCTGCAGACTTACCACAACCGCATCGGCTTCCCTGGTGCGGGTAACAGCTTCGCCAACAACCCCGCCTTCCGGGGTGACTTCAGCAAAATAAGAGACTACTTCAAGGTATTGGCCGAACCCAAGCCCGGCCTAGTCGGTACGGTAAGACACTGGCATTACAGAGGCGGCGTACCCTACTACGACACCATCACCGTGAGGTGGGACATCATTCCCGACTTCATCGTGGAGAGCATCGATCCCGGTGTGCCCCAGGGTCAGAAAGCCCAGACAGGACAGACCTACACCGGTAAAGTAGTGTTGAAGGCCGAGCCTGACGCTTCGTTCTTATCCGACCCGCAGGCGAGAGAGCTTTTTGACGCGATAGGCGGCAGGACGGAGCTTGCTCAGGACTACGCCGTTCCCTTCGGCGTTGCGGTCAACGGCAAGCTGGTACAGGTTAAAAACCTGCAGCCCGTGCCGGGGCTGAGCAACGTTTATTGGTACAGCGTCAAAGGCGGCAGAGAAGAAGATGTCCTGGAAGCGGATTTCGACTGGACGGCTGACGGCGGCCCCGTGAAGATAGGCGCAGCCGTAAATACCACGCTGGAAAGAATACTTCCGTTAGATGTGTGGGGCAGCATGGACTGGTCGGAGTTGACGAGCATTAATAATACGAAATTCGCTGAGGTGCAGGGAGAAGCAGTCAACCTCAAAGTCACCGACATCACCCTGTCCCCCGATCCCGGCGAGCCCGGCCATCTTACCAGCGGCGCGGTCACCGTCCTGAACGATTCCGAGAGAGACTTGCAGTGGGTGCGGACGGTCTGGCGCGTCAGGCATTCCGACGGCACCGTGCTGGACGAGGGGACAATCGTGACCGACCGCCTCGCGGCGGGCGAGAGCAAGCAATTGCCCTTCAGCTTCACGCCCGACGCGGCTGGCGTCTACAGCGTGGCTGCCATGATCAACCCCGACCACGACAACCCGCCCAACGAGATAAATTTCCTGAGCGGAGATTGGCCGGGGGACAACCGGAACAAAAATATTTTGGAAATATAACGAGCAGAAGGTTATAATATAAAATAAGCACATTAAAAGTATAAGGGAAAGGTGATTGAATTGCCAGCCACAGCAAAAAAAACAAAGGCGAGCGAATTAAAAGAACAGATTAGAGGATTGCATAAAAAATTTGCGAAAAGTGTGGCTGTTTCCGGATTGACTCAAAAAGAGATTAAGGAAGCGGTCAGGAAGGCAAGAAAAGATGTTAGAGAAGCCCGTCGTTCCAGTGGTAATTGACACGAATGTCTTGATCCCTTCAATATACAGCTATACGCGTATCGCGAGGTTTGTCTACGAAGGATTGTTGTTGCTTGTATGGAATGATTTTACTTATCGAGAAGCCAGCGAGATAATTGACAGGTTGGCTGATTATTATATGAAAAAGCCGGGTTTTAGGGCGGAAGAAGCGAAAGTATTTTTGGACTATATGTTTTCGGTTGGCAGAAAAGTACCCGATATGCCAGAAGATTGGCCGTATGTAACAAAGGACAGGGACGACGATAATTTTCTCTGGGCGGCGATTGCCGGTAACGCGGAGTACATTATTACTGAAGATGGTTCACATATGTTGGCATTAAAAGAATTCAGAGGAATTCCCATCGGAACGCCGAAAGATTTTTTTCGTTGGGTTAAGCAGGTTCACCCAATGTCAGGATGATGCCCGACGTATGGACAACAAAAACAGAAAATATTCCCGTTTTTGGGTTCATTATAACAGCCGGGCACCCGCCTGGCTTTCGTATTTTCAGGGAACAATCTCAATCTCACCCGTTCCCACGACAAATATCTGATGCTATACTGGAGGTGGAAAAACAAGGGAACAAAAACACCTGTTCGAGCGTCTAAATAAGTAGAACCAATAAT
>Ga0116192_1001568_pt1 | contig 15921 bp, 14 predicted proteins | sample AD_UKC113_MetaG_FD_89876 | JGI IMG/M metagenome (GOLD analysis project Ga0116192, IMG submission 89876) | Active sludge microbial communities of municipal wastewater-treating anaerobic digesters from Hong Kong - AD_UKC113_MetaG | ecosystem: Engineered > Bioreactor > Anaerobic > Digestate... | reverse complement strand
GGGTGATCAAACCCCCAACCGTCGATAAAGTGAACCGAACCTATGACGAAATCGAGATCCCATTTTTTTATTATACCCCTAATCTCCCCCTCCCGCTCAAAATTATAGTCTATTTCCATCCCCTGCCGGACGCATATCCCTTGAATCTCTGCCTGAGCTGCCTTCACGACATCAGGCCTTATCCTTCGTCCCCACTCTTCGTGTTCAGCCAGGCCGATTTCGGTTATCCCTTGCCTTCGCGCCTGATCGAGGAATTGTCTTATCCGCTCCTCTGTGTACTCGTACTCTCCGTGAGCGAGAACGTGCACGTGGTAATCAACCAGCATCCGTCAAGCCCCCTGCCTCAAAATTGTCTGATCATCAAAACCTGACCGGTGACCGAATATAATTTATTGCATCGCCAAGGCCATTGTAATACAATTGGAACGAAGTTCAGGTTTCGCGCGAAGGAGGTTAACATGGCTAATATAATCCCCTTTATTGGTTTAAGGTACAACACTAATAAGATACCAAATCTGGCTTCTGTAGTCACCCCGCCTTATGACATAATCGACGAAGCCGCCCAGGTCCGGTACTATGCCGAGCACCCTGCCAACGTGATCCGTCTTGAACTTGGTCTCGAATTCCCCAACGACGATGAGAACAACAACCGTTACACCCGGGCCGCCGAGTACATGCAACGGTGGATTGAAGAGGATATCCTGGTTTATGAAAGTAAACCTGCCCTCTACTTCTACCAGCAGGAGTTCAATATCCAGGGGAATACCGTCGTCCGGAACGGCTTTATCTGCGGTCTTAAAGTAGAAGCATACGATAAAGGCAATATCCTACCCCACGAAGAGACCCTGTCCAAGCCCAAAGAAGACAGGCTGCGTTTGCTCCGGGCTACCCAAGCCAATTTCAGTTCGATCTTCGGGCTGTATTCGGATCCAGAAAAGACTATCGATAGCGCGTTGCAAGCAGCCATAAGCGATACTTCTCCCACCTCTGAACTAGTCGACGAAGTCGGGGAAACTCACCGTCTGTGGGTGATTACCGATAATGAAACCATCCGCACTGTGGTCGAGGCCATAAAAGACAAGAAGATCTTCATCGCTGACGGCCATCACCGGTATGAGACCGCCCTCGAATATGCCCAGGAAATGGAGTCTAAAGGCTTGCCTGGGTACGATTACGTAATGATAACTTTGGTAAACTTGTATGATCAGGGTTTAATTATCCTTCCCACTCACCGCGTGGTAAAGAATCTGGAAGGTTTCGACCTGGAAGCTTTTCGGGTAAAACTCGGCTCCTATTTCAACGTTCGGCCCTTTGGTTCGGCTGACCAACTGTCAGCGTTTCTTAAAGCCATGGAAGAACAAGGTGAAGATCAACAGGTTTTCGGTATGTATGGTCAAAACGGAGTTCTGTACATCTTGAGCCTTAGGCCCAACGTCGAGATAACACAAGCCTTGCCGAATGATAAATCAGAGGCTTGGAAACGGCTCGACGTTGCGGTTCTCGATAACCTCGTACTCGACCACATGCTGGGCATCGGGGCTTCGCAGCGCAAAAACCAAGAATATCTGGCTTACACCAAGGACGCACAGTGGGCAGTGCAACAGGTCGACAAGGGCCTTTATCAAGTCGCCTTCTTCCTCAACCCCACCCGGGTCAAGGAAGTGGTAGACGTTGCCCAAGCCCGTGACAAGATGCCCCAAAAAGCAACCTACTTTTATCCCAAGCTGTTAACCGGTCTGGTCATAAACCACCTGGCCAAGAACATCAGCGGTTAAAGCTTAACTTGGAAAATCCAGACTTCTGAGAAAGACCTCTTGAAAATCCGGCTGACTAGCCAGCTCAAGGTAGCGGATGGAACGCGCAAGGCGGTCAGCCTCTTTTTGTTTTTCTCGAGATAAGAGGGCCATTATGGCACCTTCAGCCGCTGCATTGCCGATTCCTATAATGCTTTCCGGTCTGACAGGCGGCAAGAGACCTAAGCGAAGGATACTGGCCGGGCGAAGGTATTGGCCGAATGTACCCGCCAGGTATACCCGGTCTAAGTCTGATACGGAGAGCCCCGCCCTCTCCAACATTATGTCAACTCCTGTCCTGATCGCCGCCTTGGCTAATTGCAGTTGCCGGATGTCATTTTGGTTGATCCCTACTCTCCTCAATTCAGGGGCAGCGGACTCATTCAAAACAAATGATCCCTGAGGTCCGCCCTGGATTGGGCTCAGAGTTCCGTTCTGGTTAAGCCAACCTAATTCCAACATAGCGGCCACAAGGTCAATCAACCCGGAACCACAAAAGCCAAGCGGCGGGCCTTCTCCTAGAACATTGAACTGGATCTTATCTTCTTGTACCCATACCCTGTCAACAGCCCCCGGCTCAGCGCGCATTCCTGACGATATGTTGCCGCCTTCGAACGCAGGGCCAGCGGCTGCAGAACACGCCCACCACTCTCCTTTATGGTAAAGAACCATCTCTCCGTTGGTCCCTATGTCGAGATAAAGAAACGTTTCTCGGCCGTGCAGATCCAGGGTTAAAAGACCTGCCACCACGTCTGCTCCCACGAAACCCCCGACCTGGGGGAGGATTCTAACTTGTCCCCGGGGATGAATCCTGATCCCAAATGTTGATGCTGTTTCAGACCAACTGTGCCTAAATACCCCAACGAAAGGTGCCCCTCCAAAACCACGAACATCAAGGCCTGCAAACAGGTGCAGCATTACCGGATTGCCCACCGCCACCACCTGATACACGTCGGCAGGGCTTACCCCGTGAAAACTGGTCAGTTCGTCGATCATCGAATTAACGGCCGCAACTAAGACCTCGTTGAGGCGGGTTAACCCTCCCCTGTCCTCTGTGGCCCGGCTAACGCGCGAAATCACGTCTGCCCCGTACGTTTTCTGAGGATTGCCACGAGTCACTACCGACAGCCGTCGCCCATCTTCCAGGTCAACCAAAGCAGCATACAGGCTGGTAGTTCCTATGTCAACCGCTACTCCCAACACGCGGGGCGTGCTGCTTGCGGTCACCTCGACCAAACAGGGTCCGATCGCAACGCCGTTTAACGAAACCTCGCCCCTGCTAACTTCAGTGCTGAGCCGGTTCCAATTATCGAAAGTCAGGCACAAATGAGACTCGGGAAAGGCTTGGGCAAGGCGTTCCCAAAGAGTCTCAGTGCCCTCTTCTGTCCGTGGAGGGACAGCCCCGCTGATCCTCTTCACCTCGGGTGCGATTTCAAATCCGAGCGCACGCCCTTCGGCTTTCAGAAATGGGGACAGTTCCATTGAAGATAAGTATACCTGCGCCGGCCCTAACACCCGGCAGTGACAAGCCAGCCGAAAACCAGGCGACACGCCTTGCTCCAGCATGAAGCGGCTTTCTTCCGGCCCGGGAGGCGATACTTCACCTTCTACCCGCACCCAGCAGTGCCCGCATGTCCCTCTACCACCGCATTCTCCTTTTACGTGATGCCCGCGGCTCTCGAGTATATCCCAGAGCAGCTGCCCCGGTAACGTCCATATTTCTTCGGCCTGATGAGAACCCACGTAAACCTCTAACTTAGTTCCTCTAACCATTTCCGGGCTTCGCTCTCCTAATTCGGTTGCCCTTTAGACAATAATTAATAATGAAATCGACGAGTTTGTCGCTGTCGTTCGGTTGAAAAACGGGCACCGGTAATTCTCCGATGTCAAAATCAGACACTACCGCGATCGTCTGGTTTAGCTCCATAAGCTCGCTGCTTACCTCGCGGCGTATGACTTGGATCTTGGGCAGGTCTTCGTTTTTGAAACCCTCAACCAGGACGATATCGAGTCCAGGCGTCACTTTCTTCAATATTTCATCAAGGCTCATCTTGCCCTCTTGCTGCCGGTACTCAACCGCGATTTCGTTCGACACAACAGCCATCAAAGATGCGCCGGCCTTAAAAAGGCGCATACTGTCCTTACTTCCTTCTTCGAAAACGATGGGATGAAAAGCATGTTTGATAACGCCCACTTTGAAGCCGCGATCCTGTAAACTGGAAATGACCTTCTCCAACAAGGTCGTCTTCCCTGCATTATGTGAACCCACGAATGCGATTACTGGAACCACTTGTAATCCTCCCGTGTTCGAAATACCGGATGATATTAAGCCTCTTTTCTCTCCTTTACAAGCAACATCTTATTCCATCCCCAGCTGCTACGTCAAATCAGCAAAAACAAAACCACCCCCTCACCCCGCCTTCTCGCCCCGGATAATTGTAAAATTCCAAGGAGAATAAGAGTGATAAGAGTGGATCGTCCAACCTATTGCGGATCTGCAGCAAGTGCTGCTCTTTCGGTAAAGAAAACGTCGACAAAGCTTCAAGAAAACAAAAGGCACACCCAAATAAAAAAGCGGCCTGAATAAGCCGCTTTTTCTTATTACTCCTGTTTAGTCTCAGCCATGAGAACAAACGAGAAGAATATAACGAACACCAGAGACACCACGAGTACCGTTGGCATCTGTGTGACATCCTTCTCTGCTATTTTGTACCATACATTAAAACCGACCACACCCAAACCCAACAAAATATAAGTCCAAAGCTTGAGCTTGCCAGGCAGGGAGAATTTCTTCGACCAACTACAGAACTTTCCGAAGAGTATAAGCCCGATTACTACGATACCGAATTCCATGGCAGCCGTTACAAACCAGTTCTCCATCTTGTCACCTCCTTTGTTCTAAATACTGATTGCTGATCAAACCCCCATATAATAGCCACTCAATCTGCTCAGCACAAGCTTAGGACCGTTCCTTTACTATCCAATAGTCATTTCTCCACGAAGACCCGATTTCCTTCTTGTTTTGAGATATTTTTTTGAAGTTTCGTTGATTGTATGTGCTCCAGGGTGTTAATATATTATGTGCGAGTAAATCAGATAGCCGCGAGGTTACACCTCGAGGAAAGTCGGGGCTCCGCAGGGCAAGGTGCTGGGTAACACCCAGTGGGGGCGACCCCAAGGATAGTGCCACAGAAACAAACCGCCCGGCACTCAATGTACGGTTCAAACGAATTCAAGGACCTCCTCCCGTGTTGCGTTACGATGCGCATCTTAACAGGATTGAACTGTGCATTGAGTGCCGGGTAAGGGTGGAAAGGTGAGGTAAGAGCTCACCAGCAGTTAGGCGACTAACTGGCTCGGTAAACCCCACCTGGAGCAAGACCAAATAGGGAAGCTATGGAGTGGCCCGCTCCGCTTCCGGGTTAGGTCGCTGGAGGTGTCAGGCAACTGGCATCCTAGACAGATGGCTATCTAATACAGAACCCCGCTTATAGATTTGCTCGCACCGGTCTTAAGTGAATACTAGGGCGAGTTATTCAGTAAACTCGCCCTAGTTATTTTTGTTGTTTTGAGACGAAAACCGGGCCTCCAAAGCCCGGTTTACCCGTGTGTACGTTCATCTCTACTTTTTCTTCCTGGGCGTCCTAGGTTTGTTAGGGCCTTTGCCCGTTTTCTTGGGTTCCTCCTTGATAATCACTGCTTCTTTAAGGGATTTTCCGGGTTTAAAAGCGGGGACACGAGTAGCTGGAACTTCGATTTCCTCTCCTGTAGCCGGGCTGATGACTTTCCTTGCCCTACGATTCCTCACCTCGAAAGTCCCAAAGCCGATAATCTGGACCTTGTCGCCGCCGGCCAAAGCTTCCTGAATCGAAGCGACAGCAGCATCGAGTACCTTTCCGGCTTCCTTTTGAGTTACCCCAGCCTTCTCCGCCAATGACTTGACAAGTTCCGCTTTGTTCACAGCATAATCCTCCCTTGGTAAGATTTTTCGGCCTGATCTTAACCATTCATCACAAAGTCCGTAATTCCTTCTTTAAAAGCGATATTTTTCTACTTTTTTTTAGAGTATCACCAATTCCTCGGGATTCCATCCTTCCCTGTCAAAAAATTATCCCTAATTGGCGGAGTTTCTCTTCGGTTGGCTTTCCTGTTTCGGGGTCCCAGCCCCGAGCGTGGTAATACTTTTTCAAAACTTCTCGGGTCTTTTCTTCATCTAATGCATTGCCCTTAACTCTCTGTTCGTAGAAGCGGCGCGGAAATGCCGAGTCTTCGGGCTTTTCGCCTTCCCGGAGGTTGAAAAGCTTCATCAGGTTCCATGCCCTTTCCGCCGCCAGCATCAACGCGTCCGGAGTCATCTCGAGTCCGGTAAACGCGGTATATGCTTCAGCTAGCACCGTTGGCCCAACCCCATGTAATACCGGCGGTCGGATACAAACCCCAACCGAATTAAAAAGGTTAATCAGGTCTTCGGCCCACTTCGACATAAGGGCGACATCCACGGTATCATCTCCGATATCTATCGTCTGTTCCTTCAATCCACGTGGCATATCTAGTTCTTGGTACACCTTGCGCCCCAGCCCAAACCGCTCTTTTTGATATTCAAACCTGTTCTCGTTGTAACGCAAGTTTTCTACCGGGTTTCGACACCGAAGATGGTCCCCACCCCTTACGTTGGTCAGCATCCCCAAGGTCCAGGTTGACCACCTGCCCCGAGGGTCAATCATTGGCAGCTCCAGGCCCTTTACATGCATGGCTCTTTCTTCGCCGCCTCTCAAACGGTGACCTGCACGTTTGGTTCCCTCTGCTAAAACGTCGCCTATCCCTTGACGGTAAGCAATGTCGTGCATGAGCTTTAGCACAGCTTCATCATCACCAAAAGCCAGATCGTACCCAACTTCCTCCCTGGATAGAAACCCTTGCTCGAATAGTTCAATGGCCATGGCAATCACCCCGGCTGCGCTAACCATATCCATCCCCAGCCTCTGCCCCATTTCACAAGCCTTGACTACAGCCTCGAGCTTCAGCCCTACCTGGGAGCCAAAAGATACGACCGGTGTCACTTCCATGTCCTTCATCCGCAGTCCCCGGTACTTACCATCCTTTATCTCTACCCAATGAGCACACGCTATGATGCACGCGTGGCAAGCCACGTTCCTCTTTATAAAGCCTTCGACCCTGGATCGGGCAAATTCCTGATGCCAGTCAGGCAGACAACCCTGGGTGAAGTTGTGGGCTGCTAGCGCGTTGAAATTACCATAAGGAATAGCGGCATTCATCGAACCATAACTCTTGAACGGAACGAAAAACGGCGACGACTGTATTAGTTCCCGGGCTTTGTTGGCAACCTCGAACATCTTATCCGGCTGGCAAATCTTCACCCGTTGGTTTCCTTTGATTACCACCGCTTTAAGCCTCTTAGAACCCATCACCGCACCGAGCCCTGTACGGGCCCAAGCGTCGTAATATCCGTTTTCAATAGATGCGAATTTTACCAGGTTTTCTCCGGCAGGACCGATCAGAGCCACTTGGCATTCTCCGTGACGGGCCTTCAGAATGTCCAAGGACTCCCACGCGTCCTTGCCCCACAGGTCAGATGCATCTCGAATCTCTGCTCGCTCATCCTCTATCAAGAGATACACCCCGCTCGGTGCCTGCCCTTTTACTATAACCCCATCATATCCACATTTTCTTAGTCCCAGTCCGAAAAACATACCAGAGTTGGAAGTCCCAAATAAGCCTGTAATCGGAGACTTAGCCGATACTTCGGTCCGGGAAGCCGTAGGAAAGGGTGAACCTACCAAAGTACCCACGCTGAAAACCAAGACATTATCAGGTCCCAGAGCGTCAGCTCCGGGAGGGACCTCATCGTACACGATGCGAGCGTTAAAACCTGTTCCTCCCAAACATTCTTGGCAAAACCGCGGGCTCAGTTGTCTCTGTTTAATCTTATTGGCAGAAAGATCCACCTCCAACATTTTTCCTGCATAGCCCCATAAACCTTCCATCTATCACCCCTCCTGTTTGGTCCCGGTCACCACTCCAACCGGTATTCACCCGGATGAGCAAAAAGCTTCTCCACACCGGCCAAAAAAGCGTCCGCCTTTTCTAAGCCCATTACTACTTGCACGCACTGGTAATTCTTGAGAAACGTCAGCTCAAAACCTTGGGTTGAATATGCTCCTCTCATCATCAAGCCCCGGAAGTCGTCAGGATATAACTTACACTGTTTTCCCTTTCGGTGATAAAGTTCCTCGAATAGTTGCCGGAAGGACCTGATCTCTTCTTCCCAGTCCAGCACGACCTGGCATCGATCGTGGTTCTTACTGCTGTAAAAAGTTATGGATAATTCCCGCTCACCGTCAAATCTTAGCACCGCTCCGTTAACCTGGTTGCTCCCAAAGTTATCATAATTATTTTTGCCTTCATAAAGCTCCACCTTTCTCACTCCCCGTCTCCCGGCTTCTTCTTAGTGCCCTTCATACCCAACCCCACTGCTGTCAGATACAGCAAGAAGGCAGCCAGTAAAGTTAGTAAGACTTCTTTGATAGTAATGTTCATCTTTAACCCACCTCTAATCGAGAATTCTTTCCACTCTGATATCACTCTCCATCGATAGATCGTAGAACTTGTCTCCAGCCAGCACCAAGGGACGTGTAGGGCAACTACGGTTTACCAACACGACCTCTCCAATCTCGCCATTGGACAAAAGCACCCGCTGTCCTACGAAAGAATCAGCGACCCTATCATAAAAGACCTTAGAGACCTTAGGATCCACCTTGCCAAAAGATTCATCCCACAGCTCATCGGCGGCCTTGTATGGCGTCTGCTTTGAAGCATACACCCGGTCAGAAGTCATAGCATCATAAATGTCAACCACCATGACGAGTCTAGCTATGAACCCAATTCTATCACCGGTCAAACCCGCTGGATATCCGCTTCCGTCTAGTCTTTCGTGATGTTTCAGAACCGCCTCTGCCACCGCTGGCGCCACCCAGTCATATTCCAAAACCAGATTGTACCCCGAAAGCGGGTGTTTCTTCACCTCTTCAAATTCATCTGGGGTCAGCGGCCCCGGCTTGTTCAAGATTTCTTGGGGAATAAACACCTTGCCCATGTCGTGGAGTATCCCGGCTATTCCTGCTTCTCTTATGGTTTCAGCATCACACTTAAGCCATTTGGCAGTCAAAATAGATAGGGCTGCCACGTTCAGGGAGTGGGTAAAAAGATACTCATCTTTGTCCCTCATCAAGCGAAGCTGTCTGAAGATGTTGGCCTCGTCTAAGACTTGTTCCACCAATGTCTCAACCAACCCCACTATCTCTTCCTCTTGCAGAGGCTTTCCGAGTTTAACCTCAAGAAAACAAGACTTGATGGCATCCAATCCTCTTCGATACATGGTCTCAAAATCTTCTCTTCTAACTACTTCGCCACTAGGCTCTAATATGTAAAGATACTGTATTCCCAGATTGATTGCGCGTTCTAAGTGTCTTTCGGTAACTACTGTTCCTTTGGCCAGAAGCAGTTGACCATCGAAGGTATACAAATCTTTGCCAAGCTCAATTCCAGGCTCCAGCTTGTCTATGCTAACCCTCTTCATTCCCTGCCAATCCCCCTATAATCTTAAGAACCTCTCATTCGTTCCAGTTACTCCGAACCGCCTGCACACGCTTGGTCGGTTAAACGAAAATGAAAGGCGAACTTCCTTCAAAAGGAATAACTTCGATGTCCCACCCTCGCTCTTCACTTTTCTCCGTCAGGAATCGAGCAAGAAGCTCCACCGCTAGGCACTCGGTTCCGTAATGGCCGGCATCTACCAAGTTTATCCCCAATAGCTGCGCTTCTCGCGCATCGTGATATTTGATATCGCCTGTTAACAAAACATCGAAGCCTTGCGAAGCCGCTTGTCCTAAAAATGAAGCCCCGCTGCCGCTAACCAGCGCTACCTTCTTTACCTGGGAATCTATCCGGCCCACAACTGCCACCTGCGGGAGGCGCAGCCGGTTTTTGACTTCGACCGCAAACTGGCCCAAGCTAACGGGACGGGCAAGTTCACCTTGCCGGCCTGGGCTTAACTTTGTTCCGCGATTGGAAAGTCTGATCAGATCATACGCTATTTCCTCGTACGGATGGGCCCGGTGCAAAGCGTCAAGCACCCTATAGATTCGATTCTCGGGAACCACCGTTTCCAGACGATACTCGTCCACTTCCGACACCTTCCCCACTTCACCCAGATAAGGTTTAGCACCAGGCAAGGGTTTGAAGGTACCGGTCCCGGCTACACGAAAACTGCAGTCCGAATAATTGCCGGTATGTCCTGCTCCGGAGGTACAAATTGCTTTTCTTACATTTTCCACATGGTCACGTGGTACATAAACAACCAGCTTGTACAGAATCTCAAAACGGTTCGTACCCCAAGGCTTGATTCTATTCAAACCGAGTTTTTCGGCTAAGTACTGGTTTAACCCGTAGGGAACAGCGTCTAAATTAGTATGAAGGGAGTAGACGGTTATTTCGTTTTTTATCAGCTTCCGTAATAGCAATGCCGCCGGCTGGCTAAAATCCAGGCGTTTCACTGGCCTAAAAATAAGAGGATGATGAGTAACTATGAGGTCTACTTCTTTTTCGATTCCGATCTTGACTGTTTCCGGATCCGGATCCAGTGCTACCAGAACTCTACCGACCTCTTTTGTCGGGTCACCAACCTGTAAACCGACATTGTCCCAATCCTCGGCTATTTTGCCTGAAAAAAACTCCTCGAGGCAGGCAAATATTTGACTAGCGGTAACCGGCATCTAATATCTCCTCCAATTCCCGCTTCAGTAACAGGTAATGCGATAATCTGGCCCGGGCCTCGGACGATTGTGAAGCCCTCAGGCTCTCGACCATCCTTTCCCATCTGCGCAGTTCCCGTCGCAGAAACTCCTGATTTTCAGGCCGTTCTGCTTTGCGCAAAACAACCGGACCAAACTCGAGTTCTAGTTCCGACAACCGATAAGCCGGTTTTTGCCTCGGTTCTGTTACTACAATGGTATAGAAATTCTCTTTTTCTTCGACAATTTCCTCCTCTACTATCTCCCACCCTAGATCAGTCAACACCTTACGTAATGGATACAACGGAGGCTGGGGTTGCAAAACGTAACGCGCGTAACTGTACGCTTTGGTCAAAGACCCCATTATGATGTCGGCGATAACCTTCCCCCCAAGGCCGGCTATTACTACCGTAGTAACCTCACCCGGAGCCAGTACCTGTAGACCGTCACCCCGTCGGACGTCGATAACATTGTGTAAGCCTTCTTTCTTTACGTAGGCTTGAGCCCGGCGCCAAGGCCCCTCGTTCAATTCCCCGATTATCACCTTCGGGCATATGCCGTTGCGGACGAGAAACACCGATAATAGCGCGTGATCAGCTCCAATATCGGCGGCTATTTGCCCGGAAACGACGTGAGCCGCTATCCGCGTCAGTCTTCTCGATACGTTCATCACAATAACCTACCCCAAGTCCATTGCGTTATCAATCAACTGTCTCGAAAACGCTACGCATTTTTTAATTTCTGACGGCTACACTTTAAAGTGTCATAAGGGTCTACGGTGGCACGTCGACTACGTACCAAAAAAAGAGAGCCCGAAGGCTCCCCAATCATCCCTATGTGTTACACCACTTGGTACCAGCCGTAAATACCGTCAGCCAGCTCATCAAACATGCTGGTATACCCAATCTCTGAATTGTCAGGCAAGGCCCCCAAAACCTCGTATACAGCTTGTAAAAGATCAAGGTTACCAATAGAGCCGGCAGCTTCAATCTTGCTCTTGATAATAAAACCCCAATACTCCCGACGGGTTAAAGTCACTTCGATTCCCTCAAACCTGCTAGCCATGCGTCTTAGGTAACTTTCAAACGCGTCGGGATTAGCACCCTCACTTGCCTGAAGCGCTTTCTCGTCTTGGACTGCTTTGCGGTACTCCTTCATGTCGTTGATCAAAGCCTTGGCCAAACTCTCGGCCAATTCGAATTTGTGATAGATTCTCTCTCTATCTCTCATGATTCTCCCCCACCCCCGCCATCATTATTAGTTTTTATTACTTAATTATATAAGTAATCCGTCAACCAAGGCAAATAATTACACCCACACCGGATTCAGTTTGACTTTTTCCCCCGGTTTATAAGTCTGTACTCTTCAGTAACACCATTCTCTAGCCGGTGCAGTATCATCCTGTGGTAGTCAGGGTCCACTTCTGCTGAAATATATCGTCGGTCAAGCCTTTTGCAGACCTCGAGCTCGGAGCCGCTCCCTCCGAACAGGATCAGTACCACATCTCCCGGCCGGGTACAAGATTTGATCAGGAGCTCGGACAGCTTCTGCGGTATCTGACAAGCATGATAAGTTTTCTCCCTGCTCACATTCTTGACCAAATCAAAGTAGAACCAATCATACGGCATACGACCCCTGGATCCGTTAGCCAGATTGCTTCTTATACGACGGTCGGTTGGGTTCTTATAAGGTTGGGCCACGTTTTCCTTGTAAAAGTCGTTGTTCTTGGTCTTGCGGGCGTGGAGAATACTACGGTGAGCAGTGGTAAATCGCTTAGGAGAATGTCCCACGTTGCTGTTGTACACCCACGCGTAATCGTGCACCTCATAGCAGGCCTCATCCAGGTACTTCACCCTCAGGTACGCGTTTTGTTTCGGGTAGTTTATGAAAAAGAGATTTCCCGTTTCCTTCAAGACCCTCAGCGATTCTCTGGCAAGCTCCACATACCACTCGATGTATTCATCAAAAGACCTCTTGTAGCTCTTGCCGCGGTACTTAACACCGACATTATAATCAGGGTCTCCAAAGACCATATCTACAGAACTATCAGGTAGTTCTCTTAAGAGATCCATGGTGTCCATTAAAAAGACCTTATCCAAATATCCTGACAGCACCGGCATTCTCCCCTCGATTACTGAACTGTGTTTTTAGCAATGATATGATACTATGTTTAATGTTTCGGCCCTGAGCCCGGTTTTCCCTTCTCTCACCGGCGCCTTTTCACCGGTACTACCCAGAACCAGACAAACCGGATGCGGGTAGGCTTGTGCTGCATCGCATGTATATCCCGTACACAAAAGTCTGCCTTAAAACCGAGCCACAGACGTACACAGACTAGTATCGAGATGTCATACTATTTTCCCCTTTTTGTTTCTTTATTTCTTGCCACCCTATCAGACAATTCCCTCACAGTTTCTGGTGGAAACTCATAGTCATCGCGCTTTACAAGTGAGATAGCGTTAGTGGGGCATTTTGAGACGCACAGACCACAGCCTATGCACCTATCGTTGTTGAGCACCGCTATGTCTTCTATCATCTCTATTGCCTTGACCGGACAACGTTCTTCTGCGCATATCCCGCACCCGATACATTCAGGGGCATCTATTCTCGCCAAATAGCTGGATTTAGCTAACCCATTAGGGTAATTATGTTCCGTTACAAGCCTCAGCATATGACAGCAGCAAGGGCAGCAGTTGCATATAAAGAGGAGATTATTACGGTTATTACTACCGGTGTGCACCAGGCCCGCTTCTTCAGCTCTTTTTAATACTTCTCTTGCTTCATCAAGTGATATTTCCCTAGCTATTCCTCTTTCAGCTAGAAAATCAGCTGCCCCGTCAAAAGACAAACACACATCGATGGGCTTTGAGCACTTTTTCTCAGTTAGCCGGCAGGGACAATTGGCAAGAGCAATTTTCTTGGTTTTAGCCATCATCTGCGAAGCAATCTCAAAAGGCAGAATCTCGAAATCTTCTGTCAAAGCCTCCTCGGCGGGTAATACCCTTAACCAGGGCGGGTTAGCCAAGGAAAGTTCGGCAGCCATATGTTTCATATAGTAAGCTTGCCAGAGCTCGGCAAGTCTAGCCTGGGTATCGCTATCCCCGCCTCTCATGATCGGGTATTCAAACAGACCGGGGTAATTAGGGAGAAGGGCATAGGCTGGTTCGCCCTCAACTCTCTTAGCTAAAATCACTCCTCTATCAGCCATGGCTTCAAATCTTTGCATAACCTCGTATTGGGAAATGCCGGCTTGCTTGGCTATTTCGTTAGCTTTCTTTAACTTAAAGTCTAGCAGTAGAGCCAGTTCAACTCCCTCTGGTTTAAAGAGAATTCTCAGGATTTCTATGAATTCTTCACTCTTAGGTGCACCGACCGGATGAGTATTGAGCAACTCCTGCAGTCTGTGATAATGGTGCATTGAAATCCCTCCTTATCACCGTTTTTTCCGGGTCACAGGAACGATCCGGGACTTTCATTTCCCCTAAGGATATTGACTCGTGCTTGCGCTGGTTCCTCTTCTTGCCGAGGTAGACGTTAGTTGTGATACGGCAGAGCCATGTACGCAAGCTAGCTTCCCGCCTGAGCCTCTCCAAATTCTCAAAGTCCTTCAAAAAAGCTTCGTGAGTAATATCGTCGGCTTCGTCTGAATCTATTTCACTTTACTCTACTCTCAGTGTTCTTTAGCACAGCACAGCGCCTGATAGTAGCATCAACTTCGGTAGAACCGCGTTCCTCACGCAGGCGTTAGTACACCTCTTGACAACCAGCAGCGGCATCATTTCAACTCATATTCAAACTCAATAACCAGCTCTCCTTTGGTGCCGAACTCAGAAGTGGTCTGCATCACGCGCCTGCCTTTTATCCGGTCAGACTTGATCTCTTCCTTGGTGAGGGCTATGTTTTTAGGCCAAAACCCAGTTGGTCCGTCCTGCCAACTCTCACTCTCTGTCCCCGCAAACTCGGCGCTCGCGGTTTGATGGTAATTCACCCACTTCTTTTCCTTGGTCTCGGTTTGGAGCATGAGAATCGTCTCGCTCGGCTTTTCTAATATCTTGATGGGCTGCTCGCCTTCGCCGTATGTCTCCCGCAAACTGCCGCTCCCGCTAGTAGTGCCTTGTATCCCTATGACCATTTGCCCTTCCATGGTTTGGTTCATCGAATAGTTTGCGGTCATGGATTTCACGACATAGGCCTTTTGAATAGGATCATACTCTATTTCCTCGCTGGTTTGGTAGATTATTTCCGACTGCAAGCCCTCTCCTTGGTGCCTTTCCGTAATCCGGGTATATCCCGTTAACATGTGAGGACATTTTTGGGTGGTATCGACCTGGAAAGCGAAAGTTAGTGTGGTCCGAAAATCGCCGTTGGAAAAAATAACAACCGCTTCATTAAGATCCTCCCCCGGTCTTTCCCGGCAAAAAGTCCTCTCTTTGATCCCGGTCCAGTCCTCGACTACCCACGTTCCCCCGATTTTCAGCAGAGCCTGGCGCATGAAATAGGGGTTCGGAATATCCGTCATCAGGTTAAAAACGACTTTATTAATTTTTTTCTTGTCCGGGTTGAACTTCAAGTGCCAATAGCTGATGGCTCCCGGCCTCAGCCTTTCATTAAAATAATCCAAGTTGGGATTCTTAATCTCGAATTCCCCGACCGAATCGCCGCTGGCGCCAATAGCTGGAAATTTAGGAGGGTCATTGTATAGAAGAAATGGATCTTTGTTCCAGCCGTATACCGCAAATTTGCCGTACTTGTCTCCGAAATCGCTCATATTTTCCATCAAAGCAGCAGCCACGTTTTCGGTCTTGGCCGCTACCAGGACCCGGCGGACATAATCTTTGTCATTCAAGAAATCGCTGGCGAAAAAGAACAAGGGGTAGCTCGCATACTCGTGAGCCCCGTTGGACACTATGCGCTTATAGTAAAGAGAATGGAAAAAGTAGTCGAGCCTACGGTGCTCGACGTTTAGGCGGGGATAAGCGAAGTGTTCCGCCCAGGTGGCCGTCGCTTCGAACAGCCAGGTTTTGTCTGGAGCCTTCAAAGAAAAACGATGGGGAACGTACAACTGAAAACAGTGAAACAACTCATGAACCGTCGTTGATTTCAGCTTTTCTCCATCCAGCGTGTCGTGGATCGACATCTCGCACCGCTTGGCTCTGCTATTCCACCACGCCAGCCCCCAGGATGCATCTTGGCGCAAATCGGTTATGTAAACATCGAACGATTGGTCCGGTTCCACCTGCAGTAATTCCTTGTATTTTGGCCAGGCAGTCGCAATAGCCTCTTTGACCTCCAGAGCCCTCTGTTTGCGTTTCTCTTTT
>Ga0116192_1001567_pt1 | contig 15932 bp, 13 predicted proteins | sample AD_UKC113_MetaG_FD_89876 | JGI IMG/M metagenome (GOLD analysis project Ga0116192, IMG submission 89876) | Active sludge microbial communities of municipal wastewater-treating anaerobic digesters from Hong Kong - AD_UKC113_MetaG | ecosystem: Engineered > Bioreactor > Anaerobic > Digestate... | reverse complement strand
CCCTCAAGGGAATAAGCGTTGCATCATCCTTGAGTCTCTACCGGCTGTTGTCTGTCATCCGACAAAGCGAAGGACTGGTCCGTCTTCAGGCCCCCTGCAACGCCCGGAAGATTTTCACGGTAAGACCACCAATTTTTTGTCTAGACAATGGGGGAAACCTTAGCCGGCACTCTGGAGTTCCAGGAGGACGGAAAGTCCAGAACACTGGGTTTCGTCATTGAGGATGGTCGTATCGAAGATTATGTCGACGCCATGTAAGCATCATCCTGCATCGTTCTTGCCCGTCGAGAATATCTGGTGAATGCCCTGGGCGAAAGAACCCTTAGACGCTTCCACTTGATTAAGATCACCAACCTGTTCGATTCAAATGAGGGTTAGAATTCTTTATTTCTTTATGCAAAAAACGGTTCCGAAACCCGCAAAATCGCCCTAAAGTTCTTTGCACATAAAATGATCGAATTCAAAACCACCGATCCCGTTATAACCACACCAGGTCCACGTTTAGCTCACAAAAGTCTCACTAAATTGGCTCTAGCAAATAATCATTCTATATGCTCACCCCCAGCGGTTGTTCGTCCTGCCTGTTGGGGATGCGGGTGGGGACGGTCCCAAACGTCGACAAAAAAGGGCTCGGATTTTCACCCGAGCCCTTGATTTTCTTGGTAGCGGGGGGAGGATTTGAACCTCCGACCTTCGGGTTATGAGCCCGACGAGCTACCTGGCTGCTCCACCCCGCGTCAGCAATGCGCCGTACCTTATTCACATTGCCTCCCTTTGTCAAGGAAGGATGCTCGCGCATTTGAAAAAGTAATCGATTATAACCGCGCTTGGCGAACAAGCCAAGAGCCCCGGCAAAAATCCGGGGTCTGAAACAAGACTTCCACTCGGGCGGCCCAAGAAGCCGGTTCCCTTCTTAGAGGGAACCTTTGGACGACGGGACCTCGGTGCGCCGGGGGTCCAGACCGACGGCCCGGTCGAGGGCCCGGCCCCAGGCCTTGAACACGGCCTCCAGGATGTGGTGGGTATTCCTTCCGCAGGACACGGTAATGTGGAGGGTCACGCCTCCGTGGTGGCAAAAAGCTCGGAAGAATTCCGGAACCAGCTCCGTCTCGAATTCCCCCACCCGGTCGGGAAGATCCGGCACCTCCCAGACCAGGTACGGACGATTGGAAAGGTCCAGCACGACCGTCGCCCGGGCCTCATCCATGGGCACCACCGCGCTGCCGTATCTTCGGATTCCCTTCCGATCCCCCAAGGCCGCCGAGAGGGCCCGGCCCAGGCAGATCCCCATGTCTTCCACCGTGTGGTGAGCATCCACCTCCAGGTCTCCCCGGGCCCGGATCTTCAGATCGAAAAACCCGTGCACGGCAAAGAGGGTCAGCATGTGATCCAGGAAAGGCACCCCGGATTGGATCTCCGCAATCCCTTGCCCGTCCAAAGACCATTCCGTTTCGATCCGAGTCTCCTTGGTTTCTCGTTCAATCCGGCTTTTGCGCTCATTGCTCATGGGTCACCCGTCTTTCTGCGTATCGAGTCCGTGTTGGATTCTGCTTTGGGGGGAGGTTCCTGTCGATCAAGGTTTCTGTTCGAAGCAATCCCCTACGACCCAGCCTTTCTTTGCCGCCAGCTCGTGAGCGGAGAGCTTCCCTTCCGAGGGGGACCGGACTTTCGTCACCAGGATATTCCCGAAGGTAACCGACACCAGGATCCCCTCGTCCCCGATGTGGGAAATAGTGCCCGGGGGTTGGGGGGCAATGTCGGGAACCAGTTTCGCCCCGAAGAACCGGATCTTTTCCCCCTTCAGGTAGGAGTAGGCTCCCGGCTGGGGGTCGCAGCCTCGAATCCAGTCGTAGATTTCCACCGCGGATCGGTTCCAGTCGATCCTCGCCACCCGATCGTCGCAGGGGGGCTCGTAGGTGGCCCCTTCTTCCTTCTGGGGAATCCGGGGGGCCCGCCCTTCCTTGATCATCTCCACAGATTCCACAATGGCCTGGATCCCCATGGGAAACAGGTGGTTGAAGTACAGGGACCCCGTGGTGTCCTCGGGCCGGATCTCGATTTCCTTCTGGAGGAGGATGGGGCCCGTATCGATTCCTCCGTCCGGCCAAAAGATGGTCAGACCCGTTCGGGTGTCTCCCATCATGACCGCCCAGTTGATGGCGCTCGCCCCGCGATGCCGGGGCAGAATCGACGGATGGTAACAGATGGCTCCGTGGGTTGCCGCCTCGAAGTACCTTGCCGGAATGATGGCCGTGACGAAGGCCAGGATCGCCAGGTCGGGTTTCAGATCCCGGTAGCGATCAAACACAGCCTCGTCTCGATAGGCGGCCGGCTGAATCACCTCGATGTTCCGGGATGCGGCCAGGGACTTCAGGGGATCGGCTTTGCCGCCCGGCTTGTCGGGAGGTGTGAAGACTCCGACCACGTTCTCACCCTTTTCCAGCAATGCCTCCAGGGTCTTTTCCCCAAAAGCGGCCTGACCGATGACCACAATTCTCATCTTCCCCTCTCCTTTTTTCTTTCAGGGTGACGGTTTCGAGTCCTTGGGGGACGGTTGGGACCCCGGTTCCGTTTCCACCCCGGGGGTGGTTGGGCGCTCTTCCGTCTCGGGACGGGCCGTCAGCACCTCTTGATGCCAAAGGGGCTGACGCTGGGTCTCCTCCCGGCGCAGTTCGCACGGGTCCCGTGCACAGATGGGACATTCGGGGTCGATACAGGGCTCCGCGTGGATGAGTGTCTCCGCGTCTCGGCCCAGGTGATGCCGGAGGATCTCTTCGAGCTGAGTCACCTCGTTATGGGCCTGGTCCAGGGTGAGATCCCGGGGAAGAATCAGGTGAAAATCCACGTGGACCCGATTGCCGGACCGCCAGGCCCTCAGCCGGTGGATATCGATCCACGTTTCCTTGCGATGCCCGGCAATGAAAAGAGAGATTTCTTCGAGCAACGCCGGGTCCGAAGCATCCATGAGCCCGGCGAAGGATTCCCGGATCAGTTTTCCTCCGATGTAGAGGATGTTGACGGCCACAAGGCACGCAATGGCCCCGTCCATCCAGTACCAGCCCGAATACCCCACCGCCGCCAACCCCACGAGAACGCCCGCGGAGGTGTACACATCCGTCATTACGTGCTTTCCGTCCGCCACCAGGGCCAGGGATCGAGTCCTCGCCCCCACGCGCAGCAATCCCAGTCCCAGGAACAGGTTCACCACCATGGTGCCCAAGAGGATCCACAAGCCGCCCGTCAAGGCGGGGAGTTCCCGGGGTTGCCACAGCTGACTCCATCCCGACCGCACGATCCCGATGGCGGCAAAGACGATGAGGGCACCTTCGAAGCCCGCGGAAAAGTACTCGATCTTTCCATGCCCGTAGGGATGGGTCTTGTCCGGCGGCTTGGCGGCCAGCAGAATGGAACCCAATCCAAAGCCGCTTGCCACCACGTTGATGATGGACTCGAGGGCGTCCGATAGGATGGCGGATGACTGCGTCAGCCAATAGGCGTAGAACTTCGCGACCATGAGGACCGCTCCCACACAGAGGGACAGGCTGATGGCGGCGATTCGAAGGGTTTGATCCTTTTTTTCCATGCTCTCCACCGGGAACGAAGCGATTGCCGTGAGACCCTTTCATTCCATTCTAGGGGAACACGTTTCCCTCCACAAGGGGAAGGTCCTTTGAGGATTCGGGTTCCTCCACCCCGCCAAATCTCGCCGAAAAGCCCCCGGTCGAGGGGGCGGTCATCGGCGTCCGCTGCGCCGGGCGGGCGACCATTCGAGGCGGGTCCCTTCTCGACACGGGCGACGGGGGCATCTCTCGGGTCGATGAGCCTCTGCATTGGAAAAGGGACGCGCTCCGGTTATAGTGGAAAGAATACCCGACGCCTGCTTCCCCGCCGTAAGCCCCCAGCGCCCCGGGGAGGGTAACGAAAACGCCTCCTACGCCCGGGAAAGGAGATGCAAAGGGGCGGCTTCAACCCGGGGGGAATAAGGCCTCGTGCGGGGAAACGACCCAGGAATCGCCTCCCGGAAAAGGGAGACCATCCTTCAACAGCTTTCCAGGGGGGACTTCGGAAGACCCATGAAACCTTTTGCGCTCAGGGCGGACTGGGAGCCTACGGGCGACCAGCCCCAAGCCATCGCACAACTGACCGAGGGCCTCCTTGCCGGGACCCGGGAACAGACCCTCCTGGGGGTCACCGGTTCGGGAAAGACCTTTACCATGGCACAGGTCATTGCAAACCTGCAAGTACCCGCCCTCGTCATCGCACCCAACAAGACCCTGGCCGCTCAACTCTACGGCGAGTTCAAGGCCTTTTTCCCGGAAAATGCCGTGGAGTACTTTGTCTCCTACTATGACTACTATCAGCCCGAGGCCTACGTACCCCAAACGGACACTTACATCGCCAAGGACTCGTCCATCAACGAGACCATCGACAAGATGCGCCATTCGGCCACCCGGTCTCTTTTGGATCGCAGGGACGTGATCATCGTAGCCAGCGTTTCGTGCATTTACGGGTTGGGATCTCCCGAATCCTACCGGGAGATGCTTCTCCAGCTTCGTACCAACACGGAAGTGTCCCGGGAGCAGGTCCTGCACAAGCTCGTGGAGATTCAATACACCCGCAACGACGAGGACTTTCATCGAGGGGTTTTCCGGGTTCGGGGGGACGTTCTCGAGATCTTCCCCTCCTACGAAGAGGACCGGGCCATCCGGGTGGAATTCTTCGGCGACGAGGTGGACACCATCAAGGAGGTGGATCCCCTGACGGGGAGGACCCTCCGTTACCTCGAGAGCGTCGCCGTCTACCCGGGGACCCACTACGTGACCAGCCGGGACAACCTGGAACGGGCCGTGGGCGACATCCAGCGGGAACTGGCCGAGGTCCTCGATTCTTTCCGCCGGGAGGGCAAACTGCTGGAAGCCCAGCGTTTGGAGGAACGTACCCGGCTGGACATCGAGATGCTCCTGGAACTGGGCTACTGCAGCGGCATCGAGAATTACTCGCGACATCTCGACGGGCGCGGGGCGGGAACGCCCCCCGCCACCCTCCTCGATTATTTCCCGGACCCCTGGATCCTCTTTGTGGACGAGAGCCACATCACCATTCCCCAGTTGCGGGGCATGTACCGCGGAGACCGCTCCCGCAAGGAAACCCTGGTTCGCTACGGTTTTCGACTGCCTTCGGCCTTGGACAACCGACCCCTGTCCTTCGAGGAATTCGAATCCAAGGTGCGGCAGGTGGTCTACGTCTCGGCCACTCCCGGCCCCCACGAGACGTCCAGGACTCGAGGCCACGTGGTGGAGCAGATCATCCGACCTACGGGCCTGGTCGACCCCGCCATCGAGGTCCGACCCGCCGACTACCAGGTGGACAATCTTGTGGGCGAAATCCGCACACGGACGGCATCCGGCCACAGGGTCCTGGTGACCACCCTCACCAAGCGAATGGCCGAGGACCTGACGGAATACCTGGCGGAGCTCAACATCCGGGTCCGCTACATGCATTCGGACATCGATACCCTGGAGCGCATCGAGCTCGTGCGGGATCTTCGCCTGGGAGAATTCGACGTGCTGGTGGGAATCAACCTGCTGCGCGAGGGGCTCGACATCCCGGAAGTCTCTCTGGTAGCCGTTCTGGATGCGGACAACGAGGGCTTTCTTCGTTCGGAGCGGTCCCTCATTCAGACGGCGGGACGGGCCGCGCGAAACGAGTCCGGCACGGTGATCCTCTACGCCAACCAGGTAACGGATTCCATCCGGCGGGCCATGGAAGAAACGGATCGCCGACGGGCCATCCAGCTGGCCTATAACCGGGAACACGGCATTGTTCCCCGGTCGGTGCAAAAGGAAATCCCGGACATTCTTGCAGAGTATCGGGAGAGGGAACCGGCCGCCGCATTCGAGAGGGTGGAGGAACCGCGGGCCCGCTATGAGGCGGGCTCCGAGGCATCCCTCGAGGCAAGGATTTCAAGCCTCGAGAAGGCCATGAAAGATGCGGCGTCCCGGCTCGAGTTCGAGAAAGCGGCCATGCTCCGGGATGAGATCCGGCACCTGAGGCGCCAGCAGTTGTTTGCGGAAACGCCCGGGGAAACCCTTCAGCAAATGAGCGGGCCGTAATGGGCCTCGTAGCGATTGCAAAAGGTACCCCAGTCCAGTCGGTGTTCCTGGGTCCCGTAGCACTCGACCACGAAAGAGGCGGCTACGGTTCCCATCTGGCAGCAAATCTGCCAGTCCAGGCCCAGGGTGTATCCCTTGAGAACCCCCGCACGGAACGCGTCCCCGGCGCCCGTGGGATCGAGAACGCCGGAAACGGGCAAGGCCGGAATGAGGGTCTGGTCCCCCGCCACATCCAGCACCGCCCCTTCGGGCCCCCGGGTGGTGAGAATGACGGAGCATTGCTTGCGGAGAGTGTCCAGGTTCCAGCCCGTCATCTGGAGAAAAAGGGACAGCTCGTAGTCGTTGGATACGAAGCACAGGGCCCCCTTCACCGCCTCCCGAAGCTCCTCGCCGCTCCAGATATTCAGGCTCTGACCCGGGTCAAAGAAGAAGGGCACCCGGGCGGATCGAGCCTCCTCGGCAAACGCCAGCATGTCCTTCTTGTTCCCGGGGGCGATGAACACCAGGGCGTTCTCCCTGCCCGAATTGAGAGGGGGAATATCGGCCTCGTAGGCCATGGCGCCGGGATTGAACGCGGTGATCTGGTTGTCGTCCAGGTCCGTGGTGATGTAGGCCCCCGCCGTGAGCACCCCGGGAATCTTTTTGATCCAACGGGTGGGCATGCCGTTGCGGGCCAGCCACCGGGCATAGCGTTCGAAATCATCACCGCAGGTCGCCACGATGAAGGGATTTTCCTTGAGCATGGCCAGGGTGTAAGCGATGTTGCCGGCCGTCCCGCCAAATTTTTCCACCAGGCCGTTGATATTGAAACATACGTTGAGCACATGGATCTTATGGGGTAGAATATGATCCGCAAAATGTCCGGGAAAATCCATGATGCGATCATATGCCAATGACCCGGAGATGAATAGTTCCATAGACCTAGGTCTCCGTTCTTCTTGGGGAAAGTCTTTCTCTCATCCGTGTTGCGGCGGGCCTACTTCCCGTATCTGCGGGAATCCGGAGGATGCGGGAGTTTCGCCCGGGGAGTCCGTCCCCCTCGCCCGTAGCCGTCCGGGACACGGAGAGGAAACGAGCCCGTCCGGTTCGATCCGATGCCAAACCGGGCTTTTTCGCATGGTTCTCTATACTAAAAAACCTACATGGGGCAAAGTCAAAAAGGATGAAAAGAATCATGAGAGCTCGACCTGTGAGACCATTCCTTTATTGCCTGGGGGTAGTTTTGGTGTTGCATTGGATGGCCGACGTCCATGGCGTCCACGCAGGAGCCCTGAGAATCACCATGCAGGACGGGACTTCCCTCGAGGTTCCCTACTACTGGGAGGAGGGCGGGGAGATCAAGTTCGAGATTGCCGGGGGGGTCGCCGGGCTCCCCAAAGGTCAGGTGGCATCGGTGCAGGAGATCCTCTCCGCCCGGGAGTTCGACCCCGAAGTGCTGCTCCAACCGCCCATCCCCGCCGCCGAAGTGAATGAGAAGCAGGTCCTGCAGGAACTGCTCGAGGCCAAGCTTCCTTCCTCCGGGACCGGTCAGAAGGTGGACCCCGAGGAAGGAACCCGGTTATTGCGTCAAGCGGGAGCCGTCCGGGAGAGTCGTCCCGCCGGTGAACGGATCTACGGCCCGACCATCAATCTCGAAGGGGATTTCATCGAACTGGTGAAGTCCGAAAACGAGGGTTTGATGCTGGAGATGCGCAAGGTCATCAGCAGTCGGACGGAATTGAAGAGTCAGCAGCTTGTGCTGGTGCTCTACGACGGGGAGGGCAGCGTTCTCCAGAGGAAGACCTGCCGGGTTCAGCCCCTGGACCTGGACCTTCAAACCCGGCAGAAACTCGACCTGCGAGGAAAGCTCTACCTCGTCACGGCCACCCTCAAGCCCGACCAGAGGATCAAGCGATACGAGATCACGGCGGCCCAACCCTAGCAGGACCTTTTACCTACATCTTTGCTATTGGACGAGATACCAGGGGTCAGGTCTCCGTTTGGCTTGACCATAGGGGTCACATCTCCGTATGGTCCGTATGGCTTGTCCCGTAGGTGGAAAGGGGGCAGGGGCGACCGGCCGCTCGCCCCTACCAGGCGTGCGAGGCGCAATCCCGCTCTTGTCCGCGGGACGGGCCGCCCTTCTTTCCATCCTCTTCGGAAGGCCCCGGGGGGGTAGATGCATTGCCCGCCTGCAGGGAACCCCTTTCGACCCTCGACGGATTCAGGAAGAACAGGGTTTGGCCGCCTGCCTCGCGGCGGGAAGATCGGGGCTCCGACTCAGGTTTCTCCGTCGAAAGGGGCTCAAGAGCAATCTCAGCATATCCCGAATCTTCATGTGACGGCCGAAGGCCTTCAGGAGACGAAGGGTTTGGATCGGGCGCCGGAAGAGGCGGTGGGCAAAAAGCAGGGCATAGCCCCGGCTGCGCAGCCGGTTGAGGGTTTCGCCGGGCAGGACCGTGGGATCGATGTCCGAACACTTGAACCATTTATCCCAATCCTGCTCGTCGTCAAGGATTCCCTCCCCGACGTATTCCCGCCATAAAGGGGTCCCCCGGTAGGCGCACAAGCGATTGAAATTGAAGGTATCCAGTTCGAGGTCCGCCGCGAAACGAAAACTGGCCCGGATGTCCCCTTTCGTTTCTCCCGGAGAGCCTATGACGAAGAACCCGTGCACCCTTTGGATCCCGTTCCGCTTGGCCGTGCTCACTGCCTTGGAAATCTGTTCGAGGGTCTGGCGCTTGTTCAGCCGGTCCAGGATCTTCTGGGTCCCGGACTCGACCCCGAACGCCAGGAAGGTGCAGTTGGCCCGGCTCATGTCGGCCAACTGATCCACGGCCAGGGAATCCACCCGTCCTTCGCAACCCCAGGTGAATTCCAGCTTTCGTTCCACGATCCCCCGGCAGATGTCCCGGATGCGCTTGCGCTTGAGGAGAAAATGGTCGTCGGTGAGATAAACGGAGCGATAGCCCATGTCGTTCAGTTCCTGCATTTCTCCCAGCACGTGTGCCGCGGACCGACTGCGCCATCTCCCTTGGGTGAGAGAAGGGATATCGCAGTAGATGCACGAGTAGGGGCAGCCCCGGGAAGTCTGCATGGTGCAGAATTTTTTCAGGGACAGGACGGCGGGAACGTCCAGGGGCAACGATTCGATGTAGTCGATGGGAAGACTGGTCCGGTCCGGATAAGGGAACTGATCCAGGTCCCGTATGAGGGGTCGCAGCGGGTTGCGAACGATTTGCCTGCCGTCTCGCCACACCAGGCCCTGCACCGCCCCCGGATCGTCGAGACGGTTCATATAGTCCGGCAGAAGCTCTTCTCCCTCTCCCACCCCGACGCAGTCGATGGAAGGGCAGTCCCGCAGGATATAGTCCGAATTCCCGCTGGCGAAGGCTCCACCCACGATGATGGGAATCCGGGGGTTCGCTGATCGAAGGCGACCGGCCATTCTCTTGGCCGCAGGGTACGTGGTCGTGGAAAGGAACGAAATCCCGATGACGTCGGGCGGATCTTCGATCACGGCCCGGGCGATCTGTTCCGCCTTCATTTGGGGATGGCAGGTGTCGAAGAGCCTCACCCCGTGTCCATGCAGGCGCAAGACCGGAGCCAGGGTCTGGATCCCCAGGGGGGGCATGGCCATCACCCGGACTCGGCCGTTGCCGGGCGGGGACTGGGTCCGTTTGGGCGGCAGCAGTTGGTAGAAATTCTCGTCTCTTACGTAGATCAGGAAGGCATTCATCAAAAAATTCTCCCGTTCGGGAGACTCTCCGGCGCCTTCCCCCCGGAGGGACGGAGCCGGATGCAAGTCTCGTTAAAATACCGGCGCACAGGATTCCGTTCCCTCCGCATCGGGTAGGACTTACGGGCCGAATAATTCTCGATCAGGCCGGGGGCTGAGGGCTGAGAAGGTAACCGATTGGTGGGGACAATTCAAGGGCAGTCCCGATTGCCCCTGAAAAGAGTTTTTCCGGGCACCGAAGCCCGGAAGGGTTCGGGATTGGACCAAGGCCGTCCCGGCCAAGGCACCGGGCATGGGACTTCCCGGGGAGGCGGGCGGCTCTTTCGCCGGGGGACGCTTCTTCCGGGCGCGGCCGTCGCGACTCCGCCCTCAGGTTTCTTTCAGGAACGCCACGGTCGCTCCCCAGCCGCCCGAATCCGGGGTCGCAGACCGAGAAGAGGTCACCAGGGGATGCCTCGAGAGAAGGCTTTGGACTCGACGGGCCAAAACTCCGCTGCCCTTGCCGTGGATGATGCGCACTCGGGTCATTCCCGCCTGGAAAGCGGCCCTCAGGTAATCGTCCAGGAGATCCGGGACCTCTTTGGGGTCAAACGCATGCAAATCCAGGACCTCTTCGATGGGAAAAACGGCCGTCTCCTCGTTCAGGAGGGAAAGGATACGCCGGGCGCAGACATCGGCCCCGTCGTCCCGGATGGAAGGAACCTTCCTGGGACTTTTCCGGATGGCTTCCAGGGCCGGGGACCAGTTGCCCGCCACCAGGTCGTCGGAGGACAGGTAAGCCCAGGTCAGGTGGCGCCGGATCTCACGGACCAGGACCTCGTACTCGATGAAGAAGCCGCGGTCCGTGTAGATCATGGGGGTCCCGTGGGCCAGGCAATCGGACACGATGCCGTACCCTGGCTTGGTGACGACGGCATCCACCGCCCCCACGAGATCCGCGTAGGAAAGTTGCTCGCAGGAATCCACGGACCGACCGTTGGCAAAATCGAAGCGAAGAGGATGTCTGTACAGAAACAAGGCTTCCTTCCTCTCTTCGAGCCTGCGCTGGGCTTCCGGGGACAGGTCCAGTGCCCCAAAGGCAATGAGGTAGAGTTTCCGATCGGGGGGGCAGCCCAGGATTTTTCGAACCTCGTTGGGACTAAGCCGGGCACGGCGTGCCACCAGGGGCACGTCCTCCACCCCTTCGGACCACTCGGGATCCTCCCCGTGCATGGGAAGTCTCAGAAACAGGCTGCACCGGCGATAGCACCCGCCGACCCACTCCACCAGGGGAGCCCATCGAGGATCCTCTCGGGCGTAGGATTCATAAATCCAGTGCCAGGTGAAGTTCCCGACGGCCACGGCGGGGATTCCCGCCCGGGCCGCAGCCACCAGGGGCAGGAACCCGACATCGGATACCAGGAGCCGAACGCCCGTCTTTTCGAGGAACTCCAGTTCCTCATCGACGAGGACCCCCCGGTTCTGATACATTTCCCGGACACTCAGGAAGGTGGCCTCGAGGTCGAATCGTAAGCTGTCCAGCTGGACCAGCCCCAGGTCCGCCTTCTTTCTTCGAAAGAAGACCCCCGGGTCCCGGACTTGTTCCAGCAGGAATTCGGGAAGATCGCTCACCAGGACGATTCGGACCCCCGGAGCCTTCCTGCGCAGGGAGCGGATGATTTCAAAGGACCGAACCGCGTGGCCAAACCCGTGGGAGGTGATGTAATAAGCAAGGATCTCTTCGGAACGGTTTTCGGTCATGGAGCTTCTCGTCGGGGTGAGGTCCGTTGAAAGACGGGGAGAGGTCGACCCGGGCCGATTTTGGGACGGCGTGAGAATAGCGGTTCCCTCTCGGGGAGTCAATCCCGTGAAAGGTCCGGAAACCAGGGAGGTGAATTCATGAGCAGGATCAAGGTATCCTTCCAACCCATGGATGAGACGGTGCAGGCCGACGAGGGGGAGAGGGTCCTCGACATCGCCTCCCGCGCCGGGATTGACATCAGCAACCTGTGCGGAGGCGAAGGCGTCTGCGGTCGATGCCGGGTGCAGGTCCGGCGGGGTGCCGTCAATTTTTCCACCAAGCACCTGGCCTTCCTGGACAAAAAAGACCTGGAAGAAGGCTACGTATTGGCTTGCCAGTCCCGGGTCCGCGGGGAAGACGTCGAGGTGCGGGTCCCTTCCGAGTCCGTCATCGAGGAAGAGCAGGTCCTCACCTTCGATCGAATCCTGGCCTTCGAAACCCCCACGCCTTTGCCCAGGAGGGCCGCCCCCCCCAAGATTCCCTATTTCCAGCCCTTATGCCGAAAGATGTATCTCGAGCTTCCCCAACCCACCCTGTCCGACAGCCTGTCGGACCTGGACCGCATCTATCGGGCCATCCAGAAAAGAATGCCGGGGGTCCATCCGGACATCCACTACACGTGTTTGCGGGGCCTGGGAGAATTGATCCGGGAAAACGACTGGAAAATCACTGCCTCCGTCCACCTGAGGGATCGAGACCGTCCCCGTATCCGCGCCGTCGAGGGAGGCAACACCAGCAGCCGAAACTTCGGGGTGGCCGTGGATGTGGGCACCACCACCATCGTGGCCAAGCTGGTGGACCTCAAGACCGGAAAGATCGCGGCCGTGAAGGCCAGTCACAACAGCCAGGCCCGCTACGGAGAGGACGTCATCTCCCGCATGATGTTTGCCTGCAAACGTGGCGGACTGGATACCCTGGTGGACGCCGTGGGCACCACCATCAATTCCCTGGTGGACGCCATGGTCGCCCGGGCAAAGATCTCCCACCAGGACATCACCTGCTTTGTGGCGGCGGGAAACACGACCATGACCCACCTGCTCCTGGGGCTTAGCCCCTGTTCCATCCGAGTCGAGCCCTATGTGCCCACCGCGGATCATTTCCCCCAGCTTCCCGCCGCGGAAGTCGGCTTGCGGGGACATCCCCGGGCGGTCCTCCACTGCCTGCCCTGTGTGAGCAGTTACGTGGGCGGCGACATCACCGCAGGCGTCCTTGCCTGCGGCATGAACGATTCCCCCCACATGAGCGCCCTCATTGACGTGGGAACCAACGGCGAGATCGTGGTGGGCAACAGCGAATGGCTCGTGTGCTGTTCCGCATCCGCGGGCCCGGCCTTCGAGGGGGGCGGGACCAAGTGCGGCATGCGGGCCGCCCGGGGGGCCGTCGAAAAGGTCCGGATCCAGGGGGACCGGGTGACCTTTCAGACCGTGGAGGGAGAAAAGCCCGTGGGAATCTGCGGTTCCGGGCTGATCGACCTCATTGCGGAGCTCTTTGCCGAAGAGATCATCGACCGGAGCGGCAAGTTTTTGGACCTGGATCATCCCCGGGTACAGGTGACGGACGAGACCGCGGAATTCGTGGTGGCGGACGCCTCCTTGACGGGCACGGGAAAACCCGTCGTCGTGACCGAAGACGATATTGCCAACCTCATCAAGAGCAAAGGGGCGATCCTTGCTGCCATGAAAGTGGTTCTGGACAGTACGGGGATGACCTTCCAGGACCTGGACAACCTGTTTGTCGCCGGCGGCTTCGGGGCTCACCTGGACATCGAGAAAGCCGTCATGATCGGACTGTTGCCGGACATTCCCCGGGACCGGATCCATTTCATCGGCAACGGTTCCCTGGCCGGGGCCCGGCTCGCTCTTCTTTCCTCCCATGCTTTTCACAAGGCCGAAGCCATCGCGCGGCAGATGACCTATTTCGAGCTCTCGGTTCGTCCGGAGTTCATGAACGAATTCGTGGCGGCCCTTTTTCTTCCTCACACCCAATTGGACCTGTTCCCTTCCGTCCGGGAATCGCCGGCCCGGAGAAAAGCCCGAGGCCAAGGAGACGGACCTTATGAATAGAATCCGCCCCAACTGGCACGAGTACTTCATGCTCATCGCCAAGATCGTGAGCTCCCGGTCCACCTGCAACTCCCGGCCGACGGGAGCGGTCATTGTCAAAGAAAACCACATCCTGTCCACCGGTTACAACGGGGCCATGCCCGGGGCTCCCCACTGCATCGATTTTCCTCCCCTGGGAAACCAGCCGTTCTGTTACCGGAGGGCCCGGGGAATCCCGGACGTGGACAAGTACAACTTCTGCAAGGCCTCCCACGCCGAGGCCAACGCCATCGCCCAGGCGGCCCGATACGGAATCTCCATCGAGGGAGCCACGCTTTACACCACCCTTGCTCCGTGCTACGTCTGCCTGAAGCTCATCGCCACGGCGCGGATCCAGGGCATCTACTTCGAGCATTCCTACGAATCCGGCACCCCGGAACGGGATGCCTTCTGGCAAACCGCCGTGAAGGAGGCGGGAATCGCGGTCTTCGAACAACTGCTCATCTCGCCCGAAACCTACGAGTACATCCTTTCGGACATCCGGAACATCACGTCCCGGAGAAGGACTCTGCCCACGGATTTCCTGGAGCGAACCGCTGTCCCTCGGGATCTGGAGTGAGACCCCATGGCGATGGAATTTATTCCCCTTCATTGCGGCGAACAGCTGAGGGTGATCAATCCTGCGGGCACCATCGGCATCGTCACCCTCTGGTCCCGAACGGACTTTGTCTTGGGCAGGCTGGAAGCCTTCGGGGTGGATCTCGATCCCCGATCCAGTTCCGTGGCCGTCTTGGGAACCCTTTACGGGAACGGGCTCCGCGAGCTTCTGCGAAACCTGCTCTACAACCCTCAGCTGGACACCCTCCTCCTCGTAGGGAGAAACCGCTCGGGCTCGGCAGAGGAACTGACGGCCTATTTTGCCCGCGGCATCGAGCCCCGGGAGGACCAATCCGTCGAGTACCAGGTGCCGGACGGATATGAGCCGCCCCGGAGCGTACGCATCGCCGGGACTTCCCGGGTGCTGGACGACATGGTTCGGCCGCAAGACTTCCAGCGTCCCCCCACGGTGTTTCCCGTCGGGGACCCCCAGGACCCCCAAAGCCTCCACAGGCTGAAGGATTTCCTGGCCCGGTATTGTCCGGCCCCGGGACCCATTCCCCCGAGGATCGCCGTCCCATTGCCCGTCGTTCGCGTGTCCTGCTTCCCGAGCAATCCCCGGGGACACTGCATTTGCGAAGCGGACCCCCTGGATGCTTGGAAGGAACTCATCCATCGCCTCTGCCGCTTCGGGCATCCGGTGACCCTCGCAAAGGGCGGCAGACGAGAGCTTCAGAACGTCAAGGTAGTGGTCGAGCGGCCCCAGGAACGGAGACGTCTCCTGGAATCCCTTGCCGAAAACGGGCATCCGCCCGAGGCCGTTCATCGGTATGAAAACGACTTGTTGAGCCCCGAAAAGCATCCCGACGAGACCTACAACTACGGCCATCGCATGAGGGCCCATTTCGGGCTCGATTCCCTGGCGGCGGTGGTCCGGCGGTTGCGAGACGACCCCGAGGACCGCAAGAGTTTCGTGGTCCTGTGGGACCCGCGCATGGACCTTACCGGCTCCCGGGGCCATCCCTGCCTGGTCTCGGTGTTCTTTCGCAGATTCCGGGACTGCCTGACCCTGACCGGGGTCTTTCGAACTCACAATGCCCTGGACGCCTGGCTTTTCAATTTTTGCGGCCTTGCGGCCGTCCAAAGAAGGGTGAGCGAACAGGTGGGAATGGAATGCGGCGCCATCACCGTGTTCAGCCACTCGATCACCTTAGACGCCGGACAAATGGACCGGGCTTCCCGGGTTGCCGCTCGAAGGCACTTCCGGATTGTCGAGGATCCCATGGGCTACTTCCGGATCACCCTGGACGGGGACGCGATTCTCGTGGAACATCGTCACGGAGACCTGACCTTGACGACCTATCGCCACAAGAAGGCAAGCGTTCTTCAATATGAGATATCCCGGGACGGCGCCGTCTCCGACCTCAACCACGCCCTGTACCTGGGCGGACAGCTGGCCCGCGCCCAGGCCTGCCTGGAACGCGGAGAGGAATTCATCCAGGAATAACGCCCTTGAAACCCAAACCCAAGGTGATCTTTTTCGATATCGGCCAGACCCTGGTCACCGGGGCGGAACAGTCCCCCCACAAGCTTCTTTGCTCGCGCCTGGGCCTGGATCCGGAATGTTCCCCTGCGGTGGGACGGCTTCTCATGACCCACCGGGCCGAGGAACCGGATCCCCT